>Ga0308157_10000903_pt1 | contig 75459 bp, 71 predicted proteins | sample PhyBR1_FD_201035 | JGI IMG/M metagenome (GOLD analysis project Ga0308157, IMG submission 201035) | Phyllosphere microbial communities from UC Gill Tract Community Farm, Albany, California, United States - DLSLB.R1 | ecosystem: Host-associated > Plants > Phyllosphere > Unclassified | place: USA...
GCTCGGGTACTGTCGGGGCACCCCGAAGGGCAGGAGCAGGTATGCGCGTCGTCATCGCCGAGGACGAGGTCCTCCTGCGCGAGGGCATCTCCCGGATCCTGACCGACGAGGGGCACGAGATCGTCGCGACCGCGGGCGATGCGGATGACCTGCTCGGCAAGGCCCGCGCCCATCAGCCCGATCTGGTGCTCACCGACATCCGGATGCCGCCCGACTTCGCCGACGACGGCCTCCGGGCGGCGAAGCGGATCCGCCAGGAGCTTCCCGGCACGGCCGTCGTCGTGCTGTCCCAGTACGTGGACGCCACGGGCGCCATGGACCTGCTGGCCGACGGAGCCGCCGGTATCGGCTACCTGCTCAAGCGCCGCATCCTCAACCTCGAGGACTTCCTCGACTCCGTCCAGCGGGTCGCCGACGGCGGGTCCAGCATCGACTCGGATGTCATCACCTCGATGGTGCGCCGCGAGGTCCGCAACCATCGGGACGGCGGTATCGCGCAGCTGACACCGAGGCGGCTGGAAGTTCTGCAGCTGATGGCGCAGGGGTACAGCAACGCACGCATCGCCCGCGAGCTCTTCGTGACGGAGAAGGCGGTCGCGCGCAGCATCGCCCTCATCTTCACGACCCTCGATCTGCCTCCCGACCCCGACGACCATCGCCGGGTCCTGGCCGTGATGCGTTTCCTGGACCGGTGACGGCTTACCCCAGCGGCAACTCCGCGCGCAGCGTCGTCCCGCCGCGGCTGGCCGGCTCGAGCAGGATCGTCCCGCCCAGCGTCTCGACCCGATCCCTGAGACTGCGCAGGCCGAACCCCGGGGCGGATCCGGCCGGCCCCTTCCCGTCGTCGCTCACCGTGATCTGCAGGCGGCCATCCAGGACCGTCAGCCCGACGACGATCTGCCGTGCGCCGGCGTGTTTCACGGCGTTGGTGAGGGCCTCCGCGATCACGAAGTAGCTCGTCGACTCGACCTCGGCGTCCATCCGGCCCAGGGGCGCTGGGACCTCGACACGCACCGGGATCCGGATCTGGTCGGCCAGCGCAGAGACCGCGGCCTCCAGCCCGTGGTCCTTCAGCCGACTCGGCATGAGGCCTTCGACCAGGCTGCGCAGTTCATCGAGAAGGGATCCGCAGCGCTCGGCGATCTGCGCCGCCTCCGAGCGGATGTAGTCCGCGTCGTCGGCCTGCCGCGCCATCCGCTGCACGTCGATGCCGACCAGGACGATCCGCTGCTGGGCGCCGTCGTGCAGATCCTGGGCGATGCGACGGCGTTCGGCGTCCGCGGCCACGACGATCCGGCGCCGGGAGGTCTGCAGCTCCACCGCGGCCACGTGGAGCTGCTGGACCGCGGAACGCAGTTCGACGATCAGCCGCTGCTTGTCCATCGCGAGCCCGAGCTGTGCGGATACCGTCGCGACCAGGCTGCGGTCCGCGATCAGCTCGCGGTCGTACAGGAGTCCGCCCGTAGGAGCTGCGGCCGGGCCGATCGGCGACCACCCGCTCTCATCGGGCACCGCGCGCTCGCGCCCTGCGCTGTCGATGAAGTGCGCTGCTCCCGCACCCGCCGTGCCCGATACCGCTCCCCCGCCCGAGGCCTCCGCGGCCCAGAGGATCCGGGCGCTGGGGTCGCCCAGTGCCCGGGCCGCGAGAGCATCGAGCAGCGCCGGTTCGACGGACGCGGCGGAGATGCCCGCGGCCACCTCCGCGACCTCGCCCGCGTGGCCGAACGCGCCGAACGTCAGCCCCACGAGGAAGGCGATGGGCAGGCCGCCGAGCATGAGCAGTTGGACGATGGCGGCGGCCTGCTGAACGCCGGGGCGGGGGTCGAGATGCAGCACCACGACCGTCACGGCGATCACGGCGATGGCCGCGCACCCGTAGCCGATGAACGGGAGCAGCTGGCGGCGCGCGAGTATCGCCATCCGCGAGAGCCGGACGCTCCAGAGGACAACCGTGGCGACCAGCGCGGCCATGCCGACGGCCGCCTGCAGGGTCCAGGCGACCTCGGTGGCGGCCGGTCGCAGGACGACGACGATCTGCGGTGCCACCGAGACGAGATAGGACACCGCCACGATCGCGCGGGCGGCCCTGCCGGGCAGCCGGCCGGAGGGGAACGCGAGCAGCAGGTGTAGCAGTAGGGCCAGCGGAAGGCTGGACGTCAGCGTGCCCACGACGCGCAGCGCCGGGATGTTGTCGTCGTACGTGCCGGAGGCCCAGAGCGCGAGCGCGGTCAGCACCATAAGCCGTCCGATGGCGTTGTGCGGACGCCGATCCCACGCGAGGATCCCGGTCACGGTGAAGACCGCGACCAGCGCGATATCGAGCAGGGATCCGAGCAGCCCCCTCGAGGTCGAGGGGATCGCGAGTTCGACCAGGCAGAGGACGGTCATCAGCATGCCGATCCCGACCAGCGCGGCACGCAGGCTCGGCGCTCCCGCCACCGAGGAGCGCCCGTCCGCCGAACCGTTGCGCGGTGTCATGCGTACAGGATCCCAGGACCGGTCGGCGGGCGGAACAGATCTGCCTGGAGGCTTGCCGAACCCGGTCGGCTCCGGATCTCCAGCTGGCTCGCTCGGACTGGAGCTATGTGGTCAGTGGAGGCCAGGGCGAGGCATGACGACCGACGGGTCCGGGCGGAGGATCAACGTGTCCCCCGGAGTCCACGGCCGCTCGTAGTAGGGCGGCGCAGGATGCGTGCCCACGAAGTTGTACCGCGCGATGGACGCGTAATCCATGCAGAGGCGGGTCTCGATGCCGTCCCAGTTGTCGCCCGCAACCGTCGTGTAGCTCACGATCCGCCCCTGACCGTCAAGGTTCACGGTGCCGCTCGCACCTTCGCGCGGTCCGAAATCGATCGGCTCAGCCAGGAGCTCTCCCCGGCGTCCAACGAGATTTCCGTCGGCGTTGACCACGTCCGTGGTCTTGATCTGCGCAGGCGGGTGGCAGTTCTCTGCTCCTCCCACACGCTCCTGCTCAGACGTCGGGAAGGTCGCTGACGGCTCCGGCGTGCGGGTGGTGGACCGCTCAGAGGAACTCGTCGGCGGAGTCGTTGCGTGCGGAACGGCTGCTGTGACGATCGCGATGGCGGAGCCTGCGCCGACGGCGAGACCGGCGACCACGAGCGCGGCGACCGTCCAGGTGGCGATCTTCGCCGTGCGATTCACAGCTTCAACTTAGTCCCAGGGGCCAGACAGTTGCGTGCCTCGGCCGTCAGCCCTTTGTCAGCGCCTGCTTCGCCGTGTGCCAACGCACGGCCCGCCCGTTCACTCAGCCTGATCTGGGTGGTGGTGTCCATTCGACCGTGGGATCGGGGCGCAGAATCAGAACGTCGCCGGGCTGGATCGTCTTGCCGTCGTCGGCCCAGACGTGGTTGAGCCGGTACAGGCTGGTCCACATGAGGCAGAAACGGTCCTCCAGGGATGACGGCGCATCGCCGGCTGCCACCGTGTAGCTTGCGACCCGCCCCTCGGCGTCGAGATGCGCCACTCCCTCGGCACCGGGCTCCGGGCCCGCATCGCGCAGTCCTCCGTAGAGCTTCGGGAAGATCGGGCCCTTCTGGTCGGGCACATCGAACACGATGAATGCTTTGGACGCGCAGGTCGCGGCCGGGACCGGGCTGTCCGACGGGCTCGGGCTCGGGGCCGGGGCGGTCTCGGTCGTTGTCGTCGCCGTCGCGTTCGAGCGCTCATGCGGGATCCCGGCGATCACCGACGACACCGCAGGCACAGCAAGAGCGACCAGTCCGACCACGGCAATCCCGGCGACGCTCCAGCCGATCGTCGTCGCGCGGCTCACCATGGGGAAAACCTACTCCGGCTGTGCGCATTGAGCGAGCGAAGCGAGATGCAGCCCCTGGGCACCCACGGAAACGGCGTTTCGCCTCTGCACCCGTCAGCATCTCCGACGCGCTGATCGTCGTCAGCGGGAGGGGATCATCCCGAGAGCCACGACAGCGGCGGCGATGACCAGGGCGGAGCATCCGACGATGACGGCCATCGCGATCGTCTGCTCGCGCCTCGTCCGCTCCGTGAAGATCGTCAGCTGGGCGGAGGCGATGATCACACATGTCACTGGGATCAGCACGAGAGTGAGTGCGGCGATGCCCCGGACAACGCCGGCGACACTTCCGAAACCGAATGAGAGCACCACGAAGAAGACCCAGGCAGCAGCGAGGGTGGGCAGCGCGAGAAGTGCACTGACGAAGAGGAGGCCGGCGCTGCGGACGAACAGGTCGGGAAGCGATCCCTGTACGACGAGGGCGACGGCGGTCGCCGCGAACGCCGCAAGATAGGCGAACAGCCACGGCCCCACCGGGCCCTCATCCGACGCGATTCCGAGAACGCCGCCGAGGCAGAGCATCACAGTGACCGCGATGCTTCCCGCCATCGCCACGAGCGACGCTGTGAGGGCGATGAACTCGGCACCAGCCTCATCCCGCACCGACTCTTCCAGGCTCATCATCGGTCTGCCTTCATGAGTGCGAGCCTAAACAGGACCGGCTGTGCACACGACGCAGGATCCGGCGATCACGCGGAAACAGTGCACCCACCGCACCGGCTCCGCGTCGGTTCAGCGTCGCGACAGCACCACGACGAGTGCGCGATGGTCGGTACTGCCGGTCGCGTCGATCACCCGCACCTCGCGCACCGTCCACCCCGGGCCGACGAGCACGTGGTCGATCGGCGCGGCGAGCCCGGCCGGCATCGCGGACGGCCAGGTGCCCGTCGCCGCGGCGTGCGCCTCGACCGCCGCGTCCCGGCACCCGCCGAGGTCGAGATGATCGACGGTGGCATTGAGGTCGCCTGCGAGAATCAGATCCCGCTGGGGCGACCGGCACTGAGCGCGTACCCACGCCAGCCCGGCGCGCCAGTCGTCCATGCCGTCCATCAGCGGTGCGGCAGGATGGGCGGCGATGATGGTCGGCCCTGATCCGTCGACCGGGCGCCATACGCCGCTCGGCAGTCCGCGGGTCGTGCCTGCAGAGGCGTCGTGGCGGTAGGCGCCCAGGCGATCGGCGACCAGAAGCGAGGTCGGGATCCACGACGGTGTCGAGGTCTCTGCGACGGCTGTGGTCGTGTCCGCCGCCATGCGGATCCCGCCTGCCGCCACCCGCCGCGCGACCTCGGCGGCGGCTTCGTCGTCCATCTCGGGCAGGCTGACCACGTCGGCTCTGATGGAGAGCGCGAGCTCGGCGACCTCGGCGGGCGAGCTCGCGCCGCCTTGGGTGTTCCAGACGAGCACGGTGAGATCGCCGTGGCTCAGCCCGCTCATCCCGCCAGCGGCCGCTCCGCGGGTGAGGAGCACCGCCGCGTTCCCGCCCGCGGCGAGCGCGACGACCGCCGTGAGCGCGACCAGCACGCGCCGCAGGCGCACGGCCCGCCGGCGCAGCAGCAGCACCACGGCGCCGATGACCGCCGCAACCGCTGCCAGCCCGAGAGCCAGCAGCGCCCGGAGCGCGATCAGCTGCGCGACGCCGAGGAGGCGTTGCGCGCCGAACGCCTGCGGCCAGACGAGCAGCAGCGCGACCGCGAGCGCGACGAGCAGCAGGATCACCGCAGCCGTCCGCGAGCGCGCCGGGTGAGACGATCGCGCGAGATCAGGCGGAACCGGATCCTGTCGGCCTGATCCGGCACGGTCGCCTGATGACGCGTGTCGCATGCTCGCCTACGAACCGACCTGCGGCGTGGAGTCCCCCTGGCGGGCCTCCCACGCGGCGCGCATGAAGCGGCGCACGTCCTCGTCGACGCGAATGTCGCGGGGGCGCAGCGGACGGGACAGGTACAGGCCGTCCAGCGAGGTCAGCCGGGAGAGCGCGACGTACGTCTGTCCGGGGGCGAAGGCACCGGATCCGAGGTCCACGATCGCGCGATCATAGGTCTTGCCCTGGGACTTGTGGATCGTGACCGCCCACGCGAGTCGCAGCGGGAACTGCGTGAACTCCGCGACCACCTCGCGCGAGAGCGTCTTGGTGCCGGGGTTGTAGATGTAGCGGTAGCGCTCCCAGACCGCGGGTTCGACGTCGACCTCCTCGCCGTCGATCTCCACGCGCACGGCATCGCCGAGGATGCGCACCACGGTCCCGATCGTGCCGTTCACCCAGCGCGGCGGATCCGGCGACGCTGCGATGTCGTTGCGCAGGAACATCACCTGCGCGCCCTCCTTGAGCTGCAGCTCCTGGTCGGCCGGATAGTTCGCCTCGCCGCGGCCGAAGTCTCCGGAGATGTCGGCCTTGGCCTTCTGCACCTTGCCGGGCAGCCCCGCGAGATGGCGGGCGTTGATGCCGTTCACGATGTCGTTGCGCGTGGCCAGCGTGATGATCGGGATCTCGCCGGGGGCCGGATCCGGCGGCGTCCTCGCGCCCGCGTCGTTGAGCGCGCCCGCGATCTCGGCGGTCACCCGCCCGTAACGCACCGCGTTCAGCATGGCCTTGAACCCCGCGTCGGACTGCCGGTGGATGTGCACGAGCTCGCGCACGTGCAGCGTCGCGCCGTGCCTGCCGATGTCGAGCAGCCCGTCGCTGGTCTCACCACCTGTCCACACCTTCGCGTCGAAGAACCAGAAGGAACGGTAGTGGTCCTGGATGTAACGCAGCTCGTCGCCCCGCGGCGGCACGGGCGCCAGCTGATACGGATCCCCGAACATCACGACCTGCACGCCGCCGAACGCCTCCGCCTTGCGGCCCCGCGCCTGGCGCAGCGACCGGTCGATCGCGTCCATCAGATCCGCGTTGACCATCGACACTTCGTCGATCACGAGCGTGTCGATCGCGTTCAGGATCTTGCGGGTCGCATCGGACTGGTCGATCTCGCTGTCGGCGATGAGGCCGATCGGCAGCCGGAACAGCGAATGGATCGTCTGCCCCTCGACGTTCAGCGCCGCCACCCCCGTGGGCGCGCAGACGGCGATCTGCTTCTGCGTGTTGTACGCGAAATGCTGCAGCAGGGTCGATTTGCCCGTGCCGGCGCGTCCGGTGATGAACACGTGCTCGCGGGTGTCCTCGATCAGTCGGAACAGTTCTTCCTGTTCGGCGGAGAGGGTCGGCGTGCTCACGGTCCTCGAATTCTACCGGCGAGCGTCTTCTCTGACCGCGAGACTGCATTGGAGTAACGAGACAGCACTCCGGGACTGCAGTCTCGTCACTCAGTTGCAGTCTCGCGGATCCGGCCGGGCCACTCGGGGTTCCTGCAGGCGGACTTTCGTAGACTGGCGCACATGGTGCAGTCGGCGGGGGTGCTGACGCCAGGCGTGCGGTCGCGCCGGGCGCGGAGTGCGCGTCGCCGTGCCTCGCTCTGGTCGGACCTCACCCTGCTGGCTGTCGTCGGCGCCGTGCTGGTGGCCGCCCTCGCCGCAGGCGGACTCACCTTGTACCGCGAGTTCTACAGTCCCTCCGCCTTCGTCACGCGCTACCTGACGCTGCTCAGCGAGGGTCGCGCGGCCGACGCCCTGCAGCTGCCCGGCGTCGCCCTCTCGCACGGCGACCTCGACACCGACGCGTTCCGCTCTGCCTCCGATGCTCTGCTGCGTCATGACGCGCTCGGCACGCTCACCGACATCGTCGTGACCGACGAGCACCCCGACGGCGACGCCACCTCGGTCACCGTGACGTACAAGGCCGGGGGGCACGCCGGATCCTCGACCTTCCGCGTCGCTCAGGACGGCTGGATCGGCGTCGCACCCGCGTGGGAGTTCGCGCAGAGCCCGCTCGCCGTCATCTCGCTCACCGTGCGCGGATCCGACCGATTCTTCGTGAACGACTTCGAGCTCGACCGCCGCCAGGTCGCGGCGCAGGGTGCGGACTCGTCGGCGCTCGATGCAGTCCCCATGCTGGTGTTCTCTCCCGGGCTGTACTCGGTGTCGGTGAAGACCGCGACCGCGACCGCGAGCGGCATCGGGGTGCTCGCCGACAAGCCGCTCGCCGACGTGCCGCTGGATGTGCAGGCCAAGCCCACGGATGCTTTCGTCAAGGTCGTGCAGCAGCGGGTCGACGATTTCCTCGCACAGTGCACGACGCAGCACGTGCTGCAGCCCACCGGCTGCCCGTTCGGTCAGACCGTGCCCAACCGGGTCGTCGACGGCCCCACCTGGAGCATGGTCAAGGGGCCCGACATCACGCTGCAGCCCGACGGCGAGGGGTGGAAGATCGCGGCGACGCCGGCCACCGCGCACATCGAGCTCACGGTGAAGTCGCTCTACGACGGATCCGTGTCGCACGTCGACGAGGACGTGCCGTTCGAGGTGGACGGGACGATCCGGTTCCTGCCCGACGGATCCGCCTCGATCAGCATCACCTCACCCGAGCAGTCCGCTCCCCCGCCCGGATCCGAGGGCTGACGCCGGCCGGTTCGCAGGATCGCGAGACGCTCAGCGCCCGCGCGCAGCGGCCCTGGCGTCCTTCGCGGCGAGCTCGGCGAGCCGGGCGTTGTACTCCTCGAGCTCCGCATCGCCCGTGCGATCGGCAGCCCGATCCTGACGCTTCTGCACCTTCGCGTCGCTGCGGCTCCACTGGATCGCGACCGTGATGGCGAGGATCAGCGTCGGGATCTCCCCCACCGACCACGCGACGCCGCCGCCGACGTACTGGTCCTGCAGCGGCGTCGCCCCCCAGGTGCGGCCCATGGATCCGAACCACTCTGCGACCATCAGACCCGACTGCATCATGATCGCGATGCCGAAGAACGCGTGCGTGGCCATCACCGCGATGAGCGTGATGAGGCGCCCCGCGTACGGCAGTCGCCGCGGAACCGGATCCACCCCGATCAGGCTGAGCACGAACAGGTACCCCGAGATGAGGAAGTGCACCGTCATCCACTCGTGCCCGATGTGGTCCGTCATGGCCCAGCGCACGAGGTCGGTGAAGTAGAACGCCCACAGCGACAGCACGAAGATCGCCGCCGCCACGAAGGGGTTCGTGACCACGCGCGAGAACGGGGAGTGCACGGCCCACAGGATCCACTCCCGCCCGCCACGGGTGCCATCGTCGCGCTTGTCGATCGTGCGCAGGGCGAGCGTGACCGGGGCGCCGGAGACGAGCAGCAGCGGGATCACCATCGACAGCATCATGTGCCCGAGCATGTGCACGCTGAACAGCGTCTCCTGATAGGCGTTGATCGCGCCGCCGGTGACCCACACCAGCCCCAGCATCCCGAGGATCCAGAAGACCGTCCGTTGGATCGGCCAGCGGTCTCCGCGCTGGCGCAGCCGGAGCACGCCGAGCACGTACAGCACGATGCCGAACGCCGCCGCGGTCGCCCAGATCAGGTCGATGTTCCACGCTGTGATCCAGCGGATCGGGGTGAGCTCGGGCGGCAGCGGCGAGCCGCTGAGGATCTCGGCCGGCGTGCGCACGGTCGCGACCTCGAGTCCGGTGGGCGGCGCGGTGCGCGAGAGCGCGGCGGCGAGGCCGGAGGCGATGCCCATGAGCGCGAGCTCCAGCAGCACCAGGGTCCAGAACGGACCGGATCCGCCCGCGTTCGCCGAGCCCCGGCCGGATCCGTCCTGCTCGAGCTTCGGGATGAGCCGGGTGCGGTAGCGGGCGCCGAGGGTGCCGAGCAGGATCAGCACGATCGCCTTGGCGATGATGAGCCCGCCGTAGGGCGTGAGCAGACCGGCCCAGTCCCCCACGGCGACGATCGAGCGGGCGATGCCCGAGACCGCGACCACGATATATGCGGCGAGGGCGAGGGACGAGTACCGGCGCACGATGTCCACGAAGGTGAGGGCGCCCCTGGCCTTCTTCGCGCCCGCGGGTCTGTTGGCGCTCTTCGCCCCGGGCTGGGCCGAGGTCTTCGCGCCGAGCGTCGCGCCGCCCTTGCGGGTGCCGCCGCGGCCTGCGTCGGCGAGCTCGCTGCGGGATCCGCGCAGCACGATCAGCAGTACGAGCCCGCCGATCCACACGGCCGCGCCGATCGTGTGCAGCAACAAGGAGTTCACCGCGGCGTCGTGGCCGCTGAGCTCGCCCGCATGGCCCTGCGTGGCGAGCGGGACGAACGAAGCGGCGGCGAGGATCGCGGTGAGCAGGGTGGCGGTCCAGCCGCGGAAGGCGAAGGCGGCGATCGTGATGACGGCGCCCGCGAGCACGGTCATCAGCCAGGCCTGGCCGAGGGGCAGCTCGAGCAGGAACCGGCCCAGCTGCGCGCCGAACTCCGGCCCCGCGCTGAGTTTCACACCGAGCGTCTGCAGGAACGTGAACAGACCCGCCACGGCGCTTGCGACCGTGTAGACCGCGGCGCCGATCGAGGCGGTGTCCAGCGCGATCTCGAAAGAGCGCGCCCCGCTGCGCAGGGCGAACAGCGCGAGCACGAGGGACCCCAGCATCGCCGCCGCACCCAGATTGCTGATCGTCTTCACGACGGGCAGGCCCCAGCGCACCACGGGTCCCGGATCGAGGAGCAGGTTGGGGGCTGCGCCTCCGCCGAACGCGAGCCCGGCGACGACGGCGAGGATCGCGGCGCCGACCAGGATCACGGGACCGGCGATGCGCAGGGTCGGGGATCCGGCGGGCAGGGCGGAACGGGCGGCGTCCGACCCGGTCTCGGGGCGGACCCCGGTGGCGGGGCGATTCACCCCTCCAGCCTATTCCGGTGTCGCTCGGGGTCTGCCGGGAGCCGGGCCGACGGCGCGACCCACGCGAAAGGCCGCCCCTCCGAGGGAGGGACGGCCTTGCGAGGCGAAGCCGGAATTACTTGACGGCAGCCTTGAGCTTGGAACCGGCGGTCACCTTGACGCGCTTGCCGGCCGGGATCTTGATCTCGGCGCCGGTCTGCGGGTTGCGGCCCGTGCGGGCGGCGGTCGCGACCTGCTCGAAGGAGATCCAGCCCGGGATCGAGACCTTGCTGCCCTTGGCAACAGCGTCCGAGACCGTGGCGAACAGGGCGTCGAGAACGCCGGAGACGGCAGCCTGGCTCTGGCCGGTGGCGCTGGCGATGCTCGCGACGAGCTCGGTCTTGGTGATGGACTTGTCAGCCATTTCATCCTCCAGCGACGGGATCCCGTCGCTTCGTATCAGAGTTCCGGATGGGCGGATGCCCCCCGTTGGTCGAACGACCGCCTTGAATGTATCAACCAAACCCCGGATTTCCGCGTCATTTCGCGGGTTTTGACGTTTTGAGACGGCGTGTCGCGCCTCATCCGTCACTCCAGTCACAGGATCCGGTCTCCGAGAGCCCTCGCTCCGCTCGCTCGGGAGGAGAACACGGGTATGGGCGGAGGGTCCGGATCCGATCCTCCTCCTGAACGGGAGTTCTCCTCCCGAACGTGAGGGACACCGGGCGCAGCATCGCCCGCAGTCCTTCACCTGCCTTCACCTGCCTTCACCTGCCGTCACCTGCCTTCAGCGAGCAAGGTGCAGTCGCTGGGCGATCGCCATCAGAATCGCCGCATGCGTCTCGGGCCAATGGTTCATCAGCCGGTCGTATCCGATGCGGATGACGTGATAGCCGTGCAACCTGAGCAGCGCGTCGTGCCGGTTGTCCTCCTCGCGCTGCGGCCCCACGTGATGTCCTCCATCGATCTGCACGACGAGGCGCTCTCCGATCAGGAAGTCCACGCGATGGCCGAACAACCAGACCTGCGGCGTGATGGGGATGTCGAGCCACGCCAGACGCGTCCGGAAGATGGACTCGGTGCCGGCGTCCGCGAACGGGCGCGCTTCGGCCAGCATGCGTCGCGCGCTGGGCGGAAGGGGAAGACGCTCCAGCACGCCCGGATCCACGAGTCCCTTCCGCAGCGCGGACTCCCAGACTGCGAGCGCTGCCTCATGCGCCTGACAGCCCGCGACCAGGACGAGTGCGTTCTCCAGCGAATCCTCGACGGCGTCCGGATCACGGGGAATCAATGGCCGGCTCCAGTGGATCACTCCCCTCGTGGTCCGCGCATGGCCCGACTTCGGTGGCGCTGCGACATGCGGCTCGCGGCTGTCGAGCACCCAGAGCCCTCTGCGCTGGGCCAAGGTGATGCAGCTCAGCACCACGCCGCGGCGCGCAGCTGCGACAAGCGAGGGATCGGCATCGGGGAGGGCGACCCAGCCTCTGCGGACCGAGAACAGGAGGCCTTGTTCGCGCGATCTTCGCAACCCGTGCTCCGTGACACCCTCCCGCCGGAGCGCGTCGATGCGCGCCACTCCTTCGTGCTTCCGCAGGTGCTCGACCGGATCCATCCGTTGATCCTGATGCGGGCCGGATTGCGACGGGACGCGGGTCGCTGAATCCGGGCAGAACATCACGGGGCGGCGATCTGTGTGGGACGACCGCGCAGGAGCATGCCCGTTGCTCGAGGTGCGTCTGCGTGCGGGGAAACGCTCGCTCTCGGGAGGAGAACTCGCCGATGGGCGGAGGATCCGCCGACATTCATCCGCCCGAGCCCGAGAACTCCGCCCGAGGACGTGAGCCCCCGGCGACACGACCGCCGACGAGCCGTGCACAGAATTCCGGATCCGCCTGTGCGCACACATGGATCCGGACATGCAGAAGGGGCGAGGATCCGAAGATCCTCGCCCCTTGCGTCCCTGGGTGCTTCGCACCCCACGCCCCACTCCATCCAGCGCTCCGCGCTGCCCGGAGCCTCCGGGGCGCGTGGGCCCGGCTCAGCAGCCGTCAGGGACCGGTAAGACTTACCAGCTCGACTTGGTCACGCCGGGCAGCTCGCCACGGTGCGCCATGTCACGGAAGCGGACACGCGAGATGCCGAACTTCGTGAGGACACCGCGGGGGCGACCGTCGATGGCGTCGCGCGAACGGACGCGGGCGGGCGACGCGTTGCGCGGAAGCTTCTGCAGACCGACACGGGCGGCCTCGCGGGCCTCCTCGGTCGCGTTCGGGTCGACCAGGGTCTTCTTCAGCTCGGCACGACGCTCGGCGTAACGCTCGACGACGACCTTGCGCTGCTCGTTGCGCGCGATCTTGCTCTTCTTAGCCATGGATCAACGCTCCTCTCGGAATTCGACGTGCTTGCGAACCACCGGGTCGTACTTCTTCAGCACGAGGCGGTCGGGGGTGTTGCGGCGGTTCTTCTTGGTCACGTAGGTGTACCCCGTGCCCGCGGTCGAACGCAGCTTGATGATCGGACGGATGTCCTGAGCCTTCTTGGCCATTAGAGCTTCACACCCTTCGCCTGGAGGTCCGCGACGACCCGCTCGATGCCGCGGGCGTCGATCACCTTGATGCCCTTGGCGGACACGTTGAGCGTGATCTTACGACCGAGCGACGGAACGAAATACGTCTTCTTCTGCACGTTCGGGTCGAAGCGGCGCTTCGTCCGACGGTGCGAGTGCGAGATGTTGTGACCGAAACCGGGAACTGCTCCGGTCACCTGGCACACTGCTGCCATGATGACTCCTTCTCTACCGTGAGGCCGGACGGCCCCACCCAAGATCCCTTGTCTGCACGCCTCTCCCCTGCCCGATCGCTCGGTTCAGAAGGGGAGGCACACGAACTGCGCACAGGAGTGTGCGCAGACAAAGAGCTACTTTAGCACGGATCAGCGGCCGGGCGTGTCGGCGGCTGCGGCGGCCTCGGCGGCGCCCCGGCCCCAGCGGAACGGGGACACGGTCGGATCCCCGGGGATCCAGAACCGCCAGGGGAACGCCTCCGTGCCGGCAAGACCGGCGACGCCCACCCGGGGTCCGAACGCGACGTCGGCCAGCGGGTCCGCGAGCCACAGCTCGGCGCGCGCGCCGGCCCACTCCGCCGCCGTGATCGCGTCGATGCCGTCATGCCGGGGGTGCCGCAGGCCCGAGGCCTGCCCGAACCGGCCCGGGCCCCGAGCGAGGTCGCGCCGCTGCGTGGCCCGCAAGTGAGCCTCAAGGCCGGATCCGTCCGATCCGGCGGGATCGGCGACGTCCGGCCTGAATCGTGCGCCGACCCCTCGCCGCACCGCCGCGACCTCGACGCCGCGCTCCACCTCGCCGGCCCGCAGCAGCACACCGCCGGCCACCCCGTCGGGCGCGCACACCACGTTCACGCAGGAGTGGATGCCGTGGCTGAGGTACACGTACAGATGCCCGGGCTCGCCCCACATCGTGGCGTTGCGCGCGGTGCGGCCCATCCGGGCGTGGGAGCCGGGATCCGGCACCGGCCCCACGCCCTTGCCGTGGTACGCCTCGACCTCGGTGATCCGCAGCTGCACCTCCACGCCGTCCACGATCGTGCGCAGCCGGGCGCCGAGCAGGCGCGGCGCCACCTCGAGCGGCAGCGCCGACAGGTCCTCCCGTGTGGCGCGGCGCAGGCCGTCGGCGGCGTGCGGAAGACCCGCGCCGGTCATCACCGGTGCGGAGCCTGCGCGCACCACGACGGGTCGAAGCCGGCGAGCACGACGCGCTCCTTGCCGGTCTTCGTGTCGATGATGTGCGTCTGCATCGTGGTCGGCAGCGGCAGCAGCGACTGGTCGTAGGGGTTGTTCACGAGCTTGGGGGCCACCACGATCGCGCTGTACTGCCCGCTCGGCGACGGGCAGGCCTGCATGATCGCGTCGGATCCGGTCACGCTGAACAGTTTCGTCGCCTTGCCGTCGTCGTCGACCCGCGTGACGATCTGCCCGGTCGGCAGTCCGGTGGCGTCGCGGGTGGCGACCTGCCGCAGCGTGCCTCCGGGGAAGGGCGCGATCGTGCCCGGCACGCCGAAGTCCGGGGTGGAGGCGGCCAGTGGCTTCTCGGATCCGTCCGCCAGGTTCAGCTCGACCAGGTCGTTGCCACGGCTGACGATCGCCGTGTACGTGCCGCGGGAGATGCCCTCCACGGTCTGCGCGGCACCGAGGGCCGTGGGCTTCGCCTTCGCGTCGGCGCGGTCCTCGACGTAGAGCGCACCGCTGAAGTCGATGAACAGCGCCGAGGACGAGTCGGGCACGAATGCCCACTGGGCGATGCTCGGCATCTTGTCCCCGACCGTGACGATCTGCGGCTCGCCGTCGCCCGTGAGCGACTGGCTCACCAGGATGCTGGCCCGGCCGCTGGTCGCGCTGATGCCCTTGTCGGTGAAGGTGTAGCCGACGAGGTTTCCGCGTTCCGACACCTGCAGGTTCGAGAGGAACCCGGGGCCGGGGAGCTTCAGCTCACGCTGGTTCTTGCCCTTCCGGTCCATCACCAGCAGCACCGACGTGCCGTTCTTCTCGGTCGCCACCACGAGATGGTCGGCGGTGGCGCGGAAGTCGTCGATCTTCTCGTGCTGGACGACGGGGACGGCGTTCTTGCCGCCGAGGTCGGTGATGAAGATGGTGTCGTCGCCCTCGGCCTTGCGCTGCAGCAGGAAGATCGTCGACTTCGGCGTCTGGAACGTCGCCTGCAGCGTGCTCTGACGCTGCTTGTCGGTGCCGGTCGCATCCTTCACGGTGACCGTGTAGGTCGTGTCGTCGTCGAGCGGCACGGTGAAGCGGATCCCGAGGTTGCGCCCCGACGTGTCGACGGTGAACGGCGCCTGGGGGCTCACGCTCACCTGTTTCGGATCCACCTTCGCCAGCGGCTGGCTGGCGGTGATGATCATGCGCGTCCCGGAGGCGTCGATCGCCGACTGCGCGTCGATCTTCACGCTGCTGACGCGCGGTCCCTGCAGCAGCGTGATCACCCCGAACGCGGCGACCACGAGCACGAGCACCCCGATCACCGCGCCGAGGATCAGCGGGAACCTTCGGCGGCGCGCGACCGGCGCGGGCGCGGGGTGCGGCTGCCACTCCGCGGGCTCGAGCCGCGGATCCGCGGGCGAATCGAGCTGCGGATCCGCAGGCTCCTCGACATGCGCATCGTCCGGCACGAGAGGCGGGTCCTGCTGGTGCACCCGCGTCGCCGCTTCAGCGGCCGGTGCCGGGGCGACGTCCGGGAACTCGGCCCCGATCTGCGCCGGAGAGGCGTCGGCCGTCGAGGCGCTTGTGCCCGATCCCGCGTTCGGCGTGCGGCGCGGTCCCGGCGCGTCGTCGAAGACCTGCTCGGGCGCTGCGGAGCGGGTGACCGGCTCATCCGCGGCCGGCACGGCGGGGATCTGCGGAGCGTCCGGAGCTGTCGGCACAGCGGGGATCTCCGGACCCTGAGCCTCCGGAGCGTCGGCTGCAGCCGTGGCCCCGGGCGCAGCGGACGTCGCGGACTCGGAGCGTTCCGGCGCCGCGGGGTCCACCCCGGCAGCCGCCTCCTCCGCCGCACGGCGCGCGCGCAACTCGGCGCGGGTGAGGGGGTGATCCGCGTCGTCAGTGCTCATAGGGGTCCTTCGGCTCCGAGATCTTCGACACACTGGCCGGCACGATCGAGAGCTTCCCGTCCGCGCTGGCGCGAACGGTCCCCTTCACCTGAATCCAGTCGCCCACAGCGTACTGGCCCTGCCAGCCGCTGATCTGCACCGGCACCGACGCCGGCTGCGCATCGAGTACGCAGTGGGTGATGACCATGCGGGTCAGGTGCGCCTGATCCTTCGCGGATCCGTTGGGCGTGAGGAAGCCCGTGAGGGTCACCGTGGATCCGTCGTACTTCTCCGGTCGGGAGCCCGTGGCGAACACGCTGGCCCAGCCGCCCACCCCGAACGTGCTGGTGTCGGTGTTCGCTCCGAGGGCGACGTCGTCGGCACCGGCGAACAGCACGTTGCCCATGGGCGCGCGCTGCATCGCCATGTCCACCGAAAGGGACGCGGGCGGCAGCAGCAGAGCTCCCGCGACGACGCCGGTCGCGATCACTCCGCCGGTCGCCCCCAGCACCGTGCCCAGCACGCGGCGTCCGGAACGGGCGGGCGCGTGGTCGTGGTCATGCCCGCGGCCGGCGTCGCCGTGATCGTGACCGTGGTCCTGCTCCGCGCCGAGCGGCAGCACGCACGACCATACGGCGCCGACCAGCGTCGCGATCGCTGCGGCCACGGCGAACCACACGGTCTCAGGGCTGATGTAGAGCGTGAGCCGCCCCGTGAAGGCGAGAACGAGGGTCGCGATCGCGAGCGCGACGGCCAGACCGGCGCCGAGCCAGCGGGTACCCAGAGCCTGCGCACGGGACGGCTCGTGCGCGGTCGTCGTCTCAGCAAGAGCCTCACGCAAAGACGTTCACCCCGATCCCCAGGGCGAAGCCGAACAGGATCACGATGCCGACGATCCCGGCGAGGGTGCGGGCGGTGAAGGTGGTGCGCAGCAGCGCCATCATCTTGATGTCGACCAGCGGGCCCACGAGAAGGAAGGCGACGATCGCGCCCGGTGAGAACGTCGAGGCGAACGACAGCGCGAAGAACGAGTCGACGTTGGAGCAGATCGCCACCGAGATGGCCAGCGCGATCATCGCGACGACCGACAGCAGCGGGTTCGAGCCGATCGCCAGCAGCACGTCGCGCGGGACGAGCACCTGCACGGCGCCGGCGAGCGCGGATCCGATGATCAGCGCGGGCATCACGGCCCGCAGCTCGATGAGGAACTGGGCGAGGCTCCGGCGGATCCCGGATCCCTGCTCGTGCACGACGACCTCGCAGGTGTCGCGGAAACGCTCGGTGAGCAGCGCGTCGGGATCGGGATGCCGGCTGTACACCCAGCCGATGAGGTTGGCGACGAGGTAGCCGCCGACGAGACGTGCGACGAGGATCCCGCCGTCGAAGCCGAACGCGGCATGCGTCGTGAGGATCACGATCGGGTTGACGATCGGGGCCGCGATCAGGAAGGTCAGCGCCTCCGCGGGCCCGAGGCCGCGCATCATGAGTCCGCGCGCGAACGGCACGTTGCCGCACTCGCAGACGGGGATGAGCATGCCCAACAGCGACAGCACGGCCCGGCGCGCCCAGCCGCGCTTCGGCAGCACGCGCTCGATCACGCCGGCGGGCAGCCACACCTGCACCACGATCGAGAGCAGCACACCGAGGATCACGAACGGCAGCGCCTCGAACAGCACGCTCAGCGACAGGGTCAGCCCGTCCTGCAGGCGGTTCGGCAGGCGGGCGGAGAACAGATGCGGAGCGAGCACGTCGATGGCGACGAGGGCGGCCACCACGGCGACTCCGATCGCCGCACCGAGGAGCGCCGTGCGCCCGGACAGCCGCGGCGGCGGAGTGCGCAGCGCGTGCGGAGTCGCCGCGCCGTCGCGCGCAGCGGTGGTACGGCGGCCGGGGGTCGTCAAGGTCACGCGCGGATCACTCCTGGGCGGCGTTCGCGCAGCTCGAGCAGAGTCCGAAGATGTCGACCACGTGCTCGGCGTCGCGGAAGCCGTGCTGGGCCGCGGTGCGCTGCGCCCACTGCTCGACATCGGTCGCCTCGATCTCCACGGTCATCCCGCAGGAGCGGCAGATCAGGTGGTGATGGTGACCCTCGCTGCTGCACGCGCGGTAGAGCGCCTCGCCCTCGGGGCTCTGCAGCGAATCGGCCTCACCGGAGGCCGCGAGCCCGGCCAGGGCGCGATAGACGGTGGCCAGGCCGATGCCGGTGTTGGCCTCGCGCAGGGCCTGGTGCAGCGATTGCGCGCTCACGAATCCGCGCAGGTCGGAGAGCTCTTCGCGCACGCGTTCGCGCTGCCACGTGTTCCGCTGAGCCATGCCTCGAGTCTAGAGCGGGGATCTGGTCCGCGGCTGGGAGCAGCGTATCCGTGGCCTCCGAGCGCGCCGAGATGGAAACGCGCTCCCCAGCGCCGTGGAACCGGCCAGACCCATCTCGCCGGGGCCCGGATCCGGCTCAGGAGATGGAAAACGCCGCTCCGGGGCACCGGGGAGCGGCGTTTTCCATCTCGTGGGCAGTCAGGCCTTGGCGCTCTCCGCGCTCTCGCCTTCGGTCTCAGCCCCGGGCGCCGTCTCGTCCGCAGCGGCGGGAGCGGATCCGGATGCCTCGCTGCCGAGCGCCCCGTCGGGGCGGATCAGCTCGCGCACCTCGGCCATGAAGCTGGTGAGCTGCTGCTGCTGCCAGCGCAGCTGCCGGGCGCGGTCGTCGGCGTCGCGCACGACGTTCGCCGTGTGCGCGGTCACCATGTCGACGATCTTCTGCGACTTGGTACGGGCGCGGTCGAGGGTCTCACGGGCGCGCACCTGCGCCTCGGCCTCGATCGCGCTGGCCTGCGAGCGCATCAGACGCTCGTAGTCCTCGGCCTTGGCGGAGATCCGCTCGGCGTGCGCGAGGGAGGACGCGACCTGCTCGTTGGCGTCGGCGGTGATGCGCTCCGCGTGCGCGACGGCCTGGTTGTGCAGCACGAGGAACTCCTGCTGCGCGTCGTCCTGACGGCGGGTGAGGGACTCCTCCATCTCCAGCACCCGCGCATTCATCTCCCGCACCTCGCGCTCGGCCGAGACTCGCAGATCCGTCGTCTCGCGGGTGACCATCGCACGCAGGGCCGCGGCGCCCTTCTCCGCCTCGGTGCGGATCGAGTGCGCCTCCTGCTCGGCGTGGTTCACCTTCTCGGCGGCGTGCGCGGCCTCGCGCTCGACCTGCGCGGTGTGCGCGGTGAACTCGGTCTCCATCTTCAGGCGCACCTGGTCGGCGTCGCGCTCGGCCTGCGCCGTGATGCGCGCGACATCGGCGTCCAGCTCGGCGCGCTTGGCGGCGGCCTCGTCGCGGGCGGCGTCGAGCAGACGTTCGGCCTGCACGGCGGCGTTCTGGATCAGGACGCTGGCCTGCTCCTCGGCCACGCGCAGCACGGTCTCGAACTGCGAGCGCGAGGTGGCCTCGTCGATGTCCTCCTGGGATCCGGCGAGAGCGGTGCTCAGCGACTGGATCTGCTGCGCGGACTCGGCGATCTTGGCGTTCGCCGTCGCGAGGTCGGACTCCAGTTGCGCCGCACGCTTCTCATGCGCGGCGGTCGCCTTCTCCAGCTCCTCGCGGTGCTTCTCGGCGACCTTGCTGAGCTCGCCGCGCAGGTGCGCATCGGCCTTCGCGCCGGACTCGGACGCACGGCGCAGCTCCTCCGTGAGCGCGGTCAGGTGCGCGTCGACCTCGGTCTTGTCATAGCCGCGGAAGCCGATCGTGAACGACTGCTGCGTCGTCGGGTTGTCCAGCAGCTGATCGAAGAAGTCGCCCTGGGGGGCCTTGTCCTCGGTTGCTCGGTCCTCGGTTGCCTCGGCCACGTGCCGCGCCTTTCTGTTCGCCCCTCCTTCTCCCGGGCAGGGGGGATGTGCCGGAAGGATCGATGCGGAGGGGGAATCGCGTCGTCCGGCGCCCCTGGGTGCGGGGTCCGCGATCCGCGCGAGTCCTGAAGATCCTAACCCGGCGTCCCGTTGTGCCGACAGGGCGGGAACCCTGCTGGGCGCGGAACGATCGGCTCGTGGCTCGTCGCATCGACGGAGCCCGGCCGAGGGTCGTTCACGTCTCGGTCCTGTCGGCGCCCTCGGAACGGATCCCGGCGACCACCGCGCGGATCGCGACCTCGGCGCGACGGCGCTGCTCCGCCCGGTCCACGCCCGCGAGCGGTCCGCGCAGGCAGAGCTCCGCGAAACCGTGCACGGTGGCCCAGCACGCCCAGGCGGCGTCGTCGCGGTGTCCGGCGGAGAGCTCCCCGGCCGCGACGAGATCGTCGAGCGCGGCGGTCAGTGCGACGAACGCAGGAGCCTCCCGCACCGTCGCGGGATCCGGCGGCCGGATCCCGAAGAAGACCACGGCGAACCAGCCCGGCTCGTCCAGGGCGAAGTCGACGTAGGCGACGCCGATCCGACGCAGCCGCGCGGCCGGAGAGCGCTCCGGAGCGTCGGTCATCGCGGCGGCCAACCCCTGCTGGATCGCCGCCGCGGTCGCGTCGAGCAGTGCCGCACGGTTCGGGAAATGCCGGTACGCGGCGTTCGGCGACACCCCGGCCCGCCGGGTCGCCTCGCGGATCGTCACCGCCGCGGGTCCGCCCTCGCGGCCGAGCTCGACCGCCGCCTGCACGAGAGCGGTCGCGAGATCGCCGTGATGGTAGGCCACCGGATCCCCTCCCCTCGGGACCGGTTCCGCCTCTTGAACCGGCTTCGTGCGATGTGTACGGTGTGAACATAGCAGATGTGGACGCCGTGAACATCGGCGCCCCCGGCGCGACTGGAACGACCAACGGAGGATGTCATGACCGCTCTGCCCCCTGTCGTCGACGAGCAGACCTGGCGCGAGGAACTCGCGAAGCTGCGCGTCCGCGAGAAGGCCGCGACCCGCGAGCTGGACGCGATCGCCGCCGCACGTCGCCGGCTGCCCGCAGTGAAGCTGCCCGAGTACACGCTGATCGCCGAGGACGGCTCCGCCGTCACGCTCGCCGAGATCTTCGACGGGCACAGCCAGCTGGTCGTCTACCACCACATGTGGACGGATGGGGCGACCTGGCAGTGCCCCGGCTGCACCGGCGGCACGGCGCAGTTCGCGCGCCCCGACATCGTCGAGCCCCTGGATGTGCGATTCGTCGTCGTCACGAACGGACCGATGGACGAGATCCTCGCGTACAAGAAGCGCGTCGGGAACCTGATGACCTGGTACTCGGCGGCGGGCACGAGCTTCGGCACCGACATGGACGCCGGTCCCGGCGAGGGATTCGGGTACAACGTGTTCCTGCGCGACGGGGACGCCGTCTATCGCACCTGGCACACCTCGGGCCGCGGAGCCGAGCAGTTCATGCTCACCTTCGCGATCGCCGATGTGCTGCCGTACGGCCGCCAGGAGGTCTGGCAGGACGTCCCGGACGGCTGGCCGCAGCATCCGACCTACGAGGGATGGCCGGGATCGAAGGAGATCGCGGAGCGCTACGGGGATCCGACGGCGTAGCGCCCCTGGATCAGGCCTTCGGGTCGGGCTCGCGGGTCAGTCCTGCGGATCAGCGTGGCGGATTCACCTGGTGCGCGGACTCGGCCTCGTCAGCGGTTCGTCCTCGACAGTGCGAAGCGTGCGCAGCCAGGCGACCTTCTCGGCGTCGTCCTCGCCGAGCGAAGCCGGCATCGCCTCCCCCGACACGGCGGAGTGGGGAGGAAGCAGAGCGACGGCGATGGCCGTGGTGAGCGGAACGGCGAGCACGAGCCCGATCCCGCTGCACAGCGTGCGGACGACCTCCGTCGCGATGTCCTCCAGGCTCAGCAGGCTCACCATCGGCTGGTCGTACACGTAGAGCAGGAGCACCACGCTCAGCGACGCCCCCACGTAGGCGAACACGATCGTGTAGATGGTGGAGGCGATGTGGTCCCGCCCGATGCGCATCGCGCGACTGAACAACTGGCGCCGTGAGAGCTCTGGGGCGACCGCGCGCAGCTCCCAGACGGAGGAGCTCTGGGTGATCGTCACGTCATTGAGCACGCCCAGGCCGGCGATGATGATCGCGCAGGTCAGCAGTCCTTGGAAGTCGACCTGCGGCACCATCGGCGCCAGGAACCCGGCGCTCTCGTCGATCCCGCTGAGCCTGGTGGTCCCGACCGCGAGCTGGGCCAGGACCGCGGTGAGAGCGACACCCGCCAAGGTTCCGGCCAGCGCGGCGCTCGTGCGCATGGAGATGCCGTGCGCGAGATACAGCACGACGTAGAGGATCGCAGAGGATCCGACGAGGGCGATCGCCATCGCGGGTCCGGCGTGCAGCAAGGCGGGCAGCATGAACATCACGATCATGGCGCCGCTGAAAACCAGCCCGACGAGGGCGAGCAGGCCTCGCAGCAGTCCGACGACGACCACCACCAGGGCGAACAGGCCGGCCCAGACCGCCAACGGGACGGTTCTGACCACGCCGAATGCCGACACCCCCGGGTCCACACCTCCGGGCTGGATGATGTGCGAGTTCGTGGGCAGCGGAACGACCATGAGCTCGAGCCGGTCGCCGGGTCGCAGGCCGGCGTGCGCGAACGGCCCGTTCAGCATGATGGTGACCGTCTCGCCGGCACGAGCGCCGTCCTCGATCCTGACTCGCGCGATCGCACAGGCCGCGGAGGACGCCCCGCCGGCTCCCGCCGAACCACCGGCGGAAGCGGGTGGGGTTGCGCCGGGGCCGGCCGAACTGCCGTCCGCGCCGGATCCTGCCCCGGCGCCATCGTCACCGGATCCCCCGCCGGCACCGCCTGCTGCGGCGGACGGGCGCATGGCTGCGCAGTCCGGCGTCATCCGCACGATCTCGCCGGTCGGATAGGTCGTGCTCCGCGCGGACGAGGAACCGGTCGCCACGACTCCCGGACGCGTCGCGGAGGGCCACAGCAGCAACAGCCCGACGACCGTCATCACCCCGACGACGATCAGGGTCGTCAGCAGGATGCGCCGGGGAGTAGGTGCGACCCGAACCTGCCGAATCGTCGTGGCGTCATGGCCGTGCCCGTGTCCCATCGCCGAACTCCTCCACTCGCCCCGGGAGGATTGCCCCCCGGGAGGTCCGGTCGCGCGGCACGCGGTGAGGCGTGGCGACGCGGCGATCGATCACGGCTGGCGCACCGCCGCCTCGGGGCGGGTCGCCGAGCGCACGACGCGATCCCGACGGGATCCGATCGCACGGCAGACGAGGTAGATCACGAACGAGACCGTCGTGATGTAGGGGCTCACCGGGAGGGTGCCCATCACCGCCAGCAGGATGCCGCCGACCGCGGACACCACCCCGAACACGGCCGCCAGCACCGGCACCGAGAGGGGACCGGAGCGCACCCGCATCGCCGCGGCGGCCGGAGTCACCACCAGCGCCATCACCAGCAGCGCGCCGATGATGTGCACGGCGACGGCCACGACCAGGCCGAGCAGCAGCATGAAGGCGAACGAGACGCCGACCGTGGGAACGCCACGGGCGGCTGCCGACTGCGGGTCGAGCGAGTCGAAGCGCAGTGGCCGCCAGATGAGCAGCATGCCCAGCAGCACGAGGGCGCAGATCCCGGTCAGCCAGCCCAGCTGGTCCGACTGCACCGAGACGATCTGCCCCGTCAGCAGGCTGAACCGGCCCGCCGCGCGCCCGTTGTAGAGCGAGAGGGCGAGGATCCCGATGCCGAGGCCGAACGGCATGAGCACGCCGATGATCGAGTTGCGGTCACGTGCGCGGGCGCCCAGCCAGCCGATGATCGCGGCGGCGATCAGGGATCCGACGATCGAGCCGGTGACGACGTCGACGCCCACCAGGAGAGCGACGGCGGCGCCCGCGAAGGACAGCTCGCTGATGCCGTGCACCGCGAAGGCCATGTCGCGCTGCATCACGAAGACGCCGATGAGACCGCCGACGAGGCCGAGCACGGCGCCGGCCCAGACCGAGTTCGAGACGAGGGCGAGGATCTCGCCGTACTGCGAGAGGCCTCCGAACATGGCCTGGCCGATGTCCGCGAGGTTCATGCGGCCCCCTCCCCGTCCGGTCCGTCATGGTCGTGATGGTGCGCGGCGCTCTCCGCGTCGGGCGCACCGACGACGACGAGCCGGCCGCCGACCTCCGAGACGAACACGGGAACGCCGTAGAGATCCGAGAGCACTCGCGTGGTGAGCACCTCGCGCGGGGTGCCCAGCGTGAACCGCCCGTTCGCCAGATACAGGATCCGGTCGACGATGTCGAGCACCGGGTTGATGTCGTGGGTGACCAGAAGCACGCCGGCACCGGTGCGGCGGTGCCGGTCGATGAGCTCCACCACCGCTCGCTGATTGGCCAGGTCGAGGCTGGTCAGCGGCTCGTCGCAGAGCAGCAATCGCGGGTCGTCGGCGAGCGCCTGGCCCACGCGCAGCCGCTGCTGCTCGCCGCCGGAGAGGGTGCCCGCGGGGCGGCTCGCAAAGGAGGAGGCCCCCACCGCTGCCACCAGCGCGTCGATCCTGGCACGATCGCCGCGGCGCGGGATCGGCAGGCCGAACCGGTGCCCATCGACGCCGAGCGCGACGAGGTCACGACCCCGCAGCGACGTCTCGGCCGGCAGCGGCCGGGCCTGCGGGAGATAGCCGATGCGGCGGTTCCCGCGCCGGCGCACCGGCTGCCCTGCCGCCTCGATGGTGCCTTCGGAGAGGTCCTGCAGCCCGAGGATCGCACGCAGCAGGGTGGTCTTGCCGGTGCCGCTGGGGCCGAGCACCGCGACGAGCTCGCCGGGGGCCACATCGAGGTCGAGCCCGCTCCACAGCTCCCGGTCGTCCCGGCGGATGCCGGCGCCGCGGATCCGCAGCAGCGGTGCGGCCGGAGAGGCGGCAGGAGAGGTCACTTGTCGAGATTACGCGAGAGGGTGTCGATGTTGTCCTTCATCCAGGTCAGGTACGTCTTGCCGTCCGGCACCAGCTCGGTGACCTCTTGCACGGGTACGCCCTTGCCCTTTGCAACGCCGATGATCTTCGTGGTCTCGGCGCCACCGGCCTGAGCGTTGGCGAACAGCGCCTTGACGTCACCCGACTCGACGAGGTTCGTCGCCTCGAGGAGCGTCGCGGGCGGGACGTCCTGACCCTCTTCGACCGCATGGCTGAACGCCTCGGGTGTGACGTTCACCAAGCCCGCCGCCGCCGTGAGGTACAGCGGGACCGGCTCCGTGACGAAGATCTTCTCGCCCTGGTGCGCGCTCTTGATGGTCGCGAGCGAGGAGTTCAGTCCCGTGATCCCCGTCTCGAACGTCGCCAGGTTCTTCTCGAAGTCCGCCTTGTGCGCCGGGTCGATCCCGCTCAGCTCGTCGGCGACCTTCTTCGCGACGTCCTCGACGACGGCCGTGTCGTACCAGACGTGCTCGTTGAAGCCCTCGGCGGTCTTCATCCCGTCCTCGTCCTTCGGCCAGCTCGGCGCGAACGTCACCGCCGCGACCACCGGAGCCTTGCTCCCCGACTTCGAGACCAGGTCGGCGAAGAACGCGTCGTAGCCGCCGCCGTTCGCAAGGATGAGCTTCGCCCCGCGCACCTTCAGCTGATCGGCGGCGGTGACCTCGTACTCGTGCGGATCCTGCGACAACGACGCGATGACGGAGGTGACCTCGACGTGCTCGCCGCCGATCTCCTTCGCGATGTCGCCCCACACATTGGTCGACGCCGTCACTGCGATGGTCCCGCCGCCGGACGACGATCCGGGATCGGTCGTCGCTGAGCAGCCCGCGAGGGCGAGGATCGTGGCGGCGGCGAGCGCGAGGGCGGCGAGGGGCTTCTGCATGACCTCGACCCTACAGTAAATGAGAATCATTATCAAAACGGATCCGAGTCCGTGCTCGCCGCCGGCCCCGCTGCGCCTCAGACCAGAAAGACGGCCACCGACGAAGGATGCATACGATCGGTGGCCGCCTGTGCGGAGCCCTCGAGGACCCCACAACCGATTCAGCTGCGCGGAGGGTTGGCGGGGAGCCACTCGTCGAGGGTGGTGGCGAAGATCTCCGCACCATCGACAGGGATCAGCGTGCGCTCGTCGATGTGGGCGCCGTAGTACTGCGCGTCGGGGTCCTGCACCACCTGGCGGCTGTCGCCGCGGAATGCGAGGCCACGGCGGACGAACTCGTCCATCGTGAACTGCTCCGGGCCCGCGATCTCGCGGTCGCCGTTGATGGGCTCCCCTGCGGCGGTGCGCGCGACGGCTGTGGCCACATCCTCGGCGGCGATCGGCTGGATGAGCGCCCCGGGCAGGTGCACAGCGCCGTCGGCGCCGACGGAGATGTCCGCGATGCTGCCGAGGAACTCGAAGAACTGCGTGGCGTGCACGAGCGAGTACGGCATACCCGACTCGCGGATCAGCTTCTCCTGCGCCGTCTTGGCCCGGAAGTAGGGGATGTTCTGGGGGCGGTTGGTGCCGACGATCGTCAGCGCGACGTGGTGTCCGACGCCGGCCTCCGCCTCCGAGGCGAGCAGGTTGCGGGTGGACGTGGTGAAGAAGTTCAGCACGTCGTTCTCCTCGAAGGAGGGGGAGTTCGAGACATCGACGACGACATCGGCGCCGACCAGGACCTCGGACAGCCCTTCTCCCGTCACCGCGTTCACACCGGTGTTGGGGGATGCTGTCACCGCCTCGTGGCCGTGCGCGGTCAGCTTCGTGACCACCTTCGACCCGATCAGTCCGGTACCGCCGATCACAACGATCTTCGCCATGTGCTTGCCTTTCGTCTGCGGGGGCGCCGGTGCCGACGCCTCATCAGTAGTGACCGGAGGGCGGCCCGCTCTGTGACGGCGTCAGGCAGTGTTCCAGTGCCGCAGCTTGTCGGGGTTGAGCACTGCCCACAGCCCGGCGACTCGACGGAACCGAATGCGGAGGTTCAGAACAGCGGCGACGCGACTTCCGTCACGGAACACCATCGCCGGTGCTCCGTTCACGTCGACGACCGTCGAGGTCCACCCTGTGGCGGGCCCCATCAGGTGCACGAGGACGTCGGAGACTTCGGCGCGACCCCCCACCGGGATCGTGGGGGCGACCACTCGTCCACCACTGTCGATCAGAAGCGTGACACCGCGGCACAGGTTCTTCGCGAGGCGGGTCCGATCGCCTGTCGCGAGCACCCGACGGATCGACTCGACATGGGCTTCGTGACGGCGCGCGCGGCGCGGGGAGACAGGACCGATAGCGCGCGTTGTCGGTCGAGGGGTCATGCTCCGGCCGACGTGAGATGCCGCAGCTTGTCCGGGCTCATGACCCAGAGCAGCTGGACGATGCCATCCGCGGCGGCCGTCACCGTCACGGCTGTGGTGACCACTCCGTTCTCGGACAACGTGGCTGCGGGCTGCCCGTTCACCTCGACCCAGCCGATCCGCTTCCCCGTCCAGAAGTGACGGGAGAAGGCTGCGACGAACTTCGCCACCCGGGTGCGACCGATGACGGGGATCCGCGCGGCGAGCTTCGCCCCGTTGCCGTCCGTGTAGCTGACGACATCGGACGCAAAGAGATCCTCCAGCGCGGCGACATCCCCCGTCTGGGCCGCGGCGAGGAACGTCTCGAGCAGCCGTCGGTGCTCACCCGCCGGCACAGCGTTGCGCCTGTTGTCCGCGAGATGCTTGCGCGCCCGGCTCACCAGCTGCCGGGCCGAGGGCGCCGAGGAGCGCACGATCTCCGCGATCCGCTCGTACGGATAATCGAGCGCTTCACGGAGCACATATGCCGCCCGCTCGGTGGGAGTGAGCTTCTCGAGGAGCAGCAGCACCGCGAAGTCCAGGGCTTCGCCACGCTCGGCCCCGAGCAGAGGGTCGTCCTCGGTGTTCACGGGCTCGGGCAGCCAGGGACCGATGTACGTCTCCCGCCGCGCATGCGCCGACTGCATCTGGTTGATGCACAGCCGGGTGACGACCGTCGTCAGCAGCGCCCTCGGCTCCCTCACTGCGGAGCGATCCGTGTGCTGCCAGCGGATCCAGGCATCCTGCAGGATGTCTTCCGCGTCGGCGACGCTGCCCAGCATGCGGTAGGCGATGCCGAACAGTCGCCGGCGCTCCTGCGCGAACACGTCTGCGGCGCCGTCGAGGTCGACCCACTCGACAGACATCTGGTCGTCCGTGATACTCACCCTTCGCCGCGCATGACGGTCGTCGCCGTGCTCCTCATGATCTTGACCGGGCAGAGCGGTCGAATGTGACACCACGGGTGAATCTTCTCGCGGATGTCACAGGTCCTCGCGGTCGCCGGTCTTCCCTGCAGCGGCGAATCGTCCGCGCCACGGACATCGGGAAGGCCACCCATGACGGACATCACCACGGCGGCATCCGCCGACCTCGCAAGCCTGCACAGCGCGTTGGCGAACGAGCAGATCGTGCTGCAATCCGTCGCGAGCGCCACCACCAGCGAGGCGGGGGTGAGATCCACGATCTACCTGTCCACGCTGTCGAGCGGTCTCGTCTCGCTCGGGTTCTCGGCATCCACCCCCGGGCTGCTCGCCATACTGACGTTCACGCTGCTGCCGACCATCTTCATGCTGGGCTGGTTCACCGTCGTGCGCCTCGTCGACACCACGGTCGAGAACATCGCGGTGCGCCAGCGGATGGAGAACATCCGCGCGCACTTCGCGGGCGTCCACCCGTCGGGACCGTCCCTCCTGATCAGCGGAGACCCGCGGACCGGGGAATTCGGCGTCCGCTACGGTCGCAGCTCTTTCCTGTTCACGATGGCCAGCATGATCGCGGCGGTGAACTGCGTGCTGGGCGGAGTGCTCGTCGCTCTGGCGATCTCGGTGGGATTCGGTCTGCCGGTGCTCGCCGGCCGGCTGACCGGCGTGGCGGTCGGCGTCGTCCTGCTCGCCTCGACCCTGATCTACGAACGCCGCCGGATCCGCGCGGCGAATCTCGCCCGTCGCCCCGCAGGAGGCGGGCTCCGGGAACGCCCCTGATCCGTCGCCGGCGGGCACGTGGGCGCGGAGGGACCTCCGACGCAACGGAACGCGGCCTCCCCCTGGGAGACCGCGTTCCGTCAGATCGCTTCGGTTCTGCTCAGTCGCGCAGCCAGACCGTGGTCTCGGCGGGCACCGCGCCGTCGACGAGTTCGCCGAGCACCGGCTCCTCCCCCGGCGCCAGCGCGAACGGCTCCGTGCCGAAGTTCGTCACGACCTGCCATCCGTTGGGCCGGGCGAAGCGCAGCACGTCGTCACGGCCGGTCTCGATCCACTCCAGGGTCTCGCCGGTCTGCAGCTCGTGCCGCAGCGCGAGCGCACGGCGGTAGGCGCTCAGCGAGGACGTCGGATCCGCATCCTCCGCTTCGACCGCGTAGCTCGCGAACCATGCCGGCTGCGGGATGTGCGCGCCGCCGGCGCCGAACCCGAACGAGGACCCGGTGCTCGCCCACGGCAGCGGCACGCGGCAGCCGTCGCGGCCCAGGCCGTCGCGCTCCGGATCCGCTCCGCGGAAGAACGCCGGATCCTGCCGGTCCTCCGCCTTGATGTCGGCCACCTCGTGCAGGCCGAGCTCCTCGCCCTGGTACAGATACGTGCTGCCCGGCAGGCCGAGCAGGAACAGCGATGCCGCGAGAGCCCTGCGGCCGCCCCGCTCCAGATCGACCTGATCCGCGGGTCCGCCGGCGAGGATCCACGCCGAGCCCTGCTTGACCCGCCGCCCGTTGAGCGGCTCGAGGCCGTAGCGGGTCGCGTGCCGGACCACGTCGTGGTTGGAGAGCACCCAGGTGGAGCTGGATCCGGTCACCGCGCTCTGCGCGAGGTTGTCGGTCACGATGTGCCGGAACTGCGCGGCGTCGAAGTCGGCCTCGAGCAGATCGAAGTTGAACGCCTGGCCGAGCCCTTCGGGGGTCGCGTACTTCGCACGGCGCTCCGCGGTGGCGACCCAGGCCTCCGCCACGGCGATCCGCGGCGGATCGTACTCGTCGAACACCTGCCGCCATTCGCGGTAGATGTCGTGCACGGCGTCGCGGTCCCACAGCGGGTGCTGCCCGCTCGCGGTGTCCATCGCGTCGAGCTCGGCCTGGCTCGGCAGCACCTCCGGGAGATCCTTGCTGAGGCCGTGCGCGACGTCGATGCGGAAGCCGTCGACGCCCCGATCCGACCAGAACCGCAGCGTGTGCAGGAACTCGGCGTGCACGTCGGGGTTGTCCCAGTTGAAGTCGGGCTGCTCGGTCGCGAAGTGGTGGAAGTACCACTGGCCGTCGCCGACCGGCTCCCAGGCGGGGCCGCCGAAGACGCTCGTCCAGTCGGCGGGCGGCAGCTCGCCGTTCTCGCCGAGGCCGTCGCGGAAGATGTAGCGGTCGCGCTCGGGCGACCCCTTGCCCGCGGCGAGCGCGGCCTGGAACAGCGTGTGGCGGTCGGACGAGTGGTTGGGCACGATGTCGACGATCACCTTGATCCCCCGCGCGTGCAGGGCGGCGATCATGTCGTCGAAGTCGGCCAGGGTGCCCAGGCGCGGATCCACGTCGCGGTAGTCGTCGACGTCGTAGCCGCCGTCGGCGAGCGCCGACGGGTAGAACGGGCTCAACCACACGGCATCGACACCGAGCCCGGCCAGATAGTCGGCCTTGTCCGTGACTCCGCGGATGTCACCCAGCCCGTCCCCGTTGGAGTCGGCGAAGCTGCGCGGATAGACCTGGTAGACGACGGCCTGGCGCCACCAGGCGGCATCGGCGGATCCGATCGCGGGGACTGCGGTGGCGAGGACTGCATCGGTCATGGAAAGGAGCTCCTTCGGTGTTGTGGTCTTGGCGGGCGGGTGCGCCCGACGCGGAGGAGCCGGACGATCGGCCGTTCGATCGTCCGGGCCGGCGGGTCGGTCAGCCCTTGACGGCGCCCTGGGTCACGCCCTCCATCACCCAGCGCTGGGTGAACAGGTAGGCGACGATCGCGGGGGCCATCGCCATCAGGTACGAGGCGAAGGCGACGTTGTAGTTGCTGCTGAACTGATTCTGGAACAGGTTCTGCCGCACCGGGAGGGTCTGCAGGGCCGGATCCGAGATGATCAGCGACGGCATCATGAAGTCGTTCCAGGCGTACAGGAACGCGAAGATGCCGACCGTGGCGCTCATCGGGCCGAGCAGCGGGAAGATAATCCGCCAGAACGTCTGCCAGGTGCTCGCCCCGTCGATCCGCGCACTCTCCTCGAGCTCGAGCGGGATCGACCGCAGGAACGCGGTGAACAGCAGCACGCTGAAGCTCAGCTGGAACATCGTGGCGAGCAGGATCACACCGAACGGGTTGTCCAGGTGGGTGAGCCCGGTGAGCTGGATCTGGGGCAGCGCCACCACCGGGAACGGGATGAACATCGCCGCCAGCAGGTAGAAGAACGAGTACCGGAACAGTCGGCGGTCCCAGTTGCGCACGATCGCGTACGACGCGAATGCGGCCAGCACCACGGTCAGGAACACGGTGCCCGCGGTGACGAGCAGCGAGACCCCGGCCCCGACCGGGAACTTGGTGAGATCCCAGGCCTGGGCGAACCCGTCGAAGCTGAACGGGGCCGGGAGCGAGAAGGCGTTGCCGTCGACCGCCTGCTTCGACGTCTTGAACGCCATCGAGATCGTGACGTACAGCGGGATCAGCACCGTGACCGTGCACAGGATCAGGATGATCGTGCCCGACCAGTTCACGCGCTCCATGCGGATCCGGGGCTTCCGCCCCGACGTGGTGAGGGCCTCGGTGGTGAGGAGGGTCTGCGTGGACATCAGAGTGCGTTCCTTCCGCGAGTCACGGACAGCTGCAGCAGCGAGATCAGGATCGCGACGATGAAGAAGATCGTCGCGTTGGCCATCTGGTAGGCGTAGTCGCCGCCGTTGAAGCCGGCGATGATCGTCATCGCCACACTGCGGGTCGACGTGCCGGGGCCGCCGTCGGTGAGGCCCTTGATGATGTCGTACGCGTTCAGAAAGCCCTTGAATCCGAGCACGATATTGATGACGAAGTACCCGGCCACGAGCGGAACCGTGATCTGAGTGAGCTGCTGGAACTTCCCCGCCCCGTCGATGCTCGCGGCCTCGTACACGTCCCCCGGGATCGAGAGCAGTCCGGCGATGTAGATCAGCAGCGTGCCCGGAATCGCCTGCCAGGCGGTCACGATCACGATGCCGACCCAGGCCAGATCCGGATTCGCCAGGATGCTCGTCGACAACCAGGGGATCCCTGTCGCGGTCCCGAGAGCCGGGATCGAGTTGGAGAACAGGAAGTTGAACACGTACGCGATGATGATGCCCGAGATCACCATGGGGATCACGAAGATCGCGCGCAGGCCGGTCTTGAAACGGATCCGCGAGACGAGCCCGACGGCCAGCAGGAAGGCCAGCACGTTCACCACGATCACGGTCGCGATCGAGAACCCGAACGTGAACAGGTAGCTCTGCAGAATGGCCGGATCGCTGAACGCGGCGATGTAGTTGGTGAACCCGTTGAAGCTCCAGGTGCCGATCCCGATCGAGTCGGTGAAGCTGAAGAAGATGCCCATGACGGCGGGCACGGTGATCGCCACCGTGAACAGCACCAGCGTCGGCAGCAGGAACAGATAGTAGATCGGCTCAATGCGGCGGCTGCTGCGCCGGATCTTCCGGTCACCGCCCGTCACGATGGTCGTTGTCGTGCTCATTTCGCGGTGCCCTTCGTGTCGCTCGGAAGCTTCGGGGCGAGGAAGGCGGCGCGCGCCCAGTCCGCGTCCATCGTGCTCAGGGTGGCCTTGACGTTGCCCCCGAGGGCGATCGCCTGGACGTAGTTGAAGACCGGGATCGTCTTCGGCACCAGCACCGAAGCCCCCTGGTAGACCGCGCCTTCGTCGTAGTACGGGATCATCCCGGCGATCCGCGGATCGTTCGGCATGGTGGCGTCGGTGGTCGGTGCGAAGCCGAGCTGCGCCGCGTTGTACGCGTCGATCACGGACGGCTGGTAGAGGTAGGCGAGGAAGTCGCGCGCGGCCTTCTGGTGCTTCGATCCGGTGGGGATCATCGCGGCGAGGTCCATGTTCACGCGGACCTTCAGATCCTTCGGATCGTTCGTCATCGGCAGCGGGAAGGTGCCCAGCTGCAGGTCGGGGGACGTCTTGGCGATCTCACCGAACGCCCACGGCCCCTGCAGGTACATGGCGCCCTGCCCCTTCGCGAACGCGAGGTTGCCGTCCACGTAGGCCTGGCTCCCGGCGTTGGGCTGCGTGTAGTTCTTGATGAGCTGCGTCATCTGGTCGACCGGCTTCGCGAAGTCCTTGGAGAAGGACGTCTGCGAATTCGGGCCGACGTTCGTGCCCTCCTCGTTCATCTTCTTGAAGAAGTCCACGACCGGCACCTCACCGCCGACCGCGTAGTCGTACCAGCCCTGACCGATCGTCCAGTTGTCCTTGAACGTCCCGTAAAAGGGGGCGACGCCGGCGGCCTTGAGGGTGTCGCTCGCGGCGATCAGCTCGTCCCAGGTCTTCGGCACCTGGATGCCGTACTTCGCGAAGATCTCCTTGTTGTAGATCACCGAGGCGGCCATCACCGAGTACGGCAGCACCGTCGTCTTCCCGGGGCAGATGCCGTACTGGTCCAGCAGTGGCTGCAGATCCTTGCGGATCCGTCCTGCCTCCTCGGTGTCCGACAGGTCGGTCAGCGCGCAGCGCTGCACGAAGCGGGCGACCTCGAAGTTGTAGTTCGCCAGCATCAGGTCCGGCGGGTTGCCGCGCACGAAGCTGGCCGAGACCACGTCCACGCCCGACGTGTCGATCTCCACCCGCACCTTGTTCTGCGAGGCGTTGTAGTCGTTCACGACCTTGGTCATGAAGTCGATCGCCTCGCGCTTGCTGAAGGTGAAGCGGACCGTCTCGCGACCGTCTGCCGGCGCGCAGCCGGCAAGGGCGGTTCCCGCGATGGTCAATGCCGTGATGACGGCGAGCACTCTCGCCGTCCGCGTTCTCTTCCCAGACACCATCGTCCTCGTCCCTTCCGGCGGATCCGTCGTTCCCGCGGCTGAGGCAGGCAGCGATGCGGATCCTTGTTCCGGAGATTAGATTTTGTTCCCGAATTAACTCGGGCAAGGGATACTCTGACAGAGGTCCACCCGAGAGGTCAAGCACGAATGCCGAGAGCCGCCGCGCCCGACACGGCACCCGACGTCGCCGCCGACGCAGGGTCCGGGATCGCGCCCGCTGCCAGCCGCGACACTCCCGCCGCGTCCGCCGCCAGCCGGCCGAGCCTCGGCCAGGTGCTCGACTTCGCGTGGGGTCGCGGGCCGTTCACCGCCACGGAGGCGATGGCCGGCGCCTCGCTCACCCGCTCGACCACGATCGACGCGATCGACACCCTCGTCGAGGCAGAGGTGGTGCGCGAGCTCGCGAACGCCCGTGACGCCGGCGAGTATTCGGGCGGACGCCCCGCCCGCCGGTTCGAACTGCCCGCCGACCTCGGCGCCGTGATCGCCCTGGACGCCGGCGACACCCATCTCGGCGTGACCGTGACGGACCTTGCGCGCACCCCGCTCGCGCACGTGCGCGCCGACCTGGATCGCCAGCACACCGTGGGGCAGCGCCGGGCCGCCATCCTGAAACACCTCGACGCGGCGCTGTCCGCGAGCGGGGTCCCCCGCGACCGCATCCTCGCCCTGTGTGCCGGCGTCGCGGCTCCCGTGGCGCGGAACGGATCCTCCCCGCCTCACCCCGACGGCTTCTGGGAGCGCACCAATCCCGGCCTGGCCGAGCTCCTCGCCGGGTGGGCACCCGTGGTCGAGATCAAGAATGACGCCGTGCTCGCGGCCGCCGCCGAAGGTGACCTGGGCGAGGCTGTCGGGTGCCGCGACTACATCGCGCTGATCGCCGGCGAGCGCTTCGGCGCCGGCGCGGTCGTGGACGGGCACATCCTGCACGGCGCGCACGGCGGTGTCGGCGAGATGGTGCTCTTCGACCACGTGCGCGGGGTGGACTCGGCCGACGGCCTGGGCCCCACCATCTCCCGTATCGCGGGCGACCTGCTGGACTCCGGCGATGCCACGGCCGACGGCGCCCTCGCCGCATTGGCCGCGGAGGGGCTCCGCGCGGATCGGATCCTCGCGCTCGCCGCGACCGGGGATCCGGACGCAGCGAGGGTGGTGCGAGACACCGGCGCCTACCTGGCGCGCGTGGTCGCGGTGCTCGGCAGCACCTACGATCCCGAGCGCGTGATCATCTGCGGTGCGATCGCCGAGGACATCGAACCCGTGCTCGACGCCGCGCGCGACGTGCTGCGCCCGCTGCTGGACCTGCCGGCGCCGGCGATCCTGCGCTCGCACCTCGGCGCCGACATCGTGCTCGCCGGCGCGGTGTCCACGGCCCTCTCGTCGGCACGTGCCGTCGGCCTGCCCCAGCTCGTCGCCCAGCGGCTGCACGGCTGAGGCGAGCCGGACACGACTGCGGGCCGCGTCAGTCCACGAGCAGGGCTGGCTCCTCGAGCACGGCGGCGACGTCGGCGATGAACCGGCTCATGCCGTCGCCGTCCACGACGCGGTGGTCGAAGGATCCGGCCACGGTGGTCACCCAGCGCGGGCGCACCTCGCCGTCGACGACCCACGGCTTCTGGCTGATCGTGCCCATGGCCACGATGCCCGCCTCGCCCGGGTTGATGATCGGCGTGCCCGCGTCCATGCCGAAGACGCCGATGTTGGTGATCGTGATGGTGCCGCCCTGCTGGTCCGCCGGGGTGCTCTTTCCCTCGCGCGCCGTGAGGGTGAGCCGGTTCAGAGCGCGCGCGAGGTCCTTCAGGCCCAGGTCCTGCGCATCCTTGATGTTCGGCACGAGAAGGCCCCGCGGGGTGGCCGCGGCGATCCCGAGGTTCACGTAGTGGCGCACCGCGATCTCGGCGCCGTCGGCGGTGTCGATCCAGGCGGCGTTGACCATCGGGGTGCGGCGCACGGCCCAGATCACGGCGCGGGCGACGATCAGCAGCGGCGACACCTTGATGTCGGCGAAATCGGGCGAGGCCTTGAGCCGCTTCACGAGCTCCATGGTGCGGGTCGCGTCGACCTCCTTCCACACGGTCACGTGCGGAGCGGAGTAGGCGCTCTGCACCATCGCCGAGGAGGTCGCCTTGCGCACGCCCTTGACCGGGATCGACTCGGTGCGGCTCTCGTCGGCGCCGGCGCGAGCGGGCGAAGGCGCGATCCCGCGGGCAAGACCCACCGGTGCGGGCTGCGGCGCAGGCACGGTCTCCTCGCGCACATCGCCCCACTCCGGGGTCTGGATGTTGCGGAACACGCTGGCCTGCTCGGCGTGCTTCATCACGTCGTCACGGGTGACCTCGCCGTCCGCACCGCTCGGGGCGACCTGGGTCAGGTCGACGCCGAGATCGCGCGCCAGCTTGCGGATCGGCGGCTTCGCGATCACCCCGACCGAGGAGCGCACCGGGCGCTCGGCGGGACGGCGGCGGCGCGAAGTCGCCTCCGCACCGGAGCCGTAACCGACGAGCACGGATCCGGATCCTTCCTCCGCCGGCGCTGTAGCGGGAGCTGCGGCGGAGGCGGCCGGCTCGGTCGCCGAGGTCAGGAACGTGATGATCGGGGTGCCGACGTCGATCGTCTTCCCCTCCGGCACGAGCAGCTCGCCGACCGTGCCGGCGTGCGGCGACGGCAGCTCGACGAGCGACTTGGCCGTCTCGATCTCGCAGATCACGTCGTTGACGGCGACGGCGTCGCCCGGGGCGACCCGCCACGTGACGATCTCGGCCTCGGTCAGGCCCTCGCCGACGTCCGGGAGGGTGAAGGTCTGGGTGCTCATGGTCGGGATCCTTTCACAGCCTCAGTACGCGAGAGACCGGTCGACGGCCTCGAGGATCCGGTCCGGATCCGGCAGGTAGGTGCTCTCGAGCTTCGCCGGCGGGAACGGGGTGTCGTAGGCCGAGACCCGCAGCACCGGCGCTTCGAGGGCGTAGAACGCGCGCTCCATGACGGTCGCCGCGATCTCGCTGCCGAGGCTCACGAAACCGGGCGCCTCCTGCGCGTAGACCATGCGGCCCGTGGAGCGCACCGAGTCGAGGATGGGGCCGTAGTCCACCGGCGACAGCGAGCGCAGGTCGACGACCTCGCAGCTCGTGCCCTCGGCCTCGGCGAGCGCCGCGGCCTGCAGCAGGGTCGACACCATGGCGCCGTGCCCGACCAGGGTCACGTCGGATCCACGACGCACGACGCGCGAGGCGTGCAGCGGCAGGGCCGGAGCGGCCAGGTCGACCTCGCCCTTGGGCCAGTACCGGCTCTTCGGCTCGAGGAAGATCACCGGATCGTTCGACGCGATCGCCTCCTGGATCATCCAGTACGCGTCGTTCGGCGTGGACGGCGAGACCACGCGCAGGCCCGGGGTGTGCGCGAAGTAGGTCTCCGGGCTCTCCTGGTGGTGCTCGACGGCACCGATGTGCCCGCCATACGGGATCCGGATCACGATCGGCATCGAGACCCTGCCCTCGTGCCGCGCCGTGATCTTCGCCAGCTGCGTGGTGATCTGGTCGAAGGCGGGGAAGACGAAGCCGTCGAACTGGATCTCGATGACGGGGCGGAACCCGCCCATCGCGAGCCCGATCGCGGTGCCGACGATGCCGGACTCGGCGAGCGGGGTGTCCAGCACGCGCTGCGGGCCGAAGTCGCGCTGCAGGTGCTCGGTGACGCGGAAGACCCCGCCGAGTGCGCCGATGTCCTCACCCATGAGGAGCACGCGGGGGTCGTCCTCCATGGCCTTGCGCAGACCCGCGTTCAGGGCCTTGCTGAACGGCATCGTCTCGATGCGGTTCTCGGTGGTGGTGTCCACGGTGGTCATCGGTCACCCTCCTGGAAGGAAGCCTCGTACTGCGCCTGCCATGCCTTCTGCTCGGCCATCAGCGGGTGCGGGTCGCTGTACACGTTGTCGAAGATCGCCTCGGCCGTCGGAGAGCCGAGCTCGAGGGTGCGCACACGCAGGTCTTCGGCGGCATCCGCGGCCTCGGACTCGACGTCGGCGAAGAAGGATCCGGCGGCTCCCCGGTGCTCCAGGTAGGCGCGCATGCGGGCGATCGGATCGCGCAGCGCCCACTCCCGCTCCTCGTCGCTGCCGCGGTACTTCGTGGGGTCGTCGCTCGTGGTGTGCGCGCCCATGCGGTAGGTGACGGCCTCGATCGCCCGCGGGCCCCGACCCGTGCGCGCCTCGTCGAGCGCGCGGCGGGTGACGGCCCAGCTCGCGAGCACGTCGTTGCCGTCGACGCGGATCGACTCGATGCCGTAGCCGGTGCCGCGCTGCACGAGCGGCACCCGGGACTGGGTCGACACGGGCACCGAGATCGCCCAGTGGTTGTTCTGCAGGAAGAACACCTCGGGGGTCTGATAGCTCGCCGCGAACACCATCGCCTCATGCACGTCGCCCTGGCTGGAAGCACCGTCGCCGTAGTAGACCATCACGGCCTGGTCGCGATCGACGTCACCGGATCCGCACTTGCCGTCGAAGACCAGCCCCATCGCGAGGCCCGTCGCATGAAGGGTCTGCGAGCCGAGCACGAGCGTGTAGATGCGGGTGTTGCCGTTGCGCGGATCCGTCGGATCCCATCCTCCGTTCGAGGTGCCGCGCATGAGCTTGATGATGTCGACCGGATCCACGCCGCGGATGCGGGTGACGGCGTGCTCGCGGTACGAGGGGAAGATCGTGTCCTGCGGGCGGGCAGCGCGGGCGGATCCGACCTGGGCGGCCTCCTGCCCCCGGCTCGGCGGCCACAGCGCGAGCTGACCTTGGCGCTGCAGGTTCGTGGCCTGGGTGTCGATCGCGCGGATCGCGACCATGTCCCGGTAGAGCTGCTCGAGCTCACCATCGGGCAGGGCCTCGATGAGGGGCAGGTACTCCTCCGCGGCGGGGTTCGGAGCGAAGCGGCCGTCGGCATCGAGGACGCGGACGGTGGGGATATCGGCGTCAGTCACCTTGTCTACGGTAACCGAGCTTTCCCCGTCTGCGGTGGAGGGTGCGCACAAACGATCCCGAGGCGTGTGTGACGATCCCCACGGACGCATGCGGGCGCACGGATATCCAGGTGTCCCACGTATTAATGCCAGGTCCCCCTAGCTTTTTACATGGAACGCCTTGCATCCTTCGGACGCCGTCCCCCTCCGTCAGGGGGTCGTGGAGACCACCATCGCCGATCCCCCGCCGCGCCGCACCGGTTCGGCCGCCGCGACAGTGCTGCCGTCGGCCCGGAACTCGATGGCCGTGGCCGCGCCGATCTCGGACGCCGAGGTGAACGAATCACCCGACGGCACGAGCGTGTGGCCCAACGCGGTCAGCCCGGCGCCGTACTGCTGGATGAACGCCGGCTCCGCCACCACGGTGGTACCGTTGCGCGGCGCAGCCCTCGGCGCGGCGATCGCCTGCGACACGTCCATCCCCAGGTCGACCCGGTTCAGGATCGTCTGCAGCACCGTGGTGATGATCGTGGATCCGCCGGGCGACCCCAGGGCGAGGAACGGCTTGCCGTCCTGCAGGATGATGGTCGGCGACATCGACGACCGCGGCCGCTTGCCCGCCTCGATGCGGTTCGGGTCGGTCGCATTCCAGACCGTGGAGAAGTCGGTCAGCTCGTTGTTCAGCAGGAACCCGCGCCCGGGCACCACCATGCCCGACCCGCCGGTCTGCTCGATCGTCAGGGTGTGCTCGGCCACGTTTCCCCAGCGGTCGGACACCGTCAGGTTCGTCGTCGAGATGTTCTCCGTGTCGTGCTCGGACGCCGACGACGCCGTGGCGCCCGGGCACACGCCGTCGTACGAGGTCACGTCTCCCGGCGCCACCGGCTTGGGGAGCGCATGTGCGGGGTCGATGAGGCACGCACGCTCGGTGCCGTAGAGCCGATCCGTCAGCGCGGCCGTCGGCACGTTCACGAACTTCGGGTCGCCCACATACTTGCCGCGGTCAGCGAAGGCCAGCGAGCTCGCCTCGAAGTAGTGGTGCAGCGCTTGCGTGGCGTCCATTCCGGAGAGCTGGTAATTCTGCAGGATGTTCAGTGCCTCGCCCACCGTGGTGCCGCCGCTGCTGGACGGCGCCATGCCGTAGACGTCCAGCCCGCGATAGTTCACGTGGGTCGGATCCTGATCCACCACGGCGTATCCGGCCAGATCCGCTGCGGTCATCGAGCCCACCGGCACCGGCAGCGTCGTGTCCGGCGACTTCGGGGGCGCCTGCACCGTCTGCGCGATCTCCTGCGCCAGGGGCCCGGTGTAGAACGCGTTGATGCCGTCCTTCGCCAGCAGCCGGTAGGTCGCCGCGAGGTCGTGGTTCTGGAACACGCTGCCGACGGCGGGGGCGTCCCCACCCGGCAGGTACAGCGTGCTCGTGGAGGTGAACGCCGCGAAGCGCGCCTTGTTGTCCAGGGTCTGCTGACGGAAGGTGTCGTCCACCACGAAGCCGCGGTCGGCCACCTTGATGGCGGGCTTCAGCGCGTCGCCCAGGCTCAGCGTGCCCCAGCGCTCCAAGGCCCGCTGCCAGGTCGCAGCCGTTCCCGGGACCCCCACGGAGACGCCGCTGGTCACCAGTTCCGGGGTGAACCGGTAGGGCTGGCCGGTGGCCGGGTCGATGAACGCGTCATGCGAGATGCCCGCCGGTGCGGTCTCGCGCCCGTCGATCGTGCTGACCGTGCCCGATTTCGCGTCGTAGTAGACGAAGTAGCCGCCTCCGCCGATCCCCGCGCTGTAGGGCTCGGTGACCCCGAGCACCGCCGCCGCGGCGACCGCCGCATCGGCCGCAGTGCCGCCCTTGCGGAGAACCTCGATCGCGGCCGCCGAGGCCTCCGGATCCACCGTGCTGACCGCGCCCCCGTAACCGGTGGCAGTCGGAGTCTTCTCGGTGGGTCTGGGATCGGCCTGCGCCCCTGGGGCGGTGATCGCCCCCGCAGCGAGGGCCAGCCCCAGAGCCGCGATCAGGGCTGCGGCGCGGGTGCGCGATCGTGTTCCGTGATTTCTCTCCGTCGAGTCATGCATGCCTTCGGTGGTATCACGGGGCCCGCGCACGGGCAACAGGGTGGAGTCATCGTCGGACAGCCCCGCCGGCCGTGAAGACCCTCGTTCGACGCCGGCGGCGACGGCGCTTGTTGGCCGCCGTCAGGCCCGCTGCGCCGCGGCGACGGCGAGCACGCGAGGCACTGACTCCGCCTCGCCGACCGAGATGCGGATCCCGTCTCCGGGGAACGCGCGCACGATGAGGCCGGCCTCCTCGAAGGCCGCAGCGACGTCGGCGCTCGCCTGGCCAGTGGGCAGCCAGACGAAGTTGCCTTGGGCGTCCGGCACGTCCCAGCCCTGCGCGCGCAGGCCCTCGACGAGCTCGGTGCGACGCTCGACGATCACCGCGACGCGGGCGCGCAGCTCGTCCTCGGCATCGAGGCTGGCGATCGCGGCGCGCTCCGCGGCAGCGGTGACCGACAGCGGGATCGCCGTGGTGCGGGCCGCGTCCAGCACGCGCGGGTGCCCGATCGCGTAGCCGACGCGCAGGCCCGCGAGCCCGTACGCCTTGGAGAAGGTCCGCAGCACGACGACATTGGGGTGGGTCTCGAAGATGCGCTCGGCCAGGCCGTCGACGGCGTCGGGCGCGGTGACGAACTCGGCGTAGGCCTCGTCGAGCACGATCAGCACGTCCCGCGGCACCTTCGCCACGAATTCCGCGAACTCGGCGCTGGTCACGATGGGACCGGTCGGGTTGTTCGGCGTGCACACGATCACCACGCGGGTGCGCTCCGTGATGGCGGCGGCCATGGCGTCGAGGTCGTGGCGGGCGTCGGCGGTGAGCGGCACCTGCACCCCGGCCGCGCCGGCCACCAGCGGCAGTCCGGGGTAGGCCTCGAACGAGCGCCACGCATAGACGACCTCGTCGCCGACCGTCGCCGCGGCCAGCACGAGCTGATACAGGATCGCGACACTGCCGGAGGCCACGTGCACCGCGTCGGGTGCGACACCGTAGCGCTCGCCCAGCCGGGCGCGCAGGGCGCCCGCGGTCGCGTCGGGGTAGCGGTTCATCGGCGTCGCGTCGGCGAGCGCGGCGAGGACCGAGGGCAGCGGCTCGAACGGGTTCTCGTTGCTCGAGAGCTTGAACGCGTCGGCACCGGCCTGCTTGCCCTGACGGTACGGCGGGAGAGCCGCGATCTCTTCGCGGATGCGGGGCAGGATCTCTTCGCTCACGGGTCGAGTCTAGATCTCTTGACGGGCGGGGCACCGGGGGGCCTGCACCGCGGACGAGGGCTTCGAGCCGGCTCCACGGGTGGATCCGTCGACGGATCCGCAAGCCTGAATCTCCACGGCGGATCCCGGGTTCGGATGGGAGAATCGGCGACATGAGGTTTCTCATCCGCGTCATCGTGAACGCCTTCGCCATCTGGGTCGTCAGCCTGATCACCATCCTGGAGGTCACGGTCACCCCCTACCCGCCGGGCGGGATGGTGCCGCTGCTGGTCACGCTGCTCGCGATCGGAGCAGTCTTCGCGATCGTGAACACCATCGTCGGCACCGTGGTGAAGATCGTGGCGATCCCGCTGTACATCCTGACCCTCGGGCTGATCTCGCTCGTGATCAACGGATTCCTGCTCTGGCTGGCCGCGTGGATCACCGGCTTCTGGGGCTGGGGGCTGCACGTCGGCGGATTCGGCTGGACCATCGTCGCCGCCCTGCTCATCGCCATCATCAACGCGGTCTTCAACGCCATCCTCCGTCCGCAGCACCAGCGCGACCGCGACCGCTGAGCCCCCCGGGCGACCCCGCCCTCGCCTCGGCAGTCGCCCTCGGTCACTTCGCTCCGGGCACGCGCGTCGCCGTGAAATCGGTGGATTCCGTCAGTGCGGCTCCCTCGTAGACGGAGAAGTGCTCGCGGATCGCGCCCATCCGCGGATCCCCGGACTGCTCGGCCAGGCGCACCGTCTCCTGGTACGCGGACAGCTGATGCGCCGGCATGGTCAGGTCGATCCCGTGACCCGGCAGGGTCGTGCGCGTGATGACCAGACCCTGCGAGGATCCCAACCCGTCGGGCCGTCCGCCTCCGGCGAGCCCGGCGACCGGATCGTCCGTGTGCCGGACGGCGACGTGGTCCACGCTCTCGGGCAGCGCGGGCTCCGTCGGCGATCCGACCGTGTAGACGCCCTGCACATCGAACTGCCCGGACTGCGCGACGAGATCGACGTTCATGCCGCCCTGCGAGTAGCCGACGAGGTCGACCGGCGTCGTCTCGTCGGCACCCGCCGCGCGCAGTGCCGCGACCGTCGCCTTGTACGAATCGGACTCCTTCCGCTCGACGTACGCCTGGACGTTCGAGTTCATGTCCCAGGGTTCCGACTCGGGCTGTCCCGGGCGAGTGCCGTCGACGTACGCGACGAACCGCGAAGATCCATCGGCCAGCAGGTACTTCTCGACCCGCACTTGGGGTGCCTGTCCGTACGGAATGCGGGTGACCGCATCGCTCAAGGTCGTCGGCGCCGTCGGAACAGGGAGAGCTCCGGAGCTCGCGCCGCCCACCCCGGACCCGCTCGAGACGAATCCAGGCGTGCGCGTGCGGGTGAGCAGCAGATCTCCCGGGCGCGGACCGGCGGCGCCCCTGCCGGGGGCACCGGGGCCGGACGCGCCGTCGACCAGCACCACCCCCGGGGTCGGAATCAACGGCACGCGCGCCGTCTGTCCCAGCTTCGGCGCCACCGTCATCAGCAGAAGCAGCGCCGCCTGGGAGATCCCAGCCTCGGCCGCCCCCGCGTTCAGCAGCGCGATGCGCAGAGCCGGGCTCAGCGTCGAGAGGATGTCCCACGCCGTCCCGCAGGTCTCGCTGAGCGGGTTTCCCGGCGTCGCCATGAAGCCTTCGAACACCCCCTGAGCCCAGGTCTTCAGCAGCTCTCGCTGCATCTCCCGCAGATTCGGGTTCTGCGCGAGGAGCTCCTCGATCCGATGCAGCGACCGCTTCACGAGCTCCGGATCCGTCACGCCCGACATCTCGCGCTGAGCGCGGAGCTCGGCGATCTCGAAGATGTCGGCCATGGTCGCGGTGTCGCTCGCGAGTTCGTCCAGCTCGGCGCCGACCGCGTCCAGGCAGTCCGCCGCGGGCCACACCGGCATGGTTGCGCCATACCGTGATCCCGGCGGCAGGGCCGACGACTGCAGGATCACGGGGATCTCCAGCAGCTCCTCCCGGGCGACCTGAACGGCGGCGGAGTCGGCGCGGATGCGGCCCGCCATCGCCCGCAGGTCATCGGGATCCACGGCGACGATCCCGCCGTGCGTGATCTCCACGTCGCTTCCCATGAACGTCACCCCACCCGCAACCCGGACTGGATCGACTCCAGCTGGTCGAGCACGCCGACGAGCTCACGCTGCTGCGCGGCGCATCGCTCGAGCATCAGCTCGATCGCGCGGGCCTTCCAGGCGCAGTCGACGGCGAGCGCGCGCAGATCGGCGAGAGCACGATCCAGCCGCTCACGTGCGCGGTCGCAGCGCAGCATGGCCTCCGCCAGCATCCAGGATCCTTCGGCAGTGACGGGAGCGATGGCGAACATGACAGCGACTCTGCCGGAGGCCGGCGCCCTGCAGGACGAGGTTCGCGTGACCCGTGCAGAGCCCGCGGATCCCCGGCCCTGTGCAGGACGAACCGCGCGCGTCGCGCCTCGGTCTCACCACCCGTGTTCCGCCGCGCCGCTCCACTGCACCGCCCGCTGCCGTGCGACTCGCTACGGCACGGACTCGTTACGGCACAATGGAGCCATGACCGAGTCGGACCCGTTCCGCGTGATCTTCGTGTGCACGGGCAATATCTGCCGGTCCCCCATGGCGGAGGTCGTCTTCCGCGACATCGCCGCCAAGCAGGGCCTCGGCGACCGGATCGTGTCGACCAGCGCCGGAACGGGCGACTGGCACGTGGGCGAGCAGGCCGACAGCCGCACGATCGACTCCCTGGCCCGCCGCGGCTACGACGGAACCAAGCATCGCGCGCGCCAGTTCACCTACGACTCCTTCGCCGAGAACGACCTCGTCGTCGCCCTGGACCGCACGCATGAGCGGATCCTGAAGCAGTGGGCGCGGGACGAGTCGGAGGAGGGCAAAGTGACCCTGCTGCTTTCGTTCGAGCACAATCCGACCGTGCTGGATGTGCCGGACCCCTACTACGCCGACGCCCGGGTGTTCGACGAGGTGCTCGGTATGATCGAGAGAGCGAGCCATGGCCTGTTCGGCCAGCTCGAACCCGCCATCCGACCGCCGCGCCCGTGACGTCTCCTCACCCGTGACGGCACCGCGGAGTTTCGGACCGACGGCATGATCCACGACTCTTCCGGAGGACACCCCGTGACCGCCTCGCTTCCCGTCCAGCCCCTCAGCCCGCTCGACGGCCGCTACCGCGCCGCGGTCGCACCGCTCGCCGACTACCTCTCCGAGGCCGGCCTGAACCGCGCCCGCGTCGAGGTCGAGGTGGAGTGGCTGATCGCGCTCACGGACCGCTCCCTCTTCGGCACCGCGCCGCTCGCCGAGACCGACAAGGACCGCCTGCGCGGCCTGTACCGCGACTTCGGTCAGGCCGAGATCGACTGGCTCGCCGAGAAGGAGGCGGTGACCCGCCACGACGTGAAGGCGGTGGAGTACCTCGTCCGCGACCGCCTGTCCGCGCTGGGCCTGGACGCGATCGCCGAGCTCACGCACTTCGCCTGCACGAGCGAGGACATCAACTCCGCCTCCTACGCACTCACCGTCAAGCGCGCCGTCGAGCGGGTGTGGCTGCCCGCCCTTCAGGACGTGATCGCCAAGCTCCGCGAGCTCTCGGTCGAGCACGCCGACGCCGCCATGCTGTCCCGCACGCACGGCCAGCCCGCGACGCCCTCGACCATGGGCAAGGAGCTCGCGGTGTTCGCGTGGCGTCTGGAGCGCGTCGTCAAGCGGATCGAGGGATCCGAGTACCTCGCCAAGTTCTCCGGCGCGACCGGCACCTGGTCGGCGCACCTCGCCGCCGAGCCCGACGCCGACTGGCCGATGATCGCCCGCGAGTACATCGAGGGACTCGGGATCGACTTCAACATCCTCACCACCCAGATCGAGTCGCACGACTGGCAGGTCGAGCTGTACGACCACGTGCGCCACGCGGGCGGGATCCTGCACAACCTCGCGACCGACATCTGGACCTACATCTCGCTCGGCTACTTCGCGCAGATCCCCGTCGCCGGCGCGACCGGATCCTCGACGATGCCGCACAAGATCAACCCGATCCGCTTCGAGAACGCCGAGGCGAACCTGGAGCTCTCGAGCGCGCTGCTCGGATCGCTTTCGCAGACGCTGGTCACGAGCCGGATGCAGCGCGACCTCACCGACTCGACCACGCAGCGCAACATCGGCGTCGCCTTCGGTCACTCGCTGCTCGCCCTGGACAATCTGCGCCGTGGCCTCAACGAGATCTCGCTCTCGCGCGATGTGCTGCTCGAAGACCTCGACCACAACTGGGAGGTGCTCGCCGAGGCCATCCAGACCGTGATCCGCGCGGAGGTCGTCGCCGGGCGCTCCACGATCCAGGATCCGTACGCGCTGCTCAAGGAGCTCACCCGCGGTCACCGTGTGGGTGCGGCCGACCTCGCCGAGTTCGTGCAGGGCCTGGAGATCGGCGATGCCGCAAAGCAGCGCCTCCTCGCCCTCACCCCGGCGACGTATGTGGGGCTCGCCGAGACGCTCGCGAAGTGACATCGTGAACAGCGCCGAACTCGCCGCAGCGGTCCTGCCGCGCACGAGGTTCCGAGACGGGTTCGCGATCGACGAGGTCGATGCGCTCATCGAGCGCTGCGTCGAGGCCCTGCGCGCGTGCGAGCAGGGCCGCCCCTCCCCGATCGCCCCCGAAGAGATCGTGCGCGCGCAGTTCCGGCACGTGCGCTTCCGCGAGGCCTATGACGCCGATGCCGTCGACGATCTGCTGGACTCGGTCGTCGCGCGGCTGCGCGAACTGCAGCCCGACAGAGCCGCCTCGGTTCCGCAGCCGTCATCCGCGCCCACCTCGGAGCAGCTCGCAAAGGCGCGCCGGTTCACCATCGGCATGAGGGTGGTCACGGTCGTCGCCGTCCTCGTCGCGGCCGCGATGTTCCTCTGGAAGCTCCTCGGCACCTGAGTCCGCCGCACAAGGGCAGACCGCAGCCGGCCGAAACCGCGGGCTCAGTCCTCGGCAGGAGCGGCTGTCGGCGCCGGTGCACCGGAGTGGTCCCCCGCGCGGTCCTTCGGCATCGCGAGGATCGCCACCAGCATGAGCGCTGCGGTCACCGCGGCTGCGATGAACACCCAGGTCGAGGCATGCACGACCGTCGCCGGGTCCTCGGATCCGCCGCCGGAGGCGATGATCGCGTTCGAGATCGCGCCGAACACGGCCACGCCCACGGCGCTGCCGGCAGAACGGGCGAACGTGTTCATGCCGGTGACCGCGCCGCGCTCGCCCCAGCCGACGGATGCCTGCGCGACGATGAGGGTGGGCGCCGCGGTCCAGCCCAGGCCGAAGCCGATCACGAAGGCGACCGCGGCGAGCGTGTAGGCGTTCGGATAGGGCCCGATCAGCGCCAGCCCGATCGCGGCGAGCACGGCGATCGACGCCCCGATCACGGCGGTGAAGCGGAACCCGTGCCGCAGATACAGCCGTCCCGCGTTGGCGGCCGAGAGCGGCCAGCCCAGGGTGAGTGCGGCCACGGCGAGCCCTGCCAGCAGCGGCGGCACCGCGATCGCCCCCTGCAGGTACGCCGGCGCGAAGCTCGTGATGCCGGTGAGCAGGGCGCCGATCGCGAGCGAGGCGAGCGTGGTGGTGAGGATGAGGCGGCGCGAGATGAGCCGCAGATCGATGATCGGCTCGGCCGCGCGGCGCTCCACGAGCGCGAAGGCGACGAGCGCCAGCGCACCGCCGACGAAGCAGACCAGACTCGGAACCGACAGCCATGCCCAGGCGTTGCCGCCCTCGAGGACGCCCAGGATGACGCCGGTCAGGCCGATCGTCAGCAGTGCCGCGCCGAGGTAGTCGATCCGATGCCGGTGCTTCTCGATCTGCTCATGGAAATGCCGCACCAGCATCCATCCCGCGATCAGGCAGAGCGGGATGTTGATGAAGAAGATCAGCCTCCAGGCGTCGAACTGGGCGAACAACCCGCCCAGCGCCGGGCCGACCACCGAGGACAGCGCCCACACGCTGGCGATGTATCCCTGCACGACTGCGCGCTCGGACACGGTGTAGATGTCGCCGACGATGGTCGCGACCATGGGGCCGACGGCCCCTGCGCCGAGGCCCTGCACCAACCGGAACAGGATGAGCGAGGTCATGCTCCAGGCGAGTCCGCACAGGATGGATCCGACCAGGAACAGCGCGATCCCGAAGAGCACGATCGGCTTGCGGCCGACCGTGTCGGCCAGCTTGGAGTAGATCGGCACGCTCACGGCCTGCGCGAGCAGGTAGATCGAGAACAGCCAGGGGAACTGCTGGTAGCTGCCGAGATCTCGCACCACGCTCGGCACAGCCGTGGCGAGGATCGTCGCGTCCATCGCGATGAGACCCATCGCGAGCATGAGCGAGAGCAGCACCGGGCCGCGATCGGATCGGAGTCCGACGGAGGCGCGATCGATCGTCATGCTCACCCTGGAGTCAAGGCGTTCCGGATCCCGGCTATTCCCGGTGGGCTACGCCTTCGGCGCGTCGCCCTCCGCGGATCCGGAGGCGTCGTCCGCGTCCGCGTCGACTGCGCCCGACGTTCCCGGTGCCGCCGCGGTGTCGTCGACCTGGTCGTAGAGCACCGGGCGGTCATGCGGCTTGGTGAAGTCCGCCGGGTCCACCGCGAGGATCAGGATCGAGAGGATCAGCAGGGCCGCGATGAAGATGCCGCCGGTCACGATGAAGGCGAGGTTCCACGGCGGGATGGCCGCGTAGGTGCCCTTGTCGACCGCGCGCATCACCTTGTCGGTGAACGCGCCCGTGGCGATCAGCGTGACGACGCCGGCGAAGACGCCGCACAGCAGCGACAGCCCGATCAGCTGCACCGGCCGGAACAGATCCCGGCGCCTGGTCTTCTCGGTCATGCGGATCCTTCGTTCTCGTTCGGCGCCATGGCGGCGGTGTCGATGCCCGAACCAGTGGTGCGGGAGCGGGGGCTGAGCCCTGCGATGCCGAGGAACACCGCGACGATGGCGGCGTACGCGCCGAAGATGCCCACGGCCAGGGTGATCCCGGTCAGCGTGAACGAGCCGGCTTCAGCGATGGAGTAGGTGAGCGCGTACGTCGTCGGCACGCACAGCAGACCGACCGCGAGGGCCAGGCCCAGGGATCCGATCAGGATCGCGTCACGGGCACCGTCGGCGACGGCCGCCGGCGCGGTCCCTGCACGAGCCTGGCGGCGGGCGCGGAGTCCGGCGAGGAGCTCGACGAGCCCACCCAGCGCTCCCCACGCGATCACGACGACGAAGAACAGGGGCGTGGAGCGCCACGCGGGTACTCCCCCGGCCATGCCGGTGATGACCGAGATCACGGCGAGCAGCACGTGCGGCCAGCGCCAGCCGGCGGGGGCCACCAGCCACGCGGCGAGCATGTGGATCAGCGCCGTGACGAGAGCGAAACCGCTGAACACCGAGAGCCCGACGATCGCCGAGTGGTCCGCGGTGAAGGTGATCATGAGCGCCGCGACGGCGGCGAAAGCGGCGCGCGCGAGCTGCACGGTGCCCATGGACATCGTGCGCAGCTGGAACGTGCGGGTGGCAGGCATGACGGATCCTCGGGTCCCTGTGCTTCGAGCCCTTCGCGCGGTCTCGGGGACCAGGCCTCAGCAACCGCTTCGACGGGTTCTACGCCCGCCCCGATGGACGGGCGGACCCTGCCAGTCTACGCGCGGGATTCTAGGCGCCCGCTCGGGAGGCGAGCTCCGGCGCATCCGGATCAGGATCATCCGCGTCCGCATCGGGATCCGGATCCTCGGCGGTGCGCCCGTCCTTGCGGCGCGGCTGCAGCTCGCTGAGCAGGGTGCCCGCGATGATGAGCGCGGCGCCGAGGATGGCGAGCGGCGGGATCCGCTCCCCCGCGATGCGTCCGACCACGCCCGCCCACACGGGTTCGCCGGTGTAGATGATCGTGGCGCGGGTCGCGGAGACCGAGCGCTGCGCCCAGTTCATGGTGAGCTGGATCAGGCCGCTCGCGACGCCCATGCCGAGACCGGCGAACAGCCAGACCGGGTCGAAGGCGGGGATCGCCTCACCCGCGACAGGCATGGTCGCGAAGCCCAGCAGCGATGCGGTGAGCAGCTGCACCACCGTCAGCCGGCCCACGTCGAAGCGTCCGCCGAAGAGGCTGATCAGGATGATCTCCCCCGCGATCGGCAGCGTGCTGATGAGGGTGAGGATCTCGCCCTCGCCCAGCTGGACGCCGCGGGATCCGATGCCGGCCACCAGCAGCAGGCCGACGAACGCCAGGCCCGCACCCACCAGGGTCAGCGCCCTCGGCGGCTTGCGCAGCACCAGCCACTGCAGCAGCGGCACGAGCGGCACGTAGAACGCGGTCATGAACGCGCTGGTGCTGGAGTCGATCGTCTGCAAGCCCGCGGTCTGCAGACCGTAGCCGCCGTAGATCGCGGCGCCGATGGCCGCGCCGGCCCCGAGCTCGCGCCAGGTCATGCCGCGCAGCGAGCGCCAGAAGACGGCCGCGGCGAACACCCCCGCGGCGAGGAACCGGAATCCGACGAAGAACCACGGCCCGGAATGCTCCATCGCGGTGTGCACGACGAGGAACGTGCCGCCCCAGATGATGGTGATCCCGACGAGAGCCCACTCCTGCACGGACAGCCCCAGGAGGCGACGGGAGACGGGGTGGTTCACGGTAATACGTTACGCGGTCAGGCGGCCAGGCGAGCGCGAGCGCGTGGGCTCAGCCGGCGGCGGACTCCGCGGTCGCGACCCAGAGCCGGCCGGATCCGGTCACCTGCACGTCCGCCGCCCGGCTCACGAACACGGAGGCGGCACGCGGCACGTCCGCCGTCACGTCGCCGGCGGACAGCGTGAACGATCCGTCCGTGGCGATCGCGATCGAGGGGCCGGCCAGCGCGATCTCGGCGGCGCCGGTGACCGCGAGCAGCTCGAACGGCACGTCGGCACCGCTGGCGTGGATGCGCGGGCGGTAGCTGCGTACATTCTTGGCGACCTCGACGGGGACGAGGTGGTCGTCGTCCGACGCGGTGAAGGTCAGCACGCGCTCGAGTTCGGCGGTGTCGATGTGCTTGGGGGTGAGCCCCCCGCGCAGCACGTTGTCGCTCGGGCCCATGAGCTCGACGCCGGCGCCGCGCAGATAGGCATGGATGTTGCCCGCGGGCAGCCAGAGCGACTCCCCCGCTGCGAGCGTGATGTGGTGCAGCATCAGGGCGACTGCGATGCCGGGGTCGCCGGGGTAGGCCTCGGCGAGGCGGGTGATCAGCTCGAAGCGGTCGTCACCGGATGCCGCGGCCACGAGTGCGGCGACGGCGAGGTCCACGCCCGCGCCGCCGGCCAGCAGCCAGCGGAATCCGGCGCGCAGCCCGTCCGGCCCGCTCAGCTCTTCGCGCCAGGGGGTGAGCGATTCGGATCCGGAACGCCCCGCGAGGGTGTCCACATCGGCGAGGATCTCGGCGACCGGACGGAAGCCGCACAGCGCCTCGAAGCCGTCCTCGAGGGCGACGATCAGTTCGGGCTTGGCGTAGGGGTCCTTGTAGTTGCGGTGCGCGGCGGTGAGCGGGATGCCACGGGCGTTCTCATCGGCGAACCCGGCTTCGGCCTGCGCCGGGGTAGGGTGCGCCTGCAGCGAGAGCGGGCCGCCCGACACGAGGATCTTGAGCAGGAACGGCAGGCGGGAGCCGCTCTCCTGCTCCCAGTCCCGCAGCGTCGCCCAGGGCTCGCCGGCGACGGTGCGAGCCGGGGATCCGGGGTGCGCGCCGAGCCAGAGCTCCGCCTCCGGACCGCCGGTGCCCGCGGTCCCGAGCACGCCCGCGACGCCGTCGGCCCGGCCCCAGGCGTAGTCGCGCGGCTCATTGCCGATGGGGACGAACAGCGGGGTCGAGGGTGCGCTCATCCTGCCAGCGTAGCGACGCCGTCCCCGCCCTCCGTCCGCCCCGTGCCCTGCCGGGCCCCACCGCGTGCCCTGCCGGGCCCCACCGCGTGCCCTGCCGGGCCCCACCGCGAGAAACCGGATCCAGCATGAGACCCACCCACAGCCGGCAGGTCTCATGCTGGATCCGGTTTCTCGGCGATCGGCAGCCGCGGCCTGGACACTCCCCGAAACGACCCAGAACGGCGAAGATGGCTCCATGAGCCAGCCCCGTTCCGCCACCGCGGCGACCGCCGCGATCCGCTCCGCCCGCGACCTGCTGCTCGTGCACGCCACCGACTATGCGGGCGCCCGCGCGGTCTTCCACTGGCCCGCGCTGTCTGAGTTCAACTTCGCCCTGGAGTGGTTCGACGTCGTGGCCGGCGAGACGCCGAACCGGCCCGCGGTGCAGATCGTCTCGGCCGACCTCTCCAGCCGTAGCTGGTCGTACGGCGAGCTCGCGCGCCGCTCCAACCAGGTCGCGAACTGGCTGCACGGCCTCGGCATCGGCCGTGGCGACCACGTGATCGTGATGCTCGGCAACACGATCGACCTGTGGGAGACCATGCTCGGGCTCACCAAGGTCGGGGCGGTCGCGATCCCCACCTCGACGCTCCTCTCCCCGGCGGATCTGGCCTACCGCGCGGAGAAGGGCGAGGCGCGTGCAGTGGTGACGCTCGGATCCCTCGCCGACCGCGTCTCCGAGCTGCCCGCGGACATCGTGCGCATCGCCGTGCCGGACACGTCTGGCGCGGCGGCGCCCGCCGGCTGGCACGACTTCGCCGACTCGAACGGGGCCGAGAGCGATTTCGAGCCCGACGGCCCCACTCCGGCCGGTGACACGAGCCTGCTGTACTTCACATCGGGCACCACCAGCCGGCCCAAGCTCGTGCAGCACACGCACGTGTCGTATCCGGTCGGGCACCTGTCGACGATGTGGTGGCTGGGCGTGCGCGAGGACGACGTGCACCTGAACATCTCCTCGCCCGGTTGGGCCAAGCACGCCTGGTCGAGCTTCTACTCGCCGTTCCTCGCCGAGGCCACTGTGTTCGTCTACAACTACGACCGCTTCGACGCGAACACGCTCATGGAGGTCATGGAGAAGCACCGCGTCACCACGTTCTGCGCACCGCCGACCGTGTGGCGGATGCTGATCCAGGCCGATCTGGGCCGGCTCCCGCACCCGCCGCGCGAGCTCGTCGGCGCGGGCGAGCCGCTCAACCCGGAGGTCATCGGGCGCGTACGCGACGCCTGGGGCGGCACGATCCGCGATGGCTTCGGACAGACCGAGATGACGGCCTGCGTGGGCAACTCGCCGGGTCAGGTCGTGAAGGACGGATCCATGGGTCGCCCGCTTCCCGGATATCCGGTGGTGCTGGTGGACCCTGTCACGGGGGCGCGCGTGGACGGCGATGCGGATGGAGTGGCCGAGGGCGAGATCTGCCTCGATCTCGCGGAGCGCCCGCTCGGGCTCATGGCCGGGTATTACGCCGATCCCGAGGCCACGGCGCGGTCGCGTGAGGGCGGATTCCACCACACGGGCGACATCGCGACCCGCGACGCCGAGGGGTACCTGACGTACGTCGGGCGCGCGGACGACGTGTTCAAGGCCTCGGACTACAAGATCTCGCCGTTCGAACTCGAGTCGGTGCTGCTCGAGCATCCCGATGTCATGGAGGCGGCGGTCGTGCCGAGCCCGGATCCGACCCGCCTCGCGGTGCCGAAGGCCTATGTGCTGCTGACCGCGTCAGCGCATGACGACCTCACGGCGACGGCCGGCTCGATCTTCGCCTATGCACGCGGCCAGCTGTCCCCGCACCTGTGGGTGCGGATCATCGAGTTCGTGCCGGAGCTGCCGAAGACGATCTCCGGCAAGATCCGCCGAGTGGATCTGCGCGCCCGCGAAGCCGAGCGGATCGCGAGCGGCGACGAGTCCGGTCAGCACCACGACCGCGACCACCGCTGACGTGGCGGCCGAGGGCCGTTCGGCGAGCTCGGATCCGTTCAGGTCGCAATTTCTGCTGTTCCCGGACTCCCGGAGGAGCAGATTCTGCGACCTGAGCGCCCGAAGGAGAGCGACTGCCTTCGGCCGATACCGACGAGCGCGAGGTCAGCGCGCGTCGTAGTCGGCGCGGGACTGTTCGATCGTGGCGTGGTTCGCGATCGCCCACTGCGCGATCGTGTGCGCGATCTCCACGAAGGTGCTGCCGAGAGCCGTGAGCCGGTACTCCACCCGCGGTGGGACCTCCGCGTAGGCGGTGCGGATCACGAGACCGTCACGCTCGAGCTGGCGCAGCGTCAGGGTGAGCATGCGCTGGGAGATCCCGGGGATGTGCCGCAGCAGGTCGCTGAACCGCATCACGTCGTCGCCGAGGGTGGCGACGACCAGCAGCGACCACTTGTCCCCTACCCGGTGGAGAACGTCGCGGATCATGCGCCCCACCTCCGGGCCGCCGGGCTGACCCTCGCACGAGCGCTCATACTCGGAGAGATCCGCGGGGGCGGCGCTCGCCGGATCGCTCACGGTTCCGCCTCTGTGCGCCGGTGACACCGATGTGCCTTTTGTAGGCGTCTGCACGATGCTCCATCCTTTACTTACTGATCGTAACAAGGTGACGATCGATAACAAGAAGGACCCTCATGCTGATCGCCCTCTGGATCGTCAACGCGCTGCTCACCCTCGCCATGCTGGGCGGCGGCGGCATGAAGCTGATCACCCCGAAGCCGGTGCTCGCCGAGCGCGGGATGGCGTGGACCGAGGACTTCTCGGCAGGCTCGATCAAGGCGATCGCCGCGCTCGAGGTCGTCGGAGCGATCGGCCTCATCCTGCCGCTCGCGACGGGGATCGCCCCGATCCTCACCCCGCTCGCCGGCACCGGTCTCGCGGTCATCATGCTCGGCGCCGTCGTGGTGCACCTGCGCCGCAAGGAGCCCGCGACCCCGGCGATCGTCCTCGCCGTGCTGGCCGTGGTGAGCGCGGTGCTGGGCTTCCTCGCCGTTCGCTGACCTCGCCCGCCGCGGACCCGGATCCGACTCAGGTCGCAATCATCTCGTTCAGGTCGCAATTACTGCTGTTCCCGGCCACCGGAAGCAGCAGTTATTGCGACCTGAACGTTGGGAGGATTCGGCATCGGCGGCCGCGGACAGAGCGGCAGCGGTCATGGACAGCAGAGGCTGCGACCAGGGCGGCTGCGGGTCCGGCCGGCTCAGAGGTCGGCGATGACGATCCGGCCCATCCGCATCAAGTGCTCATAGGCGTTCGGCCGCTGCATCAGCTCGCCGAGATTCACGGGCACGACCTGCCAGCTCACGCCGAACCGGTCGACGAGCCAGCCGCACTGCTCGGCCTGCGGCACGGCGCTGAGCGCGTCCCAGATCCGGTCGATCTCCTCCTGTCCGTCGCAGTCGATCTGCAGTGAGAACCCGGGAGTGAACGTGAAGTCCCTGTCGACGGGCGAATCGAAGGCCGCGAAGCGCTGCCCGGCGAGCAGGAACTCGGAGTAGACGATCGGCTCGTCGACGTGCGGGGGCTGCGTCACCGGATACTCGACCTGACGGGTGATCCCCGACGGCGGCAGCAGCTCGCCGTACAACGCGATCGCCTCCTGCGACCTGTTCCGCACGGGACCGCCGAACACGAGCATCGGGGTGATCAGCGGCGCGGGCTCGGCATCGCGGTCCATCAGCTTCAGCTGCCAGCTGACCCCGTAGCGATCCTCGACCCAGCCGTACAGGCCGCTGAAGAAGTACTCCCCGATGTCCATCAGCACGAGGCCGTCTTCGCCGAGTCTGGTCCAGGTGCGGTTGATCCACGCCCGCGCCGCCTCCTCGTCGCCGAAACTGCGCGGATCCACGCTCACCAGGAACGAGGTCACCGGGTTCGGGGCGAATTCGGATCCGGCGTTGATGAGAGTGATCCGATAGCCGTCGATCTCCACGTCCACGGTGAGCGGCTGCCCGGCGAACGAGCGCTGGAACTCCGGCAGATCGTCAACGGGGTAGCGCGCGACGACCCGCGAAGTGGTGCGGTCGAACACCGACGCGTAGAAGGCCCCCGCCTCCTCGGCAACGCGATCGCACCAGATGTTGGGGGTGATCCGCTGAGTCATTGGGGAGCTCCTCGCACGCCGACGGTCCCCCCAGGACTCCAGACTGGTCGACCGCGCGCTCTCACCGCAAGCGCCCGGCGGAGATCGGACGCACGGCGCCGGTTACGCGGTCAGCGCCGGATACGCGGTCAGCGCCGGCTACGCGGTCAGCGCTGGGTACGCGGTCAGCGCCGTCCGATTTTGAGGCGAGCCTTGGCCCTCACCACCGGGACGGAGGCCGTGATGACGGCATCGACCACCATGGAGCCGTCGGTGGGCCCGATGACCGGGATCGCGGTGGTCGGGGTGACCTCGATCGGATCCACGGGCATCCGCGCCAGTTCGCGATGCGCCTTCACGTACGCGGGGATGAGCAGTGCCGCCGCACCCAGCCACGCGAGGGGGTTGCTCAGTGCGACCCCGGGGTAGCCGATGAGAGCACCGAGCACGACGGCGGCGCCGACGCGCATCACGAGCTCGATCACGCCGGTGACGGTGGGGATGAGCGTGTGCCCGAGGCCCTGCAGCACGCCGCGCAGCACGAACAGCACTCCGAGCGCGGTGTAACTGACACCGTTGATCAGCAGCATGAGCGCGGCGAGGCGCACGACCTCGTCGGATCCGTCGCCGATGAACACGCGCACCATCGAGGATCCGAACAGCACCAGCAGCGCTCCGAGCACGACCGCCGTGATGACGGCCATCCAGATGGCCTGCGTCACGCCGCGGCGGATGCGGTCGGGCCGGCGTCCGCCGAGGTTCTGCGCCGCGTACATCGAGGCGGCGAGGCCGATCGAGGCGAGGAACGCCACGGCGATGCTGTCCACGCGGGAGGCGGTCGTGTACGCCGCCACGGCGACGGGGCCGAGCATGTTCAGCGCGACCTGCACGGTGATCGTGCCGATCGCGATGATCGAGGCCTGGAAGCCCATCGGAAGGCCGAGGCGCAGATGCTGGACGACGTCGTCGCGGGTGACCCGCCAGTCGGCACGGTGCACGTGCAGCACTGGGAGCTTGCGCCAGACGTACACGAGGCACAGCACGACCGAGACGCCCTGCGCGACGACGGTGGCCCAGGCGGCTCCCGCGACGCCCCACTCGAACGTGCCGACCATCAGGATCACGAGCACGATGTTCAGCGCGCAGGAGACGGTGAGGAACACGAGCGGGGTGCGCGAGTCGCCGATCGCGCGGATCACCGCAGAGAGGTAGTTGAAGAACATGATCGTGCTGCCGCCGATGAAGGTGACCTGCGTGAACACGGTCGCCTCGGGCATCAGCACCTCGGGCGTCTGCAACAGGGCGAGCAGCGGCGCCGTCACCAGAGGGGCGCCGACCGAGATGATGATGCTCGTCGCGGCTGTCAGTAGCGTGCCCGTGGCGACGGACCGGCGCACCGCGGCATGGTCGCCGGCGCCGAACGCCTGCGCCGTCGGGATCGCGAAACCGCTGCTGAGCCCCCACGCGAAGCCGATCAGCAGGAAGATCAGGCTCCCGGTGGCGCCCACGGCGGCGAGCGAGTCCACGCCGAGATGGCGGCCGACGACGATCGCGTCGGCGAACTGGTAGAGCTGCTGCACGACATTGCCGATCAGCAGGGGGACGGCGAACGAGAGGATGACGCGCCAAGGGCGGCCGGTGGTGAGGGACGTGGACATGCGGAGCTCTTCGGGCGGGGGATCGACGGGGGACGAAGCAAGGCCCGCCGTGATCGGTCACGGCAGGCCGTCTCCCATGGTATCGAATCGATTCGGTGAATCGATAGGGGGTGCGGAGGATTTTCTGCTTCTTCCGATGCGCCTCCGGCCCTTCTCAGCGCCCCACGTAGGAGATCTGCGTCGCGTTGTAGCGATCGCCGGCGACGCCGAGGCGGGAGGCCAGGGAGTCGAGGTCCGCCCTTTCATCGGCGGACAGCGCGACCGTGGTGGACCCGGCGTTCTCGGCGATGCGGGCGGTGCGCCGCGTGCCGGGGATCGGCACGATCCACGGCTGCTGCGCCAGGAGCCACGCGAGCGCGATCTGACCCGGTGTCGCACCCTTGGCCTCGGCGAGCGCGGCCACGTGGTCGACCAGCCGCTGATTCGCCGCCCTGTTGTCGACGGTGAACCGCGGGATCGTCGCGCGGATGTCTCCCTCAGCGAAGCCCGCATCGGCACTGACGGTACCGGTGAGGAAGCCCTTCCCGAGGGGGCTGAACGGGACGAACCCGATCCCGAGCTCGGCGAGCGCCGGAAGCACCTCCGCCTCGGGCTCCCTGGTCCACAGCGAGTACTCGCTCTGCACCGCCGTCACCGGAAACACCGCGTGCGCCCGGCGGATCGTCGCGGCGGAGGCCTCCGACATGCCGAAATGGCGCACCTTCCCCTCGCGCACGAGCTCGCCGACGGTTCCTGCGACGTCTTCGATCGGCACCGCCGGATCCACCCTGTGCTGGTAGAAGAGGTCGATGACGTCCGTGCGCAGCCGGCGGAGCGAGGCCTCCGCGACCCGGCGGATCTGCTCGGGCCGGCTGTCCACCCCCGTGTACCGGCCGTCCTCCTCGATGTGCCAGCCGAACTTCGTCGCGATCACGACCTCGTCTCGCACGGGCTCCAGCGCTTCGCCGACGAGCTCCTCGTTGACGTAGGGGCCGTAGACCTCCGCCGTGTCGATCAGGGTCACGCCGTGATCGAGCGCCGAGCGCAGCACGCCGATCATGTCGTCCCTGCTGCCGGGGTTCGGTCCGTAGCTCTGCGACATGCCCATCGCTCCGAGGCCGATCGCCGAGACGGCCAGGCCCGCGCCGTCGATGCCGTGTCCGAGTGTGCGCGTGTGCATGTTCTCTCCTTCCGTCGCGGATCCGGTCCGCGCGATCGCGGCCGGTGCGTGTTCGCCCTGGAGCATCCGGGGCTCGTCCCAGTCGACTCCCGATCGACGACGGGCGCCAGACCCGGATGTTCCGGGTACTGCCAGTGCCTGGCACCGCGAGGACGCGGCGCGTACGGTCGAGGGATGGACGAGCGCGCGAGGGACGCCAGAGCCGAGGTGCAGGACTTCCTCACCTCGCGACGCGCCCGCCTCTCCCCCGAGCAGGCGGGCCTCCCCGCCTACGGCCGGTTCCGGCGGGTACCGGGGCTCCGCCGTGAGGAGGTAGCCCTGCTGGCAGGGGTGAGTGTCGATTACTACATCCGCATCGAGCGCGGCGACCTCGCCCGCGCCTCGGACACCGTGCTGGACGCGATCGCGACGGCCCTGCAGCTGGATGAGGCCGAGACGGCGCACCTGTTCGACCTCGCCCGCGGTGCGGATCGCACCGCCCGAACGGGCGCCACCGCGCGACCGCGTGCAGTGGCGCTCCGGCCCAGCGTTCTCCGGATGCTCGACGCGATCGTCGATGCGCCCGCAATCGTGCGCGGAGGGGGCTTCGACTACCTCGGAGCGAACCGCCTGGGCCGTGCGCTCTACGCGCCGCTGTTCGCGCATGCCGCACCGAACAGCCTGCGCTTCGCCTTCCTCGACCCGGCGGCGCGCACGTTCTATCGGGAGTGGGATCAGGTGGTGCAGGATCTGGTGGCGACCCTGCACGCCGAGGTCGGCCGGCATCCGGGGGATCCAGCGCTCGCGTCGATCGTCGCGGAGCTGTCGGAGAGCTCGGAGGAGTTCCGCACGCTCTGGGCGGCGCACAACGTGCGCTTCCATCGTACGGGGATCAAGCGCTTGCATCACCCCGTCGTCGGCGACCTGGACCTCACGTTCGAGGGCCTGGATCTTTCGGCCGACCCGGGCGTGATGATGGCCGTCTACACCGCCGAGCCCGGATCCGGATCCGCGGACGCCCTGCGGATGCTCGCCAGCTGGGCCGCGACCGACGAGGACGAAAGGCTTCGCGCGGAGCGCTGATCCCGGGGCCGGCAGACTCCGGGGTCGCCCTGGATCCGCTCGGGGTGGGCCTCAGCGCGCGTGCGGATGGTCGCCGAACCCGCGATGCACGTCGGGGTCGATCCCGTGCGCGGCGGCGAGGCGAGCGATAAGGGTGGCGAACGTCTCGCGCTCCGCGGGGTCGAGCGGTCCGAGGATGTCGGCGTTCTGCTGCTCGGCCGCCACGCGCAGCCCCTGCAGCGCGGCGCGGCCGGCGTCGGTGAGATCGAGCCGGTGGTGCCGCCGGTCGTCGGGGTCGCGGGTGCGGGAGACGAACCCCGCGTCCTCGAGCGCGTCCACCAGCACGACCACGCGGCTGGGCACCGCACCGAGCCGGTCGGCGAGCGCGCGCTGGCTGAGTCCTGGGTTGCGTGCCAGGATGCGCAGCGCGCCGGCGGTCGCCGGCGTGAGACCGGCCGGCTTCACGAGTTCGGCGAAGCGCGCGGCCGCGAAGGATCCGAGCTGGGAGAGGAGGAAGCCCGTGCGCTCGGGTCGGCGAGGGGTGTCCATCACCCCAGTATAGTCACTTGACAGAATAATTCATGCCATGCATCATTTCAGACATGACCGATTCTTCGACCCACGCCCGCCGCCCCGGCGGACCTCCCCTGGGCCCGCTCGCGATCGTGACCTTCGCCCTCACGATCGCCGGCGTCGTCACCCTGCTCGCGGGGACCGGATCCGTCCCCGCTCCGTTCGCTCCCGCCGCCGATGTCGCCGCCTGGTACGCGGCGCACGCCCTGCCGATCCGCATCGCGGCGACCCTGCAGCTCGGTGCGGCCGTGCCGCTCGGGATCCTCGCCGCATCCGTCTACGCACGGCAGCTCCGGCTCGGCGTGCGCGTGCCCGGTCCCGTGATCGGGCTGTACGGCGGCATCGCCGCCTCGCTCCTGCTGCTCGTCTCCGCGCTGGCGACCTGGTCGATCGTCTCCGGATCGGACCCGGCAGATCCGGGGACCACCGCGGCGCTCGGCCGGCTCGCCTTCGGTCTCGGCGGGGTCGGCTACGCGGTGGGCCTGGGTCTGCTGATCGCGGGCGTCGCGGTCCCCGCGTACATCCTGCGGCTGATGCCGCGGTGGCTCGCCCTCGTGGGGCTCGTCATCGCGGCCGTCGGGGAGCTGTCGTTCCTCTCGCTCGTGCTGGACCCGCTGCAGGCTCTGCTGCCGGTCGTGCGCTTCGGCGGCGGCGCCTGGCTCATCGCCGCGGCGTTCCTCCTCCCCCGGAACCGACCACGCCGGGATCCGCGTCTGGTCGCTACGGAGGACCGGCCGTGAGCTGCGCGATCGTGGTCGGCGCGAACGGCGCGATCGGAGAGGCGGTCGCACGGCGGCTCGCCGGCGAAGGACACCGGATGCTCCTCGTGGCACGCCGGCAGGAACCGCTCGACGCTCTCGCCACGCAGCTGCGGAAGGCCGGGAACGACGTGACGGTCGGCGCATTCGACGCCTCGGAGGAGGGCGCCCTCGAGGACTTCCTCGCGGAGGAGGCGCCTGACGGCATCCAGGTCGCCGTCAACAATCTCGGGATCGCGCACATGCCGCGGCCCCTCAGCGCGACCGACGATGCCGAGCTGGCGCAGGTGATCACGGTGGATCTCCTGGGGCTGGCGCGGTGCCTGCGCGCCGAGCTCGCCGCGATCAGCGACGGTGGGGCCGTCGTGAACGTGGCCTCCACAGCCGGCATCGGCGGAGCCCCCGGCATGTCGGCCTACGCCGCCGCCAAGCACGGCGTCGTCGGGCTCACCCGCACCACGGCCCTCGACGAGGCCGCCCGCGGCGTGCGCGTCAACGCCGTCGCCCCCGGCCCGATCGCCTCCGGGCACGTGCTCACCCAGCCCTCGGAAGTGCAGGAGCACATCGGCCGGTTCGTGCCGATGCAGCGGATGGGTCGCCCGGAGGAGGTCGCAGAGGCGATCGCCTGGCTGGCCTCGCCCGCCGCATCCTTCGTGACCGGCGTGGTGCTTCCCGTCGACGGCGGGAAGACCGCCGCGGCCTGACCGGCCGCGACGGGTCCGCCCCTCTTCACCCGTTGCGCCGGGGACCCTCGGCGCGCCAGATCCACCCGATCCGCCCGATCCGAATGGAGACACTCATGGATCCTCTGTCCCTGCTGCGCGAGTTCCTCGTGCTCGTGCACCTCGTGGGCTTCGCGCTGCTCCTCGGCGGCTGGGCCGCCCAGGCCGTGCGCCGGCGATACGTCACCACGACCCTGTTCCGCACCGGCCTGGGGGTGATGATCGCGTCGGGCCTGCTCCTCGCGATCCCCTTCCCCTCCGGGGTGCACTTGGACTACTTCAAGCTCGGGGTGAAGCTCGTCGTCGCCCTGGCGATCGGCGGCGCCTTCGGCGTCGTCATCACCCGGGAGCGCGCCGGCCGGCCCACCGCGGGCGCCTTCTGGACGATCGGGGCACTCGCGGTGCTGAACGCCGGCATCGCGATCTTCTGGCACGGCGCCTGACGCCCCCCGGCGTCGCTCCCAGTGCAGCGCGCGGCTCAGCGGAAGCGGCGCAGCCTGAGGCTGTTGCCGACCACGAACACGCTGGAGAACGCCATCGCGGCCCCGGCGAGCATCGGGTTCAACAGCCCCAGCGCGGCGATCGGGATCGCGGCCACGTTGTACGCGAAGGCCCAGAACAGGTTCGCCTTGATCGTGCCGAGCGTGCGGCGGGACAGCCGGATCGCATCCGCCGCGGTGCGCAGGTCGCCCCGTACGAGGGTGATGTCGCTCGCCTCGATCGCGACGTCGGTGCCCGTGCCCATCGCCATGCCGAGGTCGGCCGTGGCAAGCGCAGGAGCATCGTTCACCCCGTCCCCGACCATGGCCACCACGCGACCCTCGGCCTGCAGCCGGGTGACCACGTCGACCTTGCCCTCGGGAAGCACCTCGGCGATCACCTCGTCGATGCCGACCTCCGCGGCGATCCGCCGCGCGACCGCGTCGTTGTCCCCCGTGAGCAGGATCGGGCTGAGTCCGAGGCGCTTGAGTTCGGCGATCGCGGCGGCACTCGTGGGCTTCACGGTGTCGGCGATCACGACGATGCCGCGGGCGGATCCGTCCCACCCGACGGCGATGACGGTCTTACCTCCGGCCTCGGCCTCGGCCTTCGCCTCCGCGACCCGTGGGCTCAGGCTCTGCGCCCAGTCCGCGAGCAGCGACTCCCGGCCGACGAGCACGGCGTGCCCTTCGACGATGCCCTGCACGCCGCGGCCCTCGAGATTCTGGAACGACTCGACCTCCGGAAGCGGATCCGCGGTCGCCCCGTCGAGTGCCCGAGCGGCCGAAGCCATCGTCGCAGCGCGGGCCACGGCCTGCGCGATGGGGTGCTCCGACGCGTTCTCCAGCGCACCTGCGAGACGCAGCAGCTCGGCCGGATCCGTGCCCTCCTCCGCGACGATGTCGGCGACCTCCATGCGGCCGCTCGTCACGGTGCCGGTCTTGTCGAGCACGATCGTGTCCACGCGGCGGGTGGACTCCAGCACCTCCGGACCCTTGATCAGGATCCCCATCTGGGCACCCCGCCCTGTTCCCACCAGCAGCGCGGTCGGCGTGGCGAGGCCCAGGGCGCACGGGCAGGCGATCACGAGCACGGCGACCGCAGCGGTGAACGCCGCCGTGGCGGGGAAGCCGGCGCCGAGCCAGGCTCCGAGCGTCGCCACGGCGATGACGATCACGATCGGCACGAACACGCCGCTGATCCGATCCGCGAGACGCTGCACCTCCGCCTTGCCGGTCTGGGCGTCTTCGACGAGACGCGCCATCTGGGCGAGCTGCGTGTCGGATCCGATCCGCGTCGCGCGGACGACCACGCGTCCGCCGGCGTTGACGGTCGCTCCGGCGACCGAGTCGCCCGCACCGACCTCGACCGGCACGGATTCGCCGGTGAGCATCGAGGCGTCCACCGCGGACGATCCGGAGACGACGACGCCGTCCGTGGCGATCTTCTCCCCCGGGCGCACGACGAACTCGTCGCCTACCGCGAGCTGCGCGATCGGGATCCGGACCTCTTCTGTCCCGGAGCTCGCGGAAGGGCGCAGTACTGCCACGTCCTTCGCGCCGAGCTCGAGCAGTGCGCGCAGCGCGGCGCCCGCCCGCCGCTTGGAGCGCTTCTCGAAGTACCGTCCGGCCAGGATGAAGACGGTCACCCCCGCACCCACCTCGAGGTAGATGTTGCTGCTGCCGTCACCGGCCTGCAGGGTGAATGAGAACTCGTGCCGCATGCCCGGCATGCCCGCACTGCCGAGGAAGAGGGCGTACAGCGACCACCCGAACGCGGCGAGCGTGCCCATGGAGATGAGGGTGTCCATGGTGGCCGCGCCGTGGCGCAGGTTGAGCCACGCCGCGCGATGGAACGGCCACGCGCCCCACACGATCACGGGTGCGGCGAGCGCCAGCGACGCCCACTGCCAGTTGGTGAACTGCAGCGCGGGGATCATCGCCAGCGCGATGACGGGAACCGTGAGGATCGTGCTGACCAGCAGCCGGGTGCGCAGAGAGCGCAGCTCCGGGTCGTCCGCCGATGCTTCCGAAGCGCCCGGTTCCGGCCCGTCGGCCGCCACCGCGACCGGCGGCGCCGGGAGCACGGCGGAATAGCCGATGTCTTCCACCTGGGCGATGAGCGTGGACGGGTCGAACCCGTCCGGCAGCGACACCTTCGCCTTCTCGGTCGCATAGTTCACGGTGGCGGTGACGCCGTCGAGCTTGTTCAAGGTCTTCTCGATGCGGTTCGCGCAGGAGGCGCAGGTCATCCCGCCGATCTCGAGCTCCACGCTGTTCGCGTTCATGGGTGCGTCTCCTTTCGTCGCCGGTCGTTCGCGCCGGATCAGTGGGCGTGCGTCGTCGTGTCGAGCACGAAGGCGGCCGTGTGCACGGTCCCCTCCACCTGGAAGTCGAAGTAGAGCAGGTAGCGCCCCTCGGTGCTCACGTGGGCGGAGAAGCGGACATCGGGTCCCGACGTCGCGCCAGGCGTCGGAGCCGTGCCTTCCGGGTGCACGTGCAGGTAGGCGAGATCGCCCTCGCGCAGCGCGACCAGGTGCCCGTAGGCGCCGAGGTAGGGCTGCAACGTGGTGACGGGAGCGCTGCCACGGCGGACCGTCACGGTCAGCTCGGAGGCGGATCCGGGCGCCAGAGCGCCGTCGAGTTCGACGTCGAAGCCGTCGACACTCGCTCGGCTGCTCGTCGCCGGGATCACGGGCGCGAAGGGGCCGGCGACGTCGACCGTGCGGGTGAGGGTGACCGGATCCGCGCCCGCAGCCGCGAAGTCGGCAAACACCCGGTACGTTCCTGCGGCGTCCCACGCCCAGGGGATGCTCCAGGTTCCGCCGGCGGTATCGAGCACGGGGTGCACGTGCCGGAACGCGGTGCCGTCGCTGCGCACCACGATCAGATGCAGCTCCTTCTCGTGCTGCGTCGTGTAGGCCGTGACCGGGGTGCCGTCGGCGTCGAGGATCCGGAAGCTCAGCGCGCCCTGCTCCCCCACGGCGTCGGGCGCGGAGACCGGTGCGAGCGTGAACCCGCCGGCGGACAGGGACACGCCCGCAAGGCTCTCCCCCGTGGCTGCGTGCGCGCTGTGGTCCATGGATCCCTGTGCGCCGGATCCGTGTGCGTCGTGCTGGCCCATCTCGGTCTCCTCTTCGTGCATGGTGCTCTGCGGTGCGGCGCCTCGCGGGGCGACGAGTGCCGCAGCGCCGAATGCCACGGCGAACGCCGCCGCGAGCCCGGCGCCGTAGAGGCCCAGTCGACCCGCGGCGTTCATCAGGCGTGAACTGCGCGGTAGCCGGCCTCGTCGACCGCGGCGAGAACACTCGCGTCATCGAGATCCGTCGTGGACGTCACCACGAGGCGGCCGGTCGACGCGCTCACCTCGATGCCTTCGACGCCGGCGATCTTGCCGACCTCTCGGCGCACGGACATCTCGCAGTGCCCGCAGGTCATTCCGGTCACCTGGTACTCGGTGGTGGTCATGTCATCTCCTCCGTCCGATACCCCGTCCGGGTATCCGATGGTCACAACCATATACCCCCAGGGGGTATTCCGCATCCGATGAAGAATCGTGCCGCGGCGGCTCCCGCCGATCGGAACGCCGCGCCGACGTGTCTCGCGCCGGCGACGGATCAGTGCAGGGCGTCGTCGGCCTCGACCACGCGCCAGGCGTGGAGTCGCACGGCGAGACCGGCCCGCGTCGGCGCGCACACGAACGGGCCCGCCTCCGCGGCGAGCGACGACGCGAACGGCAGCACGCGCACGAGCTGGAGCGGCTCCCTGACGACGCCCGCGCGCACCGTGAGCGCATCCGCGCCGCGGCTCACCCGCACGAGGATGCGGCGGTCGGCCCACTCCGGCACCGGGGCGAGTGACCAGTCCGACATCCCATCGGTGACCACGGCGCCGACCTGGGGCCGCCCGTCCGCGAACTCGACGCCCGCCTTGACCCAGCGCTCGTCCGACACGCGTACGAAGGCTCCCGCCTGGTCGAACTGCGCGGAGAACGCCGCCGTGAACTCGACCTCCACGGCCGTGTCCACGGCGAACGGCACCACGAGCGCGTGCTCGCCGGCGTGCACGAACCCGTACGACGTGATCCGCCAGGCATCGCTGCCCTCGATGGCGGTGACGACGAGGTCGCCCCGATCCTTGGCGAGCGCTGCAGGCTCGTGGGTCCAGCGTCCGTCCGACCAGGCGATGTCCGTCATCACCTCAGGCTACGACCACAGCGGCGGCGCACCTGCAGTCCCGCACCCCGGGCAGCGGCAACTCCTGGGCAGCCCCGCGGCAGCTGCAGCGGCCCCTGCGACGCCTGCGGATCCTGGACCTCTCCGGGGATCCTGCCGCCCGGCTCGCGGCGCTGGAAGCCGCGCTCAGCGGACCGTGATCGTCAGGCCTGCAGGGCCTGCTCCAGGTCGGCGAGCAGGTCGGTGACATCCTCGAGGCCGACCGAGAGGCGCACGACCTCCACGGGAACGGCCGCCTCGGTGCCGCGCACGGAGGCGTGCGTCATCGCGTCCGGGTAGTTGACGAGCGACTCCACGCCGCCGAGCGACTCCGCCAGCTGGAACACCCGCGTCGACTCGGCGAAGCGACGAGCGGCCTCGCCCGACTCCAGGGCGACGGAGACGATGCCGCCGAAGCCCGACATCTGCCGCGCTGCGAGCTCGTGGCCAGGGTGGGACGGCAGTCCCGGGTAGTAGACACGGGCGACGCGGGGGTGCGCGGCGAGGAACTCGGCCACGGCCTGCGCGTTCTCGTTGTGCTGACGCATCCGCACCGGCAGGGTCTTGATACCGCGCGTGGTCAGCCAGGCGTCGAACGGCCCGGACACCGCTCCCACCGCGAACTGCAGGAAGCCGACCTTCTCGGCGAGCTCGGCGTCGCGCAGCACGACCGCGCCGCCGACGACGTCGGAGTGCCCGCCGAGGTACTTCGTCGTGGAGTGCACGACCACGTCGGCGCCGAGTGCGAGCGGGCTCTGCAGCGCGGGAGTGGCGAACGTGTTGTCGACCACGACGACGGATCCGGCATCGTGCCCGATCTCCGCGAGTGCGGCGATGTCGGAGATGCGCAGCAGCGGGTTCGAGGGCGTCTCGACCCACAGCACGCGCGGCGCCTTGGCGGCGACGGCCGCTCGCACCACCTCGATGTCGCTCATGTCGACGACCTGAACCGTGATCCCCCACCCGCCCAGCACCCGGGAGATGAGCCGGAATGTGCCGCCGTAGACGTCGTTGCCGAGCAGAACGTGATCGCCCGGCTGCAGGATCGCACGAAGCAGAGTGTCCTCCGCGGCGAGGCCGGAAGCGAACGAGTAGGCGTGCGTGCCGCCCTCGAGCGCGGCGAGCTGCGCCTGCAGGGCGTCCCGTGTCGGGTTGCCGCTGCGTCCGTACTCGTAGCCCTGGCGGAGCCCGCCGATGCCGTCCTGCACGAACGTCGTCGACAGGTGCAGGGGCGGGATCACCGCACCGGTGTACGGGTCAGCGGCCTGGCCTGCGTGGATGGCAGCGGTGGCGGTCTTGTCGGTCTCGATGGTCATGATCGGATCCTCTCGGGTTCAGTCGTTCGCGCGGGTCGTGTCCGCAGCGAGGTCGGTCGAGGGCACGGCGAACCCGTGCCCGGTCATCCAGTCGTCGTCATAGAGCTTGTCGAGATAGCCGCGGCCGTGATCGGGCAGCAGTACGACGACCACGTCGTCCTCCTCCAGGCCCTCGGCGACGCGCAGCGCGGCGACCACGGCCATGCCGCTGGAACCGCCGACGAGCAGTCCCTCTTCGCGGGCGAGCCGACGGGTCATCGCGAACGACTCCGCATCGGAGATCCGCTCGTAGTCGTCGACCACCGCGGCATCGAACGTGGCCGGTAGGAAGTCCTCGCCGACGCCCTCGACGAGATAGGAGTGGATCTCATCGCCGGAGTAGATGGAGCCCTCGGGATCCGCGCCGATCACCCGCACGCGTCCGGCGCTCGCTTCCTTGAGGTAGCGGCCGGTGCCGCTGATCGTGCCGCCGGTACCGATGCCCGCGACGAAGTGCGTGACCCGGCCGTCCGTGTCGGACCAGATCTCCGGGCCGGTGGAACCGTAGTGCCCGCGAGGGCCGTTCTGGTTCGCGAACTGGTTGGGGTTGAAGGCCCCGGGGATCTCGCGGGCCAGCCGAGCGGCGACCGAGTAGTAGGACTCGGGATGCTCCGGCGGCACCGACGTGGGTGTGACGACGACCTCGGCGCCGTAGGCGCGGAGCGCGGCGACCTTGGGCCCGTCGAACTTGTCCGGCACCACGAACACCATCCGATAGCCGCGCTGCAGCGCGACCAGCGCGAGGCCGACCCCGGTGTTGCCGCTGGTGGCCTCCACGATCGTGCCGCCGGGCCGGAGCAGCCCGTCCCGTTCGGCGGCATCGACGATCGACCGTGCGATGCGGTCCTTCGCGGATCCGCCGGGATTGAAGTACTCGACCTTGGCGAGCACGGTCGCGCGGATCGCACCGCGCTCGGCGGTCGCTCCGGTGACGGAGGAGAGACGGACGAGGGGCGTCGAGCCGACGAGGTCGGCGACGTGGCTGGCATAACGCACGGAGGAGATCCTGAACGGTGATCGCACCGGAGGGGCGCGGGGCTGTCTGTGGTCGTCGAGGAAGCGCGGATCGCGCTCAGAGACAACAACGACAGGTCAGGGCCACAGTGTCAAGGTACAGCAACGGATCCGGATCCGAAGACTCGGCCGCAATAGCCGGCGTAACAGTCGCCGGCCGCCCGACTCGGTGGCCGGCGGGCAGCACCCAGACGCTTCGCTGGTCGCATGTTGTCGTTCTCCCACCGCGATGACCGCAAATCGCGACCAGTGAACCGCAGGTGGGGCCGAGAAAGGACAGTCAGGCCCTGCGGAGAGCGTCCTCCAGGGCGACCCAGCCGAGCATCGCGCACTTGACGCGTGCGACGTAGCGCGAGACACCGGTCAGGGCGGCCGCGTCGCCGTAGACGTCCTCGTCGAGCTCCATCGCGCCCCGGGAGCGCAGCGCCTCGCGGAAGCCGTCGATGAGCTCCCCCGCCTCTTCCCTCGAGTGACCGACCACGAGCTCGGTGAGCATCGAGGCAGAGGCCTGCGAGATCGAACAGCCGGATCCCTCCCAGCTCACCTCGGTGATGCGCTCGCCGTCGTCGGAGACGCGGGCCCGCAGCGTGATCTCATCGCCGCAGATCGGGTTGCGCTGGTGCGACTCGGCGGTGTGCGGATCGTCCTCTGCACCGAGCAGCCCCTTGCCGTGCGGGCGCTTGGAGTGGTCCAGAATGAGCTCCTGGTACAGGTCCTCGAGGCCGCTCATGCGTGCACCTCCTGCTGGTCGGATCCGGAGACGCCGAAGAACGCGCGCACACCGGAGACGGCGTCGAGCATCCGATCCACTTCGTCCGCCGTGTTGTACAGCGCGGCCGAGGCGCGCACGGACGCGGTCACGCCGAGGCGGGCGTGCACGGGCTCGGCACAATGGTGGCCGACACGCACGGCGACACCGCGGGAGTCGAGGAACTGGCCGACATCGTGCGCGTGCACGCCGTCGACGACGAAGGCCTGCAGCGCCACGCGCTCCGCCCCGTCGGCCGCACCGAGAAGACGCACGCCGTCGATCGCGCCGAGACCGGTGCGCAGGCGCTGCTCGAGATCCTTCTCGTGAGCATGCACCGCGTCCATGCCGAGACCGTCGAGGTACCGCACGGCAGCGGCGAGGGCGATCGCCTGTGACACCGGCTGCGTGCCGGCCTCGAACCGCTGCGGCGGCGGGAGGAACTCGGTGCGCTCGAAGGTGACGCGCGTGATCATCGAGCCGCCGGTGAGGAACGGGGGCAGCGCGGCGAGCACCTCGCGACGTCCGTACAGACCGCCGATGCCGTACGGGCCCTGCATCTTGTGGCCGGAGAACACGGCCAGGTCGACGCCCAGTGCGGGCAGGTCGAGCGGCAGATGCGGTGCCGACTGGCACGCGTCGAGCACGGTGAGCGCGCCGACGGCCTGCGCGAGGGCGACGATCTCCGCCACGGGGTTCACGATGCCGAGCACGTTGGAGACGTGGGTGAAGGCGACGACCCGGGTGCGGGGTCCGATGATCGCGGCGGCGTGATCGAGGTCGAGGGATCCGTCGTCCCGGATCCGGATCACGCGCAGGACAGCGCCGGTCCGCGCAGCGAGCTCCTGCCACGGGACGATGTTCGCGTGGTGCTCCGCCTCGGTCACGACGAGCTCGTCGCCGGGCTGCAGCGCGAAGCGGGCGCTCTCGGGCAGGCCGCGGCCGAGGGTCGCGTTGCCGATCGCGTACGCCACGAGGTTCAGCCCCTCGGTGGCGCCGTGCGTCCAGACCAGGTCGTCCTGGTGCGCGCCGACGAAGCCGGCGACGGCCGCGCGGGCGTCCTCGTAGAGCTCGGTCGCCTCGGCGGCGAGCGTGTGCGCACCGCGGTGCACAGCCGCGTTGGACCGCTCCAGGAAGTCGCGCTCGGCATCCAGCACGATGCGGGGCTTCTGGCTCGTCGCCGCGGAGTCGAGGTACGCCAGCGGGGCCCCGTTCACGGATTCGGCGAGCAGAGGGAAGTCGGCGCGGACAGCGGCCACATCGAGGGCAGGAGAACTCACGTATCAACGCTACGTCAGAGCCGACCCTCGCGGATCCGTCCAGCGCTCCTTGGTCTCGATCCGGTGACGCCGTGGGAAACAACCGCAAGAAGCTATAGACAGATGCTCCGCCCAGGGAATACCTTGTGCCGTAACGGCGGTATATCGGGGGGTATTCATGCGGGGTCGTACGCGGTCGCTACGGGGATTCGTCCCCGCTGCGGTCGCGGGCGGCTTCCTCGCTCTCGGCTGGGTGGCTCTGTCGATCGCATTCGGATCCGGATCCGCGCAGGCCGCGGAGACCGCGCCCCCACCGCCTCCGAGCCTCCTGGGCACGTTGCAGAGCACCGTCGGTGCGGTGCAGGACACGATCGTCGAGGCGCCGGCCACCGTGCAGAGCACGCTCTCAGCCGTGCAGACCACCGTTTCCGAGGTGCTGCCGGCGCCCGTCGTCGACGCGGTGGCGGACACGGCACCCGCGCCGGCAGAGGCCGCGGTGCCGGTTGCACCGCTGGTCGCACCGGTCGTCGATGCCGTCCTGCCGGTCGTGCAGGGCGTCGACCAGACCACCGGCGCAGCGATCGACGTCGTCACGACCACGACGGACACCGTCGTCCCGGCGCTGAGCCCCGTGCTCGCACCGGTCGACGCGATTCTGCACCGCGTGCCGACGACCCTCGGTGCGGTGACCGATGCACTCCCGCGGATCGCGGTCTCCATCGACGGCACAGTCGGAACCGTGACCGAGACGGTGCGCGGCGCGACCACGCCCGTGCTGCCGGCCTCGCCGGTCGCGGATCCGGCCGGATCCCCCGCCGTTCCCGCTCTTCACGGCGTCCTCGACCCGGTCTCCTCCGCATCACCTCCCCTCGTCATGCTCGCTTCGGCGCGGGACGGGGCGCAGCATGCGCTTCCCGCCCTCGACGAGCTCGTATCGCCGGCTCTCTCTGCGCCTCCCGCTGCGAAAGCGCCCACGGCGCCCGCGCAGCACCCGTCAGGCTCACCGACATCTGAGTTCGGGGTGCCCGGCACCGGATCCGCATCCGGTGGCAGCACGAGCGACGTGCGCCTCTTCGGCACCATCTCTTCGCTGTCGGCAGGCGACCGCCTGCTGGCCGTCCGCACCGGATCCGCAGGCGACGACCGCCTGCCGGTCTCGCCCGTCGCGGACCACGACTCCTCTCCCGACTGATCGGGGCACGACCGCCCTTGAGGCGGCACGTGTCATCGCGCATTCGCGCATCCCCAGATCAGAAGGAAAGAGAACATGAATCGCATCGTCAAGCGTGCTCTCTGGGGCACGCTCATCGCGGGCGGGATCACTCTCGCCGGCGCGACGGCGGCAAATGCCGCAGAGGCGCCACCCAATGGCGCCGACTGCGGCTGCAACGTCGTCAACAGCACACTCACGGCGGTCACGAACCTCGTGGCCGGCGCCTGCGATCCGTCGCAGGGCGGCGGAGGCGGGGGAACCGGCGGCCTTCCTGCGGTCACGCAGGACGTCTCGGCCCTCGTCGGCGACACGCTCGGCACAGTCACGGGCACGGTCCCGTCGGGAGGCGGCACCGATCCGGGTCTGCCTTCGGTGCCGTCCGTCCCCGACGTCACGGACGCCATCGTCCAGACCGCCGAGGCGGCGACCGACGGAGCCGCGGACACGGTCAGCGGCGTCACCGACGCAGCCACGACCGGGGTGACGAACACCGTCGACGACGTCACGCATGCTGCTGGCAGCGGCGCCGCAGACACCGTCAGCTCGGTCGTCACGGCGGCGGGCGACGGAGTCGGCGACACCGTCGACGGGGTCACCGACTCCGTTGCATCCGGCGTCAACGGCACCATCGGCGGGGTCACGGGACACCTCCCGGGACTGCCCTCGGTTCCGGGTCTGCCTTCCGTTCCGGGTCTCCCGGGCAACGGCGGAACCCCCGGGCTTCCGGGCGTCCCGTCACTGCCGGGCCTGCCGAACGTCGGCGACACCCTCGGCGGGGTCACGGGCACCATCGGCGGAATCACCGGACACCTCCCGGGACTGCCCTCGGTTCCGGGTCTGCCTTCCGTTCCGGGTCTCCCGGGCAACGGCGGCACCCCCGGGCTTCCTGGACTTCCGGGGCTTCCGGGACTTCCGGGACTTCCGGGTGGTTCACTGCCCGGCGTTCCGGGACTGCCCGGGAGCGGCGGAGCTCCCGGCGTGATCACGGTTCCCCTCCCGGGGATCGGTTCGGTCCACGCCGGCACCACCCCGAACGGCCTGAACGTCGGTAAGAACCTCAACGTCCTCGGAGTCAAGGACGTCTGGGACCTCACCGCAGGCCCCAACGGAGTGAGCACCACCGACCGCATCGGCACCGACAACACCAACGTCTACGTCGACGCAGCCCTGCCCACCACCGGCACCACGCCGGGACACGCCTCCGTCACCCTGCCGGTCCTCGGCAACCTGACCGGCGCACTCCCCACCGTCCCGGGGCTTCCCGGCGGCGGATCCCTGCCCGGCCTTCCAGGCACCGGCGGTACCCCCGGAGGTAATGGAGGAGGAACCATTCCGGGGCTGCCCTCGATCCCGGGCCTGCCGAACCTCGGTGGGGTCCTGGGCGGTCTGACCGGATCCCTCCCGGGTCTGCCTTCTGTTCCGGGCCTGCCCGGCACCGGCGGCAACACGGGCGTGATCACCGTTCCTATCCCGGGTGTCGGTTCGGTTCACGCCGGCACGACCCCGAACGGCCTGAACGTCGGTAAGAACCTCAACGTCCTCGGAGTCAAGGACGTCTGGGACCTCACCGCAGGCCCCAACGGCGTCTCCACCACCGACCGCATCGGCACCGGCAACACCAACGTCTACGTCGACGCAGCCGTACCCACCACCGGCACCACCGCACCGCACGCCTCGGTCACTCTGCCGAACCTCGGCAACCTGACCGACGGCCTGCCCACCGTCCCGGGCCTCCCCGGTAACGGCGGAACCCCGGGTCTCCCGGGCCTGCCGAACCTCGGTGGGGTCCTGGGCGGTCTGACCGGATCCCTTCCGGGTCTGCCTTCCGTCCCGGGCCTTCCCGGTAACGGCGGAACCCCGGGTCTCCCGGGCCTGCCGAACCTCGGTGGGGTCCTGGGCGGTCTGACCGGATCCCTTCCGGGTCTGCCCTCGGTTCCGGGCTTGCCCGGCACCGGCGGCAACACGGGCGTGATCACCGTTCCTATCCCGGGTGTCGGTTCGGTTCACGCCGGCACGACCCCGAACGGCCTGAACGTCGGTAAGAACCTCAACGTCCTCGGAGTCAAGGACGTCTGGGACCTCACCGCAGGCCCCAACGGCGTCTCCACCACGGACCGCATCGGCACCGGCAACACCAACGTCTACGTCGACGCAGCCGTACCCACCACCGGCACCACCGCACCGCACGCCTCGGTCACTCTGCCGGTCCTCGGCAACCTGACCGGCGGCCTGCCCACCGTCCCGGGCCTCCCGGGAACCGGAACCCCCGGCAACGGGGGCACCCTCCCGGGGCTGCCGAACCTCGGCGGAGTCCTCGGCGGTCTGACCGGATCCCTCCCGGGCCTGCCTTCGGTTCCGGGTCTCCCGGGCACCGGCGGCAACACGGGTGTGATCACCGTTCCTATCCCGGGTGTCGGTTCGGTTCACGCCGGCGCCACCCCGAACGGGCTGAACGTCGGTAAGAACCTGAACGTCCTCGGAGTCAAGGACGTCTGGGACCTCACCGCAGGCCCCAACGGAGTGAGCACCACCGACCGCATCGGCACCGACGCCACCAACGTCTACGTCGACGCAGCCGTCCCCACCACGGGAACCACCGCACCGCACGCCTCGGTGACCCTGCCGAACCTCGGCGGAATCACCGGGTCCCTTCCGGGCCTGCCGTCCGTCCCGGGCCTGCCGGGCAACGTCGGAACCCCCGGCGGCGGAACCCTCCCGGGTCTGCCCACCCTGCCCATCGGTAACCTCACCGGTGTGCTGGGCGGTCTGACCGGATCCCTCCCGGGTCCGCCCTCTGTTCCGGGCCTGCCTTCGGTTCCGGGTCTCCCGGGCACCGGCGGCACGCCTGGCGTGGTCACGATCCCGGTTCCCGGAGTCGGCACGGTTCACGCCGGCACGACCCCGAACGGGCTGAACGTCGGTAAGAACCTGAACGTCCTCGGAGTCAAGGACGTCTGGGACCTCACCGCAGGCCCCAACGGAGTGAGCACCACCGACCGCATCGGCACCGACAACACCAACGTCTACGTCGACGCAGCCCTGCCCACCACCGGCACCA
>Ga0308157_10000905_pt1 | contig 75419 bp, 66 predicted proteins | sample PhyBR1_FD_201035 | JGI IMG/M metagenome (GOLD analysis project Ga0308157, IMG submission 201035) | Phyllosphere microbial communities from UC Gill Tract Community Farm, Albany, California, United States - DLSLB.R1 | ecosystem: Host-associated > Plants > Phyllosphere > Unclassified | place: USA...
TCGTCGCCGGCACTCCTCCCTCGAGTACGCGACACCCCACGACTACGACCTCGCCCGCACCCCACGGGCACTCACCACCACCGGAAGCTAGCGACCAAGAGTGGAAACCTAACCGTAGGGCAGGTCATCTGATCTGGCTTGCCCGTTGGGCGGCCTGGAAGGATGTGCACCATGCCCGCTCCCTACCCTCAGGAGTTCCGCGAAGACGTCGTGCGAGTGGCCCGGTCCCGTGAGGACGGCATCACGATCGCGCAGATCGCGAAGGACTTCGGCGTCCACGAGATGACGCTCCACAAATGGATCCGCCAAGCTGATATCGACGATGGCAACCGCCCCGGCAGGACCCGGGAGGAATCGACCGAGCTGCGTGAGGCGCGCAAGCAGATCCGGCTGCTTCAGCAGGAGAACGAGGTCCTCCGCCGCGCCGCTGCCTACCTGTCCCAGGCGAACCTGCCGGGAAAAGGTACTACCCGCTCGTGAGCGAGCTCGCCGCTGACGGCATCCCCGTCGCGGTGTCCCTGCGGGTCCTGAAGCTCTCCCGCCAGCCCTACTACCGCTGGCGGAAACAGCAGGTCATCAATGCCGAACTGATCGAGGCTTACCGTGCCAACGCCCTGCTGGACGCCCACGTCGACGACCCCGAGTACGGCTACCGGCTCCTGGTCTACGAAGCCGCCGACGCCGGCGAGAAGATGTGTGAGCGGACCGCGTGGCGGATCTGCCGGGACAACCAGTGGTGGTCAGTGTTCGGGAAGAAGCGCGGCAAGAACGGGAAGCGCCCGGGACCATCGGTCCACGACGACCTCGTCAAGCGCGACTTCACTGCTGATGACGTCAACGAACTGTGGCTGACCGACATCACGGAACACCCCACCGACGAGGGCACGCTCTACCTCTGCGCCATCACGGACGTGTTCTCCGGCCGGATCGTCGGTTACTCCATGGACTAGGCGCGTCTGGCAGTGAATGCCCTGGAGAGCGCGATAGCCAGGCGTCGAGATGCCGCTGGCTGCATCGTCCACTCGGACCGCGGATCCCAGTTCCGATCACGGAAGTTCGTGCACGCCCTGAACCGTCACCACCTCATCGGCTCGATGGGGCAAGTCGGTGCCGCCGGGGACAACGCCGCGATGGAATCGTTCTTCGCGCTGCTCCAGAAGAACGTGCTCGACCGCAAGCGCTGGCGGACCCGAGAAGAGCTCCGCATCGCGATCATCACCTGGATCGAGCGGACCTACCACCGCCGCCGCCGACAGGCCCGCCTGGGCCGATTGACCCCCATCGAATACGAGACCATCATGAACCCGGCCGTGAGCCTCGCGGCCTGACACCCCAACTGTCACCTGATCGTGCGGCAGTCCCCTCGGCCGTCGGCCCGGCATCGAGCCGGCCGATGCTCACGAGCCACGCGACCATCACCATGCCATGGGTGGCGATGAGCAGATCACCACCGGCCCTCTGATCGGCGACTCCCGCTGTGAACCGCCGTGCGGCCTCGATCATGCTCTCCCAACGCTTGTGCCGGGCGTCCGTCTCGCCGCGGATCCACGCTCCGCGCCGCTCCCGGGCCTCGTCGTCGAAGGGCTCTCCAGGTCTCTCGACCTCGCCGAAGCGAGGGTCGATCAGCGGCTCTCGTCCGGTTGCGCACCGAGCTGTCTCGATCGCTTTGCGCTCTGCGCTGCTGAGGACGGTGACTCCCCGGGGGAGGCGCCTTCCCATCGCACGTGCGGCGTCGCGACCCGACGGCGTCAGCGTCCATGCCGAGGGCGTCACCTCCGGCCAGGTTTCGGGCATCGCATGGCGCAGGAGATGGATCTGGCCGCTACCCATCAACGCTCACCGGTGCCGCATGAGGAGCATGTCCAACAGCTCTGCCGTCGACGGTGCAGTCAGCGTCGGCTCCCACGGGTGGGGCCACGGACGCCCGTGGGAGACCCAGCCGGTCGAGAACCCCGCGGCGCGACCTCCCTCGATGTCGGCCGTCGGATGATCGCCGATCATCCAGGTCTCGGCCCTCTGCTCCATCCCGTCGACGGCGAGCGCGAAGATCTGCGGATCCGGCTTCTTCACACCGGCCTCTTCCGAGATCACCACCCGATCCAGCAGGGGACCGAGACCGGTGCGCTCGAGCTTCGCCGTCTGCTGCACGACCGTGCCGTTGGTGACCAGCACCAGGTCCGCGCCGATCCCGCGCAGCTCCTGAAGCGCCTGCATGATGCCCGGATAGCTGGCGATGCCCTCCACGACACCGAGCTGCAGGTGCTCCTGGATCTCATGCGCCGGCGCGCCCGGTCGCAGCCGCCGGACGATCTCCGCCGCGAGCTCCTCGCGCGGCCGGTACCCGCCCCGGTCCGCCTCCAGGAGCCAGTCGAGGTCACCGGGTCCGGCGCCGATCTCGTCGATGAACGAGCGCGCCCAGTCCTCGAAGGCTCGCTGCCGGTCCACCAGGGTGCCGTCCAGGTCCAGGAGGACCAGCGGCGACCTCCTCACAGCGCGATCTGGATCTTCACGTCCGTCGGCCGACCCTCGAGGAAGCGCTCGAAGGCCGCCACCGAGTCATCGAAGGCGAAGGTCTCGCTGACGAAGCGGGAGAGGTCCACGGCATCGCTCGCGGCGAGGTCGATCGCCTTCTGGTGCACGTTCGCGTAGCGGAACACCGTCTCGAGCGACACCCCGCGGCTCTGGGCGGTGGCGATGTCGAAGGGCACCGGATCCACCGGCATGCCCACCAGCACGATCCTCCCGCCCGGCGCGGGCAGCGACCACAGGGCCTTGTACGCGGGGGCGGCGCCGGTCGCCTCGAAGACGACCTGCGGACCCCAGCCGCCGGTCGCCTCGCGGACCGTCTCACCGAGGTCCTGCTGGGTGGCGTCGACAGTGACGATCCCCTCGATCCCGTCGAGCAGAGCGAGCTTCTCGGGCAGCACGTCGGAGATGAAGACGGTGCTGGCACCGCCGGCGAGCGCGGCGAGCGCGGTCATGATTCCGATGGTGCCGGCACCGACGACGGCGGCGACGTCGCCGGGGGAGATCTCCGCCTTGGTCGCGGCGAACATGCCGACGGCGAAGGGTTCGATGAGGGCGCCCTCGGCGAAGCTCATCGAGTCCGGCAGCTTGTACGTGTAGGCGGCGGGGTGGAGCACCTCGTCGGTCAGGCAGCCGTGCACGGGCGGGGTCGCCCAGAACTCGACCCCCGGGTCGACGTTGTAGTTGCCCTCCTTGACCGCGCGGGAGGTGGGATCCGGGACTCCGGGCTCCATGACGACGCGGTCGCCGACGGCGAGACCGGTGACGCCCTCGCCCACCTCGAGCACGGTGCCGGCGCCCTCGTGGCCGAGGATCATCGGCGCCTCGACCACGAACGGGCCGATCTTCCCGTCGGTCCAGTAGTGCACGTCCGAGGCGCAGATGCCGACGGTGTGCATGGCGATCTTCACCTGCCCGGGGCCGGGAGCGCCGGGCGCCTCGACCTCCTCGATCGACATCCGGTTCTTCTCGTGCAGCATCAGCGCTCGCATCCCAGTCCTCTCCCTCGAAGTGCGGTCCGTCTCATGATCGCAGAGGAGCGGCGGGGGCGCGGGGGACGTCCGGGACCGCCGGGCGAGGCGGCCGACGGCCCGGCGGCCTCGACCGTTCCTCCACAGAGGCTCTCGGTCCACAGGATCTGAGTGCCTCTGTCGTCGCGCGGGAGTGTCTCCTACGGTCGAAGGGAGCAGACGACCAGGCGGCAGACGGTCGACCCGGACGACACGAGCGGCGCGAGGAGGTGGGGGAGATGGGCGAGTTCGAGGAGGACGCGTCGGAGCACGGGCAGCGGCAGGACCTCGAGAACGCGGGCCCCGCCGTCTCCTCCCGTCGGCCTGCGACGCCAGCACGCCCCGTCCTTCCGCCGCGACTGCGCGCGGTGCACGAGGCATCGCTCGAGGAGAGCCGCCGGCTCGCCGTGCGCTTCCGCGCCCTCGCCCCCTCCCACCGCGACCCCGCCGAGGACGGGACCGACGAGGACGAGGCCGAGGCGGAGCTGCTCGCCGCAGCCCTCGCCCTGCGCTGCACCCGCACCGTCGCCGCCCGGATCGTCCGCGACTCGCACCGCGCGGTCACCGAGCTGCCCCGCACCCTCGAGCGCCTGGAGTCCGGGGAGTTCCCGGCGGCCTGGTTCGAGAGGATCCTGCGTCGCACGCGGCACCTGACCGCGGCCCGGATGGAGGACGTGGACGCGGCGACCGTTCACTGGCCCGTCAGCCTCACCACCGAGCAGTTCCAGCTGCGCCTCTCCCGTCTCCTCTCCCGGCTGGACTCACAGTGCGAGACCCCTGCGCATCTGACCCCGGAAGGCCGGCGCCGCGTGGAGCTGCTGCCGGCCCGGGACGACGGGATCGGCTGCCTGCGGGTGATCGGGCCGGCGCCGGAGATCCTCGACCTCGCCCGCCGGCTCGACGCCGCCGCCCGAACGGTCCAGGCCGCTCAGCGCCGCGCCTTCGAGACGGGGGAGCGGATCCCTCTCGACCCGCGGGGCACCGCCGCCGACACCGGGAGCACCTCATCGCTCGCCCTGCTCCAGTACGACCTGCTGGGAGGTGCCGCCCTCGACACCGACGGGGTCCAGGTCCCGCGGCCTCGCTTCCGACTCAACGTCACCGTGCCCGTCCTGACACTGCTCGGCGGCTCCGAGGAGCCCGGGATGCTCGAGGGGACCGTACCGATCCCTCCCGCCATGGCCCGCGAGCTGGCCGGTCAGAGCACGACCTGGTACCGGGTCCTCACCGATCCGTGCACCGGCGCGTTCCTGCCCCTGCCAGCCGAGCGCTACGCCCCGACCCGGGCGATGCTGGAGCATCTGCGACTGCGCAGCAGCACCTGCGCCGTGCCGGGCTGCACCCGCTCCACCTCCTGGGCCTCCGAGGCCGACCACATCGAGGAGTACTGCCACGAGGACCCCGAGCACGGCGGCCTGACCGAGCTCGAGAACCTGCACCTGCTGTGCTGGCAGCACCACCGGGCGAAGACGGCCGGCCTGATCGACCCCACCCGCCTGCCGTCCACGCCCGGGATGCCGGGGCGGACCGCCTGGTCGATCAACGACCGGGTGAGCGTGATGGTGCGCGACGGCACGGACCTCGCGAGCCCGGCCATGACCAGGGAGCTCATGGATTCCTGGAAGCGCTACGGGGCACGCCTCGAGGCCCGACGACGGGCGCTCGAGCGACGGAAGGATCCACCGCTCGCACCGCCCCCGCCGTTCTGAGCGGGGCGGACGCTCTCTCCTCGTCCCCGTCTGTCATACCCCTCCTCGAAGCTTCGTATGCACGTTCGAAGTCACGACCTGGGCGCCTTGAGCGACACCCTGCCGAGGCGTACAGTTCGAACCCCTGTTCGAACGTGTGTGCGAAGGATCGGCGAGGCCGGGAGGAGGAGCGCGATGGGCACCGCCCTGCAGATCGAGGACCGCGAGGAGCGGCTGTCCCGGGCCCGGGCCGCGCTCGGGGCGGCCGAGCGCTCCGCCGCCCGCTGGGGCGGGCGGATCGACCGCACCGCCCTGCAGCCTTCGGCGCGTCCGGTCTCCGAGGCCGCGGACGACGGGCTCGGCACCCGCCTGCCGGTCCCGGAGCCGCTCCAGGCACTGTTCCCGCGCGGGAGCCTGCGCGCCGGCAGCTCCGTGGCGCTCGAGGGCGCGGCGAGCACCTCGCTGCTGCTGTCCCTCGCGGTCGCCGCGGCGGGCGAGGGCTCCTGGTGCGCGATCGCCGGGATGCCCGACCTGGGCCTGCGCTCCGCGATGGACGCGGGCCTGGATCCCTGCCGCCTCGCCCTCGCCCCGGCGGACGGCGAGCAGCGCCCCCAGGTGCTCTCCGCCCTCGCCGACGGGGTGGGCGTGCTCGTGCTCGGCCCCGATCTGGACCTCGCCCCCGCGCTCTGGCGCAGCCTGCTGGGCCGGGCCCGCACCGCCGACACCCTCGTCCTCGCCGCCGCCCCGCCCGGCCGCGCCGACCTCACCCTGCGCGCCGCCGCCCAGGGCTGGTCCGGCCTCGGCCGAGGCTCGGGACGACTGCGTCGGCGGCGCCTCGAGATCACCGCCGAGGGCCGCGGCGTCGCCGGGCATCGCACCGCCGAGGTGCTGCTGCCGCAGGTGGACGGCATGCTCGCGGCGGTCCCCTCCGCGGCCTCGGAGCGGCGGCCGGCGATGCAGCTGCTGCCGAGCGTGCGGAGGGCCGGATGATGAGCGCACCTGCCCTGACTCCCGCTGCTGCCGCCCGGGCGACCCGCACCGTCGCCGTGACCGTCCCGGAGTGGCCGCTGCTGGCCGCACTGGACCGCCATCAGCGACGCCTCGAGGCGGAGGACGCCCCCGCGCCTGATCTCGCCGCCGACCCGGTGATCCTCCTCGACCTGCACCGCGTCACCCATGCCGGGACCGCGGCCCTCGACGCCGGGGTGCGGCCGGGGATGACGCGCCGCGCCGCCCGTGCCGCCTGTCCCGAGGCGCTCGTGCTGGAGGCCGACCGCGAGCACGAGACCGCGCTGTTCGAGCTGGTCGCCGCCGCGGTGGACACGATCGCGGCCGGGGTGGACGTGCTGCGCCCCGGGGTGCTGCTGATGTCCGCCCGCGGCCCGGCCCGCCATCAGGGCGGGGAGGGAGCCCTCGCCGAGCGGATCCTCGACGCGGTCGCCGAGCTGACCGGCTGGGACTGCGCCGTCGGGATCGCCGACGGCCCCTTCGCCGCGCTGCTCGCCTCGGGGCCGGGCCGGATCGTGCGCGAGGGACGCAGCGCCGAGTACCTCGCCCCGCATTCGATCCAGGCCCTGCGCAGCGCGCCCGTCGGCCCCGGCTGGGGTCACCGCGGCCAGCCCTCGGCCGCCCGTCCCGAACGACGCCTCGACCTCGCCGAGACCGTCGACCTGCTGCAGCGCCTCGGCATCGGCACCCTCGGCGATCTCGCCGCGCTGCCCTCGGCCGCCGTCGCCGACCGCTTCGGCCCCGACGTGGCGACGCTGCACCTGCTCGCCCGCGGGCTGGAACCCGCCCCGCCCGCTGCGCACCACCCCACCCAGCCGCTGCTGGCCGAGACGACGCTCGAGACCCCGCTGGTGCGCACCGACCAGGCGGCCTTCATCGCCCGCCCGCTGGCCGAGCAGCTCCACGCCCTGCTGGTCGAGCGGGGGCTGGTGTGCACGCGGCTGCGGATCGTGGCCCGCACGGAGGGCGGCGAGGAGACGGAGCGGACCTGGCGGCACGACGGGGCGCTCACCGTCGCCGACGTCGTGGACCGCATCCGCTGGCAGTGCGACGGCTGGATCACCCGTGCACGGCTGGGCGGCCCCGCGACCGGGGCGATCACCCGGATCGGGCTCCACCCGCTGCAGCTGGCCCCGGCGGGGGAGAACGCGCCCGCGCTGTGGGGCAGCGCCGGGGAGGCGGCGCAGCGGGCCTCCCGCGCGCTGGCCCGCGCCCAGGGCCTGGCGGGGGAGGAGGCGGTGCAGGTGCCGGTCCCCGTCGGCGGGAGGCTGCTCGCCGACGAGGTCGCGCTGATGCCGTGGCGCAGCGAACGGCCCGCACGCCGCGAGGGGCCCTGGCCCGGCTCCCTGCCGCGTCCGGTGCCCGCGACCGTGTTCCGCGTCCCGCCCGCGGTGCAGCTCGAGGACGCCGCGGGCCGGCCCGTCGTGGTCACCGCCCGCGCCCTGCTCAGCGGCGCGCCGACCCGCCTGATCGTCCCCGCCCCGGGAGCGCCGGCGCTGCAGCGCGCCGGGCTGCGCGCCGGCTCCGGCTACCAGGTGCTCGCCCATTCGGCGCCCGTCGTGCTCGACGAGCGCTGGTGGGCGCGGGACGGCCGACGGGCCGCGCGCCTGCAACTCGTGGTGCAGGGCGCGAGCACCGAGGAGATCGCCGTGCTCGCCCTGTCGAGGGCGGGGGAGTGGACGCTGGAGGGGCTCTATGACTGAGGCGACGTGCTGCGAGGAACGAGCGACAGGAGCGCAGTCCGAAGGCACCGCTGAGGCGACGTGCTGCGAGGAACGAGCGGCAGGAGCGCAGTCCGAAGGCACCGCTGAGGCGACGTGCTGCGAGGAACGAGCGGCAGGAGCGCAGTCGGACAGCTCCATGACTGACATCTGCGGAGAGGGAGTCTTGAGTATCAAAATAATGGAGGATATCCTCCGTTATATGAGAACAGAAGCGCCGCTGCTCGCCCCCATCTTCCGATCAGACGGCCAGGCTCGTCTGCTGTCCGCTCTCATGCTCGACGACGAGGAGCGGAGTCTCACCCAGCTCGCCGAACAGACCGGGCTGGCATATCCCTCCGTCCATCGGGAAGTCGCCCGTCTGCTCCAGGCGGGGATCCTGACCGAGCGACAGGCCGGACGCACACGCCTGCTCCGCGCCGACCCGGACAGCCCGCTCGTCGCCCCCCTCCGGGAGATCCTCCTCATCACCACCGGGCCCGTTCCGCTGCTGAAGGACGAACTCTCCCGGATACATGGGATCGAGAGCGCGTTCCTCCACGGCTCCTTCGCCGCACGGATGCGAAGGGTGGACGGTCCTGCTCCGAACGACATCGATCTCATGGTCATCGGGGGCCCGGACCCCGATGCGGTGTACGACGCCTGCGGACGGGTCGAGGAGAGCGTGCACCGTCCGGTCAACCCCACCATCACCACCCGCAGCGAGTTCGACCGCGACTCGGGATTCCACACCCGGGTGCGGAACAGTCCCACCGTCCCCGTCCTCGGAGAGCTGCCATGGCATTGACCCCGCTCGACCCGAACCAGGAGCAGGCAGTGCGCGCTCTCGTCACCGCGCGCCGACTGGAGCAGGTGCCCGTCGACCTGCGGCGTGCGGAGATGGTCCTGGAGAAGGCACGTCGCCGTCTCGCGGACCTCGACAACCTCACCTGGGCGGAGAGCCGCTACAACCTCGCCTACGACGCCGCCCATGACGTCGGCGAGTCCCTCCTCGCGGCGTACGGATGCAGGACGACCAACGGTCCGGGACAGCACGAGGCGCTGGGACGCTTCCTGAGGGCCGTGCTGACCACGCCTCCAGGGCAGTCAGGGGCCCGGCGATTCGATCAGATGCGCCGTGCACGCAACCAGCTGCGCTACGAGGTCTCCAGCATCGGGGACGCGGATGCCGACGTGGCGAGCAGGGCGGCTCGGGCGCTGCACGATGGCGCGGCAGCGCGGGGCATCTGACCATGGCCCGCTGGTTCCTGGGCCCTCCCGCGTGGAAGGACCTCGAGGCGATCCTCTCGGACCGTCCCGCCGAGCTGGTCTCCCCACCGATCGTCGTCGAGCACACCGGCAGGAGCACCGAGGACGCCTACCGTCCCGCCCGCCACGTCGAGTACGCGGAGCTGCACGCCCACTCGCACTTCAGCTTCCTCGACGGCGCCTCGAGCCCCGAGGACATGGCCGTGCAGGCCGCCCGCCTCGGGCTCGGCGCGATCGCGCTGGTGGACCACGACGGGCTGCCCGGGGTGGTGCGGGCGGCGAAGGCCGCGGCCGAGGCGGGGATCGCGACCGTGTTCGGCGCCGAACTGACGCTCGGCCTCGCGCCCGGGGCGGAGGAGGCCGGGGCCGCCCCCGTCGTCTCCGCGCCCCGCACCGGGGTCCCCGACCCGGCGGGGGAGCACCTGCTGGTGCTGGTGAGGGATGCGACCGGGTACCGGCGCCTCTCCGCCGCGATCGCCCGCGCCCACCTCGACAGCGGGCAGAAGGCCGCGCCCCGCTACCGCCTCGCCGAGCTGTCGAGGATCGCGCGGGAAGGGCACTGGCTGATCCTCACCGGCTGTCGCAAGGGCGCCGTGACCCGGGCCGCGAGCGCGCACCTGGAGGTCGGGGACCTCGAGGGGGCCGCCCGCGCCGCCGCCGCGCAGATCGCCCGTCTGGTGGAGCTGTTCGGGCCCGGGAACGTCGCCGTCGAGCTGATCGTCGGCGGCGGGGGAGAGGCGGACGAGCTCCACGACGCGCTCGCCCAGGGCGCCCGCCTGGTGCGCGAGGAGTCCGGTCTCGACACGGTCTCGCTGCCGCTGGTCGCGAGCACGAACGCGCACTACGCCCGCCCTGCGGACAAGCGCCTGGCCGACGCGCACGCCGCCCTGCGCGCCGGGGTGGCGCTGGAGAGCGCCGACCCCTATCTGGCCGCCCGTCCCGCGCATCTGCGCAGCGGGGAGGAGATGGCGCAGCTGCTGCCGCGCTATCCCGCCGCGATCGCGCAGGCCGCGCGCCTCGGCCGCGACTGCGCCCTGGACCTGCGCCTGCTCGCCCCCGACCTGCCGCCCTTCCCGGTCCCGGCCGGGCACGACGAGGCCAGCTGGCTCGTGGAGCTGGTGGAGACCGAGGGCCGCGAGCGCTACGGACCCCGCCCCGCGCCCGACCGGCCCGAGCGGGTGCCCGGGGCATGGGCGCAGATCGACCACGAGCTGAAGGTCATCACCGACCTGCACTTCCCCGGCTACTTCCTCATCGTCCACGAGATCGTCGACTTCTGCGCCGGGGAGGGGATCCTCGCCCAGGGCAGGGGATCCGCGGCCAACAGCGCCGTCTGCTACGCGCTGGGGATCACCGCGGTCGAGCCCGTCGGCCACGAGCTGCTGTTCGAGCGGTTCCTCGCCCCGGAGCGGGACGGCCCGCCCGACATCGACATCGACATCGCCTCGGACCGCCGCGAGGAGGTGATCCAGCACGTCTACGAGCGCTACGGACGGGAGAACGCCGCCCAGGTCGCCAACGTCATCACCTACCGGGCCAAGCTCGCCGTGCGCGACGCCGCCCGCGCGCTCGGCTACGACCCCGGCGCGCAGGACGCCTTCGCCAAGCGGATCGAGCGCTCCTTCTCCTCGCTGAAGGACGCGGACGTTCCGGCGGACGTGGTCGCGCTCGCCCATCAGCTGCGGGACGCACCCCGCCACCTCGGCATCCACTCCGGCGGGATGGTGCTCGCGGACCGTCCGGTGATCGAGGTGTGCCCGGTGCAGTGGGCGGCGATGGCGGACCGCTCCGTGCTCCAGTGGGACAAGGACGACTGCGCCGACGCGGGCCTGGTGAAGTTCGACCTGCTGGGGCTCGGGATGCTCACCGCGCTGGACCATGCGCTGCGGATCGTCGCCGAGCACCACGGACAGCACTTCGAGCTGCGCACCCTCCCGCAGGAGGACCCGGCGGTCTACGACATGCTCTGCGCCGGGGACAGCGTCGGCGTGTTCCAGGTGGAGTCCCGCGCCCAGATCTCCACCCTGCCCCGGCTGAGGCCGCGGGTGTTCTACGACCTCGTGGTCGAGGTCGCGCTGATCCGCCCCGGCCCCATCCAGGGCGGGTCCGTGCACCCCTACATCCGCCGCCGCGCCGGCGAGGAGGAGGTCACCTACCTCCACCCGTCGCTGAAGAAGTCCCTGCGCCGCACGCTCGGGATCCCGCTGTTCCAGGAGCAGCTGATGCAGATGGTGGTCGACGTCGCCGACTTCACCCCCGCCCAGGCCGACCGCCTGCGCCGCGCCATGGGCTCCAAGCGCTCCACCCAGAAGATGCTCGAGCTCTCCGACGCCCTCTTCGAGGGGATGGCCCGCCACGGCATCACCGGGGAGGACGCCGAGGCGGTCCACCGCAAGCTCCTCGCCTTCGCCAACTACGGCTTCCCCGAGTCGCACGCCTACTCCTTCGCGTACCTCGTCTACGCCAGCTCCTACCTCAAGTGCCACTACCCGGCCGCGTTCACCGCCGCGCTGCTGCGCTCCCAGCCGATGGGCTTCTACTCCCCGCAGTCCCTGGTCGCCGACGCCCGCCGCCACGGCGTGCTCACCCGCGGCCCCGACGTGCTCGCCTCCCGCGCCCGCACCGACCTGGAGACCGACGCCGAGCACCTCGGCTACCTGCTCGAGCAGCCGGGGGAGCAGGTGCAGGGGGAGCGGGCCGCGCGCGGCCCCGCGATCCGGCTGGGCCTGGACCAGGTGCGCGGCATCAGCACGGAGACCGCGGAGGCGATCGTCACCGCGCGCGGACGCGGCGGCCCCTTCGCCTCGGTGCCCGACCTCGCCCGGCGGGTGCGGCTGACCGCCCGTCAGCTCGAGGCGCTCGCCACCGCCGGGGCGCTGGACCAGCTGGCGAGCTCGCGCCGGCAGGCGCTGTGGGCCGCGGGCGCCGCCGCCCAGGAGTCCCCGGACACGCTCCCGCACCTCGCCGTCGGCGCCGACGCGCCGACGCTGCCGGGGATGAGCGATGCGGAGCTCGCCGCCGCCGACGCCTGGGCCACCGGGATCACCCTGGACGACCACCCGATGGCGCTGGTGCGGGAGGAGCTCACGGCCGACGGGGTGCTCTCCATCGCCGGGACCCGCGAGGCGGAGGACTCCACCAGGATCCGGGTGGCCGGGGCGATCACCCACCGCCAGCGCCCCGCGACCGCCGGGAACGTCACCTTCCTCAGCCTCGAGGACGAGACCGGGATCCTCAACGTGGTCTGCTCCCAGGGATTCTGGGTGCGGCACCGGGCGCTGCTGCGCACCACACGAGCGGTGGTGCTGCGGGGGATCGTGGAGAACCGCACCGGGGCCGTGAACCTCGTCGCCGACGACGTGGAGCCCCTGGACCTGGCCGCAGCGGGCCGGTCCAGGGACTTCCAGTGACCTCGCTCAGGCCGCGGCGGGCACCGCGCCGATGCTCACGTGCTCGGAGCGGTGGGCCAGGCGCGCCCCGCGCGAGACCGCGAAGGTCACCACCAGGGACACCACCGCCCACGCGAGGATCGCCAGGAGCGTGCCGGTGGTGCTGACCAGGCTTCCGCCGAGCGCGGCGTGGACCAGGCCCTGGGTGACGATCGACAGCGGCATCAGGGAGCCCACGGACTGCAGGAGCTCGGGGGCGGTCTGCACCGGCACGATCCCCACCAGCGTCACCACCTGCAGCACCATCAGCACGATCGAGGCGATCCGGCCGATCCGCGCCCCGAGCGCCGTCAGCAGCGCCTGGTGCAGGGCCGCGAACATCACCGCTCCGGCGAAGGCCACCACCCCGACGGACAGCGGCGAGACCGGGGAGATCCCGATCGCGGTGAGCACGGCGAGCACCGCCACGGTCTGCACCACGGCGATCAGCAGGGCCGGGGCCAGCGAGCGCAGCACCACCTGCCACATCGGCAGCGCCCGGTCCAGCAGGCGCCGGGACAGCCCCGGGAGCAGCAGGAAGGTGGCGAAGGCGCCCAGCCACAGCGCGAGCGATGTGACGAAGGGGAAGGTCGCGGTCTCCGCGCCGCTGGCCTCGTTCTGCCGGTCCGCCTCCGTGCCGACGGGAGCGGCGGCCATCTCGCTCATCCGCTGCCGGTCGGTCTCGCTGTAGGAGGGCACCCCGTCGGCTCCCTCGCGCAGTCCGCCGGCCAGCTCGTCGCTGCCCTCGGCGAGCTGCCCGGTGCCCTCGGACAGCTCGTCGGTGCCGTCGGCGAGCTCGCCCGCCCCGTCCGCGAGCTGCTGGTTGCCGTCGGCCAGCTGGTCCGCGCCCGTGCCGAGCCGTCCCGCGCCGAGCGCGAGCTGCTCGTTGCCGTCGGCGAGCTCCGAGGCGCCGTCGGCCGCGCCGCGCGTGCCCTCGGCGAGCTGGTCCGCTCCGTCGGCGAGCTGGTCGACGCCGCCCGCGTACTCGGTGAGCCCGTCGCGCAGGCCGGTGACGCCGGTGACCAGCTCCCCGGCGCCGTCGGCGCTCGCCCGGGCCCCGGTGGCGAGCTGATCGGCCGAGGCGGTCAGCCCGGGGTTCTGGGCGGTGCCGTCGCCCGCGAAGGCCGTCTCGATGCCCTCGGCGTAGGTGACCATGCCCTGGGTGCCCTGGACGAGGCCGGGCTGCTGGTCGGTGCCGTTGATCCCGTCGGCGATCTGCTGGACGCCGTCGGCGGCGGCCGTCGCGCCCTCGCCGACGCCCTGAGCGGTCGCGGCGAGGCCCGGGTTCTGCGCGGTGCCGTCGCCGTCGACGACGGCGTGCAGGCCGTCACGGGCCTGGTCGGCGCCGTCGACGTAGCCGGACATGCCGCCGACCGACGTGCTCATCCCTTCGGCCTGCGCGCACAGCACCTGGGCCTCGGGGTCGTCGGGGTAGCGCTCGGCGAGCGCGCAGGCGCTGTCCTGCATCGATCCGGACAGCGCGCTCATCCCCGGATTCTCGGCGGTGCCGTCGCCGTCGAGCAGGCCCCTCATGCCCGGACCGTTCTGATCTCCGTCCACGATCGTGTCCAGCCCCGTCGCGGCCTGGTCGACGCCGTCGGCATAGGCGACCACGCCCTCGGCGCCCTGGGCGAGACCGGGCTGGTCCTCGGTGCCGCGGAGCCCGTCGGCCGCCTGCTGGGCACCGTCCCCGAGCTCGACCATGCCGTCGTCCACCTGACGGGCGGTCGGGGCGAGGCCGGGGTTCTCGGCCGTCCCGTCGCCGGAGACCGCGGCGCCGGCCTGGGAGACGCCGACGGAGAACTGCTCGAGCCCGTCGGCGAGCTGGTCGGCGCCCGCCTGGAGGCCCGGGTTCTCGGCGGTGCCGTCGCCCTCGACCCCGGCCGCGAGCTGCTCCGCACCGGTGAGCAGGCCGGGCTGTCCCTCGGTGCCGCGCATGCCGGTCCGCAGCTCGCCGACGCCGCCGGCGAGGTCCTCGCTGCCGGTGGCGAGGTCGTCGAGGCCGTCGGCAAGGGTGCGGGTGCCGTCGGCGGCCTGCCAGGTGCCGTCGGCGAAGGTCCACACCCCGCCGGAGAACTCGCGGGCGCCGTCGGCGGCCTGCGTGGTCCCGTCGGCCAGCTCGCGCGAGCCGCCGGCGAGGCCCTGGACGCCCTCGTCGAGCTCAGAGGTGCCTCCGGCGAGCTCCTCCGCGCCGTCGGCCGCGTCGGAGAAGCCGTCGCCGAGGTCGTTGAAGCCCACGTAGAGCTGGTCGAGGTACTGCTCGGCCATCTGCCCGCCCATGGTGTTCGCGGAGGCCTCGGCGACGGCGGTGCCCACGAGGGCGTTGATCTGGCCGCTCGCGTCGTTGGTGGTCACCTCGAGCATCGCCTGGGACGCCTCGGGCGTGCCGAGCGTCGCGAGATGGGCGGAGAAGTCCTCCGGGATGACGACCACGGCCGAGTAGCTGCCGTCCTTCAGTCCCTCCTCGGCGTCCTCCTGGCTGGTCAGCTGCCAGTCGAAGCCGGTGGTCGCGGGCGTCTCCTGGTCCTCGACGGTGCCGGGCTGGGTGAGCGCGCCGGCGAGCAGGCGGCCGAAGGGCACGGTCTGCACGTTCCCCTCGGCGTCCTCCACGTCGGCGCCCTCGTCGAGGTTCACGACGGCCGCGGGCACGGTCTCGAGCCGGTCCACGCGCCCGCTGAGCGCCCACATGCCCAGCCCTGCCACGAGCAGCGGCAGCACCAGGACGACGATCAGCGTGCGGGGGTGGGCGAGGCGCTTCATACGAGGGCTCCTTCGGGGGTCGAGGCGGTGGAGCGCTGGACGGAGAGGGCGAGCAGGCGGCGCGGATCGCGCAGCGTGGCGTGGAGGCGGCGCTCGGCGTCGGTCACTCCGGCGGAGCGGGAGCCGACGACGACGGTGGCCCCGCGGGCGAGGAGCGCATCGAGACGCTCGACGAGGGTGTCGTCGATCGAGGCGGCGGCGTGGGCGAGGTCCTCGAGCTCCTCGATCACGATCACGGCGTGGTCGATGCCGCGGCCGTCGATCTCGGCGAGGCGGCGCGCGACCGGCGCGTCCGCGCCGATCCAATGGGCGCGTGCCTGCACGGCGCCGAGGTCGTCCGGGGCGAGCCGGTCGTGGACGGCGAGGATGCCGGAGGTGGGGGAGACCCGGCCGGCGGCGAGCCCGAGGAAGGTGGCGCGGGCGGCGTCGTCGGGGGCGCGCACGACCAGCAGGCTGCCGGGGGTGACCGCGCCGGTGAGCGGGCCGAGGGTGCCCTTCTCGCCGAGCAGCGGGGCGACCGTCTCCTCGAGGCGCAGCGCGTGCCGGCCGTGCTCCTCGGTCCAGCGGCGGTGCTCGAGCACCCCCGCGAGGCCCTCGCCCTCGACGTCCACGGTGGGCAGGAGCCGGTCGAGCCAGCGCGGCAGCCACCAGGCGTGCCGTCCGAGCAGCGCGAGCACGGCCGGCACCAGGGTCATCCGCACCACGAAGGCGTCCACGAGCACGCCCACGGCGAGGGCCACCGCGATCGGCTGCAGCATGAACCAGCCCGAGGTCACGAACCCGGCGAAGACCGAGACCATGATCAGCGCGGCGGCGGTGACGACGGGGGCGTTGGCGGTGAATCCGCGTTCGATCGCGCGTCTCGCGTCGCCGGTGTGCACGAACTCCTCGCGCATGCGGGAGACGAGGAAGACCTCGTAGTCCATCGCGAGTCCGAACAGCACGCCCATCACCATGATCGGCATGAAGGAGACGACCGGGCCGTTCACGTCGACGAACAGCGGGCCGTTGAACCAGCCGTACTCGAACACCATCGCGGTCACGCCGAAGGCGGCGGCGACGGAGAGGAGATAGCCGACCGAGGCCTTCAGCGGCACCCAGATCGAGCGGAACACGAGGGTCAGCAGGATCAGGGAGAGGCCGACGACGAACAGCGCGAAGGGCAGCAGCGCGCCGGAGAGCTTGTCGGTGACGTCGATGCCGATCGCGGTCGAGCCGGTGACGGTGACGTCGGAGATCGCGAGCTCGTCCTCCCAGCCGGCGGCGCTGTCGCGCAGCTCGCCGACGAGGTCCTTGGTGGACTGCTCGGTGGGACCGCCCTCGGGGATCACGACGACCACGGCCATGTCGGCGCCCCGGTTGGGGGTCGCCAGCTGGATCTCCTCGACATGGTCGAGGGAGGCGATGTCGCTCTCGAGCTCATCGACGACGGCGAGGGGGTCGGTGGTGTTGATGATGTCGGCGGTGACCAGGAGCGGTCCGTTGTGGCCGGGACCGAACTCCTCGGCGACGAGGTCGTAGGTGTCGCGGGCGTCGGTGCCGAGGGGCTCGGTGCCGAGGTCGGGCAGGGCCAGCTCGAGGTCCTTGATCGGTATCGCGAGCATGCCCACACCGACCACTACCAGCACGATCGTCAGAGCGGGAACCTTGGTCACCAGACGCACCCAGCCGCGGCCGAATCCGCCGCGGGACCGCTCGCCGTGATCGGGCTCGGGCAGCACCCCGTCGTTCTCCGCCATCAGCCGACGGATCTTCCTGGGTCGCAGCCGCTCGCCGAGGATCCCCATGAGCGCAGGGAGCATCGTCAGCGCCACGACGACCGACAGCGCGACGGTCGCGGCGGCGGCCACGCCCATCACGGTGAGGAAGGGGATGCCCGTGATGAACAGGCCCACGAGCGCGATGATGACCGTCAGCCCCGCGAAGATCACGGCGCTGCCGGAGGTCGCCAGCGACTTCCCGATCGACTCGTGGACGTCGTCGCCGTGGGCGAGCTGGTCGCGGTGCCGGGAGAGGATGAACAGGGCGTAGTCGATGCCGACGGCGAGGCCGAGCATCGCGCCGAGGGCCGTGGTGACCGACGGGATGTCGACCCCGGCCGAGAGTGCGACCAGGGCGAGCATCGAGACGCCGACCCCGACGATGGCGGTGACGATCGGGATGAAGGCGGGGACCAGGGAGCGGAAGACGATCGCGAGGATGATCAGGGCGGCGAGGATCCCGAAGATCTCGCCGACGCCGAAGGGGACCTCGGGGCTCTGCAGCACCTGCCCGCCGAGGTGCGCCTCGAGCACGGCGCTGTCCGTCCCGTCGACCAGGGTGCCGATCTCCTCGACCGAGCTCTCCGGGAAGGCGCCGGTCTGCCCCTGCATCTGGAACTGGGCGATGATCGCGGTGTCGTCCTCCGAGCGGGTGCCGGGGGAGACGTCGTCGAAGGGGGAGGGGGCGGCCTCGACCCCGTCGACCTCGGCGATCTGCTCCATCAGCGTGTCGATCTCGTCACGGTGCTCGTCGACGCTCGAGCCGTCCTCGGTCACCAGGACGACCTGCCCGGAGGTGCCGCCCATCTCGGGGAACCGGTTGGCCAGGGAGTCGATGCCGCGCTGCCCCTCGGTGCCGGGGATCTCGATGTCGGCCGTGAACGTGCCGCCGAGGGCGACGGCGAGCCCCCCGACGATCACCAGCAGCGCCACCCACGCGCCGACGATCTTCCAGCGCAGGGAGGCCATGAGAAGGCCCAGACGGTACAGGGATGAGGACACGTGGCCTCCAGGACGAGCTCGGCACGGGAGATGACGGACGACCCGTTTCGAGACGCCCACGCATTCGATACTAAGATGTATCGGTGGGATATTATCGGGAGCAACGCACCGACCACAAACGGCGTCACCGCGTGAGACGCCTCTCATCCGCCAGTCCGAGGAGCCATGACCGATCTGTTCGAACCGCTGCCCGAGTCCGCGGGCACGCGCCGCAAGGAGAACACCCGCGCGAAGCTCGTGCGCGCCTCGCTGGACGTCTTCGTGGAGAAGGGCATCGACGGGGCGACCGTCGACGACCTCGTGAAGGCGGCCGGCTTCACCCGCGGCGCGTTCTACTCGAGCTTCTCGAGCAAGGAGGAGGTGTTCATCGCCCTGTTCGACGAGGTCACCGCGGAGCTCATGGCCATCGCGAACAGCTCCGTGGAGAGCGCGGTCGCGGACATCGAGGTCGACGAGGGCTGTTCGATCCTCGAGGCCGACGATGCGCAGGTGATGCTCGCCGTCTTCGAGGGCATCCGCCCCTTCGGCCGCCAGTGGTACCTGCTCTACTCCGATGCGATCGCGCGCTCCCTGCGCGACGAGACGCTCCGCGCCGAGCTCGCCGAGCAGCGGGAGCGGATGCGGGACCGGATCGGGGCGCTCCTGGCCACGCGCCTGGAGGCCTCGGGGGAGCGGGCGCTGCTGCCCGTCGAGGACCTCGCCCAGCTGCTCATGGGGATCTTCATCGACCTCCTCGTGCGCGAGCAGATGGAGGGGCTGGACGTCACCCAGCTGGCCGCGACCACGATCATGGGCACCCTGCGAGCCTTCCTCGCCCCGAAGGCGGACTGACCGCTTCGCGGCGCTCCGCACCGTCCGCCCGTTTCGCCGCGACACGCCGGAACGGGTGCTCAGCCTGGCGGGGGCACGGGCGACGGCTCTACGGTGGACGCGGTGTGATCCCCGTCGCACCCTTCCTCGCAGTGCTGCTGTCCCCTTCCCCAGGAGTTCGCCATGTCGACCTACCGCCCCCGCCACCTCGCCCCGCCCACCCGGACCGTCGACGCTCCCGAGGGCACCTCGCGCCGCACCGTGCTGCGCGGCGGTGCGCTCGGCGCCGTCGCCCTCGGCACCGGCACCGCCGCCCTCGCCGCCCCTGCCGCCCAGGCCGCCGGCATCTACGGACAGGACGTCTCCGGCTGGCAGGGGAGGGTCGACTGGGCCGCCCAGGCCGCGCTCGGCTCCCGCTTCGCCTACGTCAAGGCCACCGAGGGCCGCACGTACCGCAGCCCCGACTTCAGCCACCAGTACACCGGGGCCGGGAACGTCGGCCTCGTACGCGGCGGCTACCACTTCGCGCGCCCCGACTCCGGCGGTCCCGAGGAGCAGGCGGACTTCTTCCTGAACAACGGCGGCGGCTGGAGCGGTGACGGGATCACGCTCCCGGGCATGGTCGACTTCGAGGCGTACTCCGGTCTGCCCCGTGACTACGGGCTCAGCCGTCAGGAGATGCGGGAGTGGATCTCGGCGTTCTCGATCCGCTACCGGGACCAGGCCGGACGCCGGCCCGTGATCTACACCAACCTGCACTGGTGGAACGACGTCGTGGGCGACTGGACCCCCACCAACTCGCCCCTGTTCCTCGCCTCCTACAGCTCCTCGCGGCCCAGCACCCTTCCCGGCCGCTGGTGGGCCTGGGAGCTGTGGCAGTACTCCGACTCCGGCCCCTTCGCCGGCGACTCCAACCTCTGGTACGGCAGCGAGAGCCAGTTCGAGAGCTTCGTGACCGACGCGGACTACGACGCGGTCGGGATCTGAGGGATACCGCCGCCCGAGCGCGCACCTCGGCCACCGCGCCGCCCCGACGGACCCTGCGTCCGGCGGGGCGGCGCCGTGCTGTGTACCCTTCCCCGGTGACTGCTGAACAGAACCTCACCGCCCCCGCCGCCCCGCCGTCTGGACGCCCGGCCGGCGCCGTCTACGCCGACCGGGGCTCCTCCCACTTCGACATCCTCCTGGCCGCCATGGTCACGGTGGTGATCCTCTCGGGCATCGGTGCCGCCAAGGGCGTCAGCTTCGGCGACGTGCCCGGCACCGGCTTCGAGATCATCACCGACGGCGGCTTCTTCCTCTTCCCCCTCGCCTACGTGCTCGGCGACATCATCACCGAGCTGTACGGCCCCCGCAGCGCACGCCGCGCCATCCTCACCTCCTTCGCCGTGAGCATCCTCGCCTCGCTCAGCTACCAGGTGATCATCGCGCTGCCGCCCTTCCCCGACGAGTACGGGCTGGCCAAGCAGGAGGCGCTCGCGCTCGCCCTCGGCCCGGTGTGGATCGTGGTGCTCGCAGGCCTCGCCGGCTTCCTCGCCGGGCAGAGCCTGAACTCCTTCGTCGTCTCCCGCATGAAGCGACGCACGGGGGAGCGGGGCCTGATCGGCCGCCTGTTCACCTCGAGCGGCCTCGGAGAGCTCGTGGACACGATCATCTTCTGCGCGATCGCCTCCGTCGCGATCGGCATCACCACCTTCGAGCAGTACGTCCAGTACACGGTGCTCGGCGTGCTCTACAAGGTGCTCGTCCAGTACGCGATGATCCCCGTGACCTCCGCCGTGATCCGCTGGCTGAAGCGCACCGACCCCACCTACCAGCGCCGCCTGGCGGAGCAGGAGGCAGGGACGGTCTGACCGGCGGGCCGTTCCTGCCCGTGGTCATCGCGGAGGACCTCGCGGCCGTGGGCCCCGTGCACCTGTACGAGAGCCCACGGCGTCTCTAGGATGGTGCGATCGAGCCGGGCGGGATCCCTGTGATCTCCTCCCGGCTCGTCGTCTTGCCCGTCCGAAAGGAGCACTGTGGCCCCCGCCGCCGACGACATCCCCCGCGAGGATCCGCGTCAGGATCCCCGCGCCGAGCCGACCTCCTCCACCGGCTCGATCCCCACCGTCACCGGTCAGATCCCGACGATCACCGGTGCGATCCCGGTCCTCGAGGACCCGGCCGACCACGAGCTCGCGCACCTGCCCGACGAGGAGCAGCTGCGCCGCACCCGCGCCAAGGTCACCGTGCTGGTGATCGTCGTGCTCACCACCCTCAGCGCGATCGGTCCGCTCGCCACCGACATGTACATCCCCGCCTTCCCGGAGGTCGCGGGGGAGCTGGGCACCACTGCCTCGCGGATGCAGCTGACCATCACCGCGTTCTTCCTCGGCACGGCGAGCGGGCAGATCGTCGCCGGCCCGCTCTCGGACCGGATGGGCCGGCGCGGCCCGCTGCTGATCGGGATCATCCTGTGCCTGCTCGCGTCCATCGGCTGCGCGATGGCGCCGAGCGTCGAGGTGCTGCTGGTGCTGCGCGTGCTCCAGGGGATCGGCGGCGGCTTCGGCATGGTGCTGGGACGCGCCGTGCTGATCGACATGACCGACGGTCCCGAGCTGTTCCGCATCATGAACATCATGCAGGGCGTGGGCGGCGTCGCCCCGATCGTCGCCCCGCTGCTGGGCGGGATCATCCTGGTGTTCGGGCAGTGGCGCGAGATCTTCGTGGTGATCGCCGTGATGTCGCTGATCTCGCTGATCGGCGTGCTCTTCCTGATCCCCGAGTCGCTGCCGGTCTCCCGGCGACACTCGGGCGGCTTCCGCACCTTCCTGCGCAACTGCCGCACGTTGCTGGGTCGACGGATCTTCGTCGCGTACATGCTGGTCAACGCGTTCTCGGCCTTCGCGCTGATGGCGTACGTCTCCGCCTCGTCCTTCGTGGTGCAGGAGATGCTGGGCTTCACCTCGAGCGAGTACTCGGTGAGCTTCGCGATCAACTCCATGGGCATGATGGCGATGTCGCTGCTCTCGGCGCGGCTGACCCGCACCATCCATCCGCGAAGGCTGATCCGGGTGGGCCTGATCGTGGTCTCGCTGGCGAGCTTCGCGCTGCTGATCGGAAGCCTGTTCCTGGACACCCCGGCGTGGATCGTGCTGCCGGCGTTCTTCTTCACCGTCGCCCCGCAGGGCATGATCTTCGGCAACGGCGGCGCGCTCGCCTCGGATCAGGCGCGAGAGTTCGCCGGGACGGGCTCTGCGATGCTCGGGCTCGGCTTCTCGTTCTCCGCCTCGCTCGCCGCGCCGCTGGTCGGCATCGCGGGCACGCACTCCTCGCTGCCGATGGCGATCGCGATGGTCGTGGGCTGCCTGATCTCGGCGACGTTCTTCGTGCTCGCCGGCCGGGGGAGCGGAGCCGATACCGGCAGGATGCCGGGCCGGGCCTGAGCGCCATGTCCGCCGCGCCCGTCCCGGTCGCCGGGTTCGCCCTGTGCGCCGCGTTCGCCCCGCATGCCGCGGTGACGCCCTGGGCTGGGCCGCACATGCGGTGCACCGTCCATGGCGACGGGACCGTCCGACCCGGTGCGCAGCAGCTCACCAGTGGCCGGCCGTCCCTGCGGAGGGATCATGACTGACCTGTGGGACCGGATCCGACGGAGGCTGCGCCCCGGCGAGGAGCCTCAGACGACGAGCGTCGGCGGGCAGCATCTCCACGACAATTTCCTGGACACCGGTCGGATATCGCTGGAGCCGCCGGGCGACGAGCCGCAGGACGACGCTCACGGCTCATCGACGCATGCGTGACGCACCGAGTGCTGCATCTGGACCGTTATGGCGCCGTCATAGCGGCCCAGATGCAGCACTCGGTGCCGACGAGGCGCCTCTCAGCGACGCACGAGGCCCTCGCACCTGATCAGGCCCACCCGTATGTCACCGATAATGCACGTTATGTAAAGTGGAGTCAGGCGGAGCCCCTCCCTCGCCGCCACCGATGGATGTCGGGATCAGCCGCGCTCCCGGACCGGAGCGCTCATGCAGACGGTCCGCTGGACTCCTGCGCGGCCTTCTCCGGGCGGAGCGTGAGCATCTCGGGATCGTGGAGCGGCTCGTCCGCCACGGTCGCCGCGAAGCGCGTGCCGAGGTACTCGACCTCGACGCCGTCCCCGGCCGTCAGGTGATCGGGCAGCCATGCGTACGCGATCGCTCGGCCGAGCGTGTATCCGTACGCGGCGCTGGTGACGTACCCGTCCGCGGTCTCGGATCCGGGCAGGTACACGGGCTCCAGGCCGAGTGCGATCGACGTCGGCTCGTCGAAGGTGAGGCAGGTCAGCCGCGTCGTCGTGGCGGCCTGGCGCTCGGCCAGCGCGTCCTTGCCCACGAAGTCCGCCGTCTTCGAGGCCTTCACCGCGAAGCCGATGCCCGCCTGGACGGGCTCGTGCTCGCTCGTCATGTCCGTCCCGAAGGAGCGGAAGCCCTTCTCCAGTCGCAGCGACTCGAACGCCTCGCGGCCTGCGGCGATGATGCCCGACTCCTGCCCCGCCTCGAAGATCGCATCCCACAGCCTCTGCCCCAGGTCCGCCGACGTGTACAGCTCCCAGCCGAACTCGCCGACGTACGACAGCCGCATCGCCGACACCGGGATCCCGGCGAGCGTGACGCGCCGGGTGCGGAAGTATCCGAGGGCGTCGGGGCCGAGGTCCTCGTCCGTGAGTCGAGCGACGACCTCCCCCGCGCGCGGACCCCACAGCCCGATGCAGCAGGTGCCGGCGGTGATGTCGCGCACCTCGACCCACCTCGAGGGGTCCTCCTCCGACTGGCGGCGTGCCTCGCGGGTCAGGTACGCGAGATCGATGCCGCCGTTCGCGCCCACCTGATAGTCCCCCTCCCCCAGGATCGCGACCGTGATGTCGCTCGTGATGCCGCCTGCCTGGTCGAGCAGCAGCGTGTAGCTGACGGCGCCGGGCCTGCGGCGCATCGACGACGTCGTGAGGCGGTCGAGCAGATCGGCGGCGCCGGGGCCCGTCACCGAGAAGCGCGGCAGCGCCGTCATGTCGTACATCGCGACGGCGGTGCGCGTCCTCCATGCCTCGCAGGCTGCGAGGGGCGAATGGAACTGCGCCGACCAGTCGTCGCGCGGAGGGGCGGCCCACTCGGCGGGCAGCTCCTCGAGCAGGGAGGCGTTGACGTCGTACCAGTGCGGCCGCTCCCAGCCGTGCGCTTCCAGGAAGAACGCCCCCAGCTCGACCTGCCGTGTGTGGAACGGGCTGAGCCGCAGGTCACGGGGCGATACGCGCGGCTGGCGGGGGTGCAGGACGTCGTAGATCTCGACGAAGTTCTGCTGGCTGGTCTCGTTCACGTAGGCGCGCGTGGTCTGGACCTCCTCGAACCGGTTGATGTCGAGACCGGACAGGTCGGTCTGCGATGCGCCGGTCGTGATCACCTCGGCGAGGGCTCGCGAGACGCCGACCGCGTGCGTGACCCAGACGGCCTCTGCCACGAAGAACCCGTCCACGGCGGAGGACTCCCCCACGAGCGATCCGCCATCGGGTGTGAAGGAGAAGACGCCGTTGAAGGCATGATCGACCGACGCCTGCCGCAGCTCCGGCAGCAGCCTCCTCGACTCCTCCCATTCGGCGGCGAAGTCCTCGGGCGTGAAGGGGAGGCTCGACGGCATCGCCTCCTCGGTGATGTCCTCGGCCCGGTACGGCGGCAGGCCGTCCAGATCGACGGGCATGGGGCGGTGCGCGTACGAGCCGATGCCGATGCGGTCGCCCCATTCCCGGTAGTAGAGGTCGCGATCCTGGTGGCGCAGGATGGGCGCGGATGCGCCCTTGGGCAGCTCGTTCCTGCCGCGGAGGCTCTGCACGGGCGAGGTGATCGCGAACTGGTGGCCGAGCGGCAGCAGCGGGATGCCGACCCCTGCCATCTCGCCGATCCTCGGGCCCCAGAATCCGGCGCAGGAGATGACGATGTCGGCGGGGATGCGCTCGTCGCCCACGAGCACGGCGCGCACGCGCCCGCCCGTCGTGTCGATGCCCGTCACCGTGGTCCGATCGCGGAACTCGACACCGGCCGCCCGGGCGCGCTCGATCACGATGCGCGTTCCCTTCAGCGCCAGTGCGAGGCCGTCGCCGGGGGTCCAGAGTCCGCCGAGCACCGGCTCGGGATCGATCATCGGGAACAGCCGATGGCATTCGTCGGTGTCGACCACGTGCGCCTCGACGCCCCAGGACCGGTTCCAGCCTGCACGGCGATGCAGGTCCTGCAGCCGCCCGGGGGTGGTCGCGAGCTCCAGCCCGCCGACCGCCAGGAACGATCCGGAGCCGTCGGGTCCGCTCAGCCGCGTGTACTTCTCGATGGTCTGCTGCGCGAACGTGGTCATCGATTTCGAGGCGTTCGTCGAGAACACGAGGCCCGGGGCGTGCGAGGTGGACCCGCCCGGTGTCTCGAGAGGGCCCTGCTCGAGCACGAGCGTGTTCGCGGAGCCGCGCTGGGCGAGCTCGTCGGCGAGGTTCGCGCCGACGATTCCGGCGCCGATGATGACGATGCGGGGTGCAGTGCTCATGGGGACCTCTTCCAGGGGGTCAGGCGTCGATGACGAGATCGGTCACGGCGGTGGAGCAGCAGGGCAGGAACTTCCCGGCGGCGATCTCGCGTGCGCGGATCCCGCCTTGGTGGTGCATGTCGACGTCGCCCTCGAGCTTCACGACCTTGCACGAGCCGCACATCCCCTCCTGGCAGTTGGCGCCGATGCGCACGCCGGAGGCGCGAGCCGCCTGGAGGATGTTCTGGTCCGGGTCGATGCGCACGTCGAGTCCGCTGCGGAGGAACGACATCGTGAGGGCGCCGACGCCGACCTCCTCCCGCTCCTGCTCCGGCTGCTCCGGGATGCGGGGAACGGACGCGCTCGCCTCGGCGTCGACCGCCACGGCGGGCTCGACGTGCGCCAGCACAGGGTGCTCCGCGGCGGGGTCGTAGACGTCCAGGGCGGGCACCTGGAGCTCCGTGATCTCCTCGGCGACGCTCTGCACGTCCTCGACGAACTCCGTGGCGGCCGCGAGCTCGGCCGCGTACTCGCGCCGTATGGAGATGTCGCCGGAGAAGTGCTCGACGAACACGGAGGTGTCGTCCACGCCGACCTTCGGCAGGCACTCGAGCACCTGGTCGAGGTATCCCTGCGGGCCGCAGGCGTACACCTGGCGCCCATTGGCGTCGGGGGCGACGGCGTCGATGAGCTCGGCCGAGATGCGCCCCGCCCGGCCGCCCCATCCCTCGGGCCGTACGCGGTCGCCGAGCGAGTAGACCGTTCGGAAGCGGAAATCCGCCTTCTCGAGGAAGTCGAGCTCGTCGACGAAGGCGAAGCGCTCCGGGGACGCGCCGTGGTACAGCAGGCAGACGTCGGCCTGACCCGGCAAGGAGTGGATCGTGCGGATCATCGACATGATCGGGGTGATGCCCGACCCGGCCGCGAGGAAGAGGTAGCGTGCCCGGCGGTCGTGGTCGGGAAGATGGAACGCGCCGACGGGACCCAGCATGTCCAGGATCATGCCCGGACGGATGTTCGCGTGCGCCCACGAGGACACCACTCCCGTCGGGTCACGGCGCACCGTCACGGCGAAGGTCCACGGCGCGGTCGGCGCGCTGGAGAGCGAGTAGCTGCGGCTGATCGGCTCGGCGTCCTCCCCGTCCACGGGGAAGTCGATGTTGAGGTACTGGCCCGCACGGAACGCGAGGGGTGCGCCGTCGGTGCGTCGGAACACGAAGGTCGTGCTGTCCTGGCACTCGGGGATGGTCTCGACGCACTCGGCCCGGAACTCCTGCGGGTACCAGGGGCCGAGCGCCGTCGCGGCGTGCGCCGGCTCGGCCACCGCCGCGAGGACGCGGTTCCACGGCATCTCGAGGCCGCGCGTGCGCAGGGCGCGCGGGACCTCTCCCCTGTCCGCGTCGGCCTCGAAGCTCATCCGAGCCGCTCGCGCAGGCGCGTGATGTACCAGTTGACGAACGCCTCGACCTGGTACTCGCTCTTCATGTACGGGCCAGGCTCGTAGGCAGGGCTCGCGGCGCCTCGCTGGCACAGCTCGACGAACGCCTTGTCCTGGAGGTTGGTCTGCTTCCAGGTGTGCGTCAGGGTCTCGAGGTCGTAGTCGACGCCCTCCACGGCGTCGTCCGCGACCAGCCAGGTGGTGCGCACCAGCGTGCGCCCCTCGTCGAGGGGGAACGCCGCGAAGGTGATGACGTGATCGCCGAGGAGATGGAACCAGCTGTTGGGCTGCAGGTGCATGGAGCAGCGGCCGAGCCGGAAGTCGGGCAGATCGCCCAGCAGCTTCTTGGACAGCCGCCGACCGTCGGCCGAGAACGACTCCCCCTCGCCGTCGAGCGGCTCGCGCGAGATGCGGACGCCGGCCACGCGGGTGTCGAGCTCCTCGACCACCTCGAACGGCAGCCCGTAGCGGTGGCACCGCTGCTCGAGAGCGGCGCTCGCCGAGACGTTGCGGGTCCAGACGTCCACGAGGTGGGGCGGCACGGTCTCCTCGGTGAGGCCCCAGGTGGGGAAGAGCGAGCATGCCAGCTCGGGGTGTCCGTCGCAGTGGTAGCACTCGCGGTTGTTCTCCATCACGAGCTTCCAGTTGCCCTGCTCGACGATGTCCTGCTGGTACGCGACCTTCGTGGCGCCGATCTCGTGCGGCTCGACGTAGGGGCGGACGATCTCGGCGACGTCGTCGAAGTCCTCCGGCGGCTCGGCCGCGATGCACACGAAGACGAGGCCGCCCACCACCTTGCTGTGTGCACGCTTCAGCGCGAAGCAGCCCGCGTCGAAGTCGATCTCGCCGGGCGCGGAGGCGTGGAGAAGCTCCCCGGTGGGGGCGTAGGTCCAGGAGTGGTAGCCGCACACGAGGTTCCCCGTCGAGCCGGAGTCCTCCGTGAGGATGCGGGCGCCGCGGTGACGGCACACGTTGTGCAGAGCCCTGACGGACCCGTCGTCGCCGTGCAGCAGGATCAGCGCGTAGGGGCCGACGTCGACGGTGATGTAGTCCCCGGGCTCGGGCAGCTCGGCGATGCTCCCCGCGAACAGCCAGTGCTGTCCGAAGACGGCGTGCATGTCGAGGTCGAACAGCTGGCGGTCGAGGTAGAACGGGGCCGGCAGCGAGAAGCCGGGTCGACGCGAGTCGACGAGCTCCTGGAGCTGCGCGAGCTTCTCGGGCGCGATGCCGGTGATCGCGGCAGGTGCTGCGGGGATCATGTCGATCGTTGCCATGCTCTCCCTCATCGGTGGGGAAGACGGTTGTTGCGCAGAAGATTAGCCCCGTGGACCCTGCAGGATAAGCGTGAGAATTTCGCGAGTGGGATGCAGAATCTCCGCATGATCGATCCTCGCCTCACCACCTTGCGCACCTTCGCCCGGTGCGGGACCATCGCCGCCACGGCCGAGCTCATGGGCTACTCCCCCTCGGCGGTGTCCGCGCAGCTGCGCGAGCTGCAGCAGGCGCTGGGGCTGACGCTGCTCGCTCGCGACGGGCGAGGACTGCGCCTGACCGCCACGGGGAAGGAGCTCGTGCGCCGCTGCGACTCGCTGTTCGCGCAGTGGGAGCAGATCAGGGCCGCGAGCGCTCGCGCCGGCGATCAGGTTCCCGCCCAGTTCGGCATCGGCGGCTTCTCCACCGCGGCATCGCACCTCATCGCGCCGCTCCTGCCCCGGCTGCGCGCGCTCCACCCCTCCGTCGAGGTGCAGGTGATGGAGGCGAGCCCGGCACGCTGCTTCGACCTGCTGGTCGCCGAGCGCATCGAAGTGGCGGTGGTCGTGTCCATGCAGGACGAGGTGCCGCTCGAGGCCGACCCCAGGTTCGAGAAGATCACCCTGCTCGATGACCCGCTGGACGTCATGGTGCCGGCGGACCACCCGCTCGCCGCGCACGATCGGGTGTCGCTGGACCAGCTCGTCGGCGAGCCCTGGGTCACCGACCAGCCGGGCTCGGCCTACCGCGCCCTGTTCACGGCGGCGTTCACGGCGGCAGGGCTCACTCCGCGGATCGCCCATGAGGCCACGGAATGGGGGACGGCGATCGCCGTCGTCGGCGCCGGGGCGGGGGTCGGCCTGCTCCCCCGCCTCGTGAGCCTCGCGGACGTCCCCGGGGTCAGCCGCGTCCCCCTCGCGGGTCCGGGGCGCCTGAGCCGGCGCATCATCGCAGCGCAGCGCACCGGGAGCGCCGAGGCCCAGCTCCCCCGCGACTCGATCCGGATCCTGCGGGAGGTCGCCCAGGACATCCTCGACAACCGCATCGCCGGGGAGTCCGACGAGAGCTGAGCGCATCGGACGCGCAGGCCCTGCCCCCGAGACGCGGGAGTCTCCGTTCAGCAGGCGGCGACGACGCCGCTTCCGCCGTCCCAGGCGGCGACCAGCCTCACCGTGCCGTCGAGCCCGTCGACCGTGCGGGCGACGGTGAAGGTCTCGTCGCCGTCGAGCAGCGCCTCGAGGGTCGGCGGCTGCTCGCCCTCGTCGACCTCGAGGGTCAGCACCACGCTCTGCCGACGAGTGCCCGCGGGCGCGCCGTCGGCGGTGAGGATCTCGAGCGTGGCCTGCTGCTGCGCGCCTGTGAGCGCCCGGGCGAAGCATTCGATCGCGAGCTCGTCCTCGAGGCCGTCGTAGACGTAGCGGGTGCCGAGCACCGAGTGCTCGATGGTCGTCACGAGCTGTGCGGCGGGGTCCTCGAGCGGCGCGTCGCGGTAGGTCAGCGGCAGGTGGTAGACGCTCTCCCCCACGCGCGCCAGATGGCATTCGACGCCCACCTCACCGGCCGGGTCGTCGAAGCGATAGGCGCCGAGCACCTCGAGCTCTCCCGGCTCGCCCCAGGAACGGGAGGAGAGCAGCTGTCGCAGCACCTCGGGCTTCGTCGGGCTGAGCTCGGCCTTGAAGATGATCGCCATGCCCCCAAACCTAGTCCCCCGGGCCCCTGCGACACGCATGAGAGCGTTCACATCCAGGGTTCATCGAGAACTCATCAGACCTTCATAGGGTGTCCGGTATGACCGACCCTGCCGCTGAGCACGCCGTCGACGAGGCCGCCTTCCGCCCGCTCTCCCCCCGCCGCATCGCCGTGCGCCTCATCGCGGTCGCGGTCGCGATCATCGTCATCGCGCTGATCTCGCTGCTGGCGCATCAGCAGACCGCCGGCACGGCCTCGCAGAACTGGCACACCGTCTTCTGGTACTTCGACGTGGGGCGCGAGTACAACATGGCGACCTGGTACAACTCGGGTCTGTGGATGCTGCTCGGGGTGCTCGCGGTGATGATCGCGCTGGCCCGGCCCGCGTTCCGGAGGTCCTGGTGGCTGCTGGCGGTGGTGGCGCTGCTCGCCTCGGTCGACGAGTACCTCGAAGTCCACGAGCGCTTCGACGTGCCCGGCGAGCGGATCGCCGAGATCCTGCCGGTCGACATCGGCTTCACCTGGGTGCTGATCGGCGCGCCGGTCGCGCTCGTTTTCGCACTGCTCCTGCTGCGACTGGTGCTGTCGCTCCCCCGCCGCGCGCTGGTCGGGACGCTCCTGGGCGGTGCGCTCTTCCTGCTGGGCGCGCTCGGCGTCGAGAGCCTCAACGGCCGCCACCTGCAGTCGATGGACTGGATCGTGGACAATCGCTACATCTACGGCACGATGCTCGAGGAGCTGCTGGAGATGAGCGGCATCGCCATCGCCCTCGCCTCGCTGATCAGCCTGTTCCAGCACGACTCGACCAGCGGCCGCTATCGGCTCGATCCGGCGGTGCAGCGACGGGACCCGGTTCCGGCGAGGTGATCCGCGTGATCCGACCGTCGTCGAGGCGGACGACGCGATCGGCCCGTGCGGCGACCAGCAGCCGGGGGCGGTAGATGAGGGCGCGCGCGATCGCGACCCGCTGCCGCTGACCGACCGAGGCCTCCCCCACACCGCGCTCGGCGAGCTCTGCGACCCCGAGCTCTCGCATCAGCTCTCGGCCTCGGTCGACGACGCTGCCGCGCGGCTCCCGCCGCGCGAGCAGCCCCGGCATCACGACGTTGTCGACGAGGGCCAGTCCCCGCAGCAGATGGAACTGCTGGAAGACGAAGCCGACCTCGAGCAGCCGGTGCCGGGCGGCCCTCGCGCTCAGAGCATCGGGAGCAGGCTGCGCAGGGAGTGGATCCGTCGCGCGCCGGGCACCGCGAGCGGGATCCCGGGGGTCTCCAGCAGGACCGCGTCGACCCCGGCGGTTGCCGCGGCCTGCACGTCGGCGGGCCGGTCCCCCACCGCGAGGCACTCCCCGGGCGCCAGCTCGTGGCGGGCGAGCAGGGTCAGCACCATGTCGGGAGCGGGCTTGCGAGGGTGGCCGTCCGGCGCGCAGACCATGTCGTCGACCCCGAGGCCGAGAGCGGTGAGCAGGGCGCTCGCGCTGACCCGGTCCCGATGGGTGGCCACGAGGTTGAGCGCTCCGGCCTCGCGCACGGCCGCCACCAGCTCCCTCGCGCCGTCCATCAGCGGCGGCGGCCGGCGCGCCCAGTGCTGCGTCGTCGCCTCGTAGGCCGTGCGCAGGTGCGCCTCGGACACGCCGTGGCGGGCGGCGAGCTCGGTGATCGCCTCGGAGCTGGAGCGCCGGGTCAGCGTCGCGACCTCGTGCATCAGCGCCTCGTCCGGCTCGGACCGCAGCGCCTCGGCGAGCGCCCGGTCGACGTCCGGGTAGGTGTCCATCAGCGTGCCGCCGAGGTCCCAGATGAGCGCGCGCATGAGGCCAGTGTGTCAGCCCGGCACGCTGGGCCGGGGCGGTGGTTCACTGGTGCGGTGCCGCTGCTCGCCGAGCTGACCCAGCTCTCCGCCCTGACCCTCGTGCTCCTCGTGGGCGCGGCCTTCGTGGCCGGCTGGATCGACGCGGTCGTCGGCGGCGGCGGGCTGATCCAGCTCCCGGCCCTGCTCACCGCGATGCCGGCCGACGCCTCGAGCGGTGCCGTGCTGGGCACGAACAAGCTCGCCTCGGCCGCCGGGACCGCGGTCTCCTCCTGGACCTATGTCCGACGGATCATCCCGGTCGCCGCGACCGCGGTGCCGCTGATGGTGTGCGCGCTCGGCGGCAGCGCGGCGGGCGCCGCGATGGCGAGCCTGATCCCCAAGCCCTGGCTGACTCCGATCGTGCTGGTCGCGCTGCTGGCCGTGGGCTCCTACACGCTGATGCGGCCGACGATGGGGCTCGAGCACGCCCCGCGCCACGACGGCCGTGCGCATCTGCTGCGGGCCGGTGGGATCGGCGCGGGGGTCGGCGTGTACGACGGGATCCTCGGCCCCGGCACGGGGAGCTTCTTCATCATCGCGATGGTGTCCCTGCTGGGCTACGGCTTCCTCGAGGCGAGCGTGCACGCGAAGCTCGCGAACCTCACCACGAACATCGGGGCGCTGCTGGTGTTCGGGCTGCAGGGCGAGGTGTGGTGGCTGCTGGGCGGGGTGATGGCGCTCGCGAACCTCAGCGGCGGCTTCCTCGGCGCGCGGCTGGCGCTTCGCCTCGGCTCCCGCTTCGTGCGGATCGTGTTCCTCGTCGTGACCGGCGCTCTCGCGGTCCGGCTCGCCGTGGACTCCGTCGCGCTGATGCTGTGACGTGCGCCATCTCCGGGCGAGGGCCGCACTGCACGGAATAGTTCCCCGGCGGGCGCCGTTGACCTGGAGGCCCCCGCACCGGCCCGAGCCGGCCGCCCCGTCGCCCTGGAGGTCATGATGGATCCGACGACCCTGTTCAGCTACGAGCGCCATGTCGACTCGCGCTCCCTCCGCGGGCGCACGCTCCTGGTGACCCTCGGCGCGTTCACCGATGCGGGCGATGCGCAGCGCCTCCTGGACGACCATCTGCTCAACACCCTCTCCAGCCGGGTCGTCGGCCGTCTGGACATGGACCAGGTCCACGACTACGCGGGCCGTCGCCCCGAGGTGACGCTGCAGCTGGACCACTTCGACGACTACGAGCGGCCCGAGATCCTGCTGCACGAGGTGACCGACGCGGAGGGAGAGACCTTCTTCCTCCTCACCGGGCCCGAGCCGTCCTTCCAGTGGGAGCGCGTCGCGAGCGCGCTGCGGATCGTGGTCGAGCAGCTCGGCATCCAGCGGACCCTGCTGCTGCAGGGCTTCCCCGCACCGGTCCCCCACACCCGGGAGCTGCCCGTGACCCGCTTCGCGGGCGACCCCGAGTCGATCGCGGTGCGCCGTGCCATGCCGGGCACCTTCCGCCTCCGTGCCCCCTTCACGGCGCTGCTGACGATGCGCCTGGCCGAGGGCGGCCACGATGTGGTGGGGCTGACGGTGCACGTGCCCCAGTACCTCCACGAGATGTCCTATCCCGACGCCGCGATCGCGCTGCTCTCCGCCGTCGTCGAGGAGCAGGGTCCCCACATCGGCGCCGAGGCGCTCGAGGCCCAGGCCGGGCCCGTGCGGGAGGCGGTCGCCGCGCAGATCGACGCGCAGCCGGCCCTGCAGGAGATGGTCGCCGGTCTCGAGCAGCGCTACGACCGGATGATCACCTCCGGGGCCGGCTCCGTGGTGCCGACGGCCGACGCGATCGCCGCGGAGGTCGAGGAGTACCTGGCGAGCTTCGGCGAGGACGGGGAGGGCACGACCGACGGATCGGCCCCCGAGTCGCCGGGGTCCTGAGCCGCGCGGTCAGCGCAGCGCGAGCCGCTCCCCCGACCGCTCCCGCGGCAGGCGCGGGTCGACCACTGCGGTGACCTGGATGCCGGTGAGCGCGACGTCCCCGGCGAGGGTGGTCATGAAGGCGGTGTCCGCCGCGTCCTGACCGGTCGCGATCCGCACCATCGAGGCGCGCGGCGCGAGATGCGTCGCGTCGACCACGAGCCAGCGCCCCTCCACGAGCGCCTCGACGACGAGGTGGAAGTCCATGGGGCTGAGGCCGGGCGCGTACACCGAGGCGCAGCGCGCCGGGATCCCGGCCGCCCGCAGCAGCGTCGCCGTGAGATGCGCGTAGTCGCGGCACACCCCGCGCCGGGCGACGAAGGTGCTGCGCGCCGAGTCGGTGATCGTGCTCGATCCGGGCACGTACTCCAGGTGGCCGTGCACCCAGTCGACCACCGCGTCGAGCGCCTCGACGCCCTCCCGCTCCCCCACGATCTCCTCGGCGCCGCGCGCGAACTCGTCGACCTCGCAGTAGCGGGACGGGCGCAGGTGCAGCACGGAATCGGCCTCGAGGGCGCGCGGCTCCTGCGAGGGGCCGACGCCGTGCGCGTCGTACACGATCTCCACCTCGCCGCCCGGCAGATCGTGCAGGAGGTGGAGGCGGCTGCCGAAGCGGTCACGGGTCTCCGTCACCGGATGCTCGGCGCCTCCCGCCCGCACGCTCAGCCTCTCCTCCGCCGCCGGGGCGTCCGAGACGGCGACGAGCAGCGCGACGTCCGTCCCCTCCTGGACCTCGGCCCTCATCCAGGCGCGCACATGTCGTTCCATGCGCCCAGTGTCGGGCATCGGGCCCCGTCCGGTGTGCGGTCGTCACCTTTGCCGAGGCGTGATCAGGGACATAGGGTTGTGACCCAGACGTCATCGACGACAGCGTCACGGATCGGCGGCACGCGGCAGGACCGCAGGACGCACGGCCGGGATGCCGCGGCGATCCCGGGCCCGCCTGCGGGCGAGCGCCCAGTGCTGCCCCGTCCTGTCGTCCCGCCCCGACCCGCCGTCCCGAAGGAGTGCCCGTGCCCCTCTCCACCTCCCGTCCGCTCGGCGTGGCCCTGATCGGCTATGCCTTCATGGGCCGCGCCCATTCGCAGGCCTGGCGCACCGTCGGCGCCGCCTTCGACGTCCCGCCGATCGCGCGCCGCGTCGTTGTCGGCCGGGACGAGTCCGCCGTGGCGGAGGCGGCCCGGCGCCTGGACTGGGAGGAGCACGCGACCGACTGGCGTGCGGCGATCGCGCGGGAGGACGTCGACATCGTCGACATCTGCACCCCCGGATTCCTCCACGCCGAGATCGCGATCGCCGCGCTCGAGGCCGGCAAGCACGTGCTGTGCGAGAAGCCGCTGGCCAACGACCCCGGCGAGGCGGAGCGGATGGTCGAGGCGGCCCGTGCCGCCCGGGAGCGGGGCCAGGTCGCCGCCCTCGGCCACACCTATCGCCGCGTGCCCGCCCTCGCCCACGCCCGTGACCTCGTCGCCTCCGGGAGGCTCGGCGAGGTCCGTCAGGTCCGCGCCTCCTACCTGCAGGACTGGCTCGTCGATGCCGAGGCAGGGATGAGCTGGCGGCTGCGGAAGGAGACCGCGGGATCCGGCGCCCTCGGCGACATCGGCTCCCACGCGATCGACCAGATCCAGTTCGTCACCGGCCAGTCGGTCACCGCCGTGAGGGGCCGGCTCGCGACGATGGTCGAGGAGCGTCCCGGCGAGGACGGGCCGGAGCCCGTCACCGTCGACGACGCCGCCTGGGCGACGCTCGAGCTCGACGGCGGCGCGATCGCCTCCGTCGAGGCGAGCCGCATGGCGACCGGCGCGAAGAACGCGCTGTCGCTCGAGGTCTACGGCACGAAGGGCGCACTGCGCTTCGACCTCGAGCGCCTCGACGAGCTGTGGTTCCTCGACCGGACCGCGCCGATCACCGAGCAGGGCTTCACCCGCGTCCTCGTCACCGAGCCCGAGCACCCCTATCTCGGGGCCTGGTGGCCGCAGGGGCACGTGCTGGGCTGGGAGAACGCGTTCACGAACCAGGCAGCCGACCTCCTCGCCGCCGTGCGCTCCGGCGACCCCACCGCCTACTCCCCCGACTTCGAGGACGGCCTGGCCCTCCAGCGCATCCTCGAGGCAGTCATCGCCTCCGACACGGCGGACGGCACCACCGTCCGCCTCTGACCACCCCTCACCGACGAGAAGGAGCAGCACCGCCATGGCGCACCCGCACACCCTGTTCACCGGCCAGTGGGCCGACCTCACCCTCGACGAGGTCGCGGAGCTCGCGGCCGGCTGGGGCTACGACGGCCTCGAGATCGCCGTCTCCGGCGAACACCTCGACGCGAGCCGCTGGGACGATGAGGCCTACGTCGCCGAGCGGCTCGGCATCCTCGAGCGGCACGGGCTCAAGGTCTGGGCGATCTCCAACCACCTCAAGGGCCAGGCGATCTGCGACGACCCGATCGACTTCCGCCACCAGGCGATCGTCGGCCCCGCGGTGTGGGGCGACGGCGACCCCGAGGGAGTGCGGCAGCGCGCCGCCGAGGACATGAAGAACACCGCCCGCCTCGCGCAGAAGCTCGGCGTGGACACCGTCATCGGCTTCACCGGCTCGAAGATCTGGAAGTACGTGGCGATGTTCCCGCCCGTCGGCCAGGACGTCATCGACGAGGGCTACCAGGACTTCGCCGACCGCTGGAACCCGATCCTCGACGTCTTCGAGGAGTGCGGGGTCCGCTTCGCGCACGAGGTCCACCCCTCCGAGATCGCCTACGACTACTGGACCACGCAGCGCACCCTCGAGGCGATCGGCCACCGCGAGTCCTTCGGGCTGAACTGGGACCCCTCCCACTTCATGTGGCAGGAGATCGACCCGGTCTCCTTCATCACGGACTTCGCCGACCGGATCTACCACGTGGACTGCAAGGACATCCGCGTCCGCACCACGGGGCGCAACACCCGCCTCGGCTCCCACCTTCCGTGGGGCGACCCGCGCCGCGGCTGGGACTTCGTCTCCTTCGGACGCGGGGACGTGCCGTGGGATGCGGCCTTCCGGGCGCTGCGCTCCATCGGCTACCAGGGACCGATCTCCATCGAGTGGGAGGACGCCGGGATGGATCGCCTCCACGGGGCGAAGGAGGCGCTCGAGCTGCTGCGCAGCCTCGACTACCCCGTCTCGGAGCTCTCCTTCGACGCCGCCTTCAGCAACCAGGGCTGAGCCGGATGCGCATCGCACCGCCCGAGGAGCGCGAGCAGCTCGCCGCGACCTTCGCCGCGCTCGGGCCCGAGGCCCCGACGATCCTGCCGGGCTGGGACGCGGAGGACCTCCTCGAGCATCTGATGCTCCGCGAGGGCGGAGGGCATCTCCTGCTCGGCGCACGGCTGCCCGGCCCGCTGGGACGTCGGGCCCGGGACGAGCAGGAGCGACGCCGGGAGCGGCCCTGGGAGGAGCGGCTGGAGATCTTCCGTCGCGGCCCCGGGGCGCTCTCCCCCGTCGGCCGGCTGGACGGTCTGAGCGGCCAGGCCGAGCTGCTGATCCATCACGAGGACCTGCGGCGCGGCCGACCCGGCTGGGAGCCGCGAGCAGCGGACCCGGACCGCGACCGGGACGCGTGGCGGGCGCTGGGTCTGATGGCGCCGCTCTCGATGCGGATGCGGGCCGACGTCACGCTCGTCTCCTCGCTCGGCGGACGCCGGCTGCGCTCGCGCCGCGCGGAGGGGAGCCTGCGCGTGCACGGGGAGCCGCTCGAGCTGCTGCTGTGGGTCACGGGTCGGGACGAGGTGGCGCGGGTGCGCATCCACGGGGACGACGGCGGCCGACGAGCGCTCGCCGCGGGGCATCGCGGGCTCTGAGCCGCCCCGCGGCCGCCCGGTGCCGACGGGCTCGGCTCAGCGCTCGAGCAGGAACAGTCGCGGATGGTGGCCCTTCTGGAAGAAGCGGTGCTCACCACGGGGTCGCCAGCCTGCGGGGCGGTGCTCGAGCACGCGGTGCATGCGCACGATCTCGTGGGTGAGCACCCCCAGTCGCGCCCCGGGCGCCGCGAGCTCGCCGGCGCGGGAGAGCAGCGAGGCGAGGAGCTCCTCGTTGCTCTCGTGCTCGCCGTGGAGCGTGCCCCACGGCGGGTTGGTGACAAGGCGCGTGAAGCCGCCCTCGAGCGGTGCGGAGAGCACGTCGCCGACCTCCCAGTCGATCCGGCCCCGTCGGCGGGCCGCCCGCTGGTGACGACGGGCCGCGTCGATCGCCTCGGGGTCGAGGTCCACGCCCACCGCGCGGGCGGGGGCGGCACGGTGCAGCTGCTCGACGAGGAAGGTCCCCGAGCCGCAGGTCATATCGAGCACGGAGTCCTCGGCGCGCACGTCGAGGAGGTCCAGCACGGTCGCGGCGATGGTGGCGTTCACCGCCCCGGGGTAGTCGACCTCGCGCCATGCCCGCGTCGCGAGGGGCCGGGGCGTCGTGCGCAGCAGCACCTGCCAGGTCCCGGGCGCGGCGCCGCGCCGCACCCGTGCGACCAGGTCCCCGTCCGCATCGTCGACGGGGAGGTCGGCGAGCTCGGCGAGGGCTGTCGCGAGGCGGCGCATCTCGGGAGTGCCGGCCCCGGCGGCCTCGAGGCGCAGTCCGTGGAAGGTCTGGCGGGGACGCTGTCGGCGCAGGTCCTCGAGCAGCTCGCCGAGGTGCTGCTGCACGGAGGTCTCGAGCAGCTCGCGCGGTCTGCGCGCGGGGACGGTGAGCGAGGTCGAGGCGGCGACGACACGGCGCAGGGACCGGACGGCGTCGAGATCGTCGGTGCGCAGATGGAGCTCCGTCGCGGAGACGGTGCGCACCGCACCGAGCTCCCGCGCCTCGACGAGGGCGCCGGCGGCGCATCCCTCGAGCACCTCGAGCACGAGATCGTGGGTCAGCTGCGTCATCGGGATCCCTCCGGGGCGGCGTGCGGGCGACCACGGCAGGCTACCCGCCCGTCGCGTCACCGCGTCGCAGCGCCGATGCGCTGGCCGGGATCGGTAGACTGCTGGGGTGTTCATCGTGAGTGTGTGTTCCCTGAAGGGCGGCGTCGGCAAGACGTCGGTGACCCTGGGCCTGGCCTCTGCCGCCCTCCACCAGGGGGTGAACGCCCTCGTGATCGACCTCGACCCGCAGGGCGACTCCACACTGGGCCTGCTCGGGGAACCGGCCACGACCCTCGACATCGCGGAGGTGCTCTCCTCCCCGCGCACCGAGACGATCGATCGTGCGATCGTCCCCACGCCCTGGGCGAAGGACGCCGCGTCCCACCTGGACATCATCCCGGGCACGAGCCGCTCCGCGGTGATGGACTCCCCCGCCCCGGGGCCGAAGGAGGTGGCGCGGCTGCGCCAGGCGCTCGACAAGCGCACCCACCAGTACGACCTGGTGATCATCGACTGTCCGCCCTCGCTGAACGGGCTCACCCAGATGGCGCTCGCCGCCTCCGACCGCTCGCTGGTCGTGGCCGAGCCCGGCTTCTTCGCGGTCACCGCCGCCGATCGCGCGCTGAAGCTCGCCGCCGAGATGCACGAGGAGGGCGTCGCGCCGCGTCTGCAGCCGCTGGGCCTCGTCGTGAACCGGTACCGTCCTCGCTCCGTCGAGCACCAGTACCGTCTCGCCGAGCTGCGGGACCTCTTCGGCGAGGCGGTCCTGGAGCCCGTCATCGAGGAGCGGGTGGGTCTGCAGCAGGCGCAGGGCGGTGCGGTCCCGCTGCACCGCTACGAGGGTGCCTCCGGCAAGCGGCTCACCGAGGACTTCGATGCGCTGCTGAGCACGGTGATGGACTCGCGCCAGAACTCCTGAGACCCACCGCGCCGCGCGCGACACGGAAGAACGGCGGGACCCCTTCCCCGGGGTCCCGCCGTTCTTCCGTGTGCGGTCGTCGGTGGGCGGCGCTCAGCCGGCCTGGCGGGAGCGGCGCCTGGCCGCGAGCTCGTCCTGGAGCGCGAGGGCGGCGTCGTCGGCGGGGTTGACGCCGGGCAGGACGGCGAGGTCGTTCTCCACCTCTCGCCAGACGCGGCCGACCGCGATGCCGAACACGCCCTGGCCGCCCTGGACCAGGTCGAAGACGTCCTCGGCCGAGGTGCACTCGTAGACCGAGGCGCCGTCGCTCATGAGGGTGATGCCGGCGAGGTCGTCGATCCCGCGCTCACGCAGCGCCGCGACGGCGATGCGGATCTGCTGGAGGGAGACGCCGGTGTCGAGGAGGCGCTTGACGACCTTGAGCACGAGGATGTCGCGGAAGCCGTAGAGGCGCTGGCTGCCGGAGCCGTGGGCGGCGCGCACACCCGGCTCGACGAGACCGGTGCGGGCCCAGTAGTCGAGCTGGCGATAGGTGATGCCGGCGGCCTTGCACGCGGCCGGACCGCGGTAGCCGAGCTCGCCAGGCGTATCGACGACGTCGTCGAAGAGCACGCCCTGCGCGGGCTCTGCGGGGACGGTCGACTGCTCAGTGCGATCATCGCCTCGGGTGGCGTTCACGTCTACCTCCGGGTTCCGGCTCTCAGAGGGGGAAGGATGAGAGCACCCGCCCACAGTAGCGCGAACTGCCCTCGGTCCGGAACCAACGCGCCGCACGAAGGTCACGGAGCGGTGACGGCCGAGGGTCGGTCTCCGCGCCGCTCAGACCTCCCGCAGCTTGGTGCGCAGCACCGCACCGTGCAGGGCGATCATCGACTCGCCGAGGTCCCGGGCGAAGTCCTCGGCCCCGCCGCGGGCGGCGGAGTCGGAGGTGCGGGTGCGGGGCCGAGCCACGGAGCGGATCATGTGCGCCTCCCGCTCGGCGGCGGTGCGCAGCATCACCAGGTGGCGCGGGTGGAGGCCCTCGTCGGCCAGGTCCCGTGCGGACGTGACGATCTCGAGCTCGGTGGCGCCGTGGAAGAGCACGTCGTCCGAGAGCAGCCCGAACTGCTCGAGCTCGGTGAGGAACTCCTCCTCGACGCCGGCCTCGCGGGCCAGGCCGCGGCGGTCCAGCCGCACCGCCTGGAGGGTGGAGCTGGGGCCGGGCCGGGAGGCGATCGAGGTGACCTCGGAGTCGACCCCGTGCTCGAGCAGGTGCTCCTTGATGACCTTCAGCGGCCAGAACCGGTCGCGCTGGGCACGCAGCACGAAGCGCAGCCGGTCCACGTCATCGCGGGTGTACTTGCGGTAGCCGGCCGCGGTGCGCTCGGGCGTGATCAGGCCTTCCGACTCCAGGTAGTGGAGCTTCGAGTGGGCGAGGTCGGGGAACTCGTCGTGCAGCAGCTCGAGCACCTGGCCGATGCTGAGCCGTGCGGCGGCGGTGGAGCCCGGCCTGCGCGATGCGGCGGCCGGCATCGGCTCAGACCGTCCCGGGGAACGGGTGGTAGGTGAGCCGGTACTTGCCGATCTGGACGTCCTGACCGGCGCTCAGCCGCGCCTCGTCGACGCGGTCCTTGCCCACGTAGGTGCCGTTGAGGGAGCCGAGGTCCCGCACCAGGAAGCCGTCGCCGTCGCGCACGAAGGCGGCGTGCTTGCGGGAGACCGTGACATCGTCGAGGAAGATCTCGCTCTTGGGGTGCCGGCCCGCGACCGTGGTCTCGGAGTCCAGCAGGAAGCGGGCGCCGAGGTTCGGGCCCTTGCGCACGATGAGCAGCGCGCTGCGCGGGGGCAGGTTCTCGATCGCCCGGCGATCCTGCGAGGACAGGCCGGGCTCGGCATCCTCGAGGGGGTCGCTGGGCGAGATCGCGCTCAGCTTCGACGTGTGGTCGAGATTCGCATCGTTCCACTCGGTGTTCTCTGACACCTCACACCCCTTCCTGGCCTGCTGCGACCCTGCGTCGTGGCGGTGCAGGCCGCCGCTGTTCCATTCTCGCACGTCCGAGGTGCGCTCCGGGCTGATCAGGCCTGCACCACGTCAGGATTTGACGATCACTTGACCGCCCGGGAGTGCTCGGGGGCGCTGAGCTCCACGGTGGCCTCGATCCGGACCTCCTCCTCCGCGGTCGCGGCGAGGGTCCCTCCGTCCCCGGAGACCGAGTCCGCCGCCCCGCCCGGGATCCGCAGCGCGGGCTCCATCACCGCGGGGTCGCCGATCGCGCGCAGCGTGTACGGGGACTGCACCGGGGTGCCGTCCACGAGCAGCCCCCCGCTGGGCGCCGTGGTGATCGAGGTGGAGGCCACCACGCGCACGTCGCCGATCTGCACCACCTCGGCCCCCGCGTTGCGCAGCTCCTGCAGCACGCCCAGCAGGGTCGAGGCGCGCACGCCCTGCTGCGGATCGGCGATCGAGACGACGATCCCGCGGCCGTGGGCCGGGGCGGTCCCCGCGAGGATCTCGAGGTCGGCGAGACGCTCCTCGGCGGCGTTCTGCGCGGCGACGTCCCCCTCGTTGCCCGAGCGGAGCGTCCCCAGGGTGCGCTCGAGCTCAGCGTTCTCGAGCTCGAGATCCGAGGCATGACGTCCCGACTCGTCCAGCAGACGCACGAGCTCCTGCTGGGTGGCGCCCTCGAGCGAGTCGTCGTTGCGGCCCAGCTGCGCGGCGATCGAGACGCCGAGCAGCAGGCACAGCAGCCCCACGATCGCCTGCGACACGGTGGCTCGGGGGCGCAGAGTGCTCTTCAGACGACGCCAGACGACTCTCTGCTGGGCCCGGCTCTCCGGGGTGCGCGTCCCCTCGCTCATGACCGGAACAGGAGCCGCCGGATCGCGGCCGCGTTGGAGAAGATCCGGATGCCCAGCACGACGATCACCGCGGTGGAGAGCTGCGAGCCCACGCCGAGCTGGTCCCCGAGGAAGACCAGGAACGACGCGATCAGCACGTTGAACAGGAAGGAGGTGATGAACACGTGCGCGTCGAAGGCGCCGTCGAGGCTCGCGCGCAGGCCGCCCGCAAGGGTGTCCAGCGCCGCGACGACCGCGATCGGGAGATAGGGCTGGAGGCCGGCGGGCACGTCGGGCTGGACGACGACGCCCAGCACGATGCCGGCCACCAGGCCGAGGATGGCGATCACGGGGAGTCCTCCTGCTCCGCGCCGCCCTCGGCGGCGCTGTCGGGGGTCGGGTCGGGGGTGGCGACGGGGTCGTCGTCCGCCGGGGCGTCGAGCGTCGAGGCCTCGCGCAGCGTGCCCACCGCCCGCGCGGGCACGGCCAGCTCCTCGCCCGCGGTCCACGTCACGCCGATGCCGAAGCGGCTCGAGATCTCCGAGAGGTACTCGCCGGTCTCCGCGTCCTCCACCCCGGCGCGCAGCTGCACGGGGTCGCCGAGGGCGGTGATCTCGTAGGGCGGGGAGAGGGGACGGAAGTCGACCAGGACCGCGGAGCCGGCGGTGCGGATCGCGGTGGTGGCGCTGACGCGCTGGCCGTTCACGGCGATCGCCTCCGCACCGGCGGCCCAGAGGCCGTTGACCGCGAGCTGCACGTCCCCGTCGGTCACCCGGTTCACGGTGCCGGGGCCGGCGCCGGGGCGTGAGGGCAGCGGCGCGGAGTCGTCGAGGGCGAGGACCACGCCCGGTCCGCCCAGCGGCACGCCGTTCCCCGCCTGCTCGTACGCGCCCAGACGCTCCGCGGAGCCGCCGTCGGCGGTGTCCAGGACCTCCTCCTGGGCGTCGACGATCTCTCCTTCGAGCTCGGTGCGGCGGTCCTCGAGCCGGTCGGTCTCGGCACGGACATCGAGGACCTCCTGCTCCAGGAGCGCGCGGGGGTTGTCAGCACCGGCGGCCTCCTGGCGCAGGTCGACCACGGAGACCGCGACCGCGAAGCCCAGCAGCACGGCCAGCAGCAGGGTGAACGTGCGCATGCGGCGGTTGTCGGGCGGGGTGGCCGAGGCGACGGGGTGCTCCTCCTCCCGCAGCGGGTCGACCGAGTACGGATCGGCGGTGAGGGCGCGCAGCAGCGAGGTCGGCGAGTAGGGCGTCTCGCCGTGCGGCGTCGGGTGGTCCTCCCCGCGTCTCGTCCCTCGTCCTCGCATGCCAGGAGTCTAGGAGCTGTCTCGTGCCGACGCGCTCAGACCCGCGGCACCTCGAGCTCGTCGTGCGGGAGGACGTCGAGTGTCGACGCGGCGCGCATCGACGGCCCCTAGCCCATGCGCGGCCAGGACCCCGGCTGCGCCACGGGTGCCGCAGGTCACGCCCCTCTCGATTCGCTCCGGGAGCCCGAGCGGGGTACTGTATTCCTCGGTCCTCCGGTGACGGAGGGCCCTCGGGCTGTGGCGCAGCTTGGTAGCGCACTTGACTGGGGGTCAAGGGGTCGCAGGTTCAAATCCTGTCAGCCCGACCGAGAGAGAGAGGCCGCTGACCAGTGACAACACTGGTCGGCGGCTTTCTTCATGCCCGGCGGACCAGCACGTTGCGGCCCTGTGGTGGACATCGCCCGGAGCACGGCGGGGATCCCGCGGTCCTCACCGCGGGACCGCGCACCGGCGAGGAGACTCCGCTCCTACACTCGCCCTATGACCCCCGCGCTCCCCTCCCCCGCTCCCTCCCGCCGCTACGTAATGACCTTCGTGTGCGAGGACCGCCCCGGCATCGTCCATGCGATCACCGGCGCGATCGTCGAGGTCGGCGGGAACATCGCCGAGAGCCGCCAGTTCGAGAGCGGCGACTCCCATCGCTTCTACATGCGCGTGGAGATCCTCACCGACGCCTCGCTGGAGGAGGTGCGCACGGCGCTCGCCTCGCCGATCGAGCGCTTCGCGATCGACGCGCAGCTCGACGAGGTGGGCCGTCCGGTGCGCACGCTCGTGCTCACCTCGAAGTCGACCCACTGCCTGAACGACCTGCTGTTCCAGACCTCGATCGGGAACCTGCCGATCGAGGTGCCGCTCGTGATCGCGAACCACGACACCCCGGCCCGCTACGCCGAGTTCCACGGGGTCCCCTTCGAGCACCGCCCGGTGACCTCCCCGGAGGAGAAGGCCGCCTTCGAGGACCGGGTGCGCGAGGCGGTCCTCGAGCACGACATCGAGCTGGTCGTCCTCGCCCGCTACATGCAGATCCTCTCCCCCGAGCTGTCCGCCGAGCTCTCGGGCCGCTGCCTCAACATCCACCACTCGTTCCTGCCCGGGTTCAAGGGCGCGAACCCGTATCGCCAGGCCTACGCCCGCGGTGTGAAGCAGATCGGTGCGACCGCCCACTTCGTCACCGACGACCTCGACGAGGGCCCGATCATCGAGCAGGAGGTGATCCGCGTGGACCACACCCGCTCTCCGCAGGAGCTGATGGCGATCGGACAGGACACCGAGGTGCGCACCCTCCGCCAGGCAGTGGCGCTGTTCGCCCAGCGGCGCGTGCTGCTGGACGGCTCCCGCACGATCGTCTTCCGCTGACGGAGAGGACCGAGCGGCCCGCCACGATGCACGGCCGACGGGCCGCACCGCCACCTCGGCGATCCGGCCCGTCGGCCACTCCCGTCGTTCAGACCTGCGCCGGTCCCACCCACACCTGCTGGGCGTTGACGAACTCGCGGATCCCGTGCGGGCCGAGCTCGCGCCCGTAGCCGGAGCGCTTGATGCCGCCGGAGGGCAGGCGCGGGTCGGTCTTCACGATCCCGTTGACGCTGACCTGCCCCGCCTCGATGCGACGCGCCAAGGTCTCGCCCCGGCCCGTCTCCGTCCAGATGCTCGCGCCGAGCCCGTAGGGGGTGTCGTTGGCGAGCTCGAGGGCGTGCTCGGCGTCCTCGGCGAGCATCACCGACGCGACCGGGCCGAAGGTCTCCTCCGTGCAGGCGCTCATCCCGGGCCGGACCCCGGTCAGGAGCGTGACGGGATAGTAGGACCCCTCCCCCTGCGGCATCTCCCCGCCGAGCACCAGCGTGGCCCCGGCCTCGACCGAGGTGGTGACCTGCCTGTGGAGGTTCTCGCGCAGCTCTGCACGCGCGATCGGCCCGACCTGAGTGCTCTCCTCCCGCGGGTCGCCGAGCACGAGCGCGTCCAGCTGCGCCGCGAGCAGCTCGACGAACTCGTCGTGCACGGGCCGCTCGACGATCACCCGCTTCGCGGCGATGCACGACTGGCCGGCGTTGATGATCCGCGAGAGCGCGGCGACCTTCGCGGCCTCGGCGAGGTCGGCGTCCGCCAGGACGATGCACGGATCGGAGCCGCCGAGCTCGAGCACGGCGGGCTTGATCTCGCTCGCCGCGATCGAGGCGACGACGGAGCCGGCCCGGTCCGAGCCGGTGAAGGAGACCGCGTGGACGCGGGGGTCACGGATCACTCCCTCGACGTCCTCGGTGCGGGCATGGAGCGTCTGGAACACCCCCTCGGGCACGCCGACGGCGCGGAACGCCGCCTCGATCGCGCTCGCACAGCCCGGCACGTGGGGGTCATGCTTCATCACGGCGGTGTTCCCGGCCATGAGCGCGGGGGCGGAGAAGCGCAGCGCGAGCCAGAACGGTGCGTTCCAGGGCAGCACCCCGAGCACCGTCCCCAGCGGCAGGTGCTGCACGTAGGAGGACGTCGCGTCGGAGCCGATGTGCTGCGTGGCCAGGTACTCCTGGGCATGCTCGGCATAGTGCTCGGCGGCCCAGGCGGCCTTGGCCACCTCGCCGCGCGCCTCGGAGATCGGCTTGCCCATCTCCTCGGTCATGAGCGGCGCGTACTCCTCGACGTGCTCGCGCAGATGGGCGCCGAGGGCGCGCAGCAGGTCAGCGCGCTCGGCGAAGTCCGTCTCCCGCCAGCTGGTGAAGGCGGAGCGGGCACGGTCAAGGAGCGCGTCGATCTGCGCGGGCGTCGCGGCGGGCACCTCGCGCACGGTGGAGCCGGTGGCGGGGTCGATCGCGGTCAGCACGGTCATGGGGCTGCTCCTCTCAGAAGCGGGTGAGTCCGGCGGCGGGTGCCGGGAGGGTGCGGGCGGAGCTCTCGTGGACGGTGAAGTCCTCGGGCAGGGTGAGGAAGGACGCGCAGCCGTCGGCGGTGATCCGCACGGTGTCGGAGATGCCGACGGTCTTGTCGCCGTCCACCCCCCACATCCAGGGGATGAGGTGGAAGGTCATGCCCTCCTCGAGCGGGCGCTCGTCCCCCTCGAGCAGGGAGAGGATGTAGCCCTCGTCCCAGGAGGGCGGGAAGGCGATGCCGATCGAGTAGCCGGCCCTCGTGGCGAGGCTGGCGCCGACGTCGTTGCTCTCGATCAGCTGCCGGGTGAGCCGGTCGACCTCGGAGACCGTGACCCCGGGCCTCATCAGCGCGCGCAGCTCCCCCAGGGTGTGCTTCATGAGGTCCTGCGCGGAGCGCATCGACTCCGACAGCGCACCGTTGACGACCGTGCGCATCAGCGCCGCGTGGTAGCGGCGGTAGCAGCCGCCCACCTCGAGGAAGACGTGCTCGCCGGGGCGGATCATGCGGCCCTCCCAGGTCGAGTGCCCGATCATGGAGCGGGGGCCGGAGGCGACATAGGGCACGACCGCCGGGAACTCGCCGCCGGCGCGGAACATCGCGGAGGTGATCGCGGCGGCGACCTCGTTCTCGGTGGCGCCGGAGACGGCGGCCTGCAGACCGGCCGCCATCCCTGCCTCCCCGGCGTAGGCGGCCAGCTGCATCACCTCGATCTCGGCCGCCGACTTCCGGATCCGCCCCTCCTCGACGATGCCGAAGCAGTCCACGAGCCCCTCGCCGAAGGCGTCGTGGAAGCGGTCCTGCTGATAGGCGGGGAAGTAGTAGCTGTTGCGCTCGTAGCCCACCCGCGAGTCGTCCAGCCGCAGGTCCCGCAGGGTCGAGACCAGCTCCAGGATCGCGTCGCCCGAATCGGGATAGGCGCGGGAGTGCTCGAGCCAGGTGCGGGAGACGACGTTGGACTCCTCGAGCGCCCGGGTGATCATCACCGGCTCCGCCTCCAGCGGCACGATCAGGGCCTGGAAGTAGGAGTAGCCGGTGGTCTGGTGATCGGTGAGGTACATGAGGTTCTCGGGATCGGTGATGATCACCGCGTCCAGCTCCCGCGCCGTCATCCGCTGCCTCAGCTCCTGCAGCCGGCGCTCGTACTCCTCCGGGGCGAAGGTCATGTCATGGCGGCGGCGCATCACCGCTCCCCCGCGACGGTCGCGACGGCGCGCTCGAGGATGCCCAGGCCCTCGGCGAGGTCGTCCTCGTCGATGATCAGCGGCGGGATCAGCTTGATGACGCGGCCCCCGCTCCCGCAGGGGCCGATCAGCAGGCCTCCTTCGAAGCATTCCCGCTGGACGGCCGCGGCGAAGGCGCCGTCGCCGGTGTCGAGCGCCTGCATCATCCCGCGACCGCGCACGTCCCAGTCGCGGTCCGGGTGCGCGGCGGCGATCGCCTCGAGCCGCTCCCGCATCACCGCCCCCTTCGCGTGGACGCCCTCGAGGAAGGCGTCGTCGGTGAAGAAGTCCAGCGCCACCTGTCCCGCGACGAAGGACAGGCCCTGGCCGCGGAAGGTGCCGGTGTGGGCGCCGGGGCTCCAGTGCGCGTCGACCTCCGGCGTGTTGAGGTTCATGGCGATCGGGGTGCCGTAGCCGCCCAGGCCCTTGGCCAGGGTGATGATGTCGGGCTTCAGCCCCATCCCGTCGAAGGAGAAGAAGCTGCCGGTGCGGCCGATCCCGGCCTGGATGTCGTCGATGATGAACAGGGCGCCGAGCTCGTGGGCGAGGTCCTGGACCTCGTGGAGCCACTCGGCGCCGGCGACGTTGACACCGCCCTCGGCCTGCACTGCCTCGACGAGGAAGGCGGCCGGCGGCTGCAGGCCGCTCGAGGGGTCCTGGAGCGCCTGCCGGTACTCGGCCACGGCGGTGTCCCCGCCGGGCGCGGACTCGAAGGGCAGGCGCAGGATGTTCTCCAGCGGCACCCCCGCCCAGCGGCGGAAGGCGTCGTTCGCGGTCGCGGCCAGGGAGCCGAGCGTCATGCCATGGAAGCCGTGGCTGAAGGCGACGATCTCCCGGCGCCCGGTCGCGGCGCGGGCGAGCTTCATCGCGGCCTCGACCGCGTTGGAGCCCGTCGGTCCCATGAACTGGAGGCGGTGGTCCATGCCGCGGGGCGCGAGGACCACCTCGTGGAAGCGCTGGATGAAGTCCCGCTTGGTGGTGGTGTAGGTGTCCAGCGAGTGCGCGACGCCGTCGGCTTCCAGGAACTCGATCAGCGCCCGCTTCATCGCGGGGTGGTTGTGGCCGAAGTTCAGCACCCCCGCTCCGGCGAAGAAGTCGAGGTAGGAACGCCCCTCCTCGTCCACCTGGCGCGCGCCGGAGGCAGAGGCGAAGACGGTCGGGTAGTGCCGGCAGTAGCCGCGGATCTCGGATTCGTGCTGTTCGAAGACGGCGGTGTCCATGGGAGACCTCTTCCTGCTCAGGAGGCGACCCGATCTCCGTGCCCGGGCGAGAGCTGAGATCGCCTCTCGTGTCCTGTGCGTCCCGGTGTGATGACCCTCACAGCCGGGGGTGCTCCCCGTCAAGCAGGACGCGCCACGTGATCCCCGCGTGATCCGCAGTCCGCCCCTCGATACCTGCGGATGCGGCCGACGCATGCCCGTCCCGCCCCCGTCAGCGCGGGCCGGACGCTCAGACCAGGCCGAGCTCCCAGGCGGTGCGCACGGCCGAGGCGCGGTCGGTGACGCCGAGCTTCTCGTAGACGTGCCCCAGGTGGGTCTTCACCGTCGCCTCGCCGATGCCGAGGCGTGAGGCGACGGCACGGTTGGTGCAGCCGTCCGCGACCAGGCGCAGCACCTCGACCTCGCGGCCGCTCAGCTGAGGTCCGGGGTCCCGGGACCCGGCGAGCACCGCGAGCGCGGCCGCGGAGAGCACGGGACGGCCTGCGGCGAGGTCGTGCACCGCGCGCAGCAGGTCCTCGCGCCGGGCGTCCTTGAGCAGGTACCCGTCGGCTCCGGCCTCGAGCGCCCCGCGGATGTCCCGGTCGGTGTCGTACGTGGTGAGCACCAGGATGCGAGGACGGTCACGGTCCCGGCGGCGCAGCTCCCGGATCGCCTCGGTGCCGCTGGTGCCCGGCATCCGCAGGTCCATCAGCACCACGTCCGGTGCGGTGCGGTCGATCAGCCGCAGGCCCTCCGCGCCGTCCTGCGCGCTGCCGAGCACCTCGATGCCCGGGTCCGCACCGAGCATGGCGACGAGACCGTCGCGCACCACCGGGTGGTCGTCGACCACGACCGCCCGCACGTCCGCAGAGCCCCCGTTCACGTCGGCACCCGTGCGGTGACCACGCAGCCCTCGCCGGGCCGGGTGCGCACGCGCACCTCTCCGCCCACGGCCTCGGCGCGGGCGGCCATGTTCCCCAGGCCGTGCCCCCGGTGCAGCGCCTGCGGGTCGGCGCCGTCCCCGTCATCGCGGATCTCGAGCACCTGGACCGACGCTCCGGTGCGCAGCGTGATGGAGACGGACCGCGCCCGGGCGTGGCGGGCCACGTTCGACAGCGCCTCCTGGGCGATGCGCAGCAGCACCTCTCCGTGGGGCAGACCGCCTCGCGCATCGTCCGCGTCCACCGAGGCGACGACGCGGTGGCTGCGGGCCCAGCGCGCCACCAGGGTCCCGAGGGCCTCGGGGAGATCGCTGTCGTCGAGCTGGACAGGGGCGAGCGCGGCGACGGCGCGACGGGCCTCCAGCAGCGCGTCCCGGGCTGCTTCCTCGGCGACCAGCACCCTCCGGCGGTCCGGCGCGGCGAGGTCGGGGCCGACGGCCTCCAGCTGACGGATCACCCCGACCAGGCCCTGGGCGACCGTGTCGTGGATCTCACGGGAGAGCCGCGTCCGCTCCTCCTCGATGCCCGAGCGATGCGCGCGAGCCACCACCTCGTCGTGCAGTCGCGCGTTCTCCCGCTCCGTGCGGCCGAGCTCCTCGAGCGCCCGCTCGCGCTCATGGAGCATCATCTCGCGCTCGCGGGAGAGGTGGCCCATCCCGCCCGCGAGGAGCAGGTTCACGGCCGCGAGGATCGGGTACAGCCAGGGCGCCTGCAGGATCACCACGAGTCCGCCGGACTGTCCCGCGGCGCTGAGCAGCGCGGTGAGCACGAGCACGACGGCGACACGGATGCCGGTGAGGAAGCGCTCGCCGTCCATGTAGCCGACGAAGGCATAGATGCACAGGTAGGGGTTCAGCAGGATCCCCCCGGCGAGGCCGAGCAGGTGCAGGACGTACAGGCCCTGCAGCAGCGGGGAACCCTGTCCTGTCCGGGCGAGGGCCCGTTCGAGCAGCGGGCGCAGGCACAGCAGCAGCGTGCTGGGGAGAAGCGCCCACAGGCCGTCCTGCTGGAGCAGGCCCTGGCGCGGGATGAGGAGGCCGAGCCCTGCTGACAGCAGCAGGAGGAGCGGGGGGATCCACACCACGATCCGTGCGCTGAGCGTGCCCGCGCCCGCCGCGCGCACCCACACGGGCGGCGCGGGATCGGAGGACGCAGGAACGGGCGAGGCGGTCGCGCGCGCGACCGCCGAGGACCGCGCCACGTCGGGGGTCACGAGGGCAGGCGTCCGCGCAGCGGTCGGTGCGGACGGGGTCGGCATGGTCCCCAGTCTGGCGCGGCGCCGCACGGGACACCACCGTCTTCCCCTCCCCCGATCGGTGGAGTCCCCCGGGCCCGGCCGGGGGAGCCGGCGAGAGGGCGCCCCCTCCTAGGCTCGTGACATGACCTCCTCGCCACGCCCGACCTCGGCCCCGGCCTCGCCCGTCCGCGACACGCCAGGCGGCGCACGGACACGGCTGCACCACCTCGACGCGCTCCGCGGCGGGGCGCTGCTGCTGGGGGTGCTGCTGCACGCCCTGATGCCCTATCTCCCCGGCGATCTGTGGCTGATCGATGACGGCTCGGAGTCCACGACAGCGGTGCTGGGCGTGGGGGTGATCCACCTCTTCCGCATGGTGCTGTTCATGATGCTGGCCGGGTACTTCGGGCGCCTGGTGCTGCATCGGCGCGGTGTCGGGGCGTATCTGCGGGACCGCCTGCTGCGACTGGGGCTGCCGCTGGTGGCGTTCTGGCCGCTGCTCTTCGCGCTGCTCGTGCTCGGCCTGATCGTGGCCGAGGCGGTGCACGGAGCCGGGGTCGCCACCGGGTCCGCGCCGGAGGACCCGCAGGCGACCGGCACGGTGCTGGATCTGCCCACGATGCACCTGTGGTTCCTGCTGCTCCTGCTCGAGATCGTGCTCGTCGTGGTCGCGGTGCGAGCGGTCGTGGTGCGGCTCCTCGGGAGCGAGCGCGCCGCTCGCTGGTCGCGTCGGATCGGTCTGCTCCTCGCCGCCCCGGGCGGGGTGGTCCTCGCCGCTGTGCCCTATGGGCTCGCCCTCGTCGTCCAGGGCAGAACCGGGGCCGGGATCATCGAGCCCTACACCCTCGTGCCCGTGCTCGGCGCGAGCATCGGCTATCTCGGTGCGTTCTGCACGGGCTGGTTCCTGCACGCGGCGCCGGAGGCGCTGTCCCGCGCGGAGCGTCCCTGGCCCGTGCACCTCGCGCTCGCCGCGGTGCTGTCGGCGGTGACGCTGCTGCTGCCGCCGTCCTCGCTCGTCCTCGCCGCCGCCGTGCACGCCCTGGCGGGATGGGCCTGGGTGTTCGGGCTGCTCGGACTGTGCGGGCGCCTGCTGCGCCGGGAGCATCCCGCGGTGCGATACCTCGCGGACTCCTCCTACTGGGTGTATCTCCTGCACTTCCCGCTGCTGCTGCTCGTGGCGGTGCCCTTGGCCGGCACGGACTGGCCGTGGCCGCTCGAGCTCGTCATCGCGCTCGCCGTGGTGATGGGCGTGCTGCTGCTGACCTACGACCTGTTCGTGCGGAGCACCTGGATCGGGAGGTGGCTGAACGGGCGCCGACGCGAGAGCGTGCTGCGCGGGGCACGCACCGGCCGTCGATCAGCGGGCGCGTCCGTCCGCTGACCCGCCCGTCGGCCCGTGCGCCCCGGGCGGGCGTCAGCCCTTCACGCCCCCGGCGGCGGCGAAGCCCTGGCCCAGGTTCCGGCCCAGGAAGAGGTAGAGCACGACCACCGGCAGCGAGTAGAAGATCGAGAACGCCGCGAGCTGGCCGTAGGCGACCTGTCCGTACTGGGAGGAGAAGGTGTACAGCGTCACCGCGGCGGGGAGCTTGTCCGGGCTCAGCAGCAGCATGAAGGGGACGAAGAAGTTGCCCCACATGGAGACGAAGGTGAAGATTGTCGCGACCGAGAGCCCGGAGCGCATCAGCGGCAGCACCACCGACCACAGGGTGCGCATCACCCCGGCGCCCTCCGTCCAGGCGGACTCCTCGATCTCCAGCGGCACTCCGTCCATGAATCCCTTGGTGAGGAAGATGGCGTAGGGAAGGGCGCTCGCCCCGAGGAAGAGGATCGCCCCGCCCATCGAGTCGATGAGGTTCACCTGCACGAACATCGAGTAGACCGGGATCATGATCGCCGTGATCGGCAGCCCGGTCGAGAAGATGATGGTCAGCAGCAGGGGACGCTTGGCCCGGAAGCGATAGCGGGAGAGCGGGTACGCGCACAGCACCGCGGAGACCATGGTGAGGATGGTCGCGCCGCCGCACAGGATCAGCGAGTTCCCCAGCGGGCGGAAGGTCGTCTCGGCGTTCCAGATCGCCGCGTAGTTGTCCAGGCTCCACCGGTCCGGCCAGGCGACCGAGAGCGAGGCCTCGGTGTCGAAGGAGGCCAGCACCACCCACAGCAGCGGCACCAGGAAGGCGATGCCGATCGCAGCCATGACGAGATTGCTGGCGAGGGTCGAGCCGGCGGCGCGGGAGCGCCCCCGGCGCACGGCGGGCCGGGCCGAGGTGGGGCCGGGCCCGGGATCCGCCGTGGCGGTCGCGGTCGTGGAGCCGGCGGTCATCGCTTGTCCTCCTCGGGCAGCAGGCGCAGGTAGGCGATCGAGGCCAGCGCCCCGATCAGCAGGAGCAGGAGGGCCACGGCGGTGCCGTAGCCGAGCTGCCCGTAGGAGAAGGCCTGCTCGTACATGTACAGCGGCAGGGTCTGGCTCTGCCGGGCGGGCCCGCCGCCGGTCATGATGAAGATCAGGCCGAACACCGACAGGGTCTGCAGCGTGGTGAGCATCAGGTTGGTCGCGATGGCGGGGCGCAGCAGCGGCACCGTCACCGAGACGAAGCGGCGCACCGGCCCGGCGCCGTCCAGCGCCGCGGACTCGTACACGTCGCCGGGCACGGAGCTCAGCGCCGCCGAGTACACCAGCATCGAGAAGGCCGCGCCGCGCCAGATGTTCGCGAAGGCGACCGCGATGATCGGGGCACTGAACAGCAGGTCCTGGGCGGGCAGTCCGATCGAGGTGAGCATCGCGTTGAGGCTGCCGGCGTCGGCGAAGAAGGTGTAGAGCAGATAGCCGGCGACCACCTCGGGCAGGATCCATGCGGCGATCACGATCGAGGTGACGGTGAAGGTCACCAGTCGGTGGGAGCGCTCCATGAGCAGCGCCAGGCCCATGCCCAGCAGGTTCTGTCCGATCACCGCGGAGACCAGCGTGAACACGAGGGTGAGCACCACCGAGTTCCAGAAGTCGCCGTCGGCGAAGGCGTCGGTGAAGTTCCGCAGTCCGACGAAGCTGGTGTCGGAGGCGCCCTCGCCGCGAATCGCGCTGTCGGTGAAGGCAAGGTAGAGGGAGTAGAGGATCGGGCCGAGCATGAACCCGAGCAGCAGCAGCGCCGCGGGAACCATTGGCACCGCGCGCAGCGGCGAGAGCCCGTCGCCGAGCCGCGTGCGACGCGCTCCTGCGCGCGAGGCCTCGGGGCGCGCCGCCGTGGGCGTGTCGGTGGCGGTCATCCCTGGGCCTCCTGCACGTTCTCGGGGCCGACGATGTCCCGCACCGTCGCGTCGTAGGCGGCGGCGGCCGCCTCGGGCTCGCTGCCGGTGAGCACGGCCTCCATCGCCTCCTGGATCGCGGAGGAGACCTCCGGATAGGCCGGGAGCGCGGGCCGGTAGTAGGCGGTGTCCAGGAGGTTCGTGAAGTACTCGACGGCTGGGGAGTAGTTGAGGTACTCCTCGACCTCGGCCACGTCGGCGCGGACGGTGATGTGGTTGTCCGCGATGGCGTACTCCACGAGGGTGTCGGTCGCGACCAGCACCTCGAGGAAGCGGAAGGCCGTCTCCCGGTCGGTGACGTGCTGCGGGATCGACAGGCCCCAGCCGCCCGCGAGGGTGACTGTGCCTGTGCCGCCTCCGTCCTGGGTGGGCATGTCCGCCAGGCCCACCACGTCCGGCCAGTCCGGCCAGGGCCGGCCGGCTGTCTCGGTCCAGTTCTGGGAGATCCAGGAGCCGTCGATCAGCATGCCGAGCTTTCCGTCCGGAAGCAGCGAGGTGTAGATCTGCTCGGAGATGTTGGGGTCCAGCAGCTGGCCGAGGGAGCCCGTGAGCTCCTCGTCGACGACCGTCCTGAGGAAGGCGAGGGAGTCGATGAACCCCTGCGAGCCGAGGACCCACTTCTTGGTGTCCTCGTCGTAGAGACCGGTGCCGTCTCCCGTGCCGTACAGCAGCATCTCGAAGCCCTGCATCGAGGCCTTCTCGCCCTGCGGGGTGCCCGCGAACATGAAGAACGGGATCGCCTCGGAGTCCGACTCCTTGATCGCGCGGGCGGCCTCGAGCACGTCCTCCCAGGAGGTGGGCTGCCAGTCGGCGGGCAGGCCGGCCTGCTCGAAGACCTCGCGGTGGAACCAGATCGCGCGGGTGTCGGTCGTGATCGGCACCCCGTACACCTCCCCGTCCTCGCCGGTGACGGCGAGCTTGGAGGCCTCGGCGATGTCGTCCCAGTGCTCCCAGCCCTCGACCAGGTCGGTCATCGGCTGGAGGTACCCGGCACCGACGTCGGAGAGCAGGATGAAGGAGTCCTCGTAGACGAGATCGGGACTCGTCCGGGGCGAGCTCATCAGCAGCTCGTTCTTCGTGAAGTAGTCGTTCTCCGCGGCGACGATCGGGACCAGGTCCACCGTGAGCTCGGGGTTCTGGGCGGAGAAGGTCTCCGCCGCGCGCAGGATCCACTCCTGCTTGATCGTGTTGGACCCGAACTGCTGGAACGCGATGCGCAGCGTGTTCACGTCACGGCCGCCGGCGGAGCAGCCCGCGAGGGCACCGAGCGGCAGCAGCGACACGGCACCCGCGGTGAACCGCAGGAACGTCCGTCGGTCCGTGCCGCGCCGTGGGGAAGGGGATGGGGCCACGAAGACCTCCTCGTCGACGTCTCTCGGCACACGACAGTAGCCGGTGGTGGCGGTCACGTCGACGAGGCGGTGCGGTGCGGCGCGTCGCTTCCCGTGCGGGGTGCGCCTCAGCCGCGGGCGCGGCCGACGCCCTGGGCGCGCTCCGCGTCCGCGTAGCGCATCCCGGGCGGGACCTGCGCGAGCTCGAACCAGGAGGCCGCTCGCGGCAGGAGCCGCACGTCCTGCCAGGGGATCTCGAAGTCGGGCGCCTGCCAAAGCGTGAGGGCGATCTCGGGCCGCCTCCCCGCCGCGATCAGCAGCAGGCGCCGCAGCCGGGACAGCGGATGCGGGTCGGCGCGGGCCGAGCCGGGGATCGCGACCGCGCCGCCGAGGTCGAGCGGCCACACGGTCTCCCCCCAGTGCAGCGCCGCACGCTCGGGGGTGCCCGCGATCACGGCCGGCGGACGCAGGTCCGCGGCGGCGACGGGCGTGGGCGCGAGAGCCTCGCCGCGCTGCAGCACCTCGTGCTGCACCCAGGCTCCGGGCAGCAGCATCCGCCCGTCGACGTGGACGTCGACCAGCAGCGCCTCGGCGAAGGGACGCAGGGCATCGCTGAGTCGTCCGCCGCGCACGAGGTCCCGGCGCGGCGCGGCGATGACGCGCACGACGGCCAGGTCGCCGGGCCGGTCGGTCAGCGGGATCCTCACCCGGGTGCCGGGGAGGGGATCGCGCGGGTTCATCGGCGGAACCTCGCCTCGGCCCGGTCCTCGAGGGCGAGCGAGAGCTGGTCGAGGAAGCGGTCGTTCATCGGCGGCAGGTCCTGGACGGGACGCCACTGCGCGGCGGTGTTCTCCCCATCGGCCGGGAAGGGCTCCTGGGAGTCGTCGGCCTCGCACAGGAAGCAGAGGTCGAGGTACTGGGCGCGGTCGCCGTTGGCGTAGGTGACCTCGGGCAGGGCGCGCAGGTCCAGCAGCCGCAGCGCCGTGCAGGAGATCCCCGCCTCCTCCTCGACCTCGCGCTCGGCGGCGCGGGCGGGCTCCTCCCCCGGGTCGACGATGCCGGTGACCGGGGTCCAGCGGCCGTCGTCCGCGCGGCGCACCACGAGCAGGCGGGTGCGCTCGGGATTCAGGACGAGGGCCGTGACCCCCGGCATCCACAGCAGCTCGCTGCCGATGCGCTCGCGCAGGGAGAGGACGAAGTCCGGCGTGGCGATGGTGCTCCTCCTGGGAGGGTGTGGAGACGGGCGTCGACCGGGATCAGGCGGTGCTCGCGACGGCGCCGAAGATCCCCAGCAGCGCGATGCCGAACACGAGGTAGGCCACGACGGCGAGGACGATCAGTCCCAGGATCACCCACAGGAGGATCCAGCCCACCTTGTTCATGGTGCGAGCCGAGCTCGGGTCCGAGGTCATCTGGGCGAGCGCGATGATTCCGAAGATCGCGGGGATCCATCCGGCGCACAGGAAGCCGAACACGATCAGCAGGATCGCGCTGGTCTGGATCGAGCCGCGGTCCGGGACGGGCTGGTATGTCATGGTCGTCCTTCCGAGCGTGCCGGGTCAGTCCTTCAGGGGGCGGCCGTGGGCGTCGCGCTCGAAGGCCTGCGCCCTGGCGAGCACCATGATGCCCTCGATGATCCCCCACCAGGCACCGATACCGCAGGTCACGACGGTCACGATGATCTGGATGATGCCGATCGTGGTGTAGCCCATGAGGAAGCGATGGACGCCGAACCCGCCGAGGAAGATCCCGAGGACTCCCACCAGCACCCGGCTCTGCGGCTCGCCCTGGACGGGAGCTCCGGAGCCGTCGGCGTACGGGGCGCCCTGGCCGCCGGTCGGATCGCCCTGCGGGACGCCCTGGTCCCCGGCGGGCACCCCGTAGGGGGACGCCTGCCCGTAGGGCGAGGCCTGCCCGTAGGGATCGGCGCCTGCACCGGGCGCCGCCGACCACTGCCCGCCGTCGGAGGGATCCGAGCCGCCGGGCTCGGAGGCCGACGCCCCGGAGGCGGGTCCATAGGGCGAGGGCTGCCCGGTCTGCCCCTGCTGGCCGTAGGGGTCCTGCGGGCCGTGGGAGCTCTGACCGCCGTACGGGTCGTACGGGTTCTGCTGGCCGTGGGCGTCCTGCGGGGCGAACGGGTCGTGCGCGGGCTGCCCCGGAACGGCCTGTCCGGCCGGCGGCTGCGCCCACGGATCCTGGGAGGCGCCGGGCGCGGCGTACGGGTCCTGACCCGGCTCTGTGCCGGGGGTGGGCTGGCCGTAGGGGTCCTGCGAGGCGTGCGGATCGTTCTGCGGCGTCCAGGAGCCGTCGTCACCGGGGTTGCTCATGGGCGCCACGATACGTGCTCCGGCCGGTGCCCTGCATCTCGGCGACTCCGGCCCGCACGCGCACTCCGAGGACGAGCGAGGACGGCCAGGCGCCCGCGCGAGCGGAGGCGACGCACCGGGCTCAGCGGCGACGCTTCTCGCGGATCCGCACGCCGATGACGATCGGCGAGCCCGTGAACTCGAAGTCCTCCCGCAGGCGGCGCTCGATGAAGCGCCGGTAGCCGTGCTCGAGGAAGCCGCTGGCGAAGACCACGAAGCGCGGCGGGCGGGTGCGGGCCTGCGTCGCGAAGAGGATGCGGGACTGCTTGCCGCCGCGCAGAGGATGCGGGTGCGCGGCGACCAGCTGGCCGAGGAAGGCGTTGAGCCGCCCCGTGGGGATGCGCCGGTCCCAGGACTCCAGGGACTTCTCGAGGGCCGGCACGAGCCTCTCGGCATGGCGGCCGGTCGCGGCGGAGATGTTCACCCGCGGCGCCCAGGCGACGTGCGCGAGGTCCCGTTCGATCTCCCGCTCGAGCGCCGCATGCCGCTCCTCGTCCAGGAGGTCCCACTTGTTGAAGGCGAGCACGAGGGCGCGCCCGGACTCGAGGACCATGTCGATGATCTTCAGGTCCTGGGTGGAGATCGGCTCGGAGGCCTCCAGCAGCACGACGGCGACCTCGGCGCGGTCCAGCGCCGCATGGGTGCGCAGGGAGGCGTAGTAGTCGGCGCCCTGGGACTGGGCCACCCGGCGGCGGATCCCGGCGGTGTCGACGAAGGTCCACTCCCTCCCGCCGAGCACGATCTTCTCGTCGACCGGGTCGCGGGTGGTGCCGGCGACCTCGTCGACGACCACTCGCTGCTCCTTCGCGAGGCGGTTGAGCAGGGAGGACTTCCCGACGTTGGGACGGCCGACGAGGGCGACGCGGCGCGGCCCGTGGTCGACCGGGGCGCCCCGACCCTCCTCGGGCATCGCGGCGACCACGGCGTCCAGCAGATCGCCGGAGCCGCGGCCGTGCAGGGCCGAGACGGGGAAGGGCTCGCCGAGGCCGAGGTTCCACAGGGCCGCGGCCTCGAGCTCGCCGCGCTGGTCGTCGACCTTGTTCGCCACCAGCACGAGCGGCACGCGGGCCTTGCGCAGCACCTTCAGCAGCTGCTCGTCGGTGGTGGTGATGCCGACGTTCGCATCGACGATGAACATCACCACGTCGGCGAGGGAGACGGCGACCTCGGCCTGCTCGGCGACGCGGTAGGCGATGCCCTGGACCTTGTCCTCCCAGCCGCCGGTGTCCACCAGCCAGAAGTCCTTCCCGGCCCACTCCGCCTCGTAGAACACGCGGTCGCGGGTCACGCCGGGACGATCCTCGACGACGGCCTCACGGCGGCCGAGGATGCGGTTGACCAGGGTCGACTTGCCGACGTTGGGGCGGCCGACCACGGCGACCACCGGAAGGCTGCGGCGCACCTCGGGCAGCAGCTCGGAGTCCTCGCCGCCTCCGAGCAGCGCGAGGTCCTCCTCGTCGAGCTCGTAGTCGGACAGTCCCGCGCGCAGCGCCGACTCGACGTCCTGGTCGCTCGGGCCGTCGGACTCGTCGCCGACCTCGACGACCGCGGGCGCGGCGGGGGCGGGCACGGGCTCGGCCGGGCCGTGCGCGGCCTCCTCGTCGGCGGCCTCGGCCTCGGCGACGAGCATGAGCACCTTCTCGACGACGTCCTCGATGCCGAGGCCGGTGGTGTCGATCCGCTCGACGCCCTCGGCGGCGGTGAGGAACTCGGAGACCGCGGAGTCGTCGCGGTCGCGGCGCAGCACCTGGTCGGTCATGCGGGCCCGGGTCTCCTCGGTGTCCTCGAGGCCGAGCTCGGCGGCGCGGCGGCGCATGCGCTCCTCGTCGGAGGCGGTCAGCAGCACGCGCACCCGTGCGTCGGGGGCGACGACGGTGGTGGTGTCGCGGCCCTCGGCGACGCAGAAGCCGCGCTCGGCGGCCGTGCCGAAGAGGACCTCGCGCTGGCGGCGCTGGAGGATGGGACGCACGAGGGTGTTGGTCGCGACGGCGGAGACGTGCTGGGAGATCCGCTCGGCGCGGATCGCGGCGGTGATGTCGGTGCCGGCGACGACGACGGTGGCCCCGGCGGGGTCGGTGCCGAGGTCGAGGTCGATCTCCTCGGCGACGCGGGCGACGGCCTCGCGGTCGGCGAGGTCCACCTTGTGCTCGAGGCAGGACCAGGCGATCGCCCGGTACATCGCGCCGGTGTCGAGGAAGCCCCCGTCCAGCGCCTCGGCGACGAGTCGGGAGACGGTCGACTTCCCGGAGCCGGCCGGGCCGTCGATCGCGATCGTGATGCCCTCGGCGGGGTCGTGCGGCGCGCTGGTGTGCATCCCGCAAGGATACGGGGCGCTCAGGCGCCCGCGACCCTCCATCCGCGCGCCGCGAGCTCCCGCGTGAGCAGGTCCTCACGGGCGGAGTCGATCGCGACGTGGGCGAGGCCCACTTCCCGGCCCAGCTCGTGCTCGAGGCGGAGGTCCTCGAGGTTCACGCCGATCTGTCCGATCTCGGTGAGCAGCCGTGCGAGCTCCCCGGGCCGGTCGGGCACCAGCACGACGAGGGTGGTGAAGGCGTCGGTCGCGCCGCCGTGCTTGCCGGGGATGCGGCGCACGCCCCGGTTCCCCTCGGCGACGAGGTCCGCCAGGGCGCGACGCGAGCCGGTGCCGGGGTCCGGGTCGCCCTCGAGGGTCGCGAGCGCCTCCCGCACCGCCTCCAGGCGGTGGGAGACCGAGTCGAGCACCTGGCCGACGGCCGCGGCGTTCGCGCCGAGGATCTCGACCCACAGCCGCGGATCCGAGTCGGCGATGCGGGTGGTGTCGCGCAGTCCCTGCCCGGCCAGGCCCAGCGCCTGCTCTGAGGGCTCCAGCAGCGTGGTGGCCAGCAGGCTCGCCATCACCTGCGGGACGTGGGAGACATGGGCGACGGCGGTGTCGTGAGCGGCAGCGTCGAGCACGATCGGCACGGCGCCGATCTCGGTGGCCAGGCCCTTGAGCACGCTGACCGCATCGGCGAGGGTGTTCTCGTGGGGCACGACGACGAAGGGCCGGCCCTGGAAGAGATCGGCGCGCGCGGCGATCACGCCGGAGACCTCACGGCCCGCCATGGGGTGCGCGCCGATGTAGCGGGGCAGGTCCTCGGGGCGTGCGCGGCGCCGCAGACCCTCGAGGACGGTGGACTTCACGCTCGCGACGTCGGCGACCAGCGCCTCGGGCCAGCGCCTCAGCGCGCCGTCGACCAGAGCGGCGGCGACGTCGGGCGGTGCCGCGACGAGCACCAGCTCGGGGTGGCGATCCCCTGCGGAGGGCAGCTCCCCCACCCCCAGCTCCACCGCGAGCGCGGCCGTGCCCGGGGAGACGTCCTCGACCTGCACCTGCACCCCGGCGCGGCCCAGGGCCATGCCGAGGGAGCCGCCGATCAGACCCGTGCCGATGATGCGCACGGGCGAGGGCACGAGGGTCCTCACAGGCCGACCTCCGCCATCAGCGTGCCGAGCTCGCGGCCGGTGAGCTCGCGGGTCTCCCCCGGGCCGAGCTCGCCGAGCAGGACCGGGCCGATCCGGGTGCGGACCAGCGCCGTCAGCTCGAAGCCCTGGGAGGCGAACATGCGTCGCACGATCCGGTTGCGGCCCTCGTGGAGGGTCACCTCGACCACGGCCTCGCGACCGTCCTGGGCGAGGACGCGGGCACGGTCCGCGCGGGCCGGTCCGTCCTCGAGCTCGACCCCGTCCCGCAGCACCTTGACCAGACCGCGCGGCGGACCGCCCGGGGCGTCGAAGCGGCACACGTAGGTCTTGTCGACCTCGAAGCTCGGGTGGGTCAGCCGGTGGGCGAGCTCGCCGTCGTTGGTCAGCAGCAGCAGCCCCTCGGTCTCGTAGTCGAGCCGGCCGACGTGGTAAAGCCGCGGGGCGTAGTGCGCGGTGAACTCGGCGAGGTCCCGTCGGCCCTCGGGATCGCTCATCGCGGAGACGACGCCGCGGGGCTTGTTCAGCACCACCGTCAGCTTCGCCTCGTCGAGCTGCAGCCGGCGCCCGTCGACGTGGACCACCTGGCTGGCCGGATCGATCCGCACACCCTGCTCGAGGACGACGGCGCCGTCCACGCGCACCCGCCCCGAGGAGATCAGCGCCTCGCAGGCGCGGCGGGAGCCGAAGCCGGCCCGGGCCAGCACCTTCTGGAGTCGCTCGCCGTCCTCGCGATGGGCCTCGACGGGCTCGCCGTGCTCGCGGGGCGGGGTCACGAGCGCCCCGTCGTCGTCCCGCAGGCGCACCTGCCTGGGAGGGGTGAACGCGCTGCGCCGACGGGCAGGACGGCCCGCGCCGCCTCGTCGGGCGCCGCCGCGGCCGCGGCCGCCCCGGCCGTCGCCTCCGCGGCCCGCGCTCCCGCTGTCCCGGCGCGATCCCCCGCCGGCCATCAGGCCGCGGCGCCGCGCGCGATGAGCTCGCGGGCGAGCTGCCGGTACGCGGCGGCACCCTTGTTCGACGTGGCGAAAGAGATGATCGGCTCCGCGGCGACGGAGGCGTCGGGGAACTTCACGGTGCGGTTGATGGTGGTGTGGAAGACCTTGTCGGGGAAGGCCTCGACCACTCGCTGGCACACCTCGCGGGCGTGCAGGGTGCGCGGGTCGAACATCGTGATCACGATGCCGTCGAGGTCGAGGCGCGGGTTGATGCGGTCCTGCACCTTCTCGATCGTCTCCACGAGCAGTGCCACGCCGCGCAGCGCGAAGTACTCGGCCTCGAGCGGGATGATCACGCCGTGGCTCGCGGCCAGCGCGTTGACCGTGAGCAGGCCCAGCGAGGGCTGGCAGTCGATGATGATGACGTCGTAGTCGTCGGCCACGGGGCGCAGCACGCGGGCGAGCGCCATCTCGCGGGCGACCTCGTTGACGAGGGTGACCTCGGCGGCGGAGAGGTCGATGTTCGCCGGGAGCACGTCGAGGTCCTCGGTGTCGGTCTCCTGGATGACCGTGCGGACGTCATGCCCGCGCTCCATCAGGAGGTTGTACACGGTGATGTCGAGCTCGTAGGGGTTCACGCCCAGACCGGCGCTCAGCGCGCCCTGCGGGTCGAGGTCGACCAGGAGCACCTTCCGGCCCAGCTCGGCCAGGGCCGCGCCCAGGTTGATGACGCTCGTGGTCTTCCCCACCCCGCCCTTCTGGTTGACCATCGAGATGATCCGGGCAGGCCCGTGGGAGTCGAGCGCGGCCGGCTCCGGGAGCTCCGGCATCGGCCGGCCGGTGGGGCCGAGGTCGATGTCCAGCTGCTGGGGGGAGGTCGGGCTCACGTCGTTGTCCTGTCGTCGGCGTCGTGGTCGGGTGCGGGCACGCGGCGGGGCGAGCGGGATCCGGAGGTGCTCCGGCCCCAGCCCGGGGAGCGACGGCTGAGCGCCGGTCCCCGCGTCTCCCGCGGTGAGCCCCCGTCGGCCGGGGCCGGTCGGGGGCGTCGTGCCGCCCAAGTCTAAGCCCCCCGCCGGGCGCGGGGGTGGGCACCGGCGTGGGTCTCGCGGAGCGAGTCGACCGTCACCTGGGTGTAGAGCTGGGTGGTGGTGACCGAGGCGTGGCCCAGGAGCTCCTGGACGCTGCGCACGTCGGCCCCGCCGTGCAGGAGGTGCGTCGCGTAGGAGTGGCGCAGGGTATGAGGGCTGATCGGCTCGGGGAGGTCCGACAGCTCGGCGTCGCGGGCGCAGCGCTGGACCACCTGCCAGGCGGCCTGGCGGGTCAGACGCGTCCCGCGCGAGCCGAGGAAGATCGCCGGGGTGCCGCTGCCCCGCGCGGCGAGGGCGGGCCGTCCCCGCGTCAGATACGCCCCGAGCGCCTCGAGGGCGAAGCGCCCCACCGGGACGAGGCGGTGCCTGTCCCCCTTCCCTCGCAGCACCGCCGCGCGCTCACGCATGTCCACGTCGTCCAGGTCCAGCCCGGTGGCCTCGGAGATCCTGGCGCCGATGCCGTAGAGCAGCTCGAGCAGTGCCCGATCGCGCAGCGCGCGCTCGGTCGCGTCCCGGCCCGTGCCGGGGCGCCCGGCGGCGGCGAGCAGCGACTCCACCTGGTCGATCGACAGGGGATGCGGGAGTCGGCGCGGAAGGGTCGGGCTCGGCACGAGGCGGGAGGGGTCCCCGGTGGAGGAGACCCGTTCGGCGTCGAGAAAGGAGTGCAGTCCCCGCACCGCGGCCAGGGAACGGGCGGCGGAGGAGGCGGACAGGGGGGTCCCGCCGTCGGACCCGGTGCGCAGCGCCTGGAGCCACTCCCCCAGCTGCTGCGGATCGACGGAGGCGGGGTCGATCTCGCGCCGCGACAGCTCGACCAGATAGCGACGGAGGTCACGCCGGTAGGCGGCCAGGGTGTTCTGCGACAGGCCCCGCTCGATGCGGAGATGGCCGAGGTACTGCTCGAGGATGCGGCGGTCGCCGGGGCGCAGGGACTCCTCGTCCCCGAGCGGGTGCGGTGCCTCCCCGGCGCTCATCGCCTCAGAGCGTGACGAAGGGATCGATCGCGAGGGCCACGAACAGCACCGTGAGATAGGTGATCGAGCCGTGGAAGACCTTCATCGGACCCAGCGCCCTGCCGCTCAGCCCGCGGCGGACCCGCAGCGCGTAGCGCACCACCAGGACGCCGAACCAGGCGCCGGCGCCGACGGCGGCGACCCCGTACACCCAGCCGGTCGCGCCCAGCGGGATGATCGCGAGGCTCGAGGCGATCATCAGGGCGGTGTGCAGCAGCATCTGCGAGGCGACGCTCGAGCGGGAGGCGACCACGGGCAGCATCGGCACGCCGGCGTTGGCGTAGTCGTCCTGGAACTTCTCCGCGAGGGGCCAGTAGTGCGGAGGGGTCCAGAAGAAGATGACCAGGAACAGCAGCACCGCCGTCCAGGACACGGTCCCGGTGACCGCGGACCAGCCGATGAGCACGGGCATGCAGCCGGCGACCCCGCCCCAGACGATGTTCTGGCTGGTGCGGCGCTTGAGGAGCATCGTGTAGAAGACGACGTAGAGCAGGATCGCGCCGACCGCGAGCGCGGCCGACATCCAGTTCACCAGCAGTCCCAGCCACAGCGCCGAGACCACCGAGATCGTCAGGCCGAAGATCAGCGCGGCGCGCGGGGTGACGGCGCCGGAGGGGATCGGCCGCTTCCGGGTGCGCTTCATCTTCGCGTCGATGTCGCGCTCGAGGTACATGTTCAGCGCGTTCGCGCCGCCCGCGGCGAGATAGCCGCCGATGATCGTGGCGAGGATCAGCCACACCGAGGGGAAACCGCCCGCGGCGAGGAACATCGTGGGGATCGTCGTGATGAGCAGCAGCTCGATGATGCGCGGCTTGGTCAGCGCGACATAGGCGCGGAGGGTGGAGCCGACGGTCCGCGGACCGCGCCCGCCGTCCTGGCCTGCGCCCCGCACCGAAGCTCCCTGGGTGGCGGTCACCGCCCACCGTCCTTCCTCCTGGTCGCGGCCCGAGGCCGCGCGAACCACCCCAGTCTAGGCGGTCGCCCCCGCCGTCGGGACCAGGACGCGAGGTGAGAGAGGGCACCGTCCGGAGCGGCAACAGCCTGGACGCACATGACCCGGGCTCGCCGCCCGGACTAAGGTGGTCCCCGTCGCCTCGTATGCGGAATGCGCACGTCGCAGCCGGTTCACCGGCGCAGCGCTGCGAGGCCTGTCTTTCCGAGCGGCCGAAGAGGCCGCATCCCGGCGAAAGGATGCCCACGACATGACGGAGAACTTCACGGCCCCCGAGGGCTGGACCGAGCTCGACGAGCGGGCGGTCGACACCGTCCGCGTCCTGGCCGCCGACGCGGTGGAGAAGGTCGGCAACGGCCACCCCGGCACCGCCGTCAGCCTGGCCCCGGCCGCGTACCTGCTCTACCAGGACGTGATGCGCCACGACCCGAAGGACCATGGCTGGCTGGGCCGTGACCGCTTCGTGCTCTCCGCAGGCCATTCGAGCCTGACCCAGTACATCCAGCTCTTCCTCGGCGGCTTCGGCCTCGAGAAGAAGGACATCGAGGAGCTGCGCACCTGGGGCTCGAAGACCCCCGGCCACCCCGAGAACTTCCACACCGCGGGCGTGGAGATCACCACCGGTCCCCTCGGCCAGGGCATCTCCTCGGCCGTCGGCATGGCGATGGCCCAGCGCCGCGAGCGCGGCCTGCTGGACCCCGACGCCGCCCCCGGGACGAGCCCCTTCGACCACTTCACCTACGTCATCGCCTCCGACGGCGACCTGCAGGAGGGCGTCTCCTCCGAGGCGAGCTCCCTCGCGGGCACCCAGCAGCTCGGCAACCTGATCGTGCTCTGGGACGACAACGAGATCTCGATCGAGGGCGACACCTCCATCGCCTTCACCGAGGACACCGCCGCGCGCTACGAGGCCTACGGCTGGGACGTGCGCACCGTGGACTGGACCCACGGCGGAACGGAGTACGGCGAGGACGTCGCGGCGCTGAAGGACGCGATCCTCGAGGGCCAGAAGGTCACCGACAAGCCCACCTTCATCCGCCTGCGCACCGTCATCGGCTGGCCGATCCCGGAGCTCGCCGGCTCGCACTCCGTGCACGGCGCGAAGCTCGGCGCCGACGGCGTCAGGGGCCTCAAGGAGGCCGTCGGCTTCGACCCCGAGCAGACCTTCCAGGTCGACGAGGACGTCCTCGCCCACACCCGCGGGCTCGCCGAGCGCGCCGCGGAGAAGAAGGCAGAGTGGGACACGGGGTACCAGGCCTGGCGCTCCGCGAACCCGGAGCGGGCCGCGCTGCTGGACCGCCTCGTCGCCCGCGAGCTGCCGGAGGGCTTCGCCGAGGCGTTCCCGACCTTCGAGGCCGACGAGAAGGGCGTCGCCACCCGCGCCGCCTCCGGCAAGGTCCTCGGCGAGCTCGCCGCGGTCATGCCCGAGCTGTGGGGCGGCTCCGCCGACCTCGCCGGCTCGAACAACACCACCATGAAGGGCGAGCCGTCCTTCCTGCCCGAGGAGATCGGCTCCGCCGAGTTCTCCGGCGACCAGTTCGGCCGCACGCTGCACTTCGGCATCCGTGAGCACGGCATGGGCGCGATCCTCTCCGGGATCTCCCTGCACGGGCTGACCCGTCCCTACGGCGGCACCTTCTTCCAGTTCGCGGACTACATGCGCGGCTCGGTGCGCCTGGCCTCGCTGATGAAGACCCCGGTCACCTACGTGTGGACCCACGACTCGATCGGCCTGGGCGAGGACGGCCCGACCCACCAGCCGGTCGAGCACTTCGCCGCCTACCGCGCGATCCCGAACCTCTCGATCGTCCGGCCCGCGGACGCGAACGAGACCGCGCAGGCATGGAAGGTGCTGCTCGAGCGGGACAACGGCCCCGTCGGCCTGCTCCTGTCCCGTCAGGCGCTGCCCACCTTCGACCGCTCCGAGTACGCCGGCGCGGAGAACGTCGCCAAGGGCGGGTACGTCATGAAGGACGCCTCCGACGGCGAGCCGAAGGTCATCCTCATCGCCACCGGCTCCGAGGTGCAGTACGCGGCCGAGGCGCAGCAGCGGCTCGAGGCCGAGGGCACTCCGACCCGCCTGGTCTCGATGCCGTCGGTCGAGTGGTTCGACGAGCAGTCCGAGGAGTACCGGGAGTCCGTGCTCCCCTCCTCCGTGACCGCTCGCGTGAGCGTCGAGGCCGGCATCGCCATGCCGTGGCACCGCTTCCTCGGCGCGCACGGCCGGGCCGTGTCGCTCGAGCACTACGGCGCCTCCGCCGATGCGAAGACGCTGTTCCGCGAGTACGGCTTCACCCCCGAGGCCGTCGTCGAGGCGGCGAAGGGGTCCCTGGCCGCCGCCGGAGCCTGATCCGCCGCGGGGGCGGGACCGTGCGGTCCCGCCCCCGCCTCCCTCCCCCGTCCGTCCCCCATGATCCCCAGGTCGTCGCGGTGTTCCTCCGGACACCTCCTGGATGAAAGCTCCCCGCGGACGCGTTGACCACGACGACAGCAGATGCGACCCAGGGCGCGCCGCGCCCGGAAGGAACGTCATGACCCAGAACACCTCCACCCAGGCCCTCTCCGACGCCGGCGTCTCGATCTGGCTCGACGACCTCTCTCGCAAGCGCCTGCAGACGGGCAACCTCGCCGAGCTGCTCGCGACCCGCAATGTCGTGGGTGTGACCACCAACCCCTCGATCTTCCAGGCCGCGATCTCCGGCTCGGACGAGTACGACGCCGACATCGCCCGACTCGCGGGCGAGGGCAAGGACGTCGACCAGGTCATCGAGGTGCTCACCACCGATGACGTCCGGAACGCCGCCGATCTCCTGGCCGACGCCTACGCCTCCTCCCAGGGCTTCGACGGGCGCGTCAGCATCGAGGTGGACCCGCGCCTGGCCCACGAGACCGAGCGCACGATCGAGCAGGCCGAGCACCTCTTCGAGGTCGTCGGCCGCGAGAACGTGATGATCAAGATCCCCGCGACCGAGGCGGGCCTGCCCGCGATCACCGCCGTGATCGCCGCCGGCATCAGCGTCAACGTCACGCTGATCTTCTCCGTCGAGCGCTACCAGGCCGTCATCGACGCCTATCTCACCGGCCTCGAGAAGGCCGCCGAGGCTGGCCGCGACCTCTCCGCCATCCACTCCGTCGCCTCGTTCTTCGTCTCCCGCGTGGACACCGAGATCGACGCGCGCCTGGACGCCCTCGGCGGCACCGCCGTCGACCTCAAGGGACAGGCCGGCGTCGCCAACGCGCAGGCCGCCTTCGGCGTGTACCTCGCCGCCTTCGGCGGTGAGCGCTTCGAGGCGCTGTCCGCGAAGGGCGCGAACGTGCAGCGTGCCCTGTGGGCCTCCACGGGGGTGAAGAACCCCGACTACCCCGACACCCTCTACGTCGACGGTCTGGTCGCGGATCCGACCGTGAACACCATGCCCGAGAAGACCCTCGAGGCCGCCGCCGACCACGCCCAGCTCAAGGCGCCGCTGTCCGCCGAGACCGCCGCCGCCGGCGAGGCCGCGCTCGAGCGGATCGCCGAGGCCGGGGTCGACCTCGCCGACGTGTTCGCGCTCCTCGAGCGCGAGGGCGTCGAGAAGTTCGAGAAGGCCTGGAACGAGCTCCTGGAGACGGTCTCCGCCTCCGTCGAGTCCGTCCGCGCCTGACCGCCGTCGGAGCACGGGTCCGCCGCGGAGCGGGCCCGTGCTCCTGCCGTCCCGTGTCCGAGAAAGGACCATCGTGACCGACTCCCCCACTCCCTCCACCGCGGCCGGCTCTCCGAACCCGCTGCGCGATCCCCGGGACCGGCGCCTGCCGCTGATCGCCGGCCCCAGCTCCATGGTGATGTTCGGCGTCACCGGCGACCTCGCCCGCAAGAAGCTCCTGCCGGCGATCTACGACCTCACCCACCGCGGCCTGCTCCCGCCGAGCTTCGGTCTCGTCGGCTACGGCCGCCGCGAGTGGTCCGACGACGACTTCGCCGAGTACGTCAAGAAGTCGGTCTCCGAGCACTCCCGCACCGGTTTCGACGAGAGCGTCTTCGAGCAGCTGCGCGGCGGCCTCCGCTTCGTCACCGGCACCTTCGACGACAAGGCCGCCTTCGAGCGGCTCACCGAGGTCGTCGGCGAGCTGGACCGCACCCGCGGCACCGGCGGCAACCACGCCTTCTACCTCTCGATCCCGCCGGACGCCTTCCCGCAGGTGTGCGGGCAGCTCGCCGAGTCGGGTCTGAACACCCCGCAGGACGGCTCCTGGCGCCGCGTGGTCATCGAGAAGCCCTTCGGGCACGACCTCGCCTCCGCGCGCGAGCTCAACGACGTGGTCGAGAAGGCGTTCCGCCCCGAGGACGTCTTCCGCATCGACCACTACCTCGGCAAGGAGACGGTCCAGAACATCCTCGCGCTGCGTTTCGCGAACCAGATGTTCGAGCCGATCTGGAACGCGAGCTACGTCGACCACGTGCAGATCACGATGGCCGAGGACATCGGCATCGGGTCCCGCGCCGGCTACTACGACGGCATCGGCACCGCCCGCGACGTCATCCAGAACCACCTCCTCCAGCTCCTCGCGCTCACCGCGATGGAGGAGCCGGTCACCTTCCGGGCCGGCGACCTGCGCGCCGAGAAGGAGAAGGTGCTCGCCGCCGTCGAGCTGCCGGGCGATCTCGCCGCGCACACCGCGCGCGGCCAGTACGTCGGCGGCTGGCAGGGCGGCGAGCAGGTGCGCCCCTATCTCGAGGAGGACGGCATCCCCGCCGACTCCACCACCGAGACCTTCGCCGCGATGCGCCTGGACATCGCGACCCGGCGCTGGGCGGGCGTGCCCTTCTACCTGCGCGCCGGCAAGCGCCTGGGCCGCCGCGTCACCGAGATCGCGGTCGTCTTCAAGCGCGCACCGTTCCTGCCCTTCCACTCGACGGACACCGCCGACCTCGGTCAGAACGCGATCGTGATCCGCGTCCAGCCGGACGAGGGCGTCACGATGCGATTCGGCTCCAAGGTCCCCGGCACCCAGATGGAGGTGCGGGACGTGTCCATGGACTTCGCCTACGGCATGAACTTCACCGAGGAGTCCCCCGAGGCGTACGAGCGGCTCATCCTGGACATGCTGCTGGGCGACCCGCCGCTGTTCCCGCGCCAGAAGGAGGTCGAGCTCTCCTGGAAGATCCTCGACCCCATCACCGAGTTCTGGGCCGAGAACCTCGACCCCGCGCCGTACCGGCCGGGCACCTGGGGCCCCGACACCGCACACGACATGCTCGCCCGTGACGGGCGCACCTGGAGGCGACCGTGATCACCACCCTGACCGACACCACCGCGTCCGCGGTCGACAAGACCATGACCGAGATGCGGGAGACCTTCGGCGAGAACACCATCGGCCGTGTCCTCACGCTGATCATCATCTCGACCGGGGACATCGAGGAGCCGCTCGAGGCCGCGATCGCCGCGAGCCACGAGCATCCCGCCAGGGTGCTCGTGGTCGACGCGGATCCCGACGCCGAGACCTCCGGTCTCGATGCGGAGATCCGTGTGGGCCGCGACGCCGGCGCCGGCGAGATCGTGATCCTCCATGCGCGCGGTGACGTGCTGTGGTCCCTCGACACGCTGATCATGGCGCTGCTGCTGCCGGATGCACCGATCGTCACCTGGTGGCCGGAGATCGCCCCCTCCTCCCCGGTGCACGACGTGCTCGGCTCGATGTCGCAGCGTCGGATCACCGACTCCGCCGCCTGCTCGGACCCGCTCGCGACGCTCAAGCGTCTGCGCCGCGGCTACGCCAGCGGCGACTCGGACTTCGCCTGGGCGCGGCTGACCCGCTGGCGCGGGCTGGTCGCGAGCGCCTACGAGGTCCCGCCCGTCTCGGTCCCCACCGCGGTGGAGGTCTCCGGCACCGTCGGCAACCCGTCGGTGCTGCTGATGGCCTCCTGGCTCGAGCACACCCTCGGCGTGGAGGCGACGATCACGCCGCCGCCGGAGGACGATCCCGAGTTCGCGGGCGTGCACGGCGTGCGCCTGGTGCGCGAGGACGGCAGGATCGAGCTGACCCGCGTGAGCGACGACTCGATCGTGATGAAGCTGCCGGGCGACGACTCCGGCCAGCACGTGACGATGCCGCGCCGCACGCTCGCGGAGCTCGTCACCGAGGAGCTGCGACGTCTGGATCCCGACGAGGTCTACGGCGAGGTGCTCGCCGCGGCGTTCTCCGGCATCGCCGACACCGCCACCTTCGCGAGCGGGAAGCCCGAGCCGCGGGACGTCGTGGTCGCCGACGCGGACGCCGTCGCGGCGGCCGCCGCCACGGCCGCCGCCGAGCAGCTCGCCGCGGCGCTCCAGTCGCGCCCCCAGGCCCATCTCGTGCTCACCGGCGGGACCGTCGGCACCCTCACCGCCGCCGCTCTCCCGGCCGCCCTGCGCGGAGCGGGCGTGGACATCTCGCGACTGCACCTGTGGTGGGGTGACGAGCGCTTCGTCGAGCCGGACTCGGCCGAGCGCAACGAGGTCGGCGTGCGCGCCTCCCTCCTGGACGTGCTGCGTGAGCAGGACGGGCTCCCGGAGCGGAACGTCCACGTCATGCCCTCCCCCGCGGACGGCATGTCCCTCGAGGACGCCGCGGCCTGGTACGGCCAGCAGCTCGACCAGATGGGCGGCGACGAGCCGTTCCGCACACGCGGACAGGCCTTCTTCGACGTGCTGCTGCTCGGGGTCGGTCCCGACGGCCACATCGCCTCGCTGTTCCCGCAGCATCCGGCGCAGGAGCGCGTGCTTGCCAGCGCCGTCGCGGTCACCGGCTCGCCGAAGCCCCCCTCGCAGCGGATCTCGCTGACCTGGCCGGTGCTGAACTCCGCCCGTCATGTCGCGCTGCTCGTGGCCGGTGCCGAGAAGGCCGATGCCGTGCGCGCCGCGCACGAGGGCGTGGACCCGTGGGAGGTGCCCGCCTCCGCGGTGCGAGGCCTCGAGTCCACCACCTGGGTGCTCGACGAGTCCGCGGCCGGGCGAAGCGCCGGCTGAGCCGGGAGCACCGTCGGCGTCCCGGAACGTCCAGCACCGCACGAGGGCCGGTCACCGCGAGGTGACCGGCCCTCGTCTCTGCCTCCCCGCACGACCTGCATCGCCGTCGGCCCGAGGCGCTCGTCGCCTCCCCGGGCGCGAGCCCGTCCTCTTTTCCGACAGCTCAGACGGGATACCGGCCAGTAGCAACGAGGAGAGCGCCGCACTCCCCTGTCGGCTCCCCGGGGAGCGCGATACGACGGTGCGACGACGCGGAACGGGCCGCCCCGAGGGACGGCCCGTTCCCGAGCAGTGCTGCGGCGCTGCGGCCGCGGAGGCATCAGAGCATCTTCTCGATGATGCCGAGGCCGACGGCGCACGCGGCCCAGGCCACCGCCATCGTGACGGTGAGGCGGTTGAGGTTCCGCTCGGCGACTCCGGAGGCGCTCGCGGAGGAGGAGACGCCGCCGCCGAACATGTCCGACAGACCGCCGCCGCGCCCCTTGTGCAGGAGCACGAGCATGATCGTGAGCAGGCCGAGCACCGCCAGCAGGATCTGGAGGACGAGCTTCAGCAGGGACAGGTCCACGAGGGGGTCACCCTTCCACGGAGTCGGACGGACCGATCCAGCATACGGCACGGGCCGGGCCCCTGAGGGACCCGGCCCGCGTGGGACGGCTTACGCTCAGCGGCGAGGGGCCGACCGAGCGTCTGGCGCTCAGCCCTGGTAACCGGCGATCTTGGCGAACTCCTCGGCCTTCAGGGACGCGCCGCCGACGAGGGCGCCGTCGACGTCGGCGCGCTGCATGAGCTCGGCGACGTTCGAGGACTTCACGCTGCCGCCGTAGAGGACGCGGACCGCGTCGGCGACCGTGTCGCCGTGCATGGCGCGCAGCGCGTCGCGAATCGCGGCGCACACCTCCTGGGCGTCGTCGGGGGTCGCGACCTCGCCGGTGCCGATCGCCCAGACGGGCTCGTAGGCGATGACGATCTTCGCGGCCTGCTCGGCGCTGATGCCCTCGATCCCGCCCTCGAGCTGCGCGAGGGTGTACTCGACGTGCTTGCCGGCCTGGCGCTCCTCGAGGGGCTCGCCGACGCACAGGATCGGGACCAGGCCCGCGGCGAAGGCGGCCTTCACCTTCGCGTTCGTGATCTCCTCGTTCTCGCCGTGGTACTGGCGGCGCTCCGAGTGGCCGACGGCCGCGTAGGCGCAGCCGAGCGTCGACAGCATCGGCCCGGAGACCTCGCCGGTGTAGGCGCCGGACTCGTGCGCGGAGATGTCCTGCGCGCCGTAGGCGATCGGGAGCTTGCCGGCGTCGACCGCGACCTGCACGGTGCGCAGGTCCACGAAGGGCGGCAGCACGACGGTCTCCACCTTCGTGGTGTCGACCTCCTTGAGGTGCTCGCCGAGCTCCTCGACCAGGGCCAGGCCCTGCTTCCAGTCGAGGTTCATCTTCCAGTTGCCCGCCATGAGCGGGGTGCGGGTGGTCACTTCTGGTCCTCCTCGAGGATGGAGATTCCGGGCAGGTCCTTGCCCTCGATGAGCTCGAGGCTGGCTCCGCCGCCGGTGGAGATGTGGGAGAAGAGGGTCTCGTCGACACCGAGGATGCGCACCGCCGCAGCGGAGTCGCCGCCGCCGACCACGGTGTAGCCGGAGGCCGCGCCGAGCTGCTCGGCCACGGACTTCGTCCCCTCGGCGAAGGTCGGGAACTCGAACACGCCCATCGGGCCGTTCCAGAACACGGTCGCCGCATCGGCGATCTTCTCGCCGAACAGCTTCGCGGTCTCGGGGCCGATGTCCATGCCCTCCTGATCCGCGGGGATCCCGTCGACGCCCACGACGGTCGCGGGGGCGTCGGCGGAGAACTCAGGCGCCACGACGGTGTCGATCGGCAGCACCAGCTCGACCCCGTTCGCCTCGGCGCGCTGCATGTACTCGCGCACCACGTCGAGCTTGGACTCGTCGAGGAGGGACTGGCCGACCTCGTGGCCGAGGGCCTTCTGGAAGGTGTAGGCCATGCCGCCGCCGATGAGGATGCGGTCCGCCTTGCCCAGCAGCGAGTCGATCACGCCGAGCTTGTCGGCGATCTTCGCCCCGCCGAGCACGACCACGAAGGGCCGCTCGGGGGACTCGGTGACCTTGCGCAGCGACTCGACCTCGCGCAGCACCAGCTCGCCCGCGGCGGCGGGAAGGAGGGTCGCGAGCTCGTACACGGAGGCCTGCTTGCGGTGGACGACGCCGAAGCCGTCGGAGACGAAGGCGTCGCCCAGCGCGGCGAGCTCGCGGGCGAAGGCGAGCCGCTCCTCGTCGGACGTCGCGGTCTCGCCCGCGTTGAAGCGGAGGTTCTCGAGCACCGCGACCTGGCCGTCGCCGAGGCCCGCGACGGTCTCCTGGGCGGAGGCGCCGACGGTGTCGCTCGCGAAGGCGACCTCCTGGCCGAGCAGCTCGCCGAGGCGGCCCACGACCGGACGCAGCGAGTACTTCTCCTCGGGCGTGCCCTTCGGGCGCCCGAGGTGGGAGATCACCGCGACCCGCGCACCGGCCTCGACCAGGCGGGTGAGGGTGGGCAGCGCGGCGCGGATGCGGCCGTCGTCGGTGATCGTGGTGCCGTCCAGCGGCACGTTGAGATCGGCCCGGACCAGCACGCGGCGGCCGCGCAGCTCTCCGAGCGAATCGAGGGTCTTCAGCACTGTGGTGCTCCTTCGGGGTTCGACCGTCGGGCGCCGGAGCGGCCCGTCGGGACGGGGGACGAGCGGAGCCCGCCGGACACCGACCCCTCGGGGTGGCGACCGGCGGGCTCCGGGGCTGTCCTGGTCGTCAGCGGGACGACGTCAGGATCAGAGGGACTTGCCGACCAGCTGCGAGAGCTCGACGAGGCGGTTGGAGAAGCCCCACTCGTTGTCGTACCAGGAGAAGATCTTCACCTGGTTGCCGTTCACCTTGGTGAGCTGCGCGTCGAAGATCGAGGAGTGCGGGTCGCCCTCGATGTCCTTGGAGACGATCGGGTCCTCGGTGTAGCGCAGGACGCCCTTGAGCGGGCCCTCGGC
>Ga0308157_10000906_pt1 | contig 75220 bp, 59 predicted proteins | sample PhyBR1_FD_201035 | JGI IMG/M metagenome (GOLD analysis project Ga0308157, IMG submission 201035) | Phyllosphere microbial communities from UC Gill Tract Community Farm, Albany, California, United States - DLSLB.R1 | ecosystem: Host-associated > Plants > Phyllosphere > Unclassified | place: USA...
CTGGCCCCGAGGTTGGCCGTGATTTTGGGCAGAATCACGCAGCCCAGCATCCAGCAGCCCAGCAGCGTGACGAGCGCCGTGCGGGCGTGCCGCTGCCGCGCCGACACCACCACCGACCCCACAATGACCAGGAAAAAATACACCCCGTAGCTAGCCACGAACAGCGCCAGCCGCACCCACAGGTCGGGGCCGCTGGCTTCGCGACCCTGCCCCACCAGCAGCGCCGCCGCCAGGGCCAGCGCCGGCCCCACCACCAGCGCAGCGGCCCGGCCGTAGCCCGCAATCTTGCCCCAGGCCACTTGGCGCATCGTTACGCCCTGGCTCAGCAGCAGGGGTAGGGTGCCGGTTTCGCGCTCCTCTGTGAAGGCATTGAAGCACAAGAATATAAGCAGCAGCGGCACCAGCGTTTGCAACACAAAGGCCACCGTGAGCTCGCCAAACCGCAGCAGCGCGCCCGACTGCTGGGCCGCGCTGAAATTGACGCTGTTTTGCTGGTGCGCCTCCAGGTATAGCGAGGTGCCGGTAAAGGAATCGAGACCCGCGTCCAGAAAGCTCAGGCCCGCGCGGGGGCGAAAGGCAAACGAGCCGTAGTGCGCCACCCGGTGCGGATGCCGGCCGGGCTGGTGGTGAAACTGCTCGTTTACGGTGTGCTGGGCCAGGGCGCGCTCGCGCTGGCCGGCCTGGTAGCTGCGGCGGCCCACTAGGGTAGCAGCCAGCAGCAGGGCCAGCACCAGCGCGCTCAGCACGGCAAAGCGCCGGTCGCGCAGGGTGCTGGCAAATTCTTTCTGGGCAATGCTGCGTATCATCCGGCTACTGCATGTAGGTGAGGTAGAGCTGCTCTAGCTCGTTGGCATTGAGGGCGGCCGTGGGGCGCACATCCACCAGCTCGCCCTCGCGCATGATGCCCACGCGCGTGCCCACTTCTTTGGCCCGAAACAGGTCGTGGGTAGCCATAAACACGGCCGTGCCCTGCCCGCTGAGCTGCTGCAAAAGCGCCGAAAACTCGTTACTGGCCTTGGGGTCGAGGCCCGAGGTAGGCTCATCAAGCAGCAGCACCTGCGCATGCTTGGCCACTGCAATGGCAATGCCCACCTTCTGCCGCATGCCTTTCGAGTAGCTGCCCACGCGGCGCGCTACCGCCTCGGGCGGCAGGCCGGCTTCGGTGAGATAGACCCGCAGCTCGGCTTCGCGGTAGCGGAAGCCCGCTAGGCTGCTGAAAAGCGCCAGGTTTTCCAGCCCCGTGAGGTGCGGGTACAGCATGACGTTCTCCGGAATGTAGGCCAGGTGCTTCTTGATTGCCAGCGAGTTGGCGGCTACTTCCAGCCCGTTGATGTAGGCCGCGCCCGCCGTGGGCTCGATAAAGCCCAGAAAGAGATTAATGGTCGTAGACTTGCCCGCCCCATTCTGGCCCAGCAGGCAAAACACCTCGCCGGGGGCTAGCCGGAGGTTCAAGCTTTTGAGGGCCAGCTTGCCGGGGTATTCCTTGCGTAAGTCTTTGGCTTCGAGAATAACAGACATCCTGGCAGCAATTAAAATGAATACCCCAGCGTAACCATGTAGTTGCGGGGCGCGCCGGGGCTAGCCCGGAAGTAGTCGTAGCCGCCCACGAAGTAGTACTTATCGAACAGGTTATTCAGGTTGACGTGGAAGTTGAAGCGGTTGACGGTGTAGAAGAGCGCCACATCGGCCACGGCGTAGCCGGGCCAGTAGGCCCACTCGTCGGGGCCGCCAGCCAGCGGCGCCACCTGGTTTTCGAAGCGGCGGCGGGCCACGAAATTGCCGCCCACGGCCAGGCCCAGGCCGCGCAGGCCGGGCGTGAGAAAGGTGTACTTGGCCCACAGGCCGCCCGAGTTTTGGGGCGCGTTGGCCAGGGGCTGGCCTTGTTCGGCGGCCAGGTCGGCTTTTGTTACCTCGGTGTGGTTGAAGGAGTAGTTAGCGTTTACGCTGAAATTGGGCAGGATATTACCCGTCAGCTCGACTTCTACCCCGCGCGAGCGGGCCTCGTTTTGGCGGTACACGGCGGCCCCGGCGGCCGTGAGCGAGCCGGTGTTTACGAGTTGGTTGCGGCGCCCAATCTGGTAGGCAGCCACGGTGGCAAACAAGGCGCGGTCGAAAAACTCGCCCTTCAGGCCGGTTTCGAGCTGGTAGCTGGTTTCGGGGCTAAACGGCTCGCTGCGCCCGTAGCGCTCGGGAAAGCGGATGAGCTCGGGCCGCAGCGGCCGAAAGCCCGCGCTGTAGCTAGCGAAGTAATTCAGGTTTTCGCGCAGGGCGTAGGTGAGGCCGGCACGGGGCAAAAACTTGGTTTGCGGAATATTGGTGGCGCCGTCGCCATAGTCGCGCTCGTCGGCAAACAGCTCGTAGCGGGCCCCCAGCAGCACGCCCAGGCGGGGCGTCACCTCAATCTGGTCCTGCACATACAGGCCCGTGGTGTGATAAATCGAGTTGATATAATCGGTGAAAAACGCTGGCGTCGGGCGGCGCACGTAGGTACTCGGGTCGCGGATTTCGTAGCTCGGGTTGTTGAGGTCAAATTGCAGCGGCACCACGCGCTGGGTGATGGTGCTGCCTGCCACGGTGGTAGCAATACGCTGGCGGGCCTCAAACATGGCGCTCTCCTTATCGGTGTTGAAGCGGATGTAATCGGCCCCCACCACCACCTTGTGGGCTAGCGAGCCGGTGTTGCGGTTGGCCACGAAGTAGGCCGACAGGTTTTTGGTGTACTCCTCGGCGCGGCGGTCGAAATAGCGCAGGTTCATCACCGAATTGCGCGGCTTGCTGGCGTCCGAGTTGTCGTAGCTGTTGAGCGTGCGGTGCTCGCTCAGGTTTTCATTGTACGTAAAATCCAGATACGAAGCATTGAACGACAACCAATCGTTGACCTTGTGATTCAGCGACGCATTGAGGTAATAAGTAGTGGTGCGGAAATAGTCGCTCGGCTGGCTCAGGGTGAAGGCGCGCGGCACGCCGTAGAGGTCATTGCTCTTGATGGGCAGGCCGCGGTCGAGGTAGCCATCGTTGTGGGTGTACACCACTTCAGCGTTGAGGGTGGTTTTGTCGGTCACCAAAAACGTGACGGTGGGCGCCAGCATCAGCGTGCGCGTGTCGTTCACATTGCGAAAAGTGTTGCTCTTTTCGTAGCCCGCATTCACGCGGTAAAGCACGTTCTGCCGGTCGGTGAGCGGGCCGGTGAAGTCGGCGGTGGCCCGCATGGTATTGAAGCTGCCGGTCGAAAACGTGACGGCTTTGCGGTCGGTAGCCAGCGGCTTTTTGGTTACCATGTTGATGGTGCCGCCGGGATTGATGTCGCCAAACAAGGCCGCACCCGGCCCCTTCAGCACCTCCACCCGCTCCAGGTTCACCGTTAGCGGCGCCTGGGTAAAGGCGTTGCCGTAGCTGAAACCCGAGCGCAGCCCGTTGAGCAGCCGAAAGCCGCTCTCGTAGCCATTGCGAAAGCCCCGAATGGTAAAGTCGTCGTAGTGAGAGTATTGGGTTACGCCAGCCACGTTCTTCACCACGTCGGTGAGGCGGTAGGCCTGGCGGTCCTCCATCAGCTCCTTGGTCACGGTCGAGATGGACTGCGGCACGTCAATCAGGTCGGTTGAGGTGCGGGTGCCCACCAGGCTGTAGTTGCTTTTGTAGGTTGTTTCCTGGCGCCCCAGCACCTCTACCTCCTGAATGGCGTTGGAGCTGACCGCCAGCGCAAAATCGGCGGTGGCGCTCGGGGCCTCGGCGCTCAGCAGCACCGTGCGGCGCGCCTCCTGGTGCCCCAGGCTGCGCGTAATAAGCACGTAGGTACCGAGCGGCAGCTTGTCGAGGGCGTAGCGCCCGCTAGCATCGGAAAGCGTGGCGAAGCGGCCCGTCTGGTCCACCACCGATACACCTTCCAGCCCCGTTCCGGTTGGCCCGGTTACGCGGCCCGCCACGCGCCCCACATCTTGCGCAGCAACCAACACCGGTAAGAGCAGCAAGAGAAAAAACTTATACATAAGTAAAAAAGGTAAAGCAGGCCGCAGGTGCAAAGCCTGCTTCCTGCAACGCCGCAGCAATGCGCACGGCGGCACAACTGCTAGAACAAGGGTGAAAAAGATGCTTTATAAAGCAGAAAACCACGCTCGGCTTCCTACTATGAAGAACAAATGTACGACCCTGTTTCAAAAAATGAAACTACGTTGCAAAAAAGTAGTACCTTATCAGCTTACGCTAGCTCCTGGCTGGCAACGCCTCCAGCTGGCCCCTAGCCACGAAAAGACCCCGCACCTTGGCGATACCGGGCCTTGGCGCCGGGGACGAACCATTTTTTACCACTTTCCCAGCGGCAGGCCATTGCGAGGGCTAGCCCAGTGGTAGCCTGGGTTTACAGCGCAACCTTGTTCGCACTGGTGGCCAGCACGGAGCGAAGCGCTATAGCAACCCTGCCCGCAGCGGTTTCTACGCCGGATAGCTTGCTGTTATTATCAACCAGCGCTCTGTGTTGGCAGGGGCATCCGGCGCGTACGCCCCTGGGTAGCTGGCCGGTAAAAGGTCGGCAAACGCCTGGCCTGGCTGCGACACAAATCGGTTTTTTCAGCCCCTCAATCCTATAATCAAATCATAACCGGCGTGCTAGGTGCCGAAGGAAAACCTGGGCGTCGGCCTCAGCCCCACCCCAAACTGCCGGTACACTACCCGGCAGCCATCCTGTTGCTGCCCCCGGCAGCCCCTGCGCTACCTGGCCCCTTACTAGTTGATTCAGTTGCTTTTGGGGACACTAGGCCCAGGCTGGCAGCACCCGCCCGGGCCTAGCGGCCCAGCGCCGGTAGGCTGGCGTGGTCGCGCAGCACGGTTTGCAGAAAGGCCTCGTCCGACAAATCGCTGCTCACGCCCAGCAACTGCTTGATTTTAAGCGCCGTATCGTGCAGAAGCTGATGGTTTTGCTGACGTAGACTGTGGTGCAGCAGCTGGCGCAGCAGGGCCACATCGTGGTCGCTGAGCTGGGCAGCCTGCTCGAATACGGGCTGGTAGCCGGCGGGTATTTCCGCTTCAGCGATGTGGAGGGCAGCGGCCGGGCGCAGGCTGAGCACGGCGGTGCCGGCCAGCAGGTCGCCCAGGCGCTGCCCGCGGCCATTGAGCAGCACCACTATGGTGGCTAGCCCGCCGGCCGTGGCAATTATTTCGAGGGGCCGCAGCAGCCAGCGCAGAAAGTAATCGCCCAGCCGGGGCGGGGTACCGTCGAGGCGCATCACCCGCAGGTGGCGGGCTTTCTTGCCAAGCGTTTGGCCATTGAAGAAAATCTCGCAGGCCAGAAAGTAGAACACGAAGGGCGAGGCTATCAGGGCGGCCAGGGCCACGCCCACCAGCTCGGCGGGGTCGCGGTAGTTGATGGCATGGCTGCCGGTTTCGCCGCTGGCCTGCACGGCCACCACCAGCAGCACGCCGTAGGCCAGGAGCACCAGGTAGTCGAGCAGGGCCGCCACGAGGCGGTCGCCCACGCTGCCTACTTCATACTGAAGCGTAACATTTTGGGTGGTGTGAATGCGGAGAGTAGCCATGAGGAGGGCGCAAAAAACGGCGGGGCGGCCCGCCAGGCGCAGCAAAGTAACGCTGCCGCCCCCCTATCTTCACCGCCCGCTAACCGGCCATTTTTTCTATATGCGCGAAGCAGTATTCCGCCGGCTCAACCAGGAGCGCTGGCGCCGCTACGAAGCCGCGGCCCCCACCGCCGACCCCGACGAGCTGGCCGCCCGCTTCGTGGCCCTCACCGACGACCTGGCCTACGCCCAGACCTTCTACCCGCAGTCGGATACTACGGTGTATCTCAACCAGCTGGCCAGCCGCCAGCACCAGGCCATTTACAAGAACAAGACGGAGGACGGCAACCGCTTCGGCCAGTTCTGGGCCCTGGAGCTGCCGCTGGCCGTGAGCCGCCACCGCCGCGAGCTGCGCTGGGCGCTGCTGGTGTTTGGGCTGAGCGTGCTGGTGGGTGCGCTCTCGGCGGCCTACGACGACACCTTTGTGCGCGTGGTGCTGGGCGACGCCTACGTGAACCAGACGCTGGAAAACATCCGGAATGGCGACCCCATGGCCGTGTACAAGCAGGGGCCCGAGGCGCCGATGTTTCTGCAAATCACCTTCAACAACGTGCGCGTGGCGCTGCTGTGCTTTGCACTGGGCATCACGGGCGGGGTGGGCACCACGTTCATGCTTTTTCGCAATGGCCTGATGCTCGGGGCGTTTCAGTTTTTCTTTTTCCGGCAGCACGTGCTGCTAGCCTCCCTGCTGGCGGTGTGGCTGCACGGCACGCTCGAAATATCGTCGATAGTGCTGGCCGGCGGCGCGGGCTTCATTCTGGCCAAGGGGCTGCTGTTTCCGGGCACGTTTGCGCGGCGCGAGAGCCTGCGGCTAGCCGCCCGCGACAGCGTGAAGCTGGCCCTGGGCACGGTGCCGGTGCTGGGCGTGGCCGGCTTCATCGAGAGCTACCTCACGCGCCATACCGAGATGCCGCTGGCCGCCAGCCTGCTGCTCATCGGCGGCTCGGCGGCGTTTATCGGCTGGTATTTTGTGTGGCGGCCCCGGCAGCTGCGCCAGCGGGCGCCGGCGGCCTAGCGGTTTGCGGCGCGCACTTTCGTTCTTCCTTTTCCTTTTTTTTATGCCCAACCAGTACACGTCTTCCACCCCTGGCTACACCCACGAAACGGACTTTCGGCAGGAGCGTAACTTTGGCCAGAAAGTCAGCGCCACCTTCGAGTTTATTGGGGTGCACTGGCGGCCGCTGGGCCGCGTAATGCTGTACCTGATAGCGCCGCTAGCCCTGCTGCTGGGCATTTTCACGGCCGTGCTGCAATCGCGGATGCTGGGCCTGATGAGCCGCATGGTGCGCGACCAGGCGCAGCCCGGCTACGACCCGCTAACGGCCCAGCGCGCCATGCTGGGAGCCACTTTTCTAAACCCGCTCTACTACCTCAACATGGTGCTCGGGATGGTTTTCGTGTCAATGTGCATTCTCACCATCTACGGCTACCTGGTGCGCTGCCTGCGGCCGGCGGGCGCCGTGGTCACGCCCATCACGCCGGCCGAGGTGTGGCAGGTGGTGCGGGGCCAGCTGGTGGGCACCTTCTTCTCGATGTGGGGCCTGACGCTGGTGGTAATGGTGGGCTTTTTCGTCTTCTTCTTGCCGGGCCTGTACCTGAGCGTGGCGCTGAGCTTGTTTTTCATTGTGCGCCTGGTGGAAGGCACTGGCTTTTTCGCCACCATCGGCCGCTGCCTGCGCCTCACCAAGGGCAAGTGGTGGTCGACGTTCGGCATGATTTTCATCATGATAGCCCTGCTCTACGCGCTGCTTTTTAGCGTGCGCATCGTGGTGGGGATGCTGATAGCCGGGCTGCACGGGTCTTTAATGCCTACTGGCCAGCCAGGCGAAGCTGCTACAGTGCTGACTATCGTTTTCACCCTCTTTTTCACGGTTGGCTTCTTTCTGCTGTACCCGCCTCTGCTGATAGGGTTGGCTTTCCAATACTTCAACCTGGTTGAGCGCCGCGACGGCGTGGGCCTGCGCCACCTGGTAGACCAGCTAGGCCTGGCACCGCTGGCTAGCCCCAATGGCGGCACCTACCGCCCCCAAGAAGAAGGTGAATACTAACGCAGCATTAAAGCGCACCACCAGCCAGTGGCTGCTGCTCGGTGCCCTGGCGCTGGGTAGCGGCGCAGCGGCGCAGCCCGCCCCAGCCCTGCCAGCGCCGCCGGCCACGGCCGTGCGCCTGCGCCAGCCGCCGGCCGTGGCCGCGCGCCTGCGGGAGCTGGCCGGCGAGCGGGCCTTCGATTACCAGCAAGAGCCCCCGGCCGACGATGCGCGGGCCAGCGCCTGGCAGCGCTTCTGGCGGCGGGTGTTTCGGTGGCTGCGCGAGCTGTTTGGGGGCCGCGATGCGCCCACCTACAACGGCTTCTGGCGCTGGGTTATCTACGGGGTGCTGGCGGCGGCAGCCGCGTGGGTGGTGCTCAAGCTATTGGAGGTAGACCTCACGCGGGCCTTCGGACGGGCGCCGCGCCGCGCGCCGCTCGCCTACGACACGCAAACCGAGAACATCCACGAGCTCGATTTCGGGGGGCAGCTGCGGGCGGCCGAGGAGGCCGGCAACCGCCGCCTGGCCGTGCGGCTAGGGTACCTGGCGCTGCTCAAGCAGCTCAGCGACCGCGACCTCATTGCCTGGCAGCCCGACAAAACCAACCACGCGTACCTGGGCGAGGTGGCCAGCCAGCGCCCCGCCCTGCGCCCGCCCTTTGCCGAGCTCACCCGCCAGTTTGAGTACGTGTGGTACGGCGAGCTGCCGCTTTCCGCGGCCCAGTACGCCGAGGTGCGCGCCGCCCAGCTGGCGCTGGGCAAGCAGCTTACTGGGTGAGCCAGAAGCCCCAACCCGCACCTATCGCTAATCACTAGTTAACAAGTTATTCGTTGAAGAACATTTGCCTCGACTGCGAGCCGTTTCGCGACCGCCACAGCGGCTTCAGTCACTTTGTGTATCCGCTGGCCGAGGAGCTGGTGCGCCAAAACCACCGCTACCGGCTCAGCTGCTACGTGCCGGCCCGCGAGGTGGGCGCGCTGGGGCACGCGGGCGTGCAATACCTCACGCAGCGCAGCTTTCACAAGTATTTCAACCCGCCTAGCTACCGCTTCCGGCTGTGGCACGCCACTTCGCAGCTGAGCTGGTACGTGCCCACCGGGCCGCTTACCAAGGTGGTGCTGACGGTGCACGACCTCAATTTTCTGCACGAAAGCCCCGACGAGCGCACCTACACGCGCCAGCTGGCCATGGTGCGCCGCAATATCCGGCGGGCCGACTACCTGGTGACCATCTCCGACTTTGTGCGCCAAGACATTCTGCGCCACGCCGACCTGCTAGGGTACCGCCCTGGCCAGAAGCTGCGCTACGTGCCACGCGGCGTGGAGGCGCTGGTGCCCGCGCCCGGCCACGCGCCGGGCTACGTGCCCACGCGGCCGTTTCTATTCAGCCTGGGCTCGGTGAATGCAAAGAAGAACTTCCACGTGCTGCCGCCGCTGCTGGTCGGCAACGACTACGAGCTGGTGCTGGCCGGCGGCTTTGCCGAGCCCGACTACGTGGCCAAAATAATGGCCGTGGCCGCCGAGTGCGGCGTGGCCGCGCGCGTGCGCATCCTCACCCGCATCAGCGAGGCCGACAAAACGTGGTATTACCAGCACTGCCTGGCCTACGTGCAGCCCTCGCTGGCCGAGGGTTTTGGCTTGCCGGTGGTGGAAGCCATGCAGTTTGGTAAGCCCGTGTTTTTGAGCAACCTGACCTCGCTGCCCGAGGTGGGCGGGGCCGTGGGCCGCTATTTTCCCGATTTTTCGCCCGAGGCCATGCGCCGCGTGCTGGCCGATGGCCTGCGCGAATACCAGGCCGCGCCCGCCCGCGCCGCGGCGCTGCGCGCCCACGCAACGGGTTTTAGCTGGGCGCAGTCGGCCGCCGACTACCTGGCCGTGTACGACGAGCTGCTTCTATCCTGATTTTTTTTTTGCGCCCGTGACGTCTTTTCGCCTGTACCTGCTAGGGTTGCTTGCCTTGTTTGGGGCCTACGTGGCGCTGGAATATTACCGCCCCAAGCCGCTCGACTGGCGGCCCACGCTCAGCAACGCCGACAAGATTCCCTACGGCACCTACGCCCTCTTCGACGTGCTGCCCCAGCTGCTAGGCACCAACGCGGTAGAGAGCGTGCGCCTACCGGTTTTCAACCAGCTTTTTGGTGAGGATGACCCCGAGCGCGCCGCCGAAAATAGGGCCGCGGCCGACAGCCTCGAAACGGACAACTCGACTGAGGCCCTCCCCAAGCCCAAACCTAGCGCCGCCCTACCGCCCCTGCCCCAGCGGCCGGCCACCTACTTGTTCATTAACACCAACTTTGAAGCGAGCCGCCTGGAGCAAGCGGCGCTGCTAGCCTTCGCCGCTGCGGGCAACGACGTATTTATCGCCGCCGAACGCCTCGAAAGGCCCTGGCTCGACACGCTGGGCGTAAGGCTGCTCGACGCTGACTCGGCCGCCGTGCCCGGCCTGCGCGCCCCCGATTCGGTGCGCGTGCAGTTTGTGGCGCCCGAGCTGGCTGGCGCGGCGCTGCGGCTACCCGCCGGGGCGGCCAGCGGCCGGCTAGCCCTGCGCGATGGCCGCCCCGGCACCACCCTAGCCACCGATGCGCAGGGCCAAGCCGTGCTGCTGCGCTTGGCTCTCGGGCGTGGCCACGTGTACTTGTGCACCGTGCCACTGGCGTTTGGCAACTACTTTGTGCTGCCGCCGCGCCAGCGGCAGTTTGCGCTGGCGGCAATCTCGTACCTGCCCGCCGGCCGCCCGGTGTGGTGGGATGAGTACCAGAAGCAAGGCCGCGTGGGCGAGCAATCGGTGCTGCGCGTGGTATTCGGCCAGCCCAGCTTGCGCACGGCGTACTACCTGCTGTGGGCCACGGCGCTGCTCTTCATTTTGGTGGAGGCGCGGCGGCGGCAGCGCATCATTCCAGTGCTGCGGCCCTTGCCCAATACCACGCTGTTGTTTACGCGCACCGTGGCTGGCCTCTACCGGCAGGGGCGCAACCACCAGCGCATTGCCGAAAAGAAGACGGCCCTCTTTCTTGACTACCTGCGCACGCGCTTTCAGGAGCCCGCGCCCGACCTGGGCGAGGAAGCCTTCCGCGAGCGCCTGAGCCAGAAATCGGGCGTGCCCCGCCCCCGCCTCGACGAGCTGGTGCGCCTCATCAATTTTGCCCGCACCGCCCCCGCCGTCACCGACCGCGAGCTACTTACCTTGAGCCGCGCCATCCACGATTTTAAGCGCGAAGCGAGTTGAAAAATCACTTTTGCACTGTGCCGGGAAATGGCCTTTTTACCTAATTGTACTTTTCTAATAAAGCACCTAAGCAGCCCGTAAAGGCACTTTATTCTCTGTTTTTGCACTGCCGTTAGCCCTTCACGAGGCGCAAGATAGTTGCCAGGCCTGCTCATGCGGGCTTCCCTTTGACCCAGCTTTTTCTTCGATTCATGGAAAACGAGACCCCTTACCAGTCGCCGGAAATACCCGCCGAATCTGCGGCTGCTCCCGAGTCGGCCTTTGCGCCACGCACCGACCTAGCCCAGCTCACGGCCCGCACCGACGCCGTGCGTCAGCAAATCGGGCAGGTCATTGTGGGCCAGCAAGACCTGCTGGAGCTACTGCTCACCGCTCTGCTCGCCGATGGCCACGTGCTGCTCGAAGGCGTGCCCGGCGTAGCCAAAACGCTTACCGCAAAGCTGCTGGCCCGCACGCTCGCCGTGCCCTTCAGCCGCATTCAATTCACGCCCGATTTGATGCCGGCCGATGTGCTCGGCACCAGCATTTTCCGGCCGGCACAGGGCGATTTTGAATTTCGGCCCGGCCCTATTTTCGCCAGCGTGGTGCTCATTGACGAAATCAACCGCGCCCCGGCCAAGACGCAGTCGGCCCTCTTCGAGGTGATGGAAGAGCGCACGGTAACCCAGGACGGCACGACCCACAAAATGGGCTCGCCCTTCGTGGTGCTAGCCACCCAAAACCCAATTGAGCAGGAGGGCACCTACCGCCTGCCCGAGGCCCAGCTCGACCGCTTTCTGTTCAAGCTCAACGTGGGCTACCCTACCCTAGCCGAGGAAATTCAGATTTTGCAGGGCCACCACAGCGGCTTCGGCGGCACGCCGCTAACCCAAGTGCAGGCCGTGCTCTCGGCCCAGGACCTGGCCGCGCTGCGCCAGCAGGTGGGCCAGCAGCGCGTGGAAGCCAACGTGCTCGAATACATCGCCAAAATTGTGGGCCAGACGCGCGCCCACAAATCGCTGTACCTGGGCGCCTCGCCCCGCGCCAGCATCGCGCTGCTCAACGGCGCCAAGGCCCTAGCCGCGCTGCGCGGCCGCGACTTCGTGACGCCCGAAGACGTGCAGTTTCTGGCCGCGCCCGTGCTGCGCCACCGCATTATGCTCACACCCGAGCGCGAGATGGAAGGCGGCACCGCCGATGACGTGGTGAAGCAAATTGTGCAGAGCGTGGAAGTGCCGCGGTAAAACCAGCAGCGGGCTCCGCTTGACTGACGCGGGGCTGCGCCCCGTAGCAAGTATTCGCGGACCTCTAGCCCGCACGCTAGGGCCCGCAGAAGTTCGCTAGCGCGCCGGCCAGAGGCCGGCTAGCCTAGCTTTTTGAGGCCGACACCAAGAAGTAGCCGAGCAGCAGCGTAATGCCAACGGCCACGAGCAATAGCGGCAGCGCGCACATTCCTTCCCGTCGCTTTGGCGCAGGAGTGGGCACCGCCGCCCCAAACCCCAGCCGGAGTAAGCTAACCAGCCCAACGAGTGCTAATAGCAGAACGAGTACGATGACCGCAAGTATTCCCCCGGCTGAACTAGCGTCCCTTCCGCCATACAGCAACAGTGAGCCTAGCAATAGCAACATCTTTTACAGCAGAACTAGGTGAGTTTGATGGCTAAAGATAGCTACTGACTAGGCGCTGGCACCTCCAAAAAAAAGGCCTGCTTTTGTGCAAACCCCATGAGTTTTTTCCTCACTCCCCGCTTTTTCTACCTCTGCACGGCGCTCATCGCGGGCTTCGTGGTGGCGTTTTTCGTGCCGTGGCTGCTCGGACCTTTGCAGCTACTGCTGGGCGTGGCGGTGCTACTCACGCTGCTCGATGCGCTACTGCTGTATGCGCCGGCGGGCGGGGCTAGCCCGGTTTTTGGGCGGCGGGCGCTGAGCGAAAAGCTCTCGAACGGCGACGACAACGACGTGCAGCTATTTCTGGAAAACCGCTACCGCTTTGGCATCCAGGTGGAGGTGATTGATGAGATTCCGCACCAGTTTCAGCGGCGCGACGTGCTGTTTGAGGCCCGCATCGCGCCGGGGCAAACCCAGATTATTACTTACCAACTACGCCCCACCAAACGCGGCGAGTACGAGTTTGGGGCCCTGAACATGTACGCGGCGTCGCCGCTGGGGCTGGTGCGGCGGCGGTTTCGCTTTGGGCGCGAGGGGCAGGTGGTGCCGGTGTACCCCTCGTTTTTGCAGATGCGGCAGTACGAGCTGCTGGCCATTCACAACCGCCTTACCGAGGTGGGCGTGAAGCGCATCCGGCGGGTGGGCCAGAGCATGGAGTTTGAGCAAATACGGCCCTACGCCGCCGGCGACGACCCGCGTACCATCAACTGGCAGGCTAGCGCCCGGCGTGCCACCGGGGGCGGCAACGACACGCTGGTAGTCAATCACTTTCAGGATGAGCGCGCCCAGCAGGTGTACTGCCTGCTCGACAAAGGCCGCGTGATGCGCATGCCCTTCGCGGGCCTGAGCCTGCTCGACTATGCCATCAATGCCACGCTGGTGCTCAGCAACATTGCCCTGCTCAAGCACGACAAGGCGGGCCTGCTCACCTTCTCCAACAAGCCCGGCGCCACGGTGCCCGCCGAGCGCCGGGCCGGCCACCTGCGCACGCTGCTGGAGGTGCTGTACCGCCAGAAAACGCAGTACCTCGAAACCGACTACGAGCAGCTCTACGCCACGGTGCGCGCCCGCATCAAGCAGCGCAGCCTGTTAGTTTTGTTTACCAATTTCGAAACGCTGCCGGGTATGGAACGGCAATTGCCTTACCTGCGCGCCCTCAGCAAGGCGCACCTGCTGCTGGTTGTTTTCTTTGAAAACACCGAGCTGCGCACCTTTGCCGACGCGCCGGCCGCCACCACGGCCGACGTGTACAACCAGACTATCGCCGAGAAATTTCAGCAGGACAAACGCCAGATTGTCCTCGAATTGCAGCGCTACGGCATCCATGCGCTGCTCACGCCGCCGCAGCAGCTCACGGCCAATACTATTAACAAATACCTGGAATTCAAGGCCAGAGGACTGATATGATAACACAAGGTTTTGCCAGGGTAAAAGAGGGTGCACCAGGTTCTTTCACCCGTAGGCTTTGCGCGACCTTCTTTAGTCTGGCTAGGCCTTGTGCGCTGGCTTTGCTGCTACCGCTGGTCGCCCACGCGCAGCGCCCGCTGCTGCCAGTGCCCGCCCAGGCCACCTGGCAGGCTGGCCACTACGCCTTCAAAACCGCACCGCTAACTGCCCTACGCCGGCAAACAACGGGCCCCACCACCTCGACCGACGAGAGCTACCACTTGCGCGTTACGGCCGCGGGGGCCAGCCTCACGGCCGTGGGGCCGCTCGGTATCCAGCGGGGGCTAGCCACGTTTCGGCAGGTGCTAGAGCGCACGCCGCAGGGCTGGCGGGCGCAGTTTTGCGACATTCAGGACCAGCCGCGCTTTGCCTGGCGGGGGCTAATGATGGACCCGGCGCGGCACTTTTTGCCGGTGGCCGTTATCAAGCGCAACCTCGACGGCATGGCCGCCGTGAAGCTCAACGTGCTGCACTGGCACCTGTGCGACGACCAGGGCTGGCGCGTGGAAAGCAAGCTCTTTCCGCGCCTGCACCAGGTGGGCGGCGCCACCGGCTACTACACCCAGGCCGAGGTGCGCGAGGTGGTGCGCTACGCCGCCCAGCGCGGCATTCGGGTGGTGCCCGAGTTCGACATGCCGGGCCACGCCGGGGCGCTCGTCACGGCCTACCCACGGCTAGCCTCCAACGACTCGGTGAAGACGCTGCCCACCAAGTGGGGCGTGCTCAACATTGCCCTCGACCCCACCCGCGAAGGCACCTACACCATGCTCGACTCGGTGCTGACGGAGATGAGCGGGCTGTTTCCGGGCCAGTATTTCCACATTGGCGGCGACGAGAACGACGGCCGCCAGTGGCGTCACAACCCGCGCATCGTAGCCTTTATGCGGGCCAAGGGCTTTGTGAAAGCCGGCACCACCACGCCCGATAACCACAAGCTCCAAAACTACTTCAACCGCCGCATGCTCAGCATTTTGCAGAAGCTGGGCAAGACGATGATAGGCTGGGATGAGATACTCGGCCCCGACCTGCCCACCCCGATAGTTATCGAAAGCTGGCGCGGCCCCAAGGGCATTCTCGACGCCGTGCGCCAGGGCCACCCCGCCCTGCGCGCCCACGGCTACTACCTCGACCTCTACCTCACGGCCGCCAGCCACTACGCCGCCGACCCCTTGCAGGGCGTGCCCGACTCGCTGGCTAGCCGCGTGCTGGGCGGCGAGGCCGAAATGTGGAGCGAGTTTGCCGACAGCGTGCTCTACGACAGCCGGGTGTGGCCCCGCGCCGCCGCCGTGGCCGAGCGCCTCTGGAGCCCCGCCGCCCTCACCCAAAACGTGCCCGATATGTACCGCCGGCTAGCCTTCGTGAGCGAGGAGCTGGAGGCGCTGGGCCTGCGCCACCGCCGCGCCCCGGCCGCGCTGCTGCACCAGCTGGCTAGCCCCGTGCCGGCCGCCCTGCCCGCGCTGCAAACGCTGGCCGGCGTCATCGAGCCGGTGAAGGAGTACAAACGCCATTTTCAGGGCTTTAAGTACACCACCGAAACGCCCCTAACGCGCCTCGTCGATGCAGCCCCGGCCGAAGCCGAGGCCGCCCGCCGCTTTGGCGCCACCGCCGATAGCCTGCTGGCTAGCCTCAGCATAAGCCTCCCCACGTTTCCGGCCACTCCGCCCGCCTTGTCGGCGGCGGCCCGGCGCCAGCTGGCTAGCCTGCGGCAGCAGATAGCCGCGTGGCAACGCACGCCCGAGGCGCTCGCGCCGCTGTTTGGGGCTAGCCCCGCGCTGGCCGAATACGCTCCGCTGGTCGCTCAGCTCGCCATCGTGGCCAATTTGCTGGCTGCGCGCCTCACTCAAATCGAGCTGGGCCAACCAGCAGTACCTGCGGCCCAGGCCGCCGCCAAGCTGCAGCTCGACGCCGCCCAGAAGCCCGTGGGGCAAACCGAGCTGGCCGTGGTCGGCGCGGCGCGGCGGCTGCTGGGGATGCCCTAGCGCCGCCCGCCACGCATTGCTTCCTCAGCATACGTAAGGAGCAAGCCGCGGCGGGGCCGCCTGGTTCTACCCCGGTGCTCCGGCCACGTGCATTGTCGCTGGTTAACCCCTGGGCAGCCGTGCTACGTAGGCAGATTATGACTCCCGATTCGCCCCTCCCGCCCCAACCCACGCCACCCGCCGCACCCAGCCTGCTCGAAGAGATGGCGGCGCTCACCGGCCTGCTCAATCCGGAAATTATCTGGCAAGAAGAAGCACTACTCGATACCCTGGACGAGCAGGATGCCCAGCGGGCCGCTGCCCCGCCCGCCCCCACCGAACCCCCTGCGGACCAGGCTTAACCCTAGCCCGCAACCAGTTAGACCTTACGCCCGCAGCAGCCGTCCGGTGGCCAGACGCAGGACAAGCGCTTCGGTAGGCTACCCGCTTCTGCCGTTTGTGGCTGCAACAGCCAGTTGAATTTACCTGGCTTACCCCGCCCCAAAGGCACCGTGGCGCACCGGCGTGCGTCGGGTTGGCCCTGGCCCCAATGTGGCAATGACTCCGGCTACACGTTTGGCCGGCTTGGCTACCTGCCAGTAGCCGGGCCGGCTAAACGCATAGGCATCGCGACGCAACGGCAGCCAACCTCAGCCGGGAGGCCGACAAAAGCTGCTGCTGAATCTATAGTTAAGCTGAGCGCTGGTGCGTGGGTACTACCCGCGGCGCGGTATAATATTTTCCTGAGCGAATCCGCACTTGTGATAGCCCGCTGGTTTGCCAGGCGGTCATCGGTAACCAGAACCGGGGACTTGCTGCTCAGATGGTTAGGGTATTACCCAACGCACCAAAAATAACTTATTCATTTGATTTTCATTTATAACAAACACATTATTAGGCAGTTATTAACTAACATTCATACTGAGGGGTACGTAGAAAAGGCCTGGCTTCGGCTGATTTTCCTTTTACTTCTTACTTCCTTTTCCATGATGTTTTCTACTGATTTTGTTCCCACTGCCGGGGAAGTGGGCTTGCTGCCAATGCTCACGTATTTTTTCATGACGCTGGCGTGCTATTGCTTTTTGGGCAACGTGTTCTTCTGCCTGCTCACCAACCAGAGCGTGGCGCCCGAACACCGCATTTCGCGTGCCTACGGCGGGGTAATTGCCCTGGTGGCGGGCGTATCGTACCTGCTCATCACGCGCTTTTATCACGGGATGCTGCACGACCTCAGCCAATTATCCTCGCCCGAGGCGCGGGCCGCGCTCATCCGGCACAGCTACCAGGCCATTGGGCAGTATCGCTACATGGACTGGGCCGTGACCACGCCGCTGCTGCTGCTGAAGGCCTCGTCGATGCTGCGCATTCGCTACCGCGAGGCAGCTACGGCCATTACGGTGATGCTGCTGGCCGATTTTTTTATGGTGCTGGCTGGCTACATCGGCGAGCAGCAGCTTACGGCGGCGGGCGAAATTATTACCAGTGGCAAGCTGCTATGGGGCGCCATCTCGACGGTGGGCTACGTGGTAGCCGTGGTAGCGCTGTACGGGCTGTATAAGCGCTTTGCGGCGCGCGGCAACGATACCGAGCGCTGGGGATTTCGCTTTATTGGCCTCACCACCGTTACTACCTGGGGCGTGTATCCGCTAGGCTATTTGCTTACTATGACGAGCATTGACCTAAGCTACGTGCACATTGCTTTCAGCATCTTCGATATATTCAACAAAGTCGGCATTGCCGTGGTGGCCTACTTGGTAGGCAAGCGCCTGCTTGATGAGCGCCTTGATGAGCAAAAAGTGCTCGATGGCTATGCCACGGCCTAGCTTGCTGCTAGGCTTGCCCTGGCCGCAGCGCGCTACCTACGCGGCAGTGCTAGCGGCCGGGGCTGTGGGCTGGCTAGCCCCCACCTGGGCCGTCTGGGTGCTAGGCCCGGTGCTACTGCTGGGCCTAGTGCTGCTGGGAGTAGCCCACGGCGCCTGCGACCAGTTTGTGGTGCCGGCCACCCACCCGGCGCTAGCCCGCCGCCGGGGGCGTTACTGGGCGGTATTTCTGGGGGGCTATCTGGGGCTGGCGGCGGCCGTGGGGCTGCTGTGGTGGTGGCGGCCGGGGGTAGCGGTGGCGTTTTTCTTTGGGCTGTCGGCCTGGCATTGGGGCTCGGGCGATGCCCCCGCGGCGGCCCGCTACCGGGGGCAATGGGTGGCGCATAGCCTCTTGCGCGGCGGGCTCCTATTCGCGGTGCCGCTGTGGGTTTGGCCCGCCGACACCCGCCTGCTTATCAACGACCTGCTGGCCCTGGCCGGCGCCACTGGGCCACTGCGCGCAGATGCCCTACGCGCAATGGCCCAGTGGCTGGGACCGCTGGTGCTGAGCGGCCACTTGGCGCTGTGGGGCAGCTACTGGCTAAGCAGACAGCGCGGGCTGGCCCTGCGCGATATACTGGAAGTGATACTGCTCAGCTTCTTGCTAGTAGCCCTGCCGCCCCTGCTATCGGCGAGCGTGTACTTTGTTTTTTGGCACAGCTTGCAGCACGTGCTGCGCATGAATGTGCTCATGGGCCAGCCTTTTGCCGACACCCTACCCGCGCTGCTAGCGCAGTTAGGCTTTTTTCTGCGGCAGTCGGCGCCGCTGCTGGGCATTAGTGTAGTGGGGCTGGCCGGGCTCTACGGCATGGCTTGGGCACGGGCGGCCGGCGGGCCAGCGCTTATTAGCCTGGCACTGCTGGCGGCCTCGGTCGTGACGCTGCCCCACGCGCTGCTCGTGACGCTGGGCCTGGACGCCACCCGCTGGCGCCGGGGCTAGCGGCATTAGCTAAGCTCCCAAACCATAATAGCTAGCGCCACTGGAATTGCGAGCGGCAAGGTGGCTACTCCGTTGCCTTCCCGCTCACTTAAGTTCAGAACAACACCGCCACCTGCATCCTGCCAGTGTGCACCACCCCTAGCCCACTAGCCTTGCGGCCATCGTAGGCCACGTTGATGTTGAGGCCATTGGCTAGCCGCTGCTCCAGGTTCAGGTTCCAGGTGTAGTTGGTACCGGGGCGCAGGGCCTGCAAGATTTCGAGGCCCACCACCGACGAGATATCGCCCTCAAAAGCGACCCTGGTGACGTGCGTGGCGGCCGTAATGGTGCGTTTGCTGACCTGGCTCACGCGGGTTTCGAAGCCCAGGTCGTCGAAGCTGCCGCGGGCCTCGGTGCTGAGCTGGTTGGCCTTGCTGGTGTGCAGCAGCGAGCCCGTGAGGCGCAGCGCCGGGCTGGGCTGGTAGCTGATTTCGGGCTGCGCGGTGTAGATGAGCAGCCGAAAATTGCGGGCCTCGGAATAGGTCGTCTGGGCCTCCCGAATGTCGCGCGCCACCGTGAGGCGGCCCGTAAACGACTGCGCCAGGGTGCGCCGCAGCAGCAGGCTCTGGGTCGAGAGGTTACGCAAGTCGAAGCCCTGGGTAAGCAGCGTTTTCTGCTGGGTTTGCTGCACCGTAAGCTCGGCGCCGAAGATGGGGTTGGCGCGGTTGAAATACAGCGTATTGCGCAGCAGTTGGTTAAAAGCCAGCAGCTTGTCATCGCCCTTGGCAAAGCTGAATGGGCTGAGGCGGGCTAGCAAATCGTCGCTGGTGGTGCGGCGGTCCACCGTTACGCTGCTCACGGTGCTAAAGCGCGCCAGCGCGGCACGCCAAGCGCCGGCCTCGCGCCAGCCGCGCGGCGCGTTCACGGTGAGGCGGTAGCTGAGGCGGTTTTGATAGGCGGTGAGGTAGTCGGCGGTGGGCAGGTATACTTTGATGAAGGTGCGGTACTGGGCATCCGGCGTTTGCGCCTCCAGAAACTCGTCTTTGTCCTGCACGCCGTTCTGGTTGAGGTCGCCGGCGTAGTAGTGCGTGCCCTGGCCGGCGGGCACGGCCAGAAACGAGAAGTCGCGCCGCAGCTCGCGGCCGGTTTGCACGCTGTAGCTCAGCTCGGAGCGAATCTGGTTTTGCAGCAGCCCGATGTTGTGGTCGAGCTTGCCGAGTAGGTTGCGCTGGCGGGCGCTGTCGGGGCGGCTCAGCAGGTTCACATCGCGGTAGGTGGCGATAATACGCAAATCCTGGGTGCGGCTGAGGCGCGCCACCAGGCTACCCTGCACGGTTTGCGACTGGTTGTGCAGGTCGAGGTTGTTTTGGTCGGCGGTGGGCGTGCGGTCGCGGCGCAGGGCGTAGCTCAGGCTGTAGCGGGTGCGGCCGGTGTCGGGGCTTTGCAGCGACAGCGTGTGCTCGTCGAAGTAGTTGGCCGAGCGAATAGTATCGCCCCGCGGCGAGACAACCTTGTTTTTATCAAAGCGATAAGTGTAGCCCGGAATGAGCCGCCCCCCACCGTAGCGCACGCTAGCCTCGCCCCGGGCCCAGCTCGACTGAAAGCGCCCGGCCTGCGAATTAAGATAAAACAGCGAGCCGCGCACTTCCAGGTGGCCTAGTTGCTGGGCCACATCCAGCCACTGCTGCACGCCGCTCACCTCGCCGGGCCGGTAGCGGCGGCTGATGCGGTAGTTGATGGCGTGGTTGGCATCGCGGGTGAGGCCCAGCGCGAAGTTGAAAATATTGTCCTCGCGCGGGGTGACAGCCGTGGCGTTGGCGGTGCTGACGGCGCTCCAGTTGCGGTCAAATTCGATATCGCGGTAGCGGTCGATGGGCGCAAATTTGGGCGCCGTGTACTCGTAGTCGAGCGCCGAGCGCAGGCGGTACTGGCGCAGGGCGGCCGGCGCCCAGGCCGGCAGCGCCCGGTCTTGCACCGTGTACCCTAGCCGCATGGCCTGGCCCTTATCCTCGGTGCCCACCGCAAAGCGGTTGCGCTGCAACTGCGAGCTAGCCACATCCACAAACACCGCGGCCGTGGGGTCGAGCTGGTAGGTGGCGCCGGCAGTAGCCATCTGCTTGAGCAGCGGCGTGGGCAGAATGCGCACCGCCCGGTAGCGGCCCAGGTTGGTGCCCACGTACTCGTACACGCGGCCGTTGGCATTGGCGGCGGCCTGGTTGGTACTCAGAATATAATCGCCCTGCCCCCCGCCCACATCGGTAAAGCGCACCGTGTACACGCCACTGAGCGAGTCGGTTGCGTATTCAAACGCGTACGTGCGCTGGCCGGTGCCAGGGTCGCTGCGGGCCACGCGGCGGTACTGCACCAGCGTGCGGTTGAAGGCGGCCGAGTCGGCGCCCGGGGCCTGCACCAGGCTCACGTTGCCGGCTCCACGCAACAGCTGCTGGTCCTGAAACGACAAGGAGAGGTTCGCCGCGTTGTCGGGGTTGTCGGCTTCCTGGTAGAAGTTGCCGCGCAAATTCAGCTTGCCCACCTGCTGGTAGTGGCTGAGCGTATAGAGCGAGCGGGCATAGTTGAGGTCGGAATACTCAAAATCAACTTTCAAGCGCGAGTTGCTGGTGATGAGATGGCGCGGCGAGAACGTGATTTCCGCCAGGTTGTAGTCGATAACGTAGTCGTAGTCAAAGCCGCGCGTTTGCAGGCGACCGTCGAGGTACACGCGCTCCGAGCCGGCCAGCACAATGATAAACTGTTCGCCATTAGGCCCCGTGAGGCGGTACGGGCCCTGCACGTTATCAATCGGCGCCAGGTCGATGCTGGCAAACTTACCCTTGGCCACGCCACCCGCCACCAGCGTCGAAGACCGAATCTGCCCCAGCTTATCCAGAATAGTAACCGCGCCCGAGCCGCTCGGCATCGGCGGGGCGCCCGGCAAGTGCTGGCCGGGGGGCACGGCCGTGGTGGGCGGGGCTAGCGGCGCGGTGGCGGTGCCGGGCGGCGCGGCGCTGTTGTTGGTCACGCCGTTGGTGTAGGTCGTAAACGAGGAGGGCGGCGCGTTGCTGACACTGTTGTTGGTGGTGCCAGCTGGCAGCGGCTGCGGGCCGGGCGCGCCCAAATTAGCCTCCACGGCCGCGCCCTGGATGTTTTTATAATAGCGCAGAAAGTAATCGGGCTTGTTGCGCAGCACCACGTCGCCGGCCGTCAGGTTCCACTGCGGGCCGGTGAGGGTGATGTATATTTTATCGAACTGCTGAAGCGTCTGGGTGTTGCCCTCGGGCTGAAAAGGCACATTCTGGTCCGAAATGGCAGCCGTAAGGCGGATTTTCTCCGTCAGCTGGCCCTCCAGCTGTAGGTTCAGCGCCGAGTTCACGAACACATTCTGGGTATTGCCGAATGAAATACCCCGGCTCAGGTTACCCGTTTTGCTGATGCCGGGGGTGCTGAGAATCTGCTCTTTCTGGGCAAAATCCTCGTAGCGCAGCATGGGCCGCTCCCGAAAATCGAGGCTGTCCATGAGGCGGCGCGGGCGGCGGTAGCGGGCTAGCCCCAGCGACAGCGGCAGCACCCGGTAGCAGAGCAGTACCGAATCGGGCCGCGCCGCGCCGCTGCTATCGCGGGGGGCGGCCCGCACCAATTGGTAGCGGTCGCGGCCCGGGTCGTAGCTTACCGCTAGCCCATTGGCCGTGACGGAGGCCGGCACGATGGTGAGCGTGTCGCTCAGGGTGAAGCTGGTGGTATCGCGGCCGGGCGCCAGGCGCAAATAGCGGCAGCGCCGACTGTTGAAAGGCCCGGGCTCGGCGGTTGCCTTTGCGGGCGGGCTAGCGGGCGCCGCCCCAACCGGGGCGCCCGGCTGCTGGGCCCGGGCGCACTTGGGAGCTCCCCATAGCACCGCCACGAGCAGAGCCACGAGGGCGAAGCACAGACGGTAGCGTTGGGTCATAGGGTAAAGTTCGGGCTGCGCCGGGGTAACGCCCGCGCCGGGGCGTTTCGTGCCGCGCCGGGCCAGCCCCGCTTCCTGAAATTTCTATGACCATCAGCGCCGCTCAGCCTGTTCTAACCCGCTGGTAGCTGGCGTCCCAAAAAAAGCGCCCCGGATACGACGAGTATCCGGGGCGCCTTGAGGCAACTGGAAAGCTAGTGGCGCTGCACCAGTACCGGCATATCGGCAGGGGTTACGGGCTCATCGAGCTGCATCAGCAAATGAAACTGGCTAGGGGTCAGCACCTTGCTAATGGCCGTGTAGTAGCTGTAATCCAGGTTTTCATAGGCAGAAAAGGCGGCCTGGCTCGACGCAAACAGCAGGTGGCCCAGCATCTCGGCCGATTCGAGGCGCTTTTCTACGGCGGCGCGCAGCTTGTTGGCCTGGCGCGTGTTCAGGCGCAGGGCATCGGCCAGGTAGGCGCTCATGCGCTCGGCCCGCTGCGTGGCAGTGGACGCCCCAACGTCGAGCGGCACGCTCGTTTGGGCAGCAGCTCCCAGGCTAGCCAGCAGTAGCCCCATCAACACTAAAACCGCACGCAGATGCACCGAAGTTGACATAGAACAGGAAAGACTAGGACAATAACTAGAACGAAGCTACCTAACGTCCTTTTTACGAGCATGGTTCGCTTAGCAGATACCTATTATCAATAGCCGAACACCAGTTTTGGCCGGGTGAACGGTACTATTTTCTCGCTTAATAGTCCTAGCCGGCCAGCGGCAGCTCCACATAAAAGGTTGTGCCGACCTCCACCTCGGTTTCAAACCAGAGGCGGCCGCCCGCGCTCTCGATGCCCCGCTTAGCCACCGCTAGCCCAATGCCCGAGCCGCTGGCTTTGGTGGTAAAATTGGGCCGAAAAACGTGCTCCCGCACCTCCTCGGCAATGCCAGCGCCATTATCGGCAATGGTAATGAGCACTTTAGCGGCACCGCTGGCCTGCACCACAATTTCCTGGCGCGGCGGCCGGCCGGGGGGCACGGCCTGTTTGGCATTGAGCAGGAGGTTGTTGAAGGTGCGCACCAGCAGGCTTTCATCGGCAAACACGATGTAGGTACCGTCGGGCGGCAGGTGCAGGTGCAGCGCGCCATTGTCGTCGCCATCGGTTTGGCGAAATAAATCGGCGCAGTGCCGCAGCACAGCCACCACATCGAGGCGCGCTGGGCGCATGGCCGGCAGGTTGGTGAAGTTGCTGAAGGAGGTGGCGATGTCGGCGAGCACGTCAATCTGGGTGATGAGCGTTTGGGAAATCCGCCCAATCAGCTCCTCGGTATTGGGCCGGCGCTCGGCAATCGATTTTTGTAAGTACTGCAAGCTCAGCTTCATGGGCGTGAGCGGATTCTTGATTTCGTGGGCCACTTGGCGGGCCATTTCGCGCCAGGCGGCTTCTTTTTCCTGAGCCGCCAGCTCGCGCTTGCTGGCTTCGAGCTTGCCCAGCATGGCGTTATATTCGCTCACGAGCAAGCCAATTTCGTCGTCGTTGCTGCGGTAGTCGAGCACCTCATTCTGGCCCGTGAGGGTAGTGCGCATCAGGCGCTGGGTGAGAAGCTTGAGCGGCGCCGTGAGCTGGCGCGTGGCCACGAAGGCTAGCCCCAGAAACACCAAAAACATGAGGGTAAAGATGTTGAGAATCGTGGTAAACAACTCCGTTAGCTTGTTGTCCAGCTCCTTCTGCGAATCGAAAAACGGAATGCCCACGTAGCCCAGCACCGGCCCGGCCGGCCCCTCTGCGCTAGCCGCCCGCACGGGCAGGTAGAGCGAGCTAAACGAGAGCGTGCCCGCTCGCTCGGTAAGCAGCGTGCGGCTCAGGCCGCGCTCGCGCAGGTCCACAATGGCCTGCGGGTTGATAAGCCGACCTAGCAGCCCAGCCTCGAAGATGAGGGGCTGCGAGCTCACCAGCAGCTGGCCGCGCGCGTCGTAGAGGTTCAGGTCAGTTTCGGTGAGGGCGGCCACGTTGCGGGCGAGGGCCGTGAGCACCGGCTTGGCCGTGGTGTCGGTAAGCTGGTCGCGGCGGCGCACCAGGCTTTCGAGGGCAATGTGGCCCCGGCGCTCGTAGGTGCGGTGCAGGTCCTGGCGGTAGCCCGAGATAACCTGGCTGGCCGTGGCCACGCTCACTACCAGTAGCGGAATCATAATGCCCAGGTTGAGCAGCAGCTGAATGCGAGCGCTAAAATTGAGGCGCAGGCCCAGACCGCCGCGGCGGCCTAGCAGGTAAGCGCCGCCCGCCAGCAGCCACACCACCACATTGAGCAGCAGCTGAAAGGAGAAATTGGAAAACCAGTCGGCCAGCGAGTAAGTGCTGGTCGTGACGATAACTTCGCGCCGGCCGCTGTCATCCTTCATAGCCAGGTGATGAAAATCGCTTACTACCAAGCCATTGGCATATAGACGAGCGTCGCGCAGCAGGGCCGTGGGCAGGTTGTTGGCATAGTCAAAATCGCCCTCGCTGTACACGAGCCGGTTTTGGGCGTAGCCAGCGTAGCTAAGGTTGGTAGCCAGGCCAGGCTGAAAAAACTTCTGGTCAACTAGCAGTTCTGGCAGCACACTGTAGCTAGCCAACTGCTTGAGAATGAGCGTAATCAGAATAGTGCCGGCGGGCGCGGGCGGCCCAATGCCGCTGGGCGCGGGCCGCGTGATATTGACTACCGCCGCGTAGCGCCGCGAGCTAAACGAGTTGTCCGATTTCAGCAAATACACGCCGTCCTGGTCGGTGGGCGTGGCCGTGCGGGCGAGCCGGTCGCGCATTTCGTCAAAGGTGAGCGTGTCGCCGGCTTCGCCGCCCACGGGCCGGCCGCTAAGGTCAAAAAGGTCGATGGCTTCTTCGTACTTATCGAAGTAGTTGTGTAGATACTGGCGCTCGACGCGCCGCCGCAAAACGTCGGTGCGCACGGGCACGCTCGTGAGCAATTGGCCAATGACCGGGTCGGCGGCCAACTGGCGCAGCCGCTGGCCCAACAAAAACTCACCTTGCAAGTCATTATCTACCAGTAGGTTACTAGCTAGCCGCTGCTTATCTAGCAGCAGTTGCCGCTCAAACTGCCCGTAGAGGGCTACCGCCCCAATGGCCGAAGCTAGCCCTAGCCACAGCAGCAGCAGCAGGTAGCGGGGGCTACCCTGGGCGACGCGCTTTTCCAGCTTGCCGCTGCGCATCAGCAGCAGGCCGGCCAGGGTCATGCCAGGCAGCAGCAGCAGCACCTCGTGCAGCAGCACGCCCTGCACCAGCAGCAGCAGGGCCAGCACCGTGCCCCCCAGCAGTAGCGGGCGCCGGGGCAGGCGGCGCAGGTCAGGGGCCAGCAGCTCGGCCCAGAGGTAAAAACCCGTAACGAAGGCGGCCGTGTGCAGCAGCACTGCCAGTATCAGCACCAGCCGAAACCCGCTCATCTGGATGCTCTGCGTGATGTCGAGGCTCAACTGGTTGTTGCTGAAGGCACTCATGTAGTAGCTGTACAACGCTACCACCGTTACAAGCAGCCCCAGCAAGGCGGGCACCCCCCAGGTGCCCAATGGTGCGCGCTGGGCGCGCACGGGTAGCTTATATTGGCGGCTAGCGGCTATTGAGAGCACGGCCAACAGCGTTGCCAGCAGGCCGTTGAGCAGCAAATCGCCCAGTGACGGGGCCCAGCCCGACACAGCATACACGCGCGGGTCAAAGAGCGGAATTTCCAGCCACGCATACGGTAGCCCAAGGTAAAGCAGCGCAAAACGCAGGGCCACGGGGGTAATGGCTAGCACCGCTAGGGCCGCACCAGTGCGGCCGCTGCGCCACCAGCGCCAGGCCACCCCTAGCCACCCCACTGTGTAAAAGCCCATTCCCAATACCAGCAAAACCAGCGGCAGAATGCGCCCCGTGAGGGCGTTGCCCGGCATCTGCACCACAGAGAACAGGTAATGCCCCTGCGTATCGACCAGGGCGGCTACTAGGCCGTGCGTTTCGCCGGGGGCAATGGGTGTGGCACGCACCTGCACCTCCATACCTTGCAATAGGGCCGGCTCGGCCCCAGCGCGCAGGTAACGGTTGCTAATGCCGTAGCGCCGGGCCAGCGGCACGTAGGCCAGCACTACCACGCTGCCCCGCGCCCGCCGCACTACCAAAAACTCGCCCAGCATGGTTTGGGCTAGGCGTTCGGGCGTGGAGTCGGCCAGCTCGGCGGCCGTGGGCGCCGGCCCCGAAGCCGACCAGCCAACTAGCTGGCCATCAACCGCCACAAAAGTGGGGTATGAGCATTGCGCCAGCAGGCGGCGAAAATTAGGAGCGGCCGGCGGCTGGCATTCCAGCATTGTCTGGCTAGCCTCGCGGCCCGCCGTAACGGCCGCCTGATTGACCAGCTTTTGCAGCCGCGCCGCGCTAGGATACAAGGGGTTGGTGCCTGGCAGTTGCCAGTAGCTGTTGGCCAGCCAGCTAGCCCCGAAGCTTAGCAGCGCCAGCACCAGCAAGGCCGGCGGCCACCGCCGGGTTACGGAAATACGCGGAACGGGCAAAGTAGACAAGTCAGTAAACTAAAAGGCGAAGCGGCGGCCAACAACTTCTGCGCCGGCTGCTTGCTGCAAGCTAGGGCTCAGGCCGGAGTCGGGCCCTAGCCAGGGCCACAAAAAACGGCGGCTCCGTGCCAAGGCACAGAGCCGCCGGCTCTTTTCACTAGGCCCCGGCACTAGGCGGGCCGCTTGGGGTGCGTGCGGCGGTACCAGAAGAAGCCCACGGCACCCATCAGGATGTAGGGTACCGTCATCATGTACACAATACCGCGGTTGAGACCCGCGGGGTCGAAGTCGTCGCGCTCGGCGCGGGCGGCTTCCACCTGGCTCTTACACATCACGCACTGAGCCTGGGCGGGGGCTAGCGAAGCCAGCGACAGCAGGGCGAATACCAAACCAAAAATCAGCTTTTTCATAAGAATAGAACGGTCAGTAAGTCAGAAAGTTCAGCTAGCCCGCCGGGTAATACGGCGCAATCATAAAGTACACGATAACGCCCGTTACCGACACGTACAGCCAGATGGGAAACGTCCAGCGGGCAATGCGCTGGTGCTTGGTGTATTGCCCGGTAAGGGCAAAGTACAGCGTAAATAACACCAAAGCAACCGTTACGGCCGCCAGGCTGATATGCGTAAGGAGTAGTAAGAAGTAAAAGCTCCGGATGAGCCCGGTACCGCCAAAGTGGGTACTAGCCACCTGCGAGTGGTAGGCCACGTAGGAAATCAGAAACAACCCACCCAGCGCAAAGGCAGTGCCCATAGCGGCGCGGTGTGCCAGCACGTTTTTCTGGCGAATAAAGTAGAACCCCACCAGCAGCGCCACGGCCGTGAGCGAGTTGAGGGCCGCGTTTACAGCGGGCAGCGCGTGCAGGTACACGTCGGCACCCTGAATGCGAAAAATATCCTTGTAATAGAAAATAATGGCAACTAGCAGTGGCACCACCACTCCTAACGCACCCAGAATTATTTTATATTTGGTGTAATCGCCCGGCTCCAGCACGGGCGGGTGCAGCTGCTCAGTGGCGGTCGTCATAGGTATAAAGCAAAACGTTGATTTCAGTGATAAGCCGCTCCACCTCATACTTGTCGGTGGCGTCGTAGTAGCCGCGCACGTGTTGTGCATCGTCTACCAACAACAACCGGCCGGGCAGCAGGTTCCCGGGTTCGGTAGCGGGCTTAAAAGGAAAACGCTCAGGCCGCAGAGTGGCCTGCCCGAACTCATACTGGGCTAGCTGCCTCAAGCTGTCGGCGGGCAGAGCACCTACCACCCACTTACCTGCAATGGTGCCATACTGCTCGCTCAGCTTCTCCAATCTGGCATCGGTGGTGGCGTTGGTCGCCTCGGTGGGTAGCAGTGTTAACAGGCGCACGCGTGGCTCGGGGCGGAAGCGTTCCTGAATACGTGCCAGCGCGCGGCCAGCCGGGGCGCCAGCTTCACCCGGCGCGTAAAACTGCACCAAGTACAGGCCTTTACTGAGGTCAGTGCTGGCTAGCTGCCGGCCACCAACAGTGCGCACCCGAAATGGCCGCACTTGGTGAAAAACAGTATCGCGCTGCCAGCCTCCTGCCGAGGTGCGGACGGAGTCCGCTCGTTCGGGCAAGTAGATTGGCAGCGCGTAATGATTGCGGCCGAAGCCGTAAAGAAACAAGAACGCCAGCACTGGCACCAGCAGCAGCAGGCCCAGCAGAATAATCTGGCGTGGTCGCATTCTCCTACCCTAGCGGCTGAACATGTGCGATAGTACCTCGCCCACGTACGAGCCTTCGGTCACGAGGGCTACTACCAGCCATATCAGCAGCGAGGTAGGCACCAGGATAGTCCAGATGAGGCTTTTTACCTCGTGCTTGAGGTGCATAAACTCGGCTACAATGAAGAAGGCCTTCATAATGGTGAGCACGATGAAGATGCTGTTGCGAAGCGTACCGGGGTTCATAAAGAATACGAACACGAACTCGACGGCCGTAATGCCAACGAGTACCCAGAAGGTGCGCCAAATCCAGGCGGTGTTCGGCTTCGCAATTTCGCCCTGGGGCAGGTTTTCGGAAGGTGCGTGAGCGGCCATAATTTTAATTATAAGGAAAGAGTTGAGAGCTACAAGTTGAAAGATGTGAGCCGGGCAAATGCCTGACTCACATCTTTCAACTATACAATCTAAACTCCATTACACCAGGTAAAAGAACGTAAATACAAACACCCACACCAAGTCTACGAAGTGCCAGTAGAGGCCGATTTTCTCAATCATTTCGTAATGGCCGCGCTTCTCAAACGTACCGTTAGTGGTTGCAATGAAGCACCATACCAGCAGGCAAACTCCCGAGAACACGTGCGTGCCGTGGAAGCCGGTGATAAAGAAGAAAAGGTCGGCAAACAGCGGCGGGCCGTACTGATTCTGGGCCAGGTTGGCACCAAACATCATCGTGCCATCGGCCATGCGCGTGCCTTCTTCGTGGCCACCGATGAAGTGGCTCCACTCCCAGGCCTGCGAACTGAGGAACATAGTGCCGAACAAGATGGTCCACAGCAGCCATTTCTGCACATCAGCCTTGTCCATACGATGACCAGCTTCTACGGCCAGCACCATTGTTACGGAGCTGAAAATGAGAATCATCGTCATCAAAGCCACGAAAGCCAGCGGCAAATCCAGGCCGTGCAGTCCCGGAAAGGCGTTGAATACCTTATCTGGCGTGGGCCAGTAAGCCGAGCTGAAGTGGAAGGCTTTGGCGGTGCCCTCGTACACGCCGTGCTTGTGGCGAATGAGGCCGTAGGCCGTCAGGAACGCGCCAAACGTGAAGGCATCCGAGAGCAGAAAGAACCACATCATCAGCTTGCCGTAGCTCGCCTTAAAGGGTTCGTTGCCGCCGTCCCAGGTACCGGTGCGCGGGGCATCGGCGTAGGCGGCGGAGGCAGCATTGGGCTGCAAAGTGGTAGATTGGGCCATAACGGACAACAGGTGGACAGGCGGGCTTTACGCCAAAATCCCGTTTAGTGGTTCAAAAGTAGGAACAAATACAGGTACAGCCAAAGCCCACCGAGGAAGTGCCAGTACAAGGTAGCGTTGCCAATCGAAAGCGTAGCGCGCGAATGTACCTGATACTGAAGGCTACGCTTCAAAACCACGGCCACAAAAATGAGGCCCGTAACCAAGTGGAAAGCGTGCACACCCATCAGCACATACACGAATGAACCAGAGGGGTTGGCATCAGCGCCGCCAAAAAACGTGTGGCCCGCCACTAGGTCGCCCCACGCCCGCACTTGCCCAAACAGAAACACCACCCCTAGCGCAATGGTAGCGAGCAGGCTCAGGTTGGTACGCTTTATCTCGTCGTGCTTGGCCGAGAAATAGGCAAACTGCATTGCTGCGCTACTAAGTGCGATAACGATGGAGTTGAAGAGCAGGCTCATGGGCAAGTCAAACTCGCGCCAGTTGCCTTCGTCGCGCCGCACGATGTAGCCGCTGGTGAATGCCGCAAACATCATTACAATGCTAAAAATGAGCAGGATAAGCAATACGCGCTTGGGGTGCCAGCCCAGGCCTAGCTCCTTATCTTCGGCTAGTGCTTCGGAGGTTTTCATATCAAAAATTATTGAGTAGTTTTTGTCTGTTTGCAGGGCCGTTGTCCGTGGGCTGGCTACTCACTCCCAACAAAAAGCTGCCAATTTTGAATCAAACTTTATCTAAAAGCAGCGCAATTTGCACGATGGGCAAATACAGGAAGGAGCCAAACATGATACTCAAGGCCGCTTTGCGGTCTTGGGTGCGCATGAGGCGCACGGTAAGCATCGTGAACAGCACCCCGCACACCAGCGCCACACCAGCCGATACGCGCCCCGAAATGCCCAGTACCAGTGGGAGTAGCGACACTGGAATGAGCAGTACCGTGTAGGTCATAATCTGGAAAGCCGTGCGCAGGTCACGCTCACCGGGCGTGGGCAGCATTTTAAAGCCTGCTCGCTTATAATCCTCATCGGCCACCCAGGCGATGGCCCAGAAGTGCGGAAACTGCCACATAAACTGTATGCCAAAGAGCACCCACGCGGCCTCACCCACGTAGCCCGTTGCGGCAACCCACCCAATGAGCGGTGGTAATCCACCCGGAATAGCTCCGACAGCCACGCATATCGGCGAAACCGTTTTGAGGGGTGTGTAGATGAACCCGTAGAGAATAAGCGAGAGCAGCGAGAGCGCCGCCGTAAGCGGGTTGAAATAGTACGCCAGCAACCCTAGCCCCGCCACGGCCAGCAGTACGCAGAACACCCAGGCTTCATTAGGTGAAATGCGCCCCGTGGGCAGCGGGCGGTTTTCGGTGCGCTTCATCAACTTGTCCAAGTCTTTTTCAAAGACCTGATTGATGATGTTAGCTGAGCCCGTTACCAGCAGGCCCCCTAGCAGCACCAGCAGCGCCCGGCCCCAATTAGGAGTTGCCAGGCCCAGCAGGTAGCCCAACGCGCTCGAAAAGGCGACTGTGAAGGAAAGCCGGAATTTGAGCAGCTGAAAATAGGCGTGGGCCTTTGTCATTAACCTGATAAAATTGCTACGGCAAAGGTACGCCCGACTCGGGCTAGGGTGGGTATCAATGAGCGGCGGTTACCGTAAGCTGCGTTGTCGCATTTTCTACGCGCATCATGCGGCGCAAAGCGAGCAGCGTTAAAAACTGCGCCCCAAAAAGTAGAGTGGCGAGCGTTAAATGAATAGGCTGCACAAAAGCAGGCAGTGCCCAAGAGGCTAACGTAATGCCAGCTACTATCTCCAAGCCGATTAGCGCCCAACTAGCTAGCACAAGCCGCCGCAACGCTGGCAGGGCCAATTGCCACAGTTGGTAGCCCACGTAAGTATTAATCAAGACTACTATGACTGACATTGTGCGGTGCGTTTCAAAAACGCCGCCCAGCTTGTCAACCCAGGTATTGCGCTGTGCATAGGCTGTGGCAGCCGCAATCTGGTCAATCTGCTCCCGCACCTGCGTACCCAGGATAATCTGCACAAAGGTTAGCCCAATAGCAAAGGCTAGCAGCCACCGCAATCCGGTAGTACCCGTTAGCTCTTCATCGGTATCACCCCCTAGCGTTTCCATTGCCACCTGCTGGTTCAGGGCAACTTCTTCTTTATACCAACGTGCCCGATGCGCAGCATAGAGCAACAAGGCAACAATCAGCAGGGCTAGCCCCATATGAATGGTTACCATGATAGGCAGCAGATTGGTTGACACTACCAATGACCCTAGCCAGCCCTGGAAGCCGGTTAGCAGCCAGCTAGCCACGGCCAGCCAGAAAATGGGCTGGTCACGCTTCAGATAGGGTATTGCTACCAAGGCCGTCACAAATACAAAAATGCCGATAAGCGCACCTAGCAGGCGATTTAAATATTCAATCCAGGTTTTGGTTGCATTAAAGTCTGTTTCAATATACTGCGTCGGATGGGCAAATATTTCACCAGCCACCTGCCGAAAACCGAGGCTAGCCAGCGTGCGCGCCAGCTTCTGATTTTTGGCCACGCGCTGCGCCGTGTAAACCTGCTTATAGTCGGCAGGCAACTGGCTCAACTGGGTAGGCGGCACCCACTGCCCAAAGCACTTAGGCCAATCGGGGCAGCCCATGCCCGAACCCGTAGCGCGCACGACTCCACCTACCAGAATGAGTAAATAAATACTAACAACAGTCAACACGCTCCAAAAGCGAAATCGGCGCACAAATCCTGCTTCCATTATAGCTAATCCTTTTTTAGCCTAACAATAAAACCTGTCGATAAAGCCCATAATTCGAGAGAAATGCGGCCTTAACCCGAACAAAAAAAGAACGGGCCGCCGGGAATCGGCGGCCCGTTTAGGCAAAATCATCAGTCCGTTTATTCCGACAACTCCCGCTCGTAGGGAAGGTTGGAAGAAGGCGTCTGCGAATAAGGCACGTTCTGCGGGATGAAATCCACCTCAGAGCCGGGCTTGCTGTAATCGTAGGGCCAACGGTACACCGCAGGAATCTCACCGGGCCAGTTGCCGTGGCCAGGCTCTATGGGTGTGGTCCATTCCAAAGTGGTCGAGTTCCAAGGGTTTTCAGTGGCGCGACGGCCACGGAAAATGCTATAGAAGAAGTTGAAGATGAACACGAACTGGGCAAAGAAGGCTAGGATGGCAGCAATCGAGATGAACTTGTTCAGGTCAGCGAATTGCGAGAAAGCATCAAAGCCAGTCCAAGAGTAGTAGCGACGGGGGAAACCAGCGATACCTACGTAGTGCATGGGCATAAATACCAAGTACACCCCGATGAACGTCAACCAGAAGTGGATATAACCCAGCTTCTCATCCATCATACGCCCAAACATCTTGGGGAACCAGTGGTAAACCCCGGCGAACAAGCCGAAGAATGCCGACGAGCCCATTACTAAGTGGAAGTGAGCTACCACGAAGTAAGTGTTGTGCATCTGAATGTCGAGCGTAGCGTTACCGAGAATGATACCGGTCAAACCACCCGAGATGAACAGCGATACGAAGCCGATAGCAAACAGCATAGCGGCCGTGAAGCGAATATTACCGCGCCACAGAGTAGCTAGCCAGTTAAACACCTTTACGCCCGAAGGAACAGCGATAATTAGCGTCAGGAACATGAATACTGAACCCAAGAAAGGGTTCATACCAGTTACGAACATGTGGTGAGCCCACACAACGAATGACAGCAACGAAATACCAATCAGCGAGCCAATCATAGCGCGATAGCCAAAGATTGGCTTACGGGCGTTGGTAGCCAGAATCTCCGAAACCATGCCCATAGCAGGCATAATAACGATGTAAACCTCGGGGTGACCTAGGAACCAGAATAGGTGCTGGAACAATACAGGCGAACCACCTTGATTATGCAGGGCCTGACCGGCGATATAGATGTCGGACAAGAAAAACGAAGTACCGAAAGAACGGTCAAACACTAGCAGCAAAGCGGCCGAGAACAGAACCGGGAAAGATAGGATGCCCAAGATAGCTGTCAAGAAGAACGCCCAGATAGTAAGCGGCAACTTACTCATGCTCATGCCTCGGGTCCGCATATTGATAACAGTCGTCACATAGTTTACACCACCCAGCAACTGTGATACAATGAAGAACACCATCGACACCAACCACATCGTCATGCCCATACCTGAGCCAGGAATAGCTTGGGGCAGCGCGCTCAACGGCGGGTAAATCGTCCAACCAGCGGCAGCAGGACCTGTTTCCAGAAACAACGAGCAAAACATTATAACGCTCGATAGGAAAAAGAACCAGTACGAGAGCATGTTCATGAAGCCCGAAGCCATGTCACGGGCACCAACTTGTAGAGGAATTAGGAAGTTGGAGAAAGTACCCGATAAACCAGCAGTTAGCACGAAGAATACCATGATGGTACCGTGCATCGTTACCAACGCTAAGTAAAACTCCGGATTTAGTTTACCGCCTTCTATCCACTTACCAAGAACAGGCTGAAGCCAATCCAGGGTTGCTTCTGGCCAACCTAGCTGCAAACGGAAGAGACTTGAAAGCATCCCACCAATGATAGCCCAAACCATCCCCGTAATGAGGAACTGCCGAGCAATCATTTTGTGGTCTTGGCTGAAAACGTATTTCCACAGCCAATGCTGGTCGTGGTGCTCGTGGTCGTGCAGGTGGTCATCGTGCTCGGTGTGGGGCACCGGCGCGGTACCTACCCCACCCTGCGACTGCGCGGAAACCGGGAGATTAGTAGCCATAAATTGAAATAGAACTTCTGAAAATTTACTCTTTACATCGAGGATTGAGCAGCTAAAGGGGTAGCAGGCATTTCACCAGCTTCCTCGATTGCGCTAGCTTTGGCATCTTGGCTGTTGCCCTTACCTAAACCAGTCTGCTTGCTCATCTGCTTAAAAGAAGCCATCAAGTCTTCGTTTTTAGAAATCGGATTTTGGGCGGCAAACCAAGCTACGTAATCATCTGGCTCGTCGACTACAATATTCAGCTTCATCGCAAAGTGGCCCTTCCCGCAAATCTGGTTGCATGCCAACTCATAGTTGAATTTAGGGTTACCAAGCTTGGCCCGCATCTCGTCCGTAGTAGTAGTAGGCGTAAACCAGAAGCGAGTCGGCATGCCAGGTACAGCGTACATCTGCACGCGGAAATGCGGCATGTACACTGCGTGCAACACATCACGCGAACGAATCTTGATAAGTACGGGGTGGCCTTTCGGCACGTGAACTTCCGAAGCAGTAAAGTCATCCATCGCTGCCTTATCGCTTAGGTCAAAGCCAAACTCATTGGAAGCATCGATGAGGCGATAATTTACCACACCTAGCTTCATATCACGGCCAGGATAGCGTACCAACCAGTTAAACTGCTTGCCCATTACTTCAACTACCACGGCATTTTTAGGGGCCGGGCCGGTAATTCGTGTCCAAGCTTTCCAGCCAGCGAAAATCAGCGCAGCCATTACGATAGCCGGGATGATTGTCCAGATTACTTCTATTTTGTTGTTGTGCGAAAAGAAGTAAGCACGACGACCTTCTTTATACTGGTATTTATATGAGTAAACAAAGAGCAAGGCCTGTGTTATGACGAAAGCAATGCCAATTACTGTCATCGTAGTCCAAAACATCTTCTCCATTGCATGGCCATGGATAGATGCAATAGGGGGGTTCATTTTGCTGAAGTTTTCAGCGAAAGACCAGAAAAAAGCGGCCCCACCAACCACCATGAATACTAGCATCAGTACCGCGTTTATGCGGTTGCTAGTGCCAATCTGGCGCACATAGGAGCCAGAGAAAATAGCCGTTAGTATCTGGAGACGGAACAAAAGGCCGAACACGACCAATAGCAGTACCAGAACTAGCAGAATAGTTAAAGAAGTCATTGGATAAAAGGTAGAATTTCGAACTTAGAGCCTAGCGCAAGCAACAAACTGCTGTACCTAAGTTCTAAAAATCTAAGCTCTTTAATTAGGTGGTATGGTGAACGCTTTCCTCGACAAAAGGATGATTAACCGGAATCAGCGAAGCTTCAGTCAGACGGCGGGTAACCAAAATGAGGAAAGTGCCCAAGAAAATCAGCGCAATACCGATTTCAATAAGAAACCCGTTTTCACCCTTCATAGTGCCCGGCATTAGCATTAAATAAAAGTCGGACCAGTGACCAATCAGGATAGCAATACAAACGATTTTCATGATAATCATCTGGCGTTTGGCATCCCGGGTCATAAGAGCCAAGAATGGAAAAGCGAAGTTGATTACCAGATTAGCATAGAACATCCAAGTATAGCGACCATCAAAGCCACCAAGGCGTTGGTTGAAGTAAACAGATTCTTCAGGCAGGTTGGCGTACCAGATGAGCATGAATTGTGAAAACCATACGTAGGTCCAGAAGATGCTGAAACCAAACATAAGCTTACCTAAATCATGGAAGTGGTTTGCATTCATGAATCGCAGATAGCCAGCTTGCTTCAGGAAGATGGCAATTAGAGCAGTAGCTGCAATACCAGATACCCACCACGAGGCGAATACGTACCAACCAAACATGGTGCTGAACCAATGCACATCAACCGACATAACCCAGTCCCATGCCGACATCGAAGAAGTGACTGCAAACAGTACAAGGAATAGGGCTGCAGTAGTAATGCTCTTGTGGAAGTAGCTAGTGCCACCGTTTAGGTCTTCGGCTAACGAAAGCTGGCGCAGACGCCACGAAAACACGCCCCAGATAACCAAGTAGGAAATCATCCGCACGAGGTAAAAGCCAAAGGTGAGGAAACCTGACTTACCAGCAACTATTTTATCGTAGTTAGCCGAGCCTTTGGTCATAATACCATCGTGGGTCCAGTGGAAGATATCGTGGCGACCGATTACAAAGAGGATAACGAGCAGTATCCCGCCCGGAATCAGCCACGCACTCAATGCTTCGTTGATACGCTTCACTACTACCGACCAACCAGCGTAGGCTACATACTGAATAGCCATGAATACAGTACCAACTACTGAAACACCAATGAAAAACACATTGCTGTGCCAGAGGCTTACAATAATGCGACGCAACAATACCGAATGCCCTTCTTCGTGGGCTGAGGCATTATGAGCAGCATTTACGTGCGCAACAGCTTCATGGGACTCGCCCCAGTGCATAAGAGCGGCGACAACTCCTATTATGAATACCAGAATACCGGCACCAATGATAGTGAGATAGGTACGTTGAACCTTAGGGCTAAGGACTAGCTGCTCAACGGCGGCGGGTTCGTGATGATGAGTCAGGGTTGCCATAAGTCAATTACATCTTGCCGTTGCGGGCTTTATCACCTTGGCCAGGTGTTTCGGATTGAGTGTTGGCGTTAGCCTTGCCTTCTGCCTTTTGGTTAGTTGGGTCGGTCATCGCCGAAGCGTTGCCAGCCGATGCATCAGTAGTTGCAGCCGGAGCAGCGGCTTTCACTAATTTGGGCAGGTCTGCTGGGTCGTTGTTTTGCTGGAGTACACGTACGTACATAGCAATTTTCCAGCGCTCTTCAGGGTTAACCTGCGAGCCATGAGGCATCATACGATTGCGACCCCATTGAATGACGTGGTAGATATGCCCGTCGTTCATGGTTTTGTATGCGCCGGCCGAGTAATTAGGAACACCTTTAAACTTGACACCTACTGGCCCCTGTCCATCACCCTTCTCGCCGTGGCAATGCTGACAGTAACGGGTAAAAAGCACTTGTCCTTCTTCCAAATTAGCCTTGGTGTAGGTATAGGGATTACGGAGCGTACGCTCAGCAATACCAACGCTATCCTTAGGAATGTGGTTGAAATAAGCTAGTTTACCCTGGGGTACCGTACCAGCAGCTGGAGTGCGCTCGTTAATACCAAAGGAGTTGACAGAATTAAAGCTGATTTGACGCAGTGGCTCATAAGGAATCGACTCGTACATCTCCGGAGCGTATTCTACGCCGGGGTCGTTAGGGTCAGGAGAGCACGATGCTACGCCCAGGCTCAGCGCCAGGGAGGCCGCGGACAGCCCGTATTTGAGGGAAGGCGACATCATTAGAATTTGGTCATTTCCTTTTGGTTGACTTCACTAGCCCCGTTTTCACGCAGCAACTGGGTCAATTTGGGCAATTGCGAACTGTGTTCGTCCAACTCAATAGCAACTACGAATTTGTCGTCCGTAGAGCGTACATCAAGCACTGGGGTCTTGAAGCGTGGGTAAAGCTTTGAGATAGTATAGAACGTGATTACCATACCGTGGCAGGTAAAAAACACGGTCAATTCAAATGTCACTGGTATAAAAGCTGGCAACGCAATGTGCGGCTTACCACCGATAATCATTGGCCAATCGAAACCCAACGTATAAATCTGCAGCCATAGCGCGAAAGCTAACCCACACATTCCGTAGAAGAAAGCTGCGATTGGCAGACGCGAGCGCTCAATACCGAGCGCGTCGTCGATACCGTGTACTGGGTAGGGCGAAAAGACATCGTAAATCTTTACACCGGCAGCACGTACGTTATCGATAGCGTGCAGAAGTACATCTTCATCATCGAAGATGCCGAGCGCAAAGCGCTTGGTTGAAGTGTGAGTATCCGAGGCAGTGGCGGTAGCAACCGGCGCGGCAGTAACGGCAGGGCTAGTCATTTTGCTTGTCGTAGTTTACGGGTGCCGAAGCCGGAACGCCGGGCGTAGAATGAGGGGCAACAACAGGAGTATTGTGATGACCACTAGGGTTGCGGCTTCCGTCATTAGCACCACCGTAGGTGGGGCCATCATTAACGGTGTACTTCAGGATAGTCTTAACCTCAGCCATGTTGATTACCGGGAAGAATTTGGCAAACAGCAAGAATAGAGTGAAGAATAGGCCGATAGTACCTACGTACACTCCAACGTCAATGCGCGTCGGCGAGAACATTGCCCAAGAAGAAGGCAGATAGTCACGGTGCAGCGATGACACGATAATTACGAAGCGCTCGAACCACATACCGATGTTCACGATAATCGACAGAATAAATGTCATCGTGATACTGTAGCGAATGCGGCGAATCCACACAAACTGTGGCGAGAGCACGTTGCAGCTCATCATACTCAGATAAGCCCACCAGTACGGGCCGGTAGCGCGGTTGATAAAGCAGTACTGTTCGTACTCAACCTGCGAGTACCAAGCGATGAAAAACTCCGTGATATAAGCTACCCCTACGATAGAGCCCGTCACCATCATGATTTTATTCATGAGGGCAATGTGTTCTAGGGTAATATAATCTTCCAGCTTGAATACCACGCGGGTAATGAGCATCAACGTTAGTACCATGGCGAAACCTGAGAAGATAGCGCCGGCTACGAAGTAAGGTGGGAAGATAGTGGTGTGCCAGCCTGGTACTACCGAGGTGGCAAAGTCCATCGACACAATGGTGTGTACCGAAAGTACCAGAGGGGTGGAAACGCCAGCTAGAATCAGCGAAACCGTTTCGTAGCGCGACCAATGTTTGGCCGAGCCCGTCCAGCCCATGCTGAGGAGCGAGTAGCTTACCTTGGCAATCTTACCCTTAGCACGGTCACGGATGGTAGCAAAGTCAGGTACCAGACCCGTATACCAGAACACCAGCGAAACGGTGAAGTAAGTCGAGATGGCGAACACGTCCCATAACAGAGGCGAGTTAAAGTTGGCCCATAGTGAGCCCAGCGTGTTTTGCAGTGGGAAAACGTAGAAAGCCAGCCATGGACGCCCCATGTGCAACACCGGGAACATAGCGGCGCAGATTACGGCGAAAATCGTCATAGCCTCAGCCGCCCGGTTGATGGACGAGCGCCACTTCTGACGGAACAGCAGTAGCACCGCCGAAATAAGCGTACCTGCGTGGCCAATACCTACCCACCACACGAAGTTAGTGATGTCCCATGCCCAACCGATTGTTTTGTTCAAGCCCCACTCGCCGATACCGAACCATAGAGTGCGGTACACTGAGTAGAAGAAAACGCCCAGCAGAACTAGGGCTACCCCGAGGGCACCCATCCACCGGATATTAGGCGCAGCTTCTACCTGGTAGCAGATATCCTGCGTGACGTCGTGGTACGTCTTACCACTCGTTACGAGCGGTTCGCGTACTGGTGATACGTACTGCATAGTGGTGAATATTAATGTTTAAACTATTTTGTTAGCTGGAGGCCTCAACACCTTCTTTTTCTTCGGCAGGGAAGAATTCAGCGGCGCCGTTACGAATCTTGGTCAGGTAAGTAATGTTGGGCTGTACGTTGATGGAATCAAGTACGTGGAAAGCACGCTCACCATCCTCACGACGTAGTAGTTGACTGATGCGGCTAGCTGGGTCGCGCATATCGCCGAATAAGATAGCTTCGGTGGGGCAAGACTGGGCGCAGGCCGTCACAATCTCACCATCCTTCGGACGGCGCTTCTGCTTTTTGGCTTCGAGCTTACCTAGCTGAATGCGCTGTACGCACATCGAGCATTTCTCCATCACACCACGAGCACGAACCGTTACGTCTGGGTTCAGTACCATGCGGCCTAGGTCGGTGAACATATGGCCGTTCACATCCTCGAACTTCTCGTTGGAGTAGTACGAGAACCAGTTAAAGCGACGCACTTTATACGGGCAGTTGTTGGCGCAGTAACGGGTACCTACGCAACGGTTGTAGGTCATCTGGTTCAGACCCTCCGAGCTGTGCGTGGTGGCTAGCACCGGGCATACCGTTTCACAAGGCGCATGGTTGCAATGCTGGCACATCATCGGCTGGAAAATTACCTGCGGATTGTCCGAAGGGTCTTCCATCTTGGCGTATGTCGTCAACTTGCCTTCTTTCTCAAACTCGTCCTCGTGGTGGTCCGAGCTGTAGTAACGGTCAATCCGCATCCAGTGCATTTCGCGGCGGTTGATAACCTGCTGCTTGCCCACTACGGCAATGTTATTTTCCGTTTGGCACCCAATCACACAAGAGCCGCAGCCAATGCACGAGTTAAGGTCAATGGCCATCCCCCAGTGGTGGTCGTTGTACTGATAGTCTTGCCACAGCGAAACCTTGTTAGGTTTCTCTAGACCATCGGGCGTAGCAATACGCTCGTACTCAGTTACCTCCTTAGGATTTTCGCGATACTTGGCTAGGGTATTCTCCTGCACTACCTCATGGCGGTCCATGATGGTGTGGTGCGTCTGCGTCTGGGCAATCGGATTAGTAGCGTCTGTCTTGGTCAGGGTAACAGTAGTATAGTACTGCACTCCGTTGGCGGTAGCCTGGGCTAGCGGGAAGGCGTTGGCCCCTACTGCGTCGCCTACTTTACCAACCTTGGTGCGGCCATAGCCCACAGCAATACTCACCGTACCGTTGGCCTGACCCGGCTGCACCAGCACTGGCAGTTCGATGCTCTTACCATTGGCAGTTACTTTAACAACGTCGCCCTGCTGCCATTTCTGCTCCTCGGCCATCTTACGTGGCACAGCTACGTAGTTACCCCAAGTGGCTTTCGAAACCGGGTCAGGTAGCTCCTGCAGGAAGGGGTTATTGGCTTCTACACCGCCCTCGCCGATACCAACTTTTTCGTATAGTACGGCCTCGATAGTAGAACCAGGTTTAGCACCACTACTCAAACGACCAGTAGCATCAGCAATGCTTAATGGCTGAGCGGTGAATGCGGTAGTAGTGAGGGCCGAGCCCGCAGCTACACCATCGTGCACAGCTTTATCCCAAGAAGTTTGAAAGCCATTGCCTCCTAGCACTGTGCGCCAACCGTCTTTGAGGAAGTTATAATATGACTCATCCGAGCCAGCCCAGCGCAAGAAAGTTTCCTGCGCCTGACGGGTTTTGAAGAGCGGTGTAATAGCTGGCTGGGCCAAGCTGAGCGCACCACGCTTAGGTTCGTAGTCGTTCCACGACTCCAGCCAGTGGTGGTCGGGCGCCTGGTATTGGCAGAGTGAACCCGTCTCATCTAAGCGGTCGTTGAGCGAGATGGTTAGCGCGGACTTATTGCCCTTCAGTGCTTCCTCAATCTCTGCCCCGCGGGGGTGGTTGAATACGGGATTAGCGTGGTAGAAAATCACCGCGCCAACAGCACCGCCTTTCAAGTCATTGATAAACTGCGTCATGCGCCCGTCCTCACCTTGGCGCACATACGACGGAGCCGTGAGGCTCAACGTAGTACCTACGTTACCCAGCGATTGGTTGAGCGCCGCTACTACTGCCTGGATAGCGGGGTCGTTAGAGCCCGATACAACCAGCGAAGCACCGCGGTTAGCTTGCAGTTCTTTGGCAGCCTGAGCTACCTGCTTTTGAGCAGCGGCGGGCAAGCCGGCAGTGGAGCCCCCGCCATTTACGGCATTATACAGGGCTAGTGCAATGGTGCCCATTTCCGAAGGCTTCACCGCTACGCGTACGTCAGCATTAGAGCCGGTCAGCGAAAGAGCAGTTTCGAACTGGAAATGGCGCGACATCGTGCGCTTATTGGTGCTCACCTTGCGGTTGGTGATGTACTGGCGCGAATACTCAACCGGCGAAATCCAGGTACCAAGGAAGTCAGCGCCTAGGCTTACAATCACGTTGGCCCGGCCGAAATCGAAAGCGGGCAGCACGCCCCCATTGGCTTGCAGCAGGCCCGAAGCCGAGTTCACGTCGTACATAACGTGCTCAAAATTGCGGGTGCGGCCAGCCATTACAGCAATAGCACGCTTCGTGCTAGGGCTGATGATGGTGGGCGATACCAACACAACTTTACCTGTGGGATTGGCTAGGCCAGCCCGCACGGCCCGGTCAACTACCTCAAAGTCAACCTGCTTGCCTTTCGCCATGAAGTGCTGCAAACGAGCACCATCGTATAGGTTCAGTACGGCGGCTTGAGCGCGGGCCGACAGACCGCCGCGCGTAACCGGCGATTCGGGGTTGCCTTCCAGTTTGATAGGCCGCCCGTCGCGGTTCTTCACCAATACCGCGTTGTAGTCCGAACCGGTGAAGTAGGTAGACGCGTAAAAGTTGGAAACGGTGGGATCTACTTCCTCAGGCTTGTTGAGGTAAGGGATAGCCTTATGCACCGGCGTTTCGCAGGCAGCCAGCGTAGCGGCAGCTACACCAAAGCCCATGAGTTTCAGAAAGTCGCGACGCGGGGCTACCGACGAGTCGTCGGCTAGGCCCGCGCGACCTTCTTTTACCGGCAAAAAGTCGGGAAACTCGGCGAAGGCGTTCTTTGCGAACTCCGGTGAGTTGTCCAGCTCTTCAATTCCCTTCCAGTATTTCATCTTATCAGGTATGAGACATTCGCAGTGTGTAAAATGCTAGGGTGACTGCCGCAAAGGCTAGCCGCACTGGGCGATTTACACATGTCTTTTATAAATGCTTAGCTAGGAAAATATTAGTAGTGGCACTTCGAGCACTCAGTGCCGCCATTCGACGACACGGTGAACGGCACGGCGCTATTCGACTTATCGTGCAGTTTCACGAGGTTGTCGTAGTAGGCGTTGCCTTTCGTATTAAGCGGCGTTTCGCGGTGGCAGTTGATGCACCAGCCCATGGTCAGAGCCGAATACTGGTAAACCACTTCCATATTCTGGATGGGACCGTGGCAGGTCTGGCACTGAATGCCCCCAACCTGCGTGTGCTGTGAGTGGTTGAAGTAAGCGAGGTCGGGCAGATTGTGCACGCGCACCCACTGGATGGGCTGCTTGCGTTCGATGGCCCGATAGATTTTCTTGATTTCGGGCGATTCCGTCTTAATCTGCGAGTGGCAGTTCATACAGATGTTGGCCGAAGGAATGTTAGCCGACTTGGCCTTATACACCGAAGTGTGGCAGTAAGCGCAGTTAATCTGGTTTTCGCCAGCGTGAAGCTTGTGCGAGAATGCAATGGGCTGGGTCGGCTGATAGCCTTGGGTCAGGCCTACTGCCATTACGCTTTGCACACCAGCATACAGCAATACTAGGGCAAACACAGTACCTACAATACCGCGCAACGCGGTCGAGCGGTACAGCTTGGTCCAATCAAAACGCTGCTCCAGAATCTCTACATCACGGCCGTCCAAGTCCTTGCGACCTTGCAGCACATCCTTCATCAGGTTAGCGATGATGGCTAGGGTCACCACTAGCACAATCAGCACTACTACCAGTACGATGAGCAGGATATCGGTGCTGCTGCTAGTGGCAGCTGCACCAGCAGCGGGCTGTCCATCAGCAGCGGCAGCGTTACCAGCAGTTGCACCACCCGTAGCGGCGGCAGCTCCACCTTCCTGAGACGTAACCCAAGCAATGATGCTCGTAATCTCCTTGTCCGACAGCTGCGGGAAAGCAGGCATTTGCTGCTTACCGTAGTCGTTGAACAGCTTTACGGCATACTCATCGCCGCTGGCAATGACCTTGCTGGAGTTGTGAATCCAAGGAATGAGCCACGAGATAGACCGCCGCTTAGCAATGCCAGCCAGCGCTGGGCCGACCACTTTGTCATTCACTGCGTGGCACTGGGCGCAGTTATTTTTGAACAGGGCGTCGCCCGCTGCAATCGCAGCGGCATCGCCTCCACCAGCGCCTTGGGCACCAGTAGGTGCCGCAGCGGCAGCCGGCGTGGCCGTGGCAGCGGTACCAGGAGTAACGCCGTTTTTGCTAACGGTGGCAGTCTCCTGGGCCAAAGCCGGAGCCGCGACGGCTAGAAATAGTGCTAGCACCCAAGAACTGGTGCGTGATAGAAAGCTATTCATCATCCAAACGAACCGGTAAAACGGATTGCGGGCGTACCCTTTCCGGGGTACAAATGTAGGCTAGGAATCGCGGGGGACAAAGGTGGGAAAGCCATTTTAGGCAAGGGTCAGCTTATTTGGAATCATCCTAAATTGCTTTTTACACCCCCTTCTGCGCCCCCTTTCTTACTAAGGTATTGGCTGCTTGGGCGACTTGCTGGCAATGGCTTTGTTTTTCCGGCTGGCTAGGGCAAGCGTTTGGGCACAGGGGCCAAACAGCTTTTTGCAACGGTGCCCGCAACTCTTTCCAGCCTAGGTTTTAATTATCGCCGGCAAGGGTTGCTAATGCGCCAACAAATCAGTACCTTTGCCCCCCAATTCATATTTTTCACTTTACAAAATCAACCCCGTCAATGGACGTAAGAAATTACGAGACGGTCTTCATCCTCACCCCCGTGCTGAACGAGGGCCAGGTGCAAGAGACGGTCGAGAAGTTCTCGCAGGTGCTTAAGGAAAATGGCGCCGACCTCATTTCAACTGAAGCCTGGGGCTTGCGCAAGCTGGCTTACCCGATTCAAAAGAAATCCACTGGTTACTACTTCACCCTGACTTACAATCAGAGCGGTGAGGGTAACATCGTAGACGTACTCGAGCTGGCTTTCCGCCGCGACGAGCGCGTTATCCGCTTCTTGACCACCGTGCTCGATAAGCACTCGGTGACCTACAACGAGCGCCGCCGCAATGGTGAGATGAACCAGCCCAAGCCTCAGCCGGCCGAAGCAGCAGCTCAGTAACCCTCTAGCAAGCAATACGATGGCTACGCAAAATAACCGCAACAACCGCGACAACGGCAATAAGCCCGTTGACACGCGCAACAAGTACTGCCGCTTCAAGAAGAACGGCATCAAGTACGTTGATTACAAAGACCCGAACTTCCTGCTGAAGTTTGTGAACGAGCAGGGCCGCTTGCTGCCCCGCCGCATCACCGGCACCAGCCTGAAATTCCAGCGCAAAGTGGCGCAGGCCGTGGCTAAGGCCCGTCACCTGGCCCTGATGCCTTACGTAACTGACGCTCTGAAATAGACCTGAAGCCATGGAAATCATTCTGAAAGACGACGTTAAGGGTCTGGGCTACAAGAACGACCTCGTAACGGTAAAGTCCGGCTACGGCCGCAACTACCTCCTGCCGCAAGGCTTGGCTATTCTGGCTGACAAATCGGCCAAGAAAATTGTGGCTGAGAACGTGCGCCAGGCTGCTCACAAAGCTGAGAAAGTGAAAGCTGACTCGCAGGCAGTAGCCGACCAGGTTGGCGACCAGGTATTTGACCTGCCCGCTAAGGTTGGCGAAACTGGCAAAATCTTCGGCCGCGTAACCACCCTGCAACTGGCTGAAGCCCTGAAAAATAAGGGCATCGACATCGACCGCAAGCGCCTGAGCTTTGACCAGGAGCCCGCCACGGCTGGTGACTACACGGCTACGCTTAACCTGCATAAGGAAGTGAAGCACACCGTAAACTTCCGCGTAGTAGCTGCTTAATTGCTGCTGCTTAGCTGCTTAACAAGACGTCCTGCCGTGAGGCGGGACGTCTTTTTTTGGGCCTACCTTTGCAATTCATGTTTCGGACAGAACTAACTATTGCGCCGCAGGAGCGGCAATTGGCGCGCACGGCGCGGGTGCTCACGGTAGGCTCGTGCTTTGCTGATAGTATTGGCGCGCGGCTGCGCCTGAATAAGGTAACTGCCTTGGTCAATCCTTTCGGCACGGTGTTTCAGCCGCTAGCCCTGGCGCAGCTGCTACGCGCGGCGGCGGGCGAAGAGCAAGACTGGCAGCAGCACGTGGTGGAAGCCCGTGGCCGCTGGCAGAGCTACGACTTTCACAGCACCATTGGGGCTGAGTCGCCGGTCGAGCTATTGCAGCTCATTCAGGAAACCGTGAGCCGGGTGGGCGAATTTGTGCGCACGGCCGACACGGTAGTGCTAACGCTCGGCACTGCCTGGGCCTACCGCCTGCGCGAAACCGGTGAGCTGGTAAACAACCTGCATAAGCTGCCCGCTAGCCTCTTCGAGAAAGAGCTGCTGACGGCTGATGAGATTGTGAACGGCCTGGCCGAGGTGCACGCGCTGCTGCGGCGCGCCAACCCTGATATCCGCATCGTGCTCACGGTAAGCCCCGTGCGCCATATCAAGGATACGCTGCCCCTGAACGCCGTGAGTAAATCGGTGCTGCGCGTAGCTTGCCATTATCTCAGCGAACTGCTGCCGGGCGTGAGCTATTTCCCGGCCTACGAGCTGCTGACGGACGAACTGCGTGATTATCGCTTCTACGCCAGCGATATGCTGCACCCCTCGGAAGTAGCAGAAGACTACATCTGGGACAAGTTTGCCCGGGCGTATTTCGACGCTGATTTTGGACGTTTCCGTAAGGAATGGGCGGCCGTGCGGCAGTCGCTGGGCCACCGCCCGCTGCACCTGGGCGCGCCCGAGCATCGTACTTTCCTTGACCAAACGGCCGAGCGCCTAGAGCGCCTTAGCAGCCAGGGCGTGGATGTGCGCCAGGAGCAGCGCGATGTGCAGCGCCAACTCGTGGCACTGCCGCCGCCCAAGCCAGTGCGCGTGGTGGAGCTAGCCCCCGAAGATGACGAAGAGCGTATTGATATTGGCGGCGAGGATGCGGCAGCTAATAATGTCCCAACCACCGCTACTGGCGCTGGTGAAGCAACGAACCAGCAGCCCGAGCGGCGCCACGATAACCGCCGTAACGACCGCAACAGTCGCAATGGCCGCGACCGCCGCAATGGCCGCCCGGCGCAGCAAGCTAGCCCAGCTGCGGAGCCTGTTGCGGAAGAGGTCGTGCTGCCTGACACCCCTAGCCTGGCTGAAGAAGGTGTTGTGGCCGAAGCTGATGTGTTGCTTAGCACTCTAGACGAAAACCTGCTGGCGCCAGCTGATGACGCTGCCTACCCGGCCAAGAAGAAAAAGCGCCGCTCACGCGGGGGCGCCAAGCGCACGGCTCGCAAGAATGCCGCCCGCCTGGCCGCCGGCCAAACTGAGGATAACGACGTTGAGGAAACCGATGATTTGGCCACCGAAACGCTGGCCGAAGACGTTGCACACGAAGCAGCCGGTCTACTGTCGGCTGAAGCATCGCTACCCGAAACTGCCCCAGGCGAGGCCCCCCTCGTCAGTCCCTTGCCAGTAGCGGTAAGTTTGGAGGGCGATGCTATTACGGTACTCGAAGAGGCGACCGCAACAGTTACCGAGCCCGCCGTGCGCAAACGCGGCACCGGGCCCACACCCAAAAAGTCGAAGGTTATTACGAAGTCCGGCATTGTGGCGCGCGGACCCAAGCGCAACGCCCTCTACCGCAACCCCACTCCGGCCGAGAAAGCAGCGGCCGAAGCAGCAGCAGAGGCTACGCCCGCCACGGCGCCCATCATCTCGCCCCCAATTATGCCGGAGGCGTTGCTGGAGCGCCCGGCTGTGCTCGATACAATGGTGCCTAGCCCAGCGGAACCAGCAATGGCTAGTCCACCGCAGCTGGTTACCGAGGAGGCTAGCCCAGCCGCTGCTGCTAAGCCGCGCCGGGGCCGCCCCAAAGCCGCCACACCCCGTACCCCCGAGCCAGTAACCGCTATTGCACCAGTTGCAGCCGAAGCGCCCACTACCGACGAGCCAGCGGCCATACTAACCGAACCGGTCGCCGATAAACCTAAAGCAAAGAAAACCAAAGCCACGGCCGCCAAAAAGCCGGACGCACCTAAAAAACCAGCTCCTAAAAAGGCGGCGGTTAAAAAGCCGACTGCCCGAAAGACGCCAACCAAGCGCGCCGCGCCGCCGGCCACCGACGCCCCAGCCACCTGATTTGCTCAAAACCCAGCCCCGCCGGCTGGGTTTTGTTTTTACCACTTCTGCCCGTCGCGCCATGTCCGCCTCACCTACTCCACCGGCCAACCAGCTAGCCCTCGAAACCAGCCCTTACTTGTTGCAACATGCCCACAACCCGGTAGCTTGGTATCCGTGGGGGCCCGTGGCGCTGGCTAGGGCCCAGGCTGAGCAAAAGCCCATCATCGTGAGCATTGGCTACGCAGCTTGCCACTGGTGCCACGTGATGGAGCGTGAGTCCTTCGAGAACGAGCAGGTGGCTAGGGTCATGAACGACTACTTCGTCTGCATCAAGGTTGACCGCGAGGAGCGGCCTGATGTGGACCAGTTGTACCTGGAAGCCGTGCAGGCGATGGGCATCCGGGGCGGCTGGCCGCTCAATGTGCTGCTCACACCCGCGGCCAAACCCTTTTACGGCGGCACCTATTTCTCGCCCACCAATTGGGTGAAGCTGCTCGAAAGCGTGGCCCAAGCCTACGCCAGCGAGCACCGGGCCGAACTAGAAGGTTCAGCCGAACGCTTTGCCCAGGTAATCCAGGCTAGCGAACTAGCCAAGTACCGCGCGGCCGATGAGCCGATGGGGTCGGGCGTCAGCGACGAAGAATTCAAGCTGCTAGCCTATAACCTGGCCCAAACCTTCGACCGCGAACGGGGCGGCACCAACCGCGAACCTAAGTTTCCGATGCCCAGCATCTGGCGGTTTTTGCTGCGGGCGCACCATCTATCGGGCAGCCCGGCCCTGCTGCAACAGGTCAATCTTACGCTGCGCGAACTGGCCTGGGGCGGCATTTATGACCAGGTGGGCGGTGGCTGGGCGCGCTACTCGGTAGATGCCAAGTGGCTGGTGCCGCACTTCGAAAAGATGCTGTATGACAACGGCCAACTGCTGAGTTTGTACAGCGAGGCATTTCAGGTAACGCCCGACCCGCTATACCGCGAAGTCGTTTTTCAAACCGCGGATTGGGTACGCCGCGAGCTGACCAATCCGGAGGGCGGTTTTTACTCTTCCCTTGATGCCGACAGCGAGGGTGAGGAAGGTAAATTCTACGTCTGGACCCGCGAGGAATTACAAGCAATACTCGGCGCGGAGGAACCCCTAGCCGCCGCCTATTACCAGTGTACGGGCCTGGGCAACTGGGAGCACGGCCGCAACATTCTGCACCGCCGGCAGACCAATGAGGCGTTTGCCCAGCAGCACAACCTGGCGCCGCACGTGCTGGCCAAGCTCGTCCACGGCTGGCAAAAGTCGCTGCTCGCCGCCCGTACCCAGCGCGTGCGCCCCGGTCTCGACGACAAGGTATTAACCGGCTGGAATGCACTCATGCTGAGCGGTCTGGTGGCGGCCTACCGCGCCTTTGGCGAGCGGGAATTTCTGGAATTAGCGCTGCGCAACGCCGATTTTTTGCAGCAGAACCTGCGCGAGGGCCCGCGCCTATTTCGCACCTGGAAAAACGGCCGCGCGACCATCAACGGCTTTCTTGAAGACTACGCGCTCGTGATAGAAGCCTACGTGAGCCTCTACGAAGCCACGTTTACGGAGAGTTGGCTGCGCGAGGCGGAGGTATTGACGGGCTACGTGCTCGACAACTTTTTTGACCCTAGCGAACAGCAATTCTTCTACACCGATGCCCGCGCCGAACCGCTCATTGCCCGCAAAAAGGAGCTGTTCGACAATGTCATCCCCAGCTCCAACTCGGTGATGGCGCACAACCTGTTGTGCCTGGGTCGCCACCTCGAAAATACTGATTACCAGGCCCTCGCAACCGCTATGCTAGCCCCGGTGCAGTCCCTGGCGGCCAAGGAGCCACAGCACCTCACCAACTGGGCTAGCCTCTACGCAGCGCTGCTGCGGCCGGGCGCCGAGGTGGCCATCGTGGGGCCGCAGGCCGAGGCGCTGCGCCAGCAGCTAAGCCGGCACTTTTTGCCGCACGATGTGCTGGCAGGCGGGCTAAGGGGCAGTGAACTGCCGCTGCTGCAGGGCCGCGGCCACGCCGCCAAAACGACCATCTACGTGTGCCACGACCGGGCCTGCCAGCTGCCGGTGCACACGGTGGCCGAGGCGCTGGCGCAGCTCGGGCTAGCCGAAGGGTAGCGCGGACTTTTAGTGCGGCTGCGTTATCCCCTGATAGCCCGCAGACTAAAAGTTTGTGCTACTGCCCGGCGGCTCCGAAACCGGGCGGCTGGTAAACCATCTGCCCCCCGGCCGGGGTTATCTTTACTATTCGCCTGCCGCTAGCCGTTTCCCGTGTCGCTTACTTTTGAATTTGCTCAACCTGCCCCCGTGCCAGCCGCCGCGCCCGACCGCGTGACGCTGTTCGTGGACGTGATTTTGCCCCTGCCCTTGCCCAAGCTCTACACCTACCGGGTGCCGTATGAGCTGAACGACAACGTGGTAATCGGTGGCCGGGTCATTGTGCAATTTGGGGCCAAGCGCACGCTGAGCTGCATTGTGGCGGCCGTGCACGAAACGCCACCTAAGGAGTACCAGGCCAAGTATATTCTGGAGTTTATCGACGATGCGCCCGTCGTGACCCAGCCGCAGCTTAAGCTCTTTCGCTGGATAGCCGACTATTACCTCTGCACGCTGGGCGAGGTCATCAACGCCGCGCTGCCCGCCGCGCTCAAGCTCTCGTCCGAGTCGCGCATTCAGCTGCATCCGGCCTACCTCACCGATGGCAGCCCCTACCCGCTCGATGACAAGGAGCAACGCATCGTGGACAACCTGCGCACTGAGGACGGCAAGGCGTTGACCTTCACAGAGGTCGGCGATGTGCTAGGCATTGCTTCCTTTCACAAGGTCATCAAGTCTTTGATGCAGAAGGACATTATTTTTCTCTTCGAGCAGCTTTCCGACAAATACTCGCCCAAGGTGCTGAAAAAGGTGCGGCTAGCCCACCACCTACTGGCAGCCGGCGCGGTCGAAAAGCTATTCGAAGACCTGGGCAGCAAGCCCAAGCAGGTAGATGTGCTGCTGAAATACCTGCAACGCGTGCCGGTGCACCGCGACGAGCACCTCAACCATATAGGCCTCGAAAAAGCGTACCTCACTAGCTCGCCCCACCTTTCAGCCTCGGCCGTGAACACGCTGATAAAGAACGGCGTGCTGGAGCAGTTCGACCAGATTGTGTCGCGTTTCCCATTGGAGGAAAACCCGCTGGCCCAGATGCCTTACCAACTCAATGAGGCCCAGGCAGTAGCCCGCGATGAGGTGATGAGCCTCTTTGGCCAAAAGGATATTGTGCTGCTGCACGGCGTCACGGGCTCGGGCAAAACGGAGATTTACATCGACCTCATTCGGCAGGCGCTCGATGGCGGTGGGCAGGTGCTGTACTTGCTACCCGAAATTGCCCTCACCGCTCAGATTGTGACGCGCCTGATGCGTGTATTTGGCTCGCGGCTGGGGGTGTACCACTCCAAATTCTCGGACAATGAGCGGGTGGAAGTGTGGAATGGGGTCCTCTCAGGTCGCTTTCAGGTGGTGGTGGGCGTGCGCTCGGCCGTGTTTTTGCCGTTTGACAACCTGAGCCTGGTAATTGTGGACGAAGAGCACGAAAGCTCTTACAAGCAGTACGACCCTGCGCCGCGCTACAACGCCCGCGAAGTAGCCCTGATGATGAGCAGCTTTCAGGGTGCCAAGGTGTTGCTAGGCTCGGCCACGCCGGCCGTGGAAACCTACTACCAGGCCCGGCTAGGCCGCTACGGCCTCGTAACGCTGAGCAAGCGCTTCGGCGAAGCCGGAATGCCCGAGATTGAGTTGATTGACACCCGCAAGCTGCGCGCTGAGAAGAAGATGCACAACCACTTCTCGGCCGATTTGCTGAGTGCGATGGAAAGCCGCATTGCCCAGGACGAGCAGGTTATTCTATTTCAAAACCGGCGCGGCTACGCTCCGGTAACCGAGTGCAACGACTGCGGCTACATTCCCAAGTGCCAGAGCTGCGCCGTGAGCCTGAGCTACCACAAGCACGCCCACGAGCTGCGCTGCCACTACTGCGGCTACCACGAGGGCATGCCTAGCCAGTGCCCGGCCTGCGGCTCGCGCGCGCTGCGCACCCAGGGCTTCGGTACCGAAAAGCTGGAAGACGACCTCAAAATAATGCTGCCCCAGGCCAACGTGCAGCGCATGGACCTGGACACGACCCGCGCCAAAAATGCCTACCAGCAGATTATCGGCGACTTTGAGCAGCAAAAAACCAACGTGCTCGTGGGTACCCAGATGGTAACCAAGGGCCTCGACTTCGAGAACGTGAGCCTGGTGGGCATCGTCAACGCCGACGCCATCATTCACTACCCCGACTACCGGGCCCACGAACGTGCTTACCAGATGTTTGTGCAGGTGAGCGGCCGCGCCGGGCGCAAGGGCAAGAAAGGCAAGGTCTTAATTCAGACCGGCGACCCCACGCAGGTGATTTTTGACAAGGTTATCCGCAACGATTACCTCGAATTTTACGAGTACGAGATAACCCAGCGGCGCGAGCACGAGTACCCGCCCTTTGCCCGCATGATAAAGCTGACGGTGAAGCACATGGACCAGGCCGTGGCCCAGCAAGCCGCCATTTTTCTGACCCAGGAGTTGGTTGAGCGGCTAGGGCGCGGCCCGGTGCTGGGGCCCGAGGCGCCCTACATTTTCCGTATTCGCAATTTCTTTTTGCAGGAAATCGTCATCAAGCTCAGCCGCGAGCATACGGTGCTGAAAGCCGCTAAGCACGCCATTTGCGCGGCGCTCGAAGCCGTGCGCGACCAGAAGGAATTTCGCCAGGCGCGTCTGGTAGCCGACGTGGACCCGATGTAGGGCTAGCCCCTTTGCTCTCCCTAAACCATCAAAAAGCCCCGGCTGCCTGAGGCAGCCGGGGCTTTTTGGTAACTGAGCACTAAGGCTCTCTACAACTCGTCGAGCAGCCAGAGCACGATAAAGACGACGCCAATCAGGGCGATAATGAGGCCGATAATATTGCTGAAAATGCCGACAATCAAACCGATAAGCAGCAGGATTAGGCCCGTGCGCAGGTTGCCGCTGATGCGGGCCGTGTGCGCCGTGTTGTCGCCCTGCTTGAACTGCGAAGACTTGCTAGCCAGCTTGTTGATTTTTTTGGTAACCTTGGCCAGCGCCATACGCTGCACCAGGTTGAGGCTCTTGGGAGCAGCGGTTGCTACCGTAGCGTCGGGCGTGGCCGCTGCGGCGGGCGCAGCCTGAACTGGTGCAGGGGCAGCAGCCACTGGCGCGGGTGCCACGCGCGGAGCCGGGGCAGTAGCCACCGTGATTTCAGGTGCCACTGCGGGTGCCTCGGCTACCGGAGCGGGCGCCGCTACGGGTGCCTGGGCTACCTCAGTAGAAGTGACTACTGGGGCAGCCTGCGGGCGAGCTTTGGGGGCTGCCGTGGCGGTGCCCAGGTAAGAAGCCGACTTGGGCAGGAAAGCATAATCGGACCGGCTGCAGGAGCCCAGGGCGAGTGCCCCGGCCACGACCACCGTGAGGCGGCCTAGGGTAGAAATCAGGTTTTGCATAAGGTGAAGCAAAAAATAGTGAAAGAAATGTGGTGGCAATACGTTGAGGAATCAGATTTGGCTGCCCGCAGGGGGCACTTTTTTGCGCCTTCCGATAGCCTAGCGCCCGTAGCTTCGTCGCTAGGGCCTGAACGCTAGGGTCGCAACCGTTGTTGTGGCGCTGGTAAAAACCAAGACTAGAACCGACCTTCGTTGTTTATGAAGAATGGCATTTTGCTGTGGCTAGGCCTGGCAACCGTGGCGAGTATTGGGGCCTGCACCCAGTTGCCCATTGAATCGAGCGTGGCCAACCGGGCCGGCCTGCGGGCGGCGACTATTGCGCCCCAGGTGCCCGACTCGTTGGGCTACGAGAGCCGCCCCCCGCGCGACCCCAACGGCATTGGCCGCTATTATCAGGGCCGGCAGATTGCCCACGTGATGGGCCACGAGGGCGCCGACTGGCTTGAGCGCGACGACCGCGGCCGGGAAGAAGGCACAGACCTGCTCATCAAAAAGCTTCAACTCAAGCCCACCGATGTGGTGGCGGATATCGGGGCGGGCACCGGGTTTTTCTCGTTTCGGCTAGCCCCGCTGGTGCCGCAGGGCCGGGTGCTGGCCGTCGATATTCAACCCGAGATGATAACTGAGCTAAAGCAGCGCCAGGCCCGCAATGGGCTGCGCAACGTGCAGCCCGTGCTCGGCACCACCACCAACCCGCACCTGCCCGCCAACCAAGTCGATATGGTGCTTATCGTGGACGCCTACCACGAGTTTGACCACCCGCGCGAGATGGGGCTAGCCATCCGCAATGCCCTCAAGCCCGGTACGGGCCGGCTGGCGCTGGTAGAGTACCGCGCCGAAGACCCCAACGTACCCATCAAGGCCATTCACAAGATGACGGTGGCGCAGGCCCGCAAAGAGATGCTGGCCGTGGGCCTCGTGCTGGCCGACACCATCGAATCGCTGCCGCAGCAGCACCTGCTGCTGTTCAAGCGGCCCGCGTAGCGGCTAGCAGCAGCAGTAAAAAAGCGGCCCCGGCGGATATTTTCCACCGGGGCCGCTTTCCTTTTCGTTGCCCTAGCGCTTCATCAGGCGCTCGATGTCGGCTAGCTCAATGGGGATGTTGGCCATCAAATCGTCGTTGCCGGTAGCGGTGAGTAGGAAATCGTTTTCGAGGCGAATACCGAGCTTCTCCTCGCGGATGTAGATGCCCGGCTCGATGGTGTAGACCATGCCCGCCTCAAACTTGCGGTACTTGTAGCCTACGTCGTGCACATCGAGGCCGAGGTAGTGGCTAGTGCCGTGCGGGAAATACTTCTTGTAGAGCGGCGCGTCGGGGTCCTGGTTTTTGACATCGCTGGTGTTCAGCAAGTCGAGCTTAATCAATTCCTGCTCCATCGCCTGGCCGATTTCGCGGTGGTAGTCTTCGATGGAGTTGCCGACCACGAGCCGGGTTTGGGCAAATTTGAACACCCGCAGCACGGCCTCGTACACCTGGCGCTGGCGCGGGCTGAAGGTGCCATTGACGGGGATGCTGCGCGAGAGGTCGGCGGCGTAGTTGGCGTACTCGGCGCCGAAGTCCAGCAGCAGCACGTCGCCGTCCTGGCACTGGCGGTCGTTCGAGATGTAGTGCAGGATGGTCGCGCTTTCGCCGCTGCCAATGATGCTCGTGTAAGCCGGCCCGCGCGAGCCGCTCTTGATAAACTCGTGCATTATCTCGGCCTCCACCTCGTATTCCCACACGCCGGGCTGCACGAAGCCCAGCAGGCGGCGGAAGGCGTTGCCGGTAATCTCGCAGGCGCGGCGCATCAGCCGGATTTCCTCGGGGCTCTTGATGGCACGCAGCTGGTGTGTGAGCTTAGCGGCGCGGCGGTACTGGTGCAGTGGGTAGCGGCGCTGCAAGTCCTTGATGAAGCGGGCGTCGCGGGTTTCGACCTCCACCACCGAGCGAATGTGCTCGTTGGCATTCAGGTACACGTACTCGGCCTCGTTCATGAGGGCGGCGAGCACGGCCGGAAACTGGTCGAGCCACATTATCGTCTTCACACCCGACACCTGGCGGCCTTCCTCCTTGGTGAGCTTGTAGCCTTCCCACACCAGAATATGGTCGGAGGTTTCGCGCAAAAACAGGATTTCGCGGTGCTTTTCGAGGGCCGCATCGGGGCAGATGACGAGGATGCTCTCCTCTTGGTCCACACCCGAGAGGTAGAACAGGTCGGTATTTTGCTTGAGGGCTAGGGTGCCGTCGGCGTTGGTAGGCAAAATATCGTTGGCATTGAAAATGGCCAGCGACTGCGGCGGCAGCAATTCGCGGAAGCGGCGGCGATTTTCAACAAACAGCTCGGGGGCAATGGGACCGTAGCGCATACTGAGGCGGGGAAAAACGGGTTAGGTATGCAAGTTACGGCCAGCCTCACCCCTAGCCGGGCCGGGCCGGGGTAAATTTGCCGGGCCCCGCGTGCGCTCCGGCGCGGCCCGCCCGCTTTCCTTATGCTTCAGCTGCTCCAGCAAACCCGCACCTTTCTACTTCCCTACGCCGTGCTGCTGGTGCTGCTCGGCACCGTGCTGCTGGCCACACCCAAGCACCTGGCTTTTTTCTGGGTAAATGGCCACAACTCGCCGTTTTTTGACCAGTTTTTCCGGCCCTTTACCAACGTGGGCGACGGCCTGTTTTACGTGCTCATCACGCTGGGGCTGCTGTTTGTGCGCTTTCGCTGGGCCTTCGTGAGTTTGGTCTGCTTTATCGTGACTTCGCTAGCCGCCCAAATTGGCAAGCAACTCATTTTTACGGGCCACCCCCGGCCCTTTCGCTACTTCAGCGAAAACCCGGGGTTTCCGCCGTTGCACGTGGTAGAAGGCGTGGTGATGGGCACGCTCAAGAGCTTTCCTTCCGGGCATTCTACATCGGCATTTTCGGTGTTCTTGCTGCTTACGCTCATCGTGAAGGACAAGCGCTGGGGCTACGCTTTCGCGGGCTTAGCGGCCCTCACGGCCTATTCGCGGGTGTATTTGGCCCAGCATTTTGTAGAAGACGTGTATGCCGGCTCGGCACTCGGCACCGGCCTGACCCTAGCCGTGCTGGCTTGGCTGCTCCCCTACCTGGCGCAGCACCCGCAGCCTTGGCACCAGTGGCGCCTGCGCCGCCCGGGCCAGGCGGCGCGGGGCTAGCCAGCGCTACGCCAACTGCGGCACCAGCACCTCGCGGCCGATGCGCTGCGTGCGGCTGCGTAGCAAACCTACCACTTCGGCTTCGGTGCGCGGCGTGCCATCGAGCAGCACGAAGTGCCTGGCCAGCAGGTCGTAGCGCTTAGCCATGAGGTAGAAGAAGATGTGCAGAAAGTGGATGCCGTCGAACACAATAGCCTCATTATCGGCGTACTGCGCCAGGTTCTGGCGGAAGTGGTGCGGGTGGTCGGTCCAGTGCAGGGCCGGCTTGAGGTGGTGGCTGATGTGGTAGCCGTCGTTCCAGCACTTGTGGTTGTAGGGCGTGTTGATGCACGTTACGCTATTGCGGTAGCAGTTTTCGGGGCTAGCGGCGTCGATGAAAGCGTGTTGCGCCCAGTTGCCGAGCATCATGATAATGCGCGAGAGCACAAAGGGCAGCACAAACACGGCCAGCGTGGCCGGCAGGTTTACGAAGGCTAGGGCTATGGTCAGCCCAATGTAGAGCACCTCGCCGCGGAGCAGGCGAAAGCGCAGCGTGGCTTTACTGTTCCGGTTGAAATAGCCCACCAGGCGCGGAATACCCAGCAGCAGAAAGTCGCCGAGATAGCGCAAAAAGCCCAGCGGCGAATCGCGCTGGTAGAACATGGTCGAGCTCTCATCATCCGGCAGGTTGTTTTCCGGGTGGTGCATGCCCATGTGGTGGGTGAAGTACGTTTCCGGCGTTTGGCCAAATAGCGGCCCGATTACCCACGGAATGTACTTATTCAGCCAGCCATACTTCTTTTTGAACAGCACCCGGTGGCTGGTGCAGTGCAGCATCAGCCCAAATGGGCCTTTGAAGCGCGCATTGCTGAGGTAGAAATACAGCCCAAACGCCGCCCACCACCACGCCCCGCGCAGCGCAGGCACAAACAGCAACGCCGCCAGCGGCAGCATGGTGGCCGTTATCTTCAGCATGAGGTAGGCAAACGGCAAATCGCGCTCGTCTTGCAGGTAGCTCGCTAGCCGCGCATCCAGCCGGGAAAGAGAGGCCGGCCGGGTATACACCGGGTCGGTAGAGGCGGCTAGTGCTTTCATAAATGCTTCGGCGGGGAAGGCGCTGCTTTTAGCAACTCACCCGGCCCTAACCTCCCCTAGCGGAGAAAAATCGGGCGAAGCGAACGCGGCGGGCAGCAAAGAGAACTGAACGCAGCCCTAGCGACGGGCCACTGCGGCCCCTGTGGCGAAGCTAACGGGTGCAGCCCGCGTGAAGTTCGGCAGTAGATGAAATATTAAACTCATTTTCAGGCTTATTTGCTTTTGAGCGGAAGTCGCCCGCCGCCAAGCCCTGGCCAGGCGGTAACTTTAGGTTTCGATGAAGCGCGCCTAATTAGGGCATTTGTGGCAAACCGCCGGCCCAGGTTGCGCTGTTCCGAACTCATTACCAAGATTTTGCGCCATGCCCGTTTTTTCGCACCTGCACTCGCACACGCAGTACTCCTTGCTCGACGGCCAGGCCAGCATCTCGGCGCTCATGAAGAAGGCGCAGGCCGACGGCATGCCCGCCGTGGCTCTCACCGACCACGGCAACATGTTCGGCGCGTTCAACTTTGTGGCCGAGGCCAACAAGTACAACGTGAAGCCCATCGTGGGCTGCGAGTTTTACATGGTGGCCGACCGCCACAAAAAAACCTTCCTGCGCGAAAAAGGCGAAAAGGACAACCGCTTCCACCAACTCCTGCTCGCCAAGGACCAGGCCGGCTACCATAACCTCAGCAAGCTCTGCTCGCTGAGCTTTATCGAGGGCGTGTATTCCAAGTTTCCGCGCATTGACAAGGAGTTGCTGCTCAAGTACCACGAGGGCCTCATTGCCACCAGCTGCTGCATCGGCGCCGAGATTCCGCAGGCCATTCTGTTTGAAAGCGAGGCCAAAGCCGAGGAACTGCTGAAGTGGTGGCTCGACGTATTTGGCGACGACTACTACATCGAGATTCAGCGACACGGGCTGATGAACTTCGACGGCACCGGCAAAAGCCAGGAAGACGTGAACCAGGTGCTGCTAGGCTTCGCCAAGAAGTACAACGTCAAGGTTATCTGCACCAACGACTCGCACTACGTGGACCAGACCGACTACGCGGCCCACGACCTGCTGCTGTGCGTAAACACGGCCGAGGAGCGTAGCATCCCAGTCGGCGACTACGAGACGAATTACTACACTGTGCTCACCGCCGACCAGCGCGTGCACTACGACACCCTCGATAACCTGCGCGGCGCCCACGGCTACGATGAGAACGCCCGGCGCATGATTTCGCGCATCGACGAGGAGCTGCAAAAGCCGCCGAAGCAGCGTCGCCGCCGCTTCGGCTTCGCCAACGACCAGTTCTTCTTCAAGAGCCAGGCGCAGATGAACGAATTGTTCAGCGACGTGCCCGAAAGTGTGGATAACACCAACGAGATTGTGGATAAGATAACGCCGCCCAAACTGGCGCGCGATATCCTGCTCCCCAACTTTCCCATCCCCGCGCCCTTCGCTAACGCCGACGAGTTCTTGCGTGAGTTGACCTACGTAGGCGCCTTCGGGGCTAGCGCCGGCAACGGCTCGGTGACGATGACCAAGCCACCGCGCTACGCCGAGCGCACCCCCGAGATAGAGGAGCGGCTCGACTACGAGCTGCGCATCATCCAGACGATGGGTTTTGCGGGCTACTTCCTCATTACCCAGGACTTTATCAACAAGGGCCGCAGCATGGGCGTGGCCGTGGGCCCCGGCCGGGGCTCGGCCGCCGGCTCAGCGGTGGCTTACTGCGTGGGTATCACCAACATCGACCCCATAAAGTATTCACTGCTGTTCGAGCGCTTTCTGAACCCGGAGCGCGTGTCGATGCCTGATATTGACATTGACTTTGACGACGTAAACCGCCAGAAAGTCATTGACTACGTGGTGGGTAAGTACGGCAAAACGCAGGTAGCCCAGATTATCACCTTCGGTACGATGGCCGCCAAGTCGTCTATCAAAGACGTGGCTAGGGCCATGGAATTGCCGCTGCCGGCGGCTAACGAAATTGCCAAACTGGTACCCGAAAAGCCGGGCACGACCCTGGCCGGTGCCTTCCGCGACGTGCCCGAACTGCAAGCCATCCGGGCCGACCAGGGCGACCTCAAGGGCCAGATTCTGGCTCTGGCCGAGCGCCTCGAAGGCTCGGTGCGCAACACGGGCATTCACGCGGCGGGCGTCATTATCGCGCCCGACGACATTACCAATTACATCCCCGTTTCGACCTCCAAAGACTCGGACCTGCTTATCACGCAGTTCGACGGCAAGGTGATTGAGTCGGCGGGGATGCTGAAGATGGACTTTCTGGGCCTCAAAACCCTGACAATCATTGTAGATGCGTTGAATTTGATTGAGCGCAACCACGGCGTTAAAATCGACATCGACGACATTCCGCTCGACGACCCCAAGACTTACGCGCTTTATCAGCGCGGCGATACGATTGGCACGTTCCAGTTTGAATCGGAAGGGATGCGCATGTACCTCAAGGACTTGAAGCCGACCAACATTGAGGACTTGATTGCCATGAACGCCCTGTACCGGCCCGGCCCGATGCAGTTTATCCCCGACTTCATCAACCGCAAGCACGGCCGCGAGCCTGTCGAATATCCGCACGAGCTGCTGAAACCCATCCTGGAGTACAGCCAGGGCATCATGGTGTATCAGGAGCAGATTATGCAAACCGCCCAGATTCTAGCCGGCTACTCGCTAGGGGGTGCCGACTTGCTGCGCCGCGCCATGGGTAAGAAGGACATGAAGAAGATGGCGATGGAGCGCGAGAAGTTCATCAAGGGCGCGGGTGAGTTGCATAAGATTCCGGCGAAGAAGGCCAACGAAGTCTTCGACGTGATGGAGAAATTCGCGGAATACGGCTTCAACCGCTCGCACTCGGCTGCCTACTCAGTCGTAGCCTATCAGACTGGTTACCTGAAGGCTAACTACCCCGCCGAGTACATGGCCGCCGTGCTTACCAACAACATGGGCGACATTAAGAAGGTGACCTTCTTCATTGAGGAAGCCCGCAAGCAGGGCGTGGCCGTGCTAGGCCCTGATGTGAACGAAAGCGAGCAGAAATTCAACGTACCCCGTGAAAACCAGATTCGCTTCGGGCTAGCCGCCGTGAAGGGTGCGGGCGAAGCGGCCGTACTCGAACTCGTGGACGAGCGTAAAAAGAACGGTCCGTTCTCCGACGTGTTCGACTTTGCCAAGCGCGTGAACTTGCGCTCGGTGAACAAGAAAACCTGGGAAAGCCTGGCCCAGGCCGGCGCGTTCGACAGCTTCGAGAAATACAACCGGCGCCAGTTTATGGACGCGCCGGCCGGCGACCAGAACCTCATCGAAAAAGCGATGAAGCTAGGCCAGCAGCACCAGGCGGCCAAAGAGTCGGCGCAGCACAGCTTGTTCGGCGCGGGGGCTTTTGGGGCGGTGGCCGCGCCGCTACCCAAGGTCAACGACTTAGAAGATTGGAGCGCGCCCGAAAAGCTGCGCCGCGAAAAGGAAGTGGTGGGCTTCTACCTGTCGGGCCACCCGCTCGACACCTACCGCATGGAAATCGACGCCTACTGTACTTGCCCGCTCGATAAGCTTGACGCTCAAAAAGGCAAGGACGTGACAATAGCCGGTCTTATCTCGGGCGTCACCTTCCGCACCACCAAGAGTGGCCAGCCCATGGTGTCGTTCAACATCGAGGACTACGATTCGAGCCTGAACTTGGCATTGTTCCGCGACGACTTCAGCAAGTACGGCCCGCTTATTAACCCTAAGAACTACCACAACGACCAGGTGCCGCCCATGTTTGTGCGCGGCAAGATGGAGCTGCGCTACGGCACGCAGGACCAGTGGGAACTGAAAATCAAGACGATGGAGCAGCTCAGCAATGTGGCCGAAAAGCTCAGCAAGGGCGTGCGCGTGAAGCTCGACCTGCGCACCGTGACCGGCCCCATGATAGACCGCCTGCAAGAGGCCATCGAGCATGCCAAGGGTTCGAAGCGTCTGGAAATACAATTTGTGGAGCCCCACGAACGGCTGGCCGTCGATATGTTCTCGCGCCGCTTTCAGATTGAGCCTCGGACGTTTATCGAGAAGATGCGCGAGTTTGAGCTGGACGTGTGCGCGCTGATATAACGGGCTTCTGACTACGGAATCGTCATGCCGCGGCGGCGCCCAGCATGACGATTCTGTGAATTGTTTAGCAAGTGGTTTTTAGCAGGTTAAAAGCTGTTCGGGCGATTTATATTCGCATCGAATCAGTCGGTTGTTCCTCCTGCTATGCTACACTTTTCCACTAGGCTACCTGCTCTTACCCTGCCGCATTCCAACACTCCGGGGCGTTTCCGGCTGGCTGTCTGCCGCACGCTCGCGGTGTTGGGCTTAAGCTCGCTAGCCCTGGCGGCGCGGGCCCAGGACCTGCCCGCCGCCGTGCTGCACCATCCGGTGCTGTTCAACCTCAAAAGCGGCTTCAACTTGAGCACCTACACCGGCGGCGGCTACATTGGCTGGCAGACTGGTTTGAAAGGCGGCTTCACGGGAGGGTTGTCAGCTACCCGGCGGCTGTCGGCCCGCAGTGCTTGGCAAGTCGAGCTGCTGTACGCGCGCAAGGGGGCAGTGCGCCACGACTACTGGCATGCCTACGCCCGCGGGCACGCCGCTACCCTACCCCCTGCCTCTGATGAAAATATCTGCCGCTCCGAGTTGCACTATCTTGACCTGCCCGTGCTCTTCACCTACGGCCCCGGTAGCGGCAACCGCCCGGGCTGGTACGTAGCGGCCGGCCCCCAGGTAAGCTTTGCCCTCGACCGGCAGGAAACCGTGGTTCCTACTGGCATCCGCAACGCCAGTGACTTCCAAGAGATAGTCGGCAGCGGCGCTGAGGCGCTGACGCGCCGGAACTGGGGCTACCTCGCTGGCATAGGCTACCAGATTGCCGATGGTAACGCGGGCATTGAGCTGCGCTACAGCGGTGACATCAGCAATGTGTACCGCGACGGCCAAGGCTCGGGGGCTTTTTACTCCGGCAGTGGCAACCGCTTCCACAATGGCAGCATCCAGCTGCTGCTAAACTTGGTTTTAAGCGGTGGGGGCTGGCGCTGGGGCCACGATGCCTTCCCGGACGCACCTACGCCTTCGGCCGAGCCACCCCGGCGCTCGGAGCCGAGCCCATCGCCCCGGCCGCAGCCCTAGCGGCGCCCCGCTGGGTTGGTGGCCAACCAGCCCCGGCCAGCGGGCTGGCAAACCTTTCGCTTTCTACCTTTGTTAGACATCAACTCCGCTACCTTGCGGCCTCGTTGGCCGTACACGCCGGACGTTTTTTCACTAACATTTCCCTTAGCGTCATGGCGCACAAAGCAATTGAAATAACCGACGCCAATTTCGAGGAGATTATCAACTCGGATAAGCCAGTTCTCGTGGACTTCTGGGCCGAATGGTGCGGCCCCTGCCGCATGGTAGGCCCCGTAGTAGAAGAGCTGGCCGGTGAATACGAAGGCAAAGCCATCGTGGGCAAGGTAGACGTAGACGCTAACCCCCAGACTTCGATGAAGTTCGGTATCCGCAGTATTCCTACGCTGCTGGTCTTTAAGAACGGTCAGATTGTGGATAAGCAAGTAGGCGCCGTGCCCAAGCACGTGCTGGCCCAAAAGCTGGAAGCTCAAGTAACGGCCTAGTTTTGTAAAGCTTCGGCTTTAAATACGCAAAAGCCCCGCGCTAGCAGTAGCGCGGGGCTTCTGGCATTTTGGCAACCAAGTGAGGCTAGCGGCAAGGGCTATGGAGGAGGATAGAAAGCGCAAGAATAGCCAGCTTTTTTTGGTGCTAAAGCCGCTATATTTCGGCACACTTTCTGCCAGGTATGGCAGAGGTATTTTCACTCCCTTCTTCCCACACCATGAAACGTTTCTTTGGATATTTTGCGGCCCTGCTCGTAACCGGTGGCCTAGCGGCCCAGGCCCAGACTACCCCCGCCGTCGGCACGATGAGCACCAGCTCGTCGAAAATGACGACCACCAAGACCACCCAGGTGCCTAGCACCACCAAAACCCGCACCACTACCTCTACCAACCCGGCGGGCTTGAGCAGGACTTCGACCATGTCGAAGAACCAGGCCACCATGCGCAAGTCGAGCACCATGACGACTCCCTCGGGCATGACCAAAACCTCGACCAGCACCAAAATGAAGGCCGACGGCACGCCCGATATGCGCTATAAGACCAACAAAACCAAGCCCACTACCACCAAAGTGGGTATGTAACCTACCCCGCGCGGGCACAATAAAGGGCAGCATCTGAAGCAGGTGCTGCCCTTTATTGTGCCCGCGTGGCTGGCTAGGCAGTAACGGGCGCCTCGGCCAGCTGCACCGGGCGGCTGAACACCTCTTCGAGCGAGATGAGGGTTTCGGTGCGCTCTACGCCTTCTATCTGCTGCACCATATCGTGCAGCACGTTGCGCAGGTGCTGGGTGTCGCGGCAGGCCAGCCGGGCAAACAGGTTGTAGCTGCCCGTGGTAAAATGCACGCTGATAACCTCCGGAATGTCACGCAGCTGCGCAATCACTGCATCGCAGAAAGAGCTTTTAAGCAGAAATATTCCTAGGAAGGCCTGAATACCGAACCCAACCTTGGTAAGGTCGAGGTCGAGGGTAGCCCCGCGCACGACCCCTAGCTCCTCCAGGCGCGTCATGCGGCCATGAATAGTACCGCCCGAAACGTGCAGTTGCCGGGCTATTTCGGAATAAGGCAGCTTGGCGTCCTGAATCAGCAGGCTAAGAATGCGGCGGTCAATATCGTCTAACTCGTAGGGGCGGGACATAGGTAAGGCAAATAGGAACAGAAAGCAAATTTACGCATATTGGAAATATTTTACTTAAAAACAGCTACTAAAGTGAAGATTAAATAATTTTTAAGCCTTTTTAAGATAAAATTTGCATAATCATGAAATTATGCCTTACCTTTGACCTATCAAAACGCAAACGGCGCGGCGATACCAACCTTGTAGTGTGGTGAAACTGGCAGACACGCCCTCCTCTCTCGGGGGTGAAGATTCAGGAACAAAGCCCTGGCTTCTCGGAGCCTTGGCCTAACTTCTTCGTGGAGGTTCAAGTCCTTCCGCTACAGCTTTCGTAAGGGGCGCTTTCCGGCCAGGAAAGCGCCCCTTATGCGTTTTAGGCCCTGCCACGCCCTAGCGGGGTGGGGCGCAGTTGAGGCGCTAGCGTGGAGTTCGAGGGTTGATTACGGCCGCCGGAAAAGCCCGGCGCGAACTTGCCCCGCCATAATTCGTACTTTTACCCTTACAAAGGCTGCCCGACCGTCCGCGTCTGAGGGGAGCCGACTACATGGGCTTAAAAATACTGCTTACCCTGTTGCTGGTTTTAGTCAACGGGTTCTTTGTCGCCGCCGAGTTTGCGCTCGTCAAGGTGCGCTCTTCGCAGATTGATTTGCGGGCGCAGGAAGGCAACCGGCTAGCCAAGCTTACGCAGACAATGCTCCACAACCTGGATGCCTATCTGTCGGCTACTCAATTGGGTATCACCCTAGCGTCGCTAGCCCTTGGTTGGATTGGTGAAAGCGTGGTGGCCGAAGTGCTGCTGGCCATTATTCATAAGCTAGGGCTCACACTTTCGCCCGAGAGTGTGCACAGCGTGGCACTGGTATTCTCCTTTGCCACCATCACCATCCTGCACATCGTGATTGGCGAGCAGGCGCCCAAAGTGCTGGCCATTCAGAAGCCGGAAGCGACAACGCTGTTTATTACGGCCCCGCTGCGTTTTTTTTACGTGGTCACTTTCCCGGCCATCTGGCTGCTCAATAAGCTCTCCAATATGCTGCTTGGGTTGTTCGGGGTAAAATCGACCCACGGCACTGAGGTGCACACAGCCGAGGAACTGCGCCTGCTTATTGACCAAGGCAAGGAAACCGGCGAGATACAAGACTCTGAACATGAACTGATTGAGAACGTTTTTCAGTTCAACGACCGCATGGTGAAGCAGATAATGGTGCCCCGCACCAAGCTCGCCGCGCTCGACGTGAATGCTTCCGAAGAAAAGCTACTCGAAACCATCTTCAGCGAGGGCTATTCGCGGATGCCGGTATTTGAAGGCAACATCGATAATATTGTGGGCGTGCTCAATGTCAAGGACTTGCTGCCGATTATCCGGCGCGGCGAGCCATTGGAGCTAGCTCGCATTATGCGCCCGGCCTACTTCGTGCCCGAAACCAAGAAAATCAACCGCCTGTTGCGCCAGTTTCAGCGCAAGCACATTGTAATGGCCGTGGTGAGCGACGAATTCGGCGGTGTGTCGGGCATCGTCACCATCGAGGACATTATGGAGGAGCTGGTGGGCGAAATCCAGGATGAGTACGACAATGAAGTGCCCATGGTGGAGAAGATTTCGGAAAACGAATACCGCGTCAGCACTGCTACAGCCATTCCCGACGCCAACGAGTACCTCCCCTTCCCCTTACCCGAGGGCGATGATTACGAAAGCGTTGGCGGCCTGCTTAATGTGCTCTATGGCAACATTCCAGAAGTGGGCGACGTGGCCGTGCTGGAGCCCTACGAGTTTCGGGTGCTTAGTCGCACCGGCCGCGTGGTAGAGATGGTACAGCTGCGCGTGATAGGGCCGGTTACGGCCGCGGAGGAAGACCCGCTGGCAGCTTAGCGCCTTGTTCCTCACCCATCAAAGAGCTTCCCTAAAGGGGAAGCTCTTTGCGTTTTAGTGGGCCCGGGATTCTTCGCCCGCTTCGGCACCGGGCGCGGCCAGCCAGCTGGCGTAGCGCTGGTAGTTGGCGGCCGTGCGGCGCAGGCCGGCGGCCTGCGCTTCGGTAACGGGCTTGATTTTGCGGGCCGGCACGCCCGCGTAGAGGTAGCCAGGCTCGCAGACGGTGTTTTCGAGCACCACGGCGCCGGCTGCGATGATGCAGCCCGCGCCCACTAGGGCATGGTCCATCACGATGGCGCCCATCCCGATGAGCACGTCGTCTTCCACCGTGCAGCCGTGCACCAGCGCCCGGTGGCCGATGCTCACCCGCGAGCCGATGCGCAGAGCGGCCTGCTCAAAGGTGCAGTGCAGCACGGCCCCGTCCTGGATATTGGTTTCATCGCCGATGCGGATACTGTTCACATCGCCCCGAACAACGGCCGTAAACCACACCGTGCAGCCCCGTCCCAGCACCACATCGCCGATAATGGTGGCGTTGTCGGCCAGAAAGCAATCGGGGCCGATGGTGGGCAATACCCCGTGAACGGGCAGAATAAGAGCAGGCATAGGGCTAGCGGGTAGGGAGCAGGCGCTTCCAGGTACCCTTCTCCCAGTTGTATTTCAACGTGCTGGGTAGGGCTTGCCAGAAGTATTTGCTGGTTTCGACTGCGAAGCTAGGCTGCATGTAGCAATTGATGGTGCAGCCCTCACACTGCGGCAAGCGGCCTTCGAGGGCGGCGAGCCGCTGCGTAGCGGGAGCATTATACACCTCAAAGAGCTGGCCGTTGATGGGAAACTTCTGCTCGCCAAGGTGGTAGCAGGGCAGCACCAGCTCGTTGTTGGGCGAGATGACGAGCGTGGTGCTGGCGGCCCGGCACACGGGCGCGGCTACGTGGTTGCCGCCGTCGCGCCGCAGCGCAATGAAACCCTGGTTGAGGTACACGCCCTTGCGCCGGCCGAAAGCGGACAGGTAATCGAGCTCGGCCTCGGTAAGCTGTTCGCCGGTTTCCACATCGCCGTACTCAAAGGCGGGGTTAATGATGAGCACCAGCCCGTTGGGTTGGGTGATGTCGCGGTACACGGCCTCTAGGTCAGCCAGGTTTTTACGAAAAACCGTGAACAGAATATCGGGCCGCTCGCCCAGCTCTTTGGCTACGCGAATGCTTTCGAGCACAAAATCGTAGCAGGCCACGCCCCGGCCCAGGTCGTGGGTGGCACGGTCGGCCGAGTCGAGCGAAAAGTGCAGCATATCGACCAGCCCGCGCAGCTTTTCAGCGTTTTTGGGGTAGAGCAGGCCGTTGGTTGTGACGGTGGTGATGAAGCCCATCTGCCGGGCTAGCCCCAGAAACTCGGGCAACTGCCGGTGCAACAGCGGCTCGCCACCAGTGAAATCTATCACGTTGACCCCTAGCCGCTTCAGGTCACGCAGATTAGCCTCCACATCGGCCAGCGTAATGTAAGGCGAGGGCTTTTCCCAGATGTCGCAAAACGAGCACTTCGCATTGCAGCGATACGTGACGTAGTAATTGCACAAAACGGGATGCTTGACGAGGCGCATAGTATAAAGGTAGCCCGGGAGTGTAGGTAAGCTTCGGCTTGCCGTTTTGTTCGCCGCTAGCCCCTAGCCAGCGGCGGGCCGGCAGGTCAACTTACCTCATCCCTAGTGCGGGAGCTGGCCCCAGGCCGCGGCGTCCCATTGCCTGGGCGTGGCAGCCAGCGCCTCAGGCGTAGCCTCGCCAAAGTGCTCCTGGTAGTAGTTGCAAAAGCCTTTTAGTGGGCAGCGAGCACAATTGGGCCGCTGAAAAAAGCAGATTTGCTGCCCGTGCCAGTAGTTATGCTTGTGAAAATTGAATAGCCCCTCGGCATCTAATTCGGGCTTCAGCAGGCCGAGCAGCACGGTATGCGCCTTCTCGACCGACACTTTGGGACCGATGACCCCTAGCCGCTGCATCACGCGGTGCACGTGGGCATCGACGGGTAGCACGGGCTTGCGAAAGTTGAAGAGCAGCACCAGTGAGGCCGTTTTAAGGCCAATGCCGGGCATATCGGTGAGCCATGCCATCGCGCGCTCGGTATCCCAATCGGCCAGAAAATCAAGCGAGTAGCTGCCGCCCGTTTCAGCTTTTATGCGGCCCAGAATTTCCTGAATGCGTGGCGCTTGCGTAGCGGGCCAGCGCGTGGTGCGAATGGCGTGGATAAGGTCCTCAAGCGGCGCGTGCAGCACGCCTTCCCAGTCGCCAAAGGCCTCCAGCATCCGGTCATAGGCTAGCTCCTCGTCGGCGTGGGTGGTGCGGTGCGAGAGCAGCGTCGAAATCAGCTCACGCATGGGCGTGCGCCGTGCCGCCTTGGGTACTGGCCCAAAAAATTCGTTTAAAAGCGCGTGGTTGGCCAGGGCTTTGTCGATAGCAGGCGAGGCGTAGGTTGCAGTGGGAGCAGGCATGAGCAGTGTACCGCGGGCAGTGGGCTAGGGTTGCTGGCGACTGCCCACAAAAAACCCGGCCGCTCGGGTGAGCGGCCGGGCTGCGGCGCTAGCAAGAGCGCTCAGCGCTTACAGTTGGCCGCGCTTGGCGGCTTTCTGCATTTTTTCGTTGGCGAAGATGGCAACTTCCACGCGGCGGTTGGCGGCTTTGCCAGCCACGCTGGTGTTGTCGGCTACCGGCTGGCTCGAACCGTAGCCCGTGGCCGTGATGCGGCTGTTGTCCACGCCTTTAGCCGTCAGCTCGTTGGCTACGGCCTGGGCACGGCGCTGGCTCAGGGGCTGGTTAATGGCATCGGTACCCGAAGCATCGGTGTGGCCATCGATGGTCACGTTGGTGTCACCGTATTTTTGGAGCGTGGCGGCTAGCTCATCGATGTTGCCGGCGGCAGCCGAAGTCAGGGCCGACGAGTTGCTAGCGAACAGAATGCCCGAGGCAAAGGTGATTTTGATGCCCTCGCCCACGCGCTCTACTTTGGCGCCTTCGAGGTCGCGGCGCAGTTCAGCGGCTTGCTTATCCATGCGGCGGCCGATGAGGGCACCCCCAGCGCCCCCCACGGCCGCGCCCAGGATAGCCCCCTTGGCCGTGCCCGACTTGCCCCCAATTACGCGACCCAGAATGGCTCCGCCCGCCGCGCCACCCAGGCCACCGATAATGCCGCCCTTCAGCGTTTTGCTCATGCCCTTGGGCTTGTCCGTCGAGACGGTAGTCGACTGCGCCTGCGCGAAGTGGCCTAGCAGCAGCAGTACTGCCAGCAGGTAAGAGAAGGAGAATTTCAAGGTTTTCATGAGAAAAGAAATAAATAAAAAGCAATTGGCTACAGAGTAGTAGCAATGCAGTGGCAATTTCGCCATTTGCAACCACCTTGCCAAACTCAACTGGCCTAACGTAGTACTTTCCTCTTTTAATGCTGCCAAGTATTGGCTAGCCACAAAAAAGCCCGGCGGCGAGCCAGGCTTTTTTGTTTTTAGTCGTTGCGCAACAGCTAGCAGCCTATTTATTGCGGTAGTGGCGGTAGCGAGCGGGGTCTTTCTTTTTATCTTGATTGCGGCCCACCAAGCCACCACCTACTACGCCGGCACCGGCGCCAATGAGGGCACCTTTGCCACCACCAAGCAGGCCACCTACAACGGCGCCACCAGCACCACCCACGGCAGCACCTTTAGCCTTGCGGCTCCAACCTTTAGGCTTGTCCTGAGCTTGGGCTACTGAGCCAGCGAGCATAAAGAAGGCCAGCAGGAAAACGAAAAGTTTCGAGAAGGATTTCATCTGATTATGAAGCGAATGAGACAGGAAAGCGGCTAGCTAGCCGATGCTATTTTAACGCAAATTAAAATCCACAGGTTGTGCTCGGGCTCAAAAAAAGCTCGAGGCTAGCAGCCCCGAGCTTCTTATTTTTTGATGAGCTAACCTACGACTTACAACGTGCCGTTTTCGGCAGCCTTCTTCATTTTTTCGTTGGCATAGATGGCCACTTCCACGCGGCGGTTGGCTTGCTTGCCTTCGGCGGTCGAGTTGTCGGCTACCGGGTCGGCCGAGCCGAGGCCCTTAGTGGTAATGCGGCTGCTAGCCACGCTTTGCGCGGTAAGCGAGCTGGCTACCGACTGGGCGCGCTGCTCGCTTAAGGGCAGGTTGATGGCATCGTTACCGGTGTTATCGGTGTGGCCTTCTACCAGCACGTTGGTGTCGGGGTATTTCTGGAGCGTAGCGGCCAACTTCGAGATATCCGACTGCGAAGCCGGGCGCAGCGTGCTGCTGTTGGTATCGAACAAGATGCCCGAATCGAAGGTGATTTTGATGCCTTCGCCCACGCGCTCTACCCGGGCGTTGGCCATGTCGCGCTGCAATTCCTGCGCTTGCTTGTCCATTTTGCGGCCGATGAGTGCGCCGGCGCCGCCACCTACGGCAGCGCCTAGAATAGCCCCGGCGGCCGTGCCCTTGCCACCGCCCAGCAGGCCACCTATCACACCGCCCACCACGGCGCCGCCGCCAGCACCCAGCAGGCCGCCCTTGGTGGTTTTATTCATGCCGTCCTTGCGCACGCCAGTGCCGTTGTTGCTCGACAAATCGGGCTGCGTGGAAGTTTGGCGGGTGGAGGCGCACGAGCCCAGCAGCATTACAAAGGCCATTAAAGCGGCCAGAAAGGACTTAGGAGAGTTCATTATTTCTGAGTAAGATGTGAAAGAAATTGGCAGCGCCAACGGGGCCTTATACGCAAAAGCCCGCTCTGGTTACCAAAGCGGGCTTTCCCAAAGTCGTGCCAGGTAAGATTAGCCCTTGGCCAGCATCCCGAATAAATCGGCCAAACGCTGCTTGAGCTCGCGGCGGTCCACGATGAAATCGAGGAAGCCATGCTCCAGCACAAACTCGGCGCTTTGGAAACCCTTGGGCAAGTCCTTGCCAATGGTTTCCTTGATAACGCGCGGGCCGGCGAAGCCGATGAGCGCGCCCGGCTCGGCAATATTGAAGTCGCCGAGCATGGCGAAGCTCGCCGTGACGCCGCCCGTGGTGGGGTCGGTGAGCAGGCTCACGTAGGGCACCTTGGCTTCGGCGAGCAGGGCTAGCCGGGCCGAAGTTTTGGCCATCTGCATGAGCGAGTAGCCGGCTTCCATCATGCGGGCGCCGCCCGAGCGCGAAATCATGAGGAAGGGAATTTTGTGTTCGCGGGCGTAGTCGATGGCGCGGGCTATTTTTTCGCCCACCACCGAGCCCATCGAGCCGCCGATAAAGCGAAAATCCATGGCTGCCACCACCAGCGGCTGGCCGGCGCTCAGGCCGTGGGCCGTGCGCACGGCATCCTTGAGGCCGGTACTTTTTTCGGTGGCCTGCACGCGCTGCGGGTAGGCTTTGGTATCGACGAAGGCGAGCGGGTCGCCGGAGCTCAGGTTGGCATCGAGCTCGTCGAACTTGCCTTCGTCAAATAGAAAATCGAAGTACACGCCCGCGTCGATGCGGTCGTGGTGGCTACAATTGCCGCACACGTAGTGCAGGCGCTTGTGCTCGGCCATCGTCACCACGGTTTTGCACTCGGGGCACTTGTACCAGAGGCCATCCGGGGTTTCTTTTTTCTGTTCGGTGGGGGTAATAATACCTTTTTCTTCGCGCCGGAACCAAGCCATGTGGGAGCAGTTGAAAGCAGCGGGCAATGCGCCGCCGGCTTATAGATAAGTAGAAGTTAGACAACAAAAATAGGCTATCGGCGGCTAGGTTGCGCCGGGGCCGGCCAAACCTGTTCGCCAGGGGTCGCCGGCGGCCGGGCCGGCCGCTTTCCGAAGGGTTGGCCCAACGGCCGCCCCTAGCCCCGGCGCAGGGAAGGCAGGGCCCGCAGGCCGCGTCAAACGCGGAAAGTGAGTTGTAACTTGCCCCTCCCCTAGTGCCTCACTCAGCTTTTTTCTGCCTTGAAACTTCCTGCCTCCCTGCTAGCCCTGGGCCTGCTCAGCGCCCCTTTTGTGTTGAACAGCTGCGTGACAGCCAAGCGCTACGAAGACTTGCAGGCCCGCCAGGCCAGCGAGGCTCAGGCCCGCACCGCCGCCGAGCAGCAAACCCGCCAGGCGAAAGCCGACCTGCAAAAAGCCAACGACCAGCTCAACGAGCTGCGCCTCGACCAGAAGCGCCTTATCACCGACTCGGCCCAGACCGGCAACGCTCTGCGCCGCACCCGCACGCTGTACAGCCAACTCACCGAGAGCTACGATAAGCTGCTCAAAAACAGCGACCGCGCCCTGGCTGACCGCAATGCCGACTATGGCAAGCTCGCCAAGGACCTCGCCACCCGCGAGGCTGAGCTGGGCCAGCTTGACCAAAACCTGCGCAAAGCCAAGGCCGAGCTCGGCACCCGCGAGGCCAAGCTCACCGAGCTTACTCAGGCCCTGGCCGACAAGGACAAGGCCGTGAACGACCTGAAAGCCCGCGTGAGCAAGGCGCTGCTGAGTTTCAACTCCAGCGACTTGCAGGTGAAGCTCAAAGACGGCAAGGTGTACGTGTCGCTCTCCGAGCAACTACTCTTCAAATCGGGCTCGACCAAGGTGGACCCCAAGGGCCAGGAGGCCCTCAAAACGCTGGCTAGCGTGCTGCAAGAGCAGAAAGACGTGAATGTGGTAGTGGAAGGCCACACCGATAATGTGCCTATGCGCGGCACCGGCGCCATCCAGGACAACTGGGATTTGAGCGCGCTGCGCGCCACCGACATTGCCCGCCTGCTCACGGCCAGCGGCGTGGAGCCCAGCCGCATCACGGCCTCGGGCCGCTCGCAGTACGTGCCGGTGGCTACCAACGACACGCCCCAGAACAAGGCCCTCAACCGACGCACCGACATTATTCTTACCCCCAAGCTCGACGAGCTGTTTCAGATACTCGACGGCAACAGCGCCGGCCAGGCAAAGTAACTCCTTCGCTCACAGCGCATGCCCTAACTAGGAAAAGAATTGGTTGCTATATTTCGAGCACTAAACTCTTCACCTGGCTAGGGCATCTTTATGAACCCATTTTTCCATATGCGCTGGCTGTTGGCCGGGCTATTGTGGCTGGCAATGCTGCCGGCCGCGCAGGCTTCCCACGTTCGTGGGGGCGACATTGCCTATACCTCCGTAGCCTCGACGACGCCGGGGGTGCCGCGCTACCGCGTTACGCTGCGCCTGTTTCGGGATATTGCCGGGGTGGTGCAGCCGGTAGTGGAGCTTAAGGGCACCCAAGGGAGCTGCAACTCGCTGGACCCCCGGAATTTTACTGTGCAAGTGGTTAAATCGCAAAGCACGCGCCTAGCACCCGTTGCCTGCGCAGGAGGTCCCAACCTGCCATCTTCTTTTGGTTACGATGTTGAGTTATTTTCTACCGACGTGGACCTGCCCCGCGGCCAGTGGACGCTAAGCTTTACGGCGGAAAACCGCGCACGTGATATTCGCAATATTTTAAACTCCCAGAACCGCAATTTTTACGTAGCCGCCTTTCTGGATAATACCGTAATCACGCAGGATACTTCGCCTACGTTCTTATCCACGCTGGTGCCTTCCTTGCAAGGCAACCTGGCGCAGGCCTACAGCTTCAGTACCTTCGACGCCGACCAGGATTCGGTGGCGTACAGCGTGGTAGAGTCGCAGGAAGCAATCAACCCGCTTGTGCCGTGCGGCACCGTCATTGCCGGGGCAGTTTCGCCACAGTTTCAATTAAATGCTGCCACCGGAGCAGTAACCACCACGCCGGGCACCGTGCAGCAGGGCTTGTATGTGATGGCCGTGCGCGTGGCCGAATACCGGCGGTTGGCCGGCTCCTGGCAGCTTATTGGCAGCGTAACGCGCGATGTCGCTTACGTAGCCCAAAACCTGACTAATCAGCCGCCTAGCTTCACGAGCGTGGCCGTGGGCAACGGCGCCGCCCAGCCACTAGGCCAGACTATCATTGCCCGGCCTGGCCAAACGGTGAACCTCACCCTGACGGCTACCGACCCCGATGCGGGCCAGCAAATCCGCTTCAGCAGCGAGGCTACGAGCATTGTGCCGGGCTTGAGCTTGGCTACCATCAGTGCTACGCAGGCGCGCCTCACGTGGCAGGTGCCCGCTAGCCTGCCCACGGGCTTTTACAAGGCTACCGTCGCTGCTTTCGACAATGGCTGCCCCAACAGCACACTGGAGCAGACGCTTTATTTCCGGGTCGTCAACCTGCCCCTGGCCGCCCGCCCGGGTACCGACGCGCCAGCCACCGCCTTCCCCATGCCCTTTCACGAGCAGGTGCAGTTTCAAGCCCGCGCGGGCGGGCAGCTCGTGCTCATTGTTGATGAGCTGGGCCGCCCCA
>Ga0308157_10000907_pt1 | contig 74954 bp, 63 predicted proteins | sample PhyBR1_FD_201035 | JGI IMG/M metagenome (GOLD analysis project Ga0308157, IMG submission 201035) | Phyllosphere microbial communities from UC Gill Tract Community Farm, Albany, California, United States - DLSLB.R1 | ecosystem: Host-associated > Plants > Phyllosphere > Unclassified | place: USA...
TTTTGTTCCGCCCCAATCTACTTCAAAGGCAAATTTTACTAATGGATATGTATTCATAATTATTTATATTTAATTTGTTGTTTTAATTATTTTATGCTTCTTGCAACTTGTGTGAAAAACGAAGCACGATAAATTCAGCAGGACGTACCGTAGCCATACCCACTTCAATGACCATTCTGCCTTCCAGAATATCCTGAGCCGACATTGTTTTATTCAAACCTACGCTTACGTAATACGCTTCTTCTGGCTTGCTTCCTGCCAATGCTCCGTCTTGCCATTGTTGGTTAAGGAAATTCTCGATCATTGTTTGTACACGGATCCAGGTATTTGCAGTATTTGGCTCGAAAACGAAACGCTCTGTTGCTTTTTTCACAGATTCTTCCACCATGTTGAAGAAACGACGTACAGAGATATATCTCCATTCATTGCTGTTTCCATCCAATGTTCTTGCGCCCCAAACCAATGTTCCTTTTCCGGTAAAAGTTCTGATCGCATTGATTGATTTACCACCATTTGAATCGATGTTAAGAGCATCCTGATCTCTATCAGAAATTTTAATTGTCGGCTCCTGTACGAAGCTCAGTCCTACATTTGCCGGCGATTTCCATACTCCTGAAGTACTGTCAACTTTAGCGTAAACTCCGGCCATTGCTGATGATGGAGCCAATACTACTGGTTTAGATTCGATTGCTTTTTTAGCTTGATTGTAAAATTCTGAATTTGAAGTCTTCAGCTCTGCTAAATTTGTTACACCAGAAACACCCATCACAGAAACATTTGCGTCTTTGAAATCATAGCTCAAGACCGTTTTTAATTTTGGATGATATGCTGCGCCGTATTTTAAGCGTTCACCACTTTGTCCGGAAGAAGGACCTGAATCTCCTTTGAATGCAGAAATTTCTCCAAGAACATCCATAATGACGAATCTGTCTTTTAATAACTCTGACTGATCTAAAGCCAGATTATATAAATTATACGCATTAGCAGCTGCAGCGTTGGAGTTTGCAGTAGTAACCTTTGTTAAATTAGTGTTAGCAATCGTAGCAATTGCATTAGCTGTTAATGCATCAGCATTAGCATCTGTCAAAGCCTTACTGGCTTGTGCCAATTCTTCAGGCGTACCGTTATCTTCTGCATCATCAAATACAGCCTGAGCAGCTACAACTGCTGTATTTGCAAGTGTAAGTTCGTGTTGAGCAAGATCTTTAATCCTTTGTGCAGCAACTACATCAGCCGAACTAGCAACCAAACCTTGAAGATCAGGGAAAACGATCAATGTAGGCTCGTCTTCTTTTTTTAATAAGTCGAGACCTGCTTGTAATTCAGCTAAACTTACTGCCGAATAATAAACATTCTCAGCTCCTACAGAAACGATATAACAAGCGCCACCACCATTGGCAAAATACATTTGCATGGCATAGTACATTTTAAAATCGCTTACCTTAGTTTGTGTTGCTGTTGCAACGCCGTCTTTGAAAGCTACAGCAAAAGTTTCAGGGTTTGCTTTTCCAAAAAGTGCTTCGTACTCCAACATTGAAGAGATTCTTGTCGGCTTATTTTTTGGTCCATCAGCGGTATATCCAATAAAAGCGGGAATAGCTGTTTCAACTTGCGCTACGGAAGGTGGGAATTTTGCCTGTTCCTCCACATAGACTCCAGGGGTTTTGTAATTCATTTGTTAAAAATTTAAAATTAATATTAATTATTCCTCGAAGTAAAAACTTCGAATGTTCATTCGTGATCGATTGAGTTTTAGGATTGTTGTAATTTGTGTGAGAACTTCAGGATGATAAACTCTGCCGGGCGTACCAATGCTATTTTGATTTCTACAATCATCGTATTTGTAATATTTTCAGTGATTGGATCTTTGCTGCCGTAGACTTTTACTTCATACGCTTCTTTGGGAGTATTACCCGCCAATGCGCCTTCCATCCATTGCTGATTAAGAAAATTCTCCAACATTGTTTTTGCTCGTAACCAGGTGTAGGACGTATTGGGCTCGTTAATAAATTTTGCCAGGGCATCACTTATCGATTGATTAATCATCTTATAATATCGACGTACATGCACATATTTCCATTCATTGTCTTTATTCTCTTTTTTGTCTTTCGCATCAAGGGTTCTGGCTCCCCAAACTAGCGTTCCTTTTCCTGTAAATGTTCGGATCGCATTAATTGATTTTCCGGAATCGTGAATGTTGAGGTCTGACTGTTCCTGATCAGAAATTTTTTCTGTTGGGTTGATTACATAACTAAGACTTACATTGGCCGGAGCTTTCCAAACTCCTCTTGTACTGTCTATTCTTGCATACACGCCTGCCATTGCTGATGATGGTGGCACAATAACCTTTAAAGATTTTATAGCTTCTTTTATCTCACTGTATAACAAAGAATCAGATGATTCTAAATTTTTAAGTCGTATTCCGTTTGCATTTCCTTCTTGATCTTTTACGTTGAGGATAGCATTTTTTAATCCTTCGAATTCTCCACTAAAAATAGGTGCACTTTCGTCTAAATCTTCTGGTACAATAAAATCATCAATTGTCCCATCATATATAGCTTCCAACACTACTTTTGCTTCATTTATTGCCTCTTTTAAATCAGCTTTTGCATTCACTGTTTCATTGGTTGATTCATCAGCTGTTGCAATAACCTCTTGTGCAATTGCAATAGCTTGTCCCAATAAATCAGCGAGTACAAAACCATTTGCGGAGCCACCGGAAATCTCATCACTTGCCAAATTTTTCAGTTCATCTAAAGCGGCAATCTCACCAGCATAAAAAACAGCACTATCTTGCCCTTCTTCCTGTAAACCAGCATGTACAATCGGCGTTTCATCCTCATCGAAAGTGTAATTCAAAATAGTTTTAAGGTGCGGAAAATAAGCTGCAGCATGGCTGGTCGGGTTGACTTCTCTTCTGAAATTCCCAATGGTATCAAGACCGTTTGATATCGTTGCAGAATTTCCTTCGTAAGTATCTAAAATAGCAAACCTATTTTTCATCTCTAGCTTTCCTATTGTATAATTATACAGCTCATAAAAATTGGGTTCTGTTAATGATACTGCGTCAGGACAAAGAATAAGAATCGGATCTTTAATAGCTTTTAAGGTTTCGATCTTGTCTAATCCGTTTTTCAGTGAAGATAGCTGTACTCCTGTAGAAGCCGAAGCATAAGTGCCCACAGAAATAATATAGCATGGGCCGCCGCCATTGGCAAAATACATCTGAAGCGAATAGTACATTAAAAACTGTACCTGAGGTTCTACAACAGTTACTCCTTTACCTTCTACATCTTTTAGCTGAAGTTTTTCTTTTTTAGCTTTTCCGAACTTATCTTCATAGTCTAAAATAGAACTGATTTTAAGCTTTTTATTCTCGTTATCATTAATATCATAACCTTCGGGTATTTGCTCAGTATACCCAATGAATACAGGTATAGCGGTATCTACTAATGTGACTGAATACGGAAGTTTTGTAATTTCTTCAACCGAAACACCTGGTGTTGTTGGATTTAGCATGTTTAAAAATTTGAAAAATGGTTATTAGTTTTTGTTTTTATGGTCAATTAACTTTAATACTTTGGATATTAATGTCATGTATTAATTCAATAGAAGTTTCCTCTTTAGCCACAATTTTTATCACACTGATTTTATACAAGACAGAAGGCATCACCTTTCCGCCCAATAATCCCCAGATATAACTTAGCTGATCAAAAGGAACAGAATGTAACTCGATTCTGAATTTAAAATCATTTTTTCTGTTGTCTTGCGGATCGATATATTCTAAAACATTGTTGGTCTGAAACACCTCGATAACTTTTGAAATATTTGCTAAAGCATTCGCATAAGTCGATCTGTTGGCAGAAATCATCACATATAAGTTTAAATAAGCCGGCGGACTCTCCATTTTCATATCAAACTGAGCCGGGTTTTCACTTATCACTTTATTGTATCGTGATCTGTTTTTTAATGTTGATTCTTCCTCAACGTTGAGTAGACTGATTACCACCTTATTGTCGAGACCTGAAGTGTCATCATCATGTTTTGCTATGTCATCAACAACAGCAATATCAACTAAACCTTCCGAATCATTCAGTTGATCTTTTAAAATTGTCAATACTTCGTTTATCATAATTTCTGTTCTTAATTATTATGCTGCAAACATACAATCATCGCCAACCAAAAGACAAATATTTCGGGGGCGCTAACCTGTCTTTGCAGTAAATTATATTTTCACTTAGTTTTGAAAATAGTAAGAAATAATCAAATTAAAATACTGAATATCAATCTGTTAAAACATAAATTAAAAAGCAAAACTTAAATAAAAATTATTTTAATCTAATCATAGTGAAATTTAAGCTTGAGAATTAGGTTATTTTTTTTAGTGAAAATTATTGTATTTAAAGATCAGATTGATGATATAATTAAATGCGAATTTTTGTGATTTCAGATCTATTTTTTTCGAAATTAATATTTCAATCTATTATCAGAAAGTTGTAGTTAATTTTCGTGTCAGAATCATTGCGGACGACAACTTTTTAGATATTTTCCTACTGTTTAGATAAACGACAAAAATCCTAGCCCCGATTGCAATGAAAATCCTTTTTGCCAAAAAAGATTGTAATGAAAAGCGGGATAAAGCTTCAAAAAAATAATAAAGTTTAATGCTTTGTCAGTAAAAGCGTCCCCAATTTCGTCAAAATACTTTCAAAAATTGCAAAACCGCATTATCAGGAAATAATATTTCGCTTTTACTGCAAAGACTGAATAGAGCTGCTTTATAATTCGTAAAATGTCTTTTGTTCGTCTAATTTTGACCCCAGTAATTTTAAAACTTTAATCACATGAATATCAAAAAACTTTTTGGCAAGCGAAACGAAATCATCGGCGGCCATTTCAATGAATTACGGTCAAAAATAGGCTTGGCGAATCAAACCGAAGAATATGTTTTTTCTGTAAGAGAAGAAATCTGTAACCAATGTCCCTTGAAAAACGGCAACAATTGCAATGCCATGAAATGGCTAAATCCCAGCACATTGGAAGTTGCAGACTATCCAAAAGATGGTTTTATCAGAGGCTGCGGATGCAGATTGAGTGCAAAACAAAGATCAACATTAAGCCATTGTCCGGCAGGTTTTTGGGGAGGAGAATTCGACTAAAAACAACGCAATTTACGGTGTCTTATTTTTTTATAATTAAAACAATTTAGTGTGAATCAGGATCATATCATTCAGAAAGTTTTTGTTGAAATTACCATCAACAACAAAGAAAAAGCATTTAGCATTAAACAAGACATTAATAACTTTTTGGCTATTGACGTTTTTCCGGAAATAGAAAAGTATATCAATGCTTTAGAATATAATTTTTCTGATCACACCCTTCAAATTCCCCGGTTAGAATTGAATTTGGAGGTGAAAAACAGCTCACTAAATACGGAATTAAAAGATAAAATCACTCAGCACTTTCAGGAAGAGCTTTCTGAAATGACGAAACCGGTTGAGAATTTTGATCAAGAAACAGAAAGCGACTCTAAATCCTATCTAATTGATAATGAAAGAAAATTAGTACAAACTTTTATCTATTTTTTAGAAAATGGCTACATGCCGTGGTGGAATTCGGATAGAAAAAGTATTGCCTTTTTGGAACCAAAAATATTTAAAACTTTGATTCTGACTAAAGATTTCCAAAAAAGCATTATCCTTGTTTTGTCGAAACAGAATGTTCAGAAAAGGATTATCAGCCAACTTTCAAACGAACATATTGCGGGATTATGTTTATCTATTTTAAAAGGCACTGAATTAAAAATCAATTTAAATGTTGATATAATACAACATATCTCAACACTGATTCATGCCGAAAGACAAATCGTCTGGCATCTTGTTTTGAATGTTTTATCTGAACACTTTAACTCATCAAATAATGATCTCAAGGAATATCTTCTGCAACTAATTTTAAAGACAGAATCAGCTTCAACTGTTTTATCACACGCAAAAAGCAAGCTTCAGAATCTGAAAACAGTGATTGAAATATTTCCATTTATAAAAGAAGATGAAATTCTTGAAAGCATTAGAAATAATTCAGAAGATAGCCGTGAAGATGCAGAAACTTCAATAAATACAACACATGAAAAAAATGATGCAACAAACCGGGAAGATATAATTCAAAACGACAAGGGTTTAATTCAAAATGATGCGCAATATGTTCAGAATGCAGGACTTATTTTAATACACCCATTCATCAAAACCCTCTTTGAACATTGTGATCTTCTGAATCCGAAAACTCAGCAACTTACCGATTCGGAATTGTGTGCCCATCTATTACATTATATCGCTACCGGAAAAACTAATGCTCCTGAATATGATCTGGTTTTTGAAAAATTCTTGTGTAACATACCGACAAATCAAACCATTAACAGACACATCAAGCTATCGAGAAAACATAAAGCAGAAGCCAAAAATGTACTTGAAAGTGTACAGCACAACTGGAATTCTATGAGAAAATCATCTGTCGCACTCTTACAAAACGAGTTTTTTCAACGCCCAGGTAAATTAGTTGCGACAGATCATGAGTATACTCTGACGGTCGAACGAAAAACACAAGACATTTTACTTGAAAATTTGGGTTGGGGAATTGGTCTTGTAAAACTACCGTGGCAGGAAAAATTCATATTTGTAAACTGGTAATCAAAAATTATTATATTGCCTTGAAATTACAGCCAAAATAAATTGCGCCACTTGTTTTTAAGTGGCGCAATCTGTTGATATAGTTAAAAATCTATTATTTTTTATTCACTTCTGCGATTGCAGCCTGAATTCCGCCACCCGCAACTTCAAAGAAAGCCGGACCAGCCAACAAATATACTTTTTCCAGTTTTTTTGTTTTGGAAAGATTATGTTCTCTTAAATAAATTTCAGAACGATTAGCCAAGACAACACCTTTTACCACATTTCCGGCAACTAAAGCAGTTGGAGAATCTATTCCGGCATCTTTTAAATCACTTGCAAACGCAAAATTGGTCACTCCCAATCTCAAAGCTTCTCTGGTAGCCACTTCTGCTACGGAAGTCATCAGTTCGGGAGTAAAGTTGTTACGATCCCCTAAACCAATTAATAACAATTTTTTTGCTGACATAGAACCTGCGGGAGGTGTAATCAATAAGGTTTCCAAAGAATGTCCTTTGAATTGTCCAGACTGTCTTATTTTGGTAAATTCACCTTTCAAAGCGTCGTCCAAATGTACCAAACCATTTAAGTTAGCTGGTAAAGCCTGAGCGCTGTGAATGTCGTTATCTGTATATTCGAAAACACAAGCAACCTGCAGTTCGGCGTCGGCCGAAGATGGGCCCTGAACCAATCCAATCATTGAAATTCCGTCTACCGAACCCCAGTTTTTGGATGTTCCGATGGCTGTGGTTTTTGCAGTCGCGTTTGCTGTAGTTGTTGCAGTTTGCGCAAATGTAATAGTTGAAAATGCTAATCCTGCGATTAATAATGATTTTCTTAAGGTATTTTTTACGATATTTTTCATAATATTTTTTTGTTTTTAGCTTTACCAGTTTACTATTGGCTGATGATACTTTTGTTAATTTATGTTTGTTTTAATGTTATTCAAAGGTAGTTTTAGAAATAACATTTGCCATTGATGTGAGATAAGTAATGAGACTAATTTTCAAAATGCCACATTCTCATATTTTTAAATTAATTTTTAAAACTTGAAAACAATTCTTGAGTTGATAAACAATCCGTCTTTGTCATTTTCAATAATATCATCCACAAATTCGTCGGTTTTGAAATACTGAATTCCCGTATTAAAAGTGAAAAACTTATTGATTTTATAATTAAAACTTCCAAGGAAAGCGGTTCCAATGTATTTCTTTTTAGAATCCATTGAAGTCAGGTTTAAAGAACCGCTTGGTCGGTAAACGCCGTCCTGCGTAGAATATCTCCAGTTGAAAACCACATCAGCCTGCACCGTCATTTTGCTGTTCAAATCTACGGTTGCATACGGATGAATGTCAATTAAATTCACAGGCCCTATTTGCGGATTGAACCCGAAATAACCACCTTTTGGATATAATGGATTGAAGGTTCCCAGCTTTCCGTCGTCTCTATTTCGGTCTCCGGAAATGTAATCGTTTCGAAGATTGATGGTTGGTTTTCCTTTTACATTTTCGAATAGATATCCGATGTCTGCAGAAGCCGTCCAGGCGCTGATGGTTCCTTTATTAAAATTTCCAAACTGATAAGCGCCTTCAAAATTGTAAATAAATCCGCCGCCATATCTGTAGAATCTTCCGCCCAAAGTATGTCTGGTTTCATCGCCTGTTCCATCTTCAAAACGGGTTTCTTTTCGGTGAATTCCCAAATAATAAAATTCCAGATTCCCGCTTTTCGGAAGAGCTAAAGTGTTGTAACTTCCCCAAAGATTGACCGATTTTGAAGGTTTGTTATCGAAAACTCCGGTACTGATTTCACTCGCCATCATCATAAACGCATCCGATTTAAAGTTTCCTCTTTTGTACATCAGTTTCAGTCCGTCAAAATACAGTCTCAAATTCGGACCTTCGCGCACCGAAATCAATCTTCCGCTTCCGTAATCTAGCTCCTGTCTTCCTGCACGAACGGTTAGTTTTTCTTTTTCATTTTTAATGGCATCAACGTCGATGAAAAGGTTTTGAACATTCAAATGGTCTTCATCAATCGGTCTCGGTCCATTTTTTCTCCCGTTTTCCCAGGCACTTCTTAACTGTCCGAAAACTCTCACTCGTGAACCTAAATGCAAATCTGCGTGAACCGCATATCTTTGAATAAAAAACGGGTTGCTTCCGATTCCCAATCTTCCCCAGTCCTCATTATTAAATTCTACAAATTCTGCTCTCGCCTCTCCGCCTAATGATAAATATGTATTGTTATTTTTTTCGGAAAGTGGAATGTATTTGATGGAATTGTAAAAAGTGTCTGCAGAATCTTTGTATGTTGAATAATCTTCATCAAACCTCATCAATTTAAATTGACCTGAAACTACTGCTGGTAGCATAATCTGGACAATCAATACTATCTTAATCAGATTTTTCATTTAAATTTTTCTTAAATATTGATCGATTGAATATTTTCCGGGACCTACAAAAAACAGAAACAGATAACACAGGCTATACATAAACGGCGTGTCTTTTATCAGCAAAGCATCGTTCCAGTGAAGGATAAAATATCCGGTCAAAGTCACCGCCAAAATTGGCAGAACTGCTATTCTTGTGAACAATCCGAATACAACAAATACAGGAAATACCAGGTTGGCTGCGTCTGCAAAAAGACTGTTGAATGCTTCCGGAAGGTGTAAAGGATTCGGAACCTGTTCTGCTTCTGCAACGCCTACTCCGAGTTTTTTCAGTCCGTGTGCTACGATTAATTCTAAGGATAATGCAATTCTGAAAACGAATAATGCCAAGTGAATTAATTTTCCTTCGAGGCTTGTATTGATGATAGTTTGGATGAGCTTTTTCATTGTTTTTAGGTTTGAGTTTTCGGGAGTTTATTGAGTTATTTTGAGTGTCAGGTTAAACCACCCCGTCAAAAATTCTTTGAATTTTCGCCACCCCTTCAGAGGAGGGGAATTTTGTGCGAAATTATTTTGTTTAAATCTTAGTTATTTTGTTTGGTATCCGCCGTAGTATTTTACAGGAGACCATTCTGGAAGTACCGGAAGTGCAGCTGGAGAAACATTTTTGTAGGTTTCGTCTCCATAAACAACCTTTCCGTCAACGATGGTGAGTTTTGAAGTGATGTCTTTGATTTCTTCTTCATCAACACTGAAATAATCTTTATCTAAAATTGTAAGGTCTGCAAAATATCCTTTTTTGATTTTTCCTTTTTCATAATCCTTTATCAATTCATATCCCCCAAAAGTAGAAAGTGACAAAGCCGTTTTTCTGTCTAAAGCATTTTCTTTGGCCATTACCTGAGTTCCGCCCAAAGTTTTTCCTGAAGTAATCCAGTACAAAGCGACCCACGGATTATAACTTGCTACTCTGGTTCCGTCTGTTCCCAATCCTACAGGAATTCCCATCTCGAGCATTTTCTTTACAGGTGGAGAAGCCAATGCTGCTTTTTTACCATAACGGTGGATGAAACTTTCACCCTGATACGCCATTCTGTGCTGCACTGCAATACCGCCGTTTAGAGCTTTGATGCGTTTCATATTATCTTCAGAAACCGTTTCTGCGTGGTCAAAAAACCAAACCAATCCGTTCAAAGGCGTTTCTTTATTCACTTCTTCAATAACATTTAAAAATCTTGTGATGCTTTCGTTATACGTTGCGTGAATTCTGAAAGGCCATCTTTTTTTCACCAAAAGACTTACAACTTCTTTCATACTTTTTTCCATTGTTGCAGGCAATTCGGGTCTTGGGAAAAGAAAATTTTCAAAATCAGCACCATCTGAAACCAGATTTTCGCCGCCACCTTCTACGTGATAATCAATTCCGTTGTGGTCGTTGTGGCCGTGGTCATCGATGTCTACCATTCCTGTCCATTTCGTGTAATCTGCGAGTTCAGAACCTTTTTTCTGAGCAAACAAATAGTAAGGTAAACGAACCGTAATTTTTCCTTTTTTGTTCAAGGCATCGGTTGTTCCGTAATCATCTGGAAAGTTTTGAAAACCGCCGCCCGCATCCATTACCGCCGTCACACCAAGACGATTCAGTTCAGTCATATATTGCAATGTAGAATTTTCTTTTTCCGCTTCGGTCAGCTCAGGTAATTTGGCTAAAGTTGAATAGAGAATAAAGGCATTCGGCTCTGCAACCAAAAGACCTGTCGGGTCGCCGTTGTTGTCTTTTTCAATTAGACCCTGAGCCGGATTTGGCTTTTCACCAGTGATATTTAATTGTTTCAAACCTGATTTATTCAGCCACGCTTTTCCGTAGAGATACATTACGAAAGCCGGAACATCGCCTGTCGCTTCATTGATTTCTGCTATTGTTGGAAGTCTTTTTTCTTCAAACTGATATTCATTCCAACCGCCAATGACTCTTACCCACTGTCCTTTTGGTGTTCTCTGAGCCTGTTCTTTCAACATTTCCAAAGCTCTTTTCAAAGTTTTTACACCGTCCCAGCGAAGCTCTGTATTGTAAAATCTCCCGCCACGAATGACGTGCAAATGACTGTCAAACAATCCCGGAATCACACGATTTCCTTTAGCATCGATGATTTTTGTGCTGTTTCCTTTTAGTTTTAAAATCTGGGCATTTGTTCCGGTCTGGAAAATTTTATTGTCCTTAATGGCAACCGCCTGAACTTCCGGATTATTATCATCCATTGTGGTGATTTTTCCGTTAGTGACAATTAAATCTGCCTTCTGAGCGTTGAACAATCCGGCACCTAAGACGAATGAGAATAGAATTTTATGGAGTGGTTTCATAATGTACTTTTTTAATGGTTTGAAGAAAAAAGGCAGGTCGGTTTTCAACCTGCCGCTGTTGAATTTTTTAGTGTTTAAGCATATCCTGAGCATACTGAATTCCCAATCCGTAAGCACCACCATATTTTTTCATTAAATCATTTACAGGTTTGTACGTTTCTTTTCTAGACCAATCTCTCTGTAATTCAAGAACATACTGAACTGACGTAATCGGATGTGCGCCTGCCTGAACCATTCTTGTAATCGCCTGGTCGTGAGCTTCTTTTGAAATATCACCCGAAGCATCCGTAATCACATACACTTCATAACCTTCATCGATGGCCGATAAAGCCGGACCCACGATACAAACGCTCGTCCATAATCCTGCGAAAACCAATTTCTTTTTATTTTTTCCGGTAATCGCTTTGTGAGCATTAAGATCTTCCCAAGTATTCATCGTCGTTCTGTCTACATATCCGCTTGTTGCTTCAGGATAAACTTCAGATATTTCCGGGAAAACAGGTCCAGCGAAAGATTTTTCTGCTACTGTTGTTACCACGGTCGGAATGTTGAATATTTTTGAACCGCCTGCAATTAATGCTACATTGTTTCTTAATTCCTCCATGCTAATGCTTTTTGTTGCGAATGCCATTTGTCCTTCGTGGTCAACTAAAACCAGAGCGTGGTTGGTTGGGTTCAGCATCGTTTTTCCAGGTTTCTGAGCGAATGCTGTTACTGATAATACTACTGTTGCGAATGTTAAGATTAAGTTTTTCATAATGTTTAATTTTTAAATGTTGCTGTTTATTTTTATTGATAATTAAATTCTGTCTGAAGTATTTCCTTGATTTTGATATGACAAATTTAGGACGGTTAGAAACCCTGCACATTTAACTAGTTTAATAAATTACATTTCTGAAAAAATATTTTAATCTTTTTATCTTTCATTATATACAGATAATTTTAAATCGCTAAAAAAACATTCATATAGCATATTAATATTCTAACAATCAATTATTTAAATTAAATAAAATAAAACTTAACATAAGATTTAGTTTAAAACAAAAAAAATAGACTCAGATAATAAAATCCAGGCCTATTTTTTATAAATATTTCACTCTCGTAAAAGTGACTGTTTAATTTTTTTCCTACATCGTCATCGGAACTTCCATCAATAAAATTTCTGTTCCTTCTGTTGTTGATTTGATGTTCAAATCGGAAATATCCCAAACTCCAAAACCATCTCTCGTTTCCACTTTTTGTCCTTCGATTTCTGCGCTTCCTTTTAAAATAAAAGCATACACACCGTTTCCTTTTTTCTTGATTTGATAATTGGTTTCAACATTATTTTCGAAGTTTCCTAAATGAAACCAAGCATTCTGATGAATCCAGACCCCTTCGTCCTCTGCGTTGGGAGACAATATCTGCTGAAATTTATTCTGACCTTTTGTTTTGTCTAAAGTAATCTGGTCATATCTCGGCGTCACGTTTCTTTTCTTTGGATATACCCAGATTTGAAGAAACTTCACCAAGCTGTCATTATTTTTATTGAATTCGCTGTGCATAATTCCGGTTCCGGCGCTCATCACCTGAATGTCTCCACTCTTGATAATCGCCGAATTTCCCATACTGTCTTTGTGCTCCAAATCACCTTCTAAAGGAATGCTGATGATTTCCATATTGTCGTGCGGATGCGTTCCGAAACCTCTTCCCGCCTCCACTTTATCATCATTCAGAACTCTGAGAACACCAAAATGCATTCTTTCAGGATTGTGATAATTCGCAAAGCTGAATGTATGATTGCTCACCAACCAGCCGTGATCTGCTTTTCCTCTGGAATCTGCTTTGTGAATTACAGAATTGTCTTTGATTTTTGAATCGGTATTCGGTAAATGATTGTATCCAATCGGTTCCAATGGCTCGATTTCGTCAATCTCATTTTTCATTGTATTTCCCAGCGATGCTGATGCTACAAACATTCCTGTTCCGAGTAACCCTTTTTTTAAAAAATCTTTTCTGTCCATATCTGTTTTGTTGTTTATTCGTTATTGATAGGACAAATTTATGGTGATGAGAATTGCTGTGCATTTAACTAGTTTAATAAATGCATTTAAAGCAAAAAAATATGGAGCGAAAATTCCCCTTCTCTCAAGGGGCGATTTTTTGTGAAACAAAAAGACGGGGTAGTTTATACATAACGCATAAACCACTCCGTCAAAAATTCTTTGAATTTTCGCCACCCCTCCAAAGGAGGGGAATTCTGAGAATATTATTATTTGATATTGAAATTATTTCTCCTTAGTCGCCAAACGTTTTCTGATCGTACTAACAAATTCTTTTGAAACCCCTAAATAAGAAGCAATATAATACTGCGCAACTCTCTGTGGAATCGTTGGATACACTTTTATAAATTCAAGATATCGGTCTGATGCACTTTTTGAAATGGTATTTACCAAACGGTTTTGAAGTGTGAACAGATTTCTTTGAACCAACATCCTGAAAACCCTTTCGAATTTCGGAATTTCCTGCAACAGCTTTTCTTTGGTAGCCGGATTCAGCATAAATATTTCTGAATCTTCAATCGTTTCAATATATAAATTGGAAGGTTTTTGATCCTGAAATGAAGCAATATCGCTGATCCACCAATCTTCGATAGCAAACAAAATCGTCACTTCAAAACCATTATCATCAAGATAATAAGCCCTTAAACAGCCTTTGTGAATGAAGCCTTCGAATTGGCAAATTTCGCCTTCACGTAATAAAATTGTTTTTTTGGGAACTGATTCACAAACGAGTAAATCGGTAAATATTTTTTCTTCCTCACTACTCAAAGTGATAAAACGGGTAACGTTCCTGATGATATTTTCAAACATAAAATAAGTTTACGGCTGCAAATTAGGAAAAAGTGCGTAAACTTCATTCTTTAAAAGCCCGCTTCCGCCGCCGTAATGGTCGATAACCTTCACTTCTTTATCTAAATTTTCACAAAACATTTTTATATTATTCTCAAATTCCTGATCTAATCCTGAACTCAGAAGAACGATATCTACCTGATTTTCTTTTATATAATCATAACAAACGCTTTCATCGTTTTGAATTTCAGCCGTCCAGCCTTCATTATTTTCGATAATTCTTTTTAGGGTATCCAGGATTTCCTGATTTTTCCCAATGACTAAAAAGTGTAATTTTTTCATTTCTTCAAATATTAATTGCGACTGATTTACTTTATAAATGTTTGTTGCCTGTAATTTTCAATTCATTTAAATCTAATTGCGATTCTGCTTTTCGGATTTCGTCGTCACTGAATTGTTTTTCACGTTTTATTTTGAATAATTCTTTTCTCTGTAAAGCAAAAATATCAAGCATGATTTTGTGATATTCATGTAAATCATTTCTCCTGTTTGTACATGTTTCTAAAGATTCTAGATGACTTTGCTGCTGCGAAATATCATTTTCAATGGTGTTTTTAAAATTTTCAACCAAACTATTTGTTTCTAAATTTGATTGATATTTTTCGTTTAATCTTTCCACTGCAAGATTATCTAATCTGATCTGGATGTTTGCCTGCTGCTCATGTGACGGCAAAATAGGATCAAGTTCATCGATTTTAGTCCATTTAATAATTAAAGGAAGTGTTAAACCCTGAAAAACCAATGTCACAAAAATGACTACAAACGTGATGAAAATAATTAAATTTCTATGTGGAAATGTAGATTGCTCATTCATCATTACCGGAATTGATAAAGCGGTTGCCAAAGAAACTACGCCGCGCATTCCTGCCCAACCAATAATCAGCGGATTTTTCCATCCCGGACTTGGATCTTTGCGTATTTTTTTACTGAACCATCGCGGGACGTGCGCCACAGGATAAATCCACAACAGGCGAACAACAATTACAATGAGACTGATAATCAATCCGTATTTTATCCCTTCCATGACCGATGTTTCGCCCAAACCGTTGATAATATCAGGAAGTTCTAAACCAATTAAAACAAAAACCAGCGCATTCATCACAAAAATCAGCGTATTCCAGACACCGGTCATATTGATTCTTGTAGTTCCTGTTTTAAATATTTCGTGAGAACGGAATGACATAAACAATCCTCCACTTACTACCGCCATTACTCCTGAATAATGAAAATGTTCTGCTGAAAGAAATAAAATATAAGGCGTCATTACCGTTAAAGCAGCATCAATAGCCGGTGTTGTCGGTAAAAATCTGTGAATAGCATAAAAAATATGAGCGCCTACAATTCCGACTACTACTCCCATTCCTGCAACCAGGAAAAACTGTCCAGTTGCTTCCTGCATAGAAAATACACCTGTCATCACGGCGGCTAAAGCAAATCTGAAAACAATAAGTGAAGAAGCATCGTTGATAAGACTTTCACCCTCCAACATTGCGATGGTACGTTTTGGCACTTTCAGACCTTTCAAAACGGTTGTTGCTGCAATTGCGTCTGGTGGCGAAACAATTCCTCCTAACAGAAAGCCCATTGCCAATGTAAATCCAGGAATTAAAGCCTGTGAAGCAAATGCCACGACAATAGATGTCAGGAAAACCAATCCGAAAGCCAATAATCCGATGGTGCGTTTCCATTTCCAGAAATCGTTCCACGAGGTGTACCAGGCTGCTTCATATAAAAGTGGTGGTAAAAAAATCAGGAAAATAATTTCAGGATCTAATTTCAAAACCGGAACTCCCGGAATAAGGCTGATCCCCAATCCCGCCAATACTAAAAAAATGGGATAGGCAATTTTGATACGCTGCGCCAGCATGACTAGCAACATGACGATCAGTAAGAGTCCGAGTATAAGTAGTAAATCTTCGTGCATAGTTGTTTTTTTTTAGATGTTAGAGGCTAGATATTAGAAGTTAGATTACAAATAGAGGTTTATGCTCAACATCTTTATCTTTTACCTTTTATAAATGAATAAAAAGTGATGTTCTCTCCTTCTTTTCAAGGTTTTTTGTTTTGTGACCTTTTCCGGAAACATCTTCCACCAAAAGTATTTCGCCTGTTTGAAATTTCCGGACTTCGCCAAGAGAAGTCTCAATCTCGACACCACCATCCAAAAGTACAATATATTGTTTTTGTGGAGCGCAATGGAAATCATAATTATAGTCTTCGGAAACCTTTCTGAACTGTAATTTCTTAACAGCTATATTTTCTGATAAAAATCCGATCTCGCCTTGATTAATTAGCGGAATTTCGACTTCTTCAAAATGAGACTCGCCGTTGTCGTCACTGAATATTTTTGTGATTTTCATAATACTTTTTTTAACCACGAATGCACGAATATTAAATTTAATTTTTTATTCGTGTAGTCGTGGCTATGAATTATTTAAAAATAATAGAATTTGCTAATTCAATTTCCTCCTGATTGATAGAATGTCCGAAGTTAGCATACACTTTTTCGGTAACATCGGCATTCATTTCCTTTAAGATATTTGCCGTAGCATATACCCTTTCTACCGGAACGTGGAAATCGGGATTACTTGTTCCTAAAAAAATCGGAGTCTGTGCAAAATCTCCTTTATAATTTTCACGATTAATTTTATCCCCGATTACACCACCAATAATCGCTGCAGCGCCACCAAATCTTTGAGCATTTCTTGCTAAAAACTCCAGTGTAAGACACGCTCCTTGCGAAAATCCGAAGAAATAAATATTTTCAGCTTTAATTCCAGCATCCAAAGCAGTTTGAACTGTCTTTCCGATAGTCTCAATAGCTGATGACAACCAAGGTTCGTTCTGCTCAACGGGAGCAATGAAGGATAAAGGGTACCACGATCCATTGGTTGCTTGTGGCGCCAGTAAGGCATAATCTTCTACATTCAGATGCTGCGATAAACTCAAAATATCGTCTGCACTTCCACCTCGCCCGTGAATCATTATTAAAGCTTTCTCAGTTTCAGTAATAGATTTTCCTGCTGTTTTTATATCTAAAATATGACTCATTATTTTATCTGTATTTTTCTGTTGGATAATTAAATTTTGGAAGAACATCATTTAAATGTTCTCTCTTTTCTTCAAATTGTGCCGGCAAACTCAGGCTTTCACCCAAAGATGCAAGCTCCTCATCTACATCGAATCCCGGCCCCGAAGTGGCGATTTCAAATAAAACTCCGCCCGGTTCTTTAAAATATACTGAAGTAAAATATTTTCTGTCTTTTACCTCAGTATGCTCCAAACCGAATTTGTTTAATTTTTCTATCATTTCAAGCTGAGTTTCAGCATTAGGAGTTGCAAAAGCCACGTGATGAACAGTTCCCCGACCTGCAAGACCCTTTAGAGAATCTGGCGAAGCAACCAAATCAACATATTTTCCCGGAAAATCTTCTGTCCCAAGACGTACTCTGTTTGAAGATTCTGCAATGACTTTATGATCCATTTGAGTAGTCAAAAGTGCTGAGGTTCTTTCATAAGCATCTAGCCAAATCTCTACATGATGAATTCCTTTAATAGTATAATCTTTTGGAATAAAGCCGTTATAATAACCTTTCCGATCATCTTTATCATTAAAAACCAACTCTAGTCCCAATCCGTCAAAATCTTCGAGATAAATAAAAACTTCACTTGAAAACCTCTGTTGTGGCTGCTTGTAAGGAATATTAAACTGATCAAGACGATTAAGCCAATAATCTAATGCTTCGATCGAGGCTGAGAAAGCTGTTGTATTGAGCATTCCTTTTCCGTGTCTTCCGTTCACAAGATCTTTTCCGTAAGGGAAAGTGGTCATAATCGTTCCCGGCGTTCCGAATTCGTCTCCGAAGTAGAAATGATAAACATCTGAATAATCAAAATTAACGGTTTTCTTTACCAATCGAAGCCCTAAAACTCCTGTATAAAAGTCTATATTTTCCTGTGAGTTGCCAGTAATAGCGGTGACATGATGAAGTCCTGTGATGAGTGCCATAATTTTAGATTCTTGGTTGATAGTTGTTGGTTGTTGGTTTAGTTTTCTTTAAGCCAAACGTCATTATATTCTTCCGGATTGCGTTTGAATTGTGCGTGAACGTATGGACACAACGGCACAATTTTCAAATCGTTTTCTCTTGCATAAGAAACCAGTTTTTCTAATAATAATTTCGCAAAACCTTTTCCCGCATACTCTTCATCAACTTCCGTGTGATAAACGGTTAATTTTTTTCCGATCACCGAAATATCCATTTTCCCGGCTTTGTTATTGTCTGAGAAAAGTTGAATTTCTCCTTTTGCGTTTCCTAAAACTACTTCTGTTCTTTCCATTGTATTAATTTTTTTGATATTGCTAAATTAAGGTGTCTTCTAAAATTAAATGATGATCTATGATAACTTCGGTAAGGCATTTTCAATTCTTTCTCGTAAAGCTTCGTGCTGTTTTGGAAGTTTTAAATTTTTTCCTAATTCGTTCAGGGGCTCATCAACAGTAAATCCCGGGTTGTCGGTCGCTATTTCAAACAGAACGCCACCCGGCTCGCGGAAGTATAATGAATAGAAATAATCTCTGTCTATCTTTGGAGTAATGCTCAATCCTGCAGACATTACTTTCTCACGGAATTCCATCAAAACCTGATCATCTTTTACTCTGAATGCAACATGGTGATTGGTTCCGGCAGCATTTCTTCCGGCCTGAATCTTATCATTTTCGATAATATCGACAAGATTTGCTGTTTCGATTGCATCGGTTGCAAAACGGTATCTTTCACCTTCTTGTTTTTGCAGGTCGTACCCAAAAATATCAGTTAATACTTTTATTGTGGGATCTGCTTTTTTTAATGTTAAAGTAATGTTGTGGAAACCTTTTAATGCATTTTCGTCTTTGATATCATCTGTTGTCCATACTTTTCTGTCGTCAGGAGTTGATGATTCGATGAACTGTAGCTGTAAACCATCAGGATCTTTGAATGAAATCAGTTTTTCGCCAAAAATTTCATTTTCTTCAACATTTATATTAAACTGTTGTAATCTGTTTTTCCAAAATTCTAAGCTTCCTTTCGGTACAGAGTATCCGATGTGAGTTGCCAAGCCGGTTCCGTTACTTCCTTTTCCGATTCCTTCCCAAGGAAAAAATGTTAAAATGGTTCCCGGAGTTCCTTCTTCATTTCCGAAATAAAAATGATACGTTCCCGGATCATCAAAGTTTACCGTTTTCTTTACCAACCTTACTCCTAAAACCTGAGTATAAAAATCTAAATTTCTTTTTGCGTCGTCTGCAATTGCAGTGATGTGGTGCAGCCCTAATATTCTATTTTCCATTTTCTTTAATTTTGATATGACAAATTTAGGATGATCAGAATTGCTGCACATTTAACTAGTTTAATAAATGATTTTTTTAATCTTTAATAAAATTTAATATCACTGAAAATCAATTATGCTTAAATTGATCTTAAAATGCAAGCTTCATCTTTATTGATTTGACGATCCCTTTATAGGGGTACAACAGAGAAGGTGCCGATATAAAAGAAGGCGTGCAGAGAAAGTGGTGGAGACAAGGCATGATGGGCGGAATTGTTGCTCATTACAACGGAATTAAAGCATTTTCTGAAACTGATTTTACAGAAGATCTAAAGGCGGTTGATATTCTTTTTAAGCACATTTAATAATTTAATTATAAATATCTCATAAAATAGAAATATTCTAAATTAAATTACAATAGATGACAAAAATTATTATTTAAAAAAGCTTTTCTATAATCATTATAAATACCACATCAATATTTTATTGTAGTATAAATACTGAATTTCACTCAGAAAAAACTCAATAAATTTGGATAACTAAAACTAATAACCATGTCTAACTTAAAAAAACTTCACAAAATTTCTATGCGGTCTGATCAAGACTAAAACCATGTCACCTTTTTATTTTCGATTGTATTAATGTCTTCCTAAAATGATAAGAAGACCAGTTATTTTAACACCAAATTTCAACGAAATGATTATCCAAAAAATCTTCAACGTCGACGATTATTATTACGACGTGTTCATGGCTATCTCAGAATCTCTCACAGGATTTTCCGTGAACGAACTGCAATCTACAGGCTTAGCCGAGACTTATTACACGCATATTCTTCATCAGATAGAAAGTGTAACGTTTACAGAATTTCTGAATATTTCTAAAGATATTCTTGAAAATTCTCTCACGCAGAATCAACTCAACAACGCCATTTCTTCTGACATCCTTGCCAATCCTGCGACTCAGGATATCGCCAACAGCATTATCACGCTTTGGTACTTGGGAACTTGGGAAGGCGCTTACGTCAACGATTTATCTTACAAAGAAGGATTGGTCTGGAACGTGATGCAAGCTCATCCACCCGGAGCAAAACAGCCTGGCTTTAAATCTTGGGGCGTAAAACCTGTAAACAGCAACTCATGAATCAGAAAGAAAAATTACAGCAGAAAAAAGATGTAATCATCGTGGGAACTGGAATTGCCGGATCTCTGATTGCAAAACTTTTAACCGACCATGTTTTTGATACAGAAAAAGGAAAAATGATCCACCGTTCTGAAATGAACGATTCAAAAACATATAAAGAATTATCTATTCTCATGTACGAAGCGGGTTTAGAAGCCGGAATAGAACTGGATTCCGCAACTTCTATGACGACTTACAAAGACTACATTCGTAAGTTTTACATGGAAGAAGCCAAAGTTCCGAACTCTCCTTATCCGAATCTGAAGCAGGCTCCTTCACCCAATGTTTTAGATATGGAACCCATCATTCCGCCGTTTCCTGATAAAAAAGGATATTTGGTTCAGTTTGGTCCAATGCCTTTTGCGAGTGATGCCATAAGAGTTGGAGGCGGTACTACCCTTCACTGGTTGGGAACTACACCGAGAATGCTTCCGAATGACTTCAGATTAAAAGAAAAATACGGCAGAGCAATGGACTGGCCGATTGATTATGAAACTCTAAAGCCTTATTATGAAATGGCTGAGTTTGAAATAGGAGTTTCCGGAAATGTTTCTGCTCAGGAATATCCGATCAAGGAAAGTATGGAAGAATATTACGGTAAAGATTATGTTTTTCCGATGGATGAAATTCCGCAAAGTTATATGGATCAGCAGATTATTAGCGGATTAGCAGGAACGTCGGTTCAGTTGAATTTTAAGAATATCCCATTGACAATGGTTCCTTCGCCTCAGGGAAGAAATTCTACTCCGAATATTGCTTATGGAAAAGCAAAATTAATCAAAGCCAATTCTTCAGAATCCGGATATAAATTATCATTAAATAATATCGAAAACGAAGATTACAAAGCATTGGGCGCTGTCTGGAATCCCTACATGGGAGAACGTTGCGAAGGAAATGCTTCATGTGTTCCGATCTGTCCGGTTCAGGCAAAATATAATGCTTTAAAAACGCTCAAAAAAGCACTTTATAAAGTCAATAAAAACGAAAACCTGCAGAGAAATCCTCATATTCAGATTCAGGCGCAGAGTGTTGTTTACAGATTAAGTGTGGATCAGGCTAATCAGGAGAAAATTTCAAAAGTTCATATAAGAAGATATACTTCCAGAGAAAAAACAGATTTTATTGAAGAAGAAATCGACACTACAAATTCTGTTGTCATTCTTGCAGCCAATGCTTTTGAAAACCCTAAAATTCTTTTAAATTCAAAATACACCGTTATTGAAAACGGACAAAAAGTTGAGAAAACAGTTGCCAACAGAAGTGATCAGGTAGGAAGAAACCTGATGGATCATATGGTTATGCTTACTTGGGGATTATTTCCGGAGCCGGTTTATTCTTACAGAGGTCCAGGTTCTACAACCAACATTTCATCTTTCCGCGACGGAGATTTCAGAAGTGAATTTTCTGCATGGATTTCGCCACTGGATAATTGGGGATGGAGCTGGCCTGCATTTTCTCCGGGATCTGATCTTTCAGAATTTCTAGGACAGGGACTTTTCGGCGAAGAATTAAAAGAAGCGTTAACCTACAGACTGTCGAGACAGGTTTTATTTCATTTTGAAATTGAACAGTTGCCAAATCCTAACAACAGAGTTACCATTAATGATCAATATGTTGATGCATTGGGAATTCCGCGTCCTGTTATCAATTACGAACTGAATGAATATGAAATGAGAGCAATGGAACAAGCAAAATTGGCTTCCAACCAAATGTTTGCGAGATTAAACATTGAAGATTTCACAAAGTATAACGCGACGGATAACAACACTTTCGTTTACAACAATGTGAGATATTCTTACAATGGAGCCGGTCATATTGTGGGAACTCACAGAATGGGTGACACTCCGGATGATTCTGTAACCAACAGCTATTGTAAATCCTGGGATCACCCGAATTTATACATTGTCGGCGCAGGAAACATGACCACTTTAGGAACTTCAAATCCTACATTAACCTTATCAGCATTCACAATACGTTCGGTAGAATCTATATTGAAGGATCTGGAAACAATTTTAAAATAGAAAGAAATGAGACAAAGACTTATCAATAAAACAGAACCTCAGGAAACTAATATTTCTTCAAGAAGTTCTTTAGCCCAAAAAACAATCGAAGCAGAGGCAATTTCTCTTCAGTCATTATTATTTGATTCTACAATAAATAAACAAGACTGGATTGAAGGATTAAAATACCACAGCAAAACGCTCACAAACCTGTTATTAAATAATCAGATCAAAGAATTTAATGACTATTTAAGCTCACAATTTTCTGGCAAAATTTTAAATTTAAAACCTTCTGCAGAGCTTTCGAAAGGACAACTTTCTGAAGTTAAAAAAGGATTAACGGAATTAGACTATCGTCCTATTTTACAGGATCTTTTGCAAACAGCAATTTTAATCGAACATTCTACGATTCCACCTTATCTTACGGCTTTATATTCGATTAAAGATGGCACTAATATTTTAGCATCACAAATTATCAGAAGTGTTGCTGTGGAAGAAATGCTTCACATGATTATGGTTTGTAATGTAATGAATGCGGTAAGTATTCAGCCGTCGGTAAACAGGCCTCAGAACTACCCTACTTATCCGATGAAATTGCCAATGAATGTTGATTTTTTTGTTGGTCTGGAAACTTTTTCTACAAACAGCATTGCTACTTTTATTGCTATTGAAAGCCCAAGTAATCCGTTGGTAAAAGCTCCGAAACACACCCCTGAAGTAGAAAATTCGGCTTTATATTCTAAAAGTGCTATTCAGGAAAATAATTTGTGGACACTCGAAAACATGAAAGATTTTATGATGCAGAATGTTCATACCATTGGTGAATATTATGATGTTTTATTCTTTTACATCGTTGTTTTCCAAATCATTGCTTATTACAAAGCAAACGGAAAGCTTCCTCAAAATTTTGAAGAATTAAACACAGGCGGAATTTTCACTGGAGATCCCTCAAAGCAGATTCGTCCGGAACAGTATTACGGAAGTGGCGGAAAACTACATCCTGTAGAAGCTTTGGATGGAGTAATTGCTGTTTTTCAGGAAATTAAAGGACAAGGTGAAGGTGCAGACGATTCTATTTTTGATGTTGATCCTTCGCAGTTTGAAGAAGGTGCAGAATTGGCGCATTATTTCAGGTTTAAAGAAGTTTTTCATGAGCATTTTTATCTTGGCGGAGACTACAGACCTTTCACCGATGAAAGCGGAATGATGCCTGTAACCACGCCACCTGTAGGAAAAGAATTACCGGTTGACTGGAACGCAGCCTACCCGATGAAACCCAACCCAAAAATGAGCGATTATCAATCGAATCCGCAATTGTACGCACTGGGAAAAGCATTTAACCAAACGTATAAAAATCTTTTAGACACCATTCAGGCGGCTGTAGAAGGCAATGCGAAAGAATTGGAAAAATCAATTATGTACATGTACGCATTGAAAGAACAGGCCATCGGATTGATGAGTCAGCCTTTAAATTCGACTCAAAATGCAGGACCAACTTTTGAATATCCTGCAAATTAAATTTAAAACCATCAAAACTAATAAATCATGTTAAAAAGAAATAAAGAAATTTTTGGACAGGAAAATCAGTTTTCAAGAGCTGCTGCTTCAAATCAGGATCAAGCCCCAAACGGTTATCTTGCCAATTTAATGAACGGATACTCGAAACTTTTGATTGATGATCCTATGAGACCTTTTAGTGAAGAAAATCTTCAGGAAATTGCAAATAATGTAGATTATGGTGTTTTGGAAGCACTGAATGGTACTTGGGTAAGCTATAATGCCAATTACAATACAAAAATCGGCAGACCTTCCCTGGGAAGCGGAATACATACGACCATCATGCCTTCTCCAGGTACAAATCCGAGTACAATTCCCGGTAAATTCAGCTTTGATACGGAAGAATATATTGAAAAATTAACTTTCGAAATCGTTCCAGGTGGTGTTCGTAACCGTGGTGGTGCAACTGAGTTATTTTGTGGTGCTGTAAAATATGATCAAACCATTAAAAGTGTAAATAAAGTAGAAGGAAATCCAGATTTGCAATACGCCGGAATTCATGAAGAAAACGGAATGTATCTTTGGCTTAGTGATGTTTACAATTATGCTGCAACGAAAGAAACTATAGAAAAAGACCGTGGAATTCACGCATTTTCTACCGAAGATTTTGAAAAATACGGATACAAAGGAGAATACAGAAATGAGCCATTGGTTGAAGTAAAAGACGAAAACGGTAATTCTTCATACATTCTTTTGAGCCAGTTGAAAGAAGGTCAGAAATATTACGAAATCATTCCGGCACAGGAAATTAAACCTCTTGACGGAATTACGGGACCTTATTTCATTCCAGACTATTCTATTTCACGAAGTGGTGTTATTCCGCACGGAAGCACAATTACTGTGTTGGGAGATATTACCCCAGAAAGTGTCGATAAGAAAACATATTATCTTAGAAAAGGTACCCCAAAATTTCCTACCGGTATTGCAACCTGGGATCCTCCTCATCTTGCTATCTCACCAACTATGGGAGGTGCGGGCGGTGCAATTAATCTTGACGAACCAGCTCCGGCTTGGGTTCACGAAACATTAAATGACGAAAACGATCCTGGTTCAAACAAAATCTATACGCAGAGAATATTGGCAGATGAGCTATATCCTTATTGTGTAAGACCCGACATGCGATTAAGAGATACATTGAGCGGACAAACTGTTGCCAATTATGTCCTAATCCAAATGTCATCGAAAATGCCAACCGGTGCACAAGGTGGAATTTTAAATGTTCCTTTCGTTAATCGTTTTGTCCCAACTGTAGAAATAGAATTTAACTTGTGGATTGAAACCGTGATTGAAGACGGAAAAGAAATTCTTCAGCTACAATATGAGCAAATTATATTTTTTGAATTTGATTTTGGAAATGATGGCGGTACCACAAGCTGGCCACACATTCAGGTAAATACGCTTCGAAAAATTGAAGACATTCCTGCTGATCAGAGAAAAGTAATTGAAGAGCAATTCTTCAACGCTCCTTCTGCAATGAGTATGACAACACCTGCCTCAATTACTGAACGTGTTGTAAATCCTCCTTCAGGTTGCCCTTATCACAAAAGTTAACATAAGAAAGTTTGGAAAAAGATTTTTTTCTGAATATAAATCATCTTTCATTCCTCATTTAAGGATAAATTAATAATTAGAAAAAATAAACATTTCAGCATTGAAATGTTTATTTTTTTATGGTTTTAAACAAAAAACTTATTTAAATTTTTATTAAACCACAAAAGAGGCAAAAGATTTAGATATTTCTATTTAAAGTTAATAGCTATAAAGAAAAAAAGCACACAAAGCCTTTAAAAATCTTTGATTTTTTGTTCTTTTGAGAACTTTGATTATCTAATAACAGCTTTATAATTTTCTTTTGTTCCTTTTGTGGTTAAAATTAAAGACAATTTAGCACCTCCAAAATATTTTCATAAATGAAATTTAATTCTTCTGAGTTGATACAATAAGGCGGAACCAGATACATCACATTTCCTAACGGACGCATGACAATTCCCCTCGACAGAAATTCATCATACACTTTTTTTCCTATCTCGTTAAAATAAGAAGTTTTATGATCATTTTTAATTTCCCAGGCTAAAATAGTTCCGGTTTGTCGTACATTTTCAACTTTCGGATGTTCTCTTAAAACTTTTGAAAAACTAAAATGTTGCCCCGAAATTCGCTGGATACTTTGTTGAGTTTCGTCATTCAATAAAAGCTCCATACTTGCCAAAGCGGCAGTACAAGCTAACGGATTTGCCGTAAAAGAATGCCCGTGAAATAAAGTTTTATATTTGTCATCCGACAAAAAAGCATTGTAAATCTCATTTGAACAAGTTGTAATTCCCATAGGCATCGTTCCGCCAGTCAAACCTTTAGAAAAACACATAATATCTGGCTTTTCTGAAAGATAATTAGCCGCAAATAGCTTTCCTGTTCTTCCAAAACCAGTAAAAACCTCATCCTGAATCATCAAAATTTCCTGTGCTCTGCAGAATTTCATTAAGTTATCCAAATCTTCAGCATGGTACATCAGCATTCCTGCTGCTCCCTGAATGAGCGGTTCGTAAATGAAGCAAACAACTTCATCCTGATACGTTAAAATCTGAGATTTGAGATCTTCAATATTTTCAGAAGTAGGAGTATCAATAAAAATGACTTCAAACAGCATCTCTCCGAAAGGCTTCGTCCAAACACTTCTTCCGCTCACCGACATTGCTCCGAAAGTATCACCGTGATATGCGTTTTTAAATGCTAAAATTTTTGTCTTTTCTTTTCCCTGATTGTAAGCATGTTGAATGCACATTTTCAAAGCCACTTCTACTGCCGTCGATCCATTATCTGAATAAAAAACTTTCTGTTGATTTTGAGGAAGAAGTTTTAGTAAATTTTCAGAAAGCTGTATCGCTGGCTCATGGGTAAAACCTGCAAAAATAACCTGCTCTAAAGTATTTAACTGTTCAGAAACCCGTTGTGCAATGTAAGGATGTGCGTGACCGTGAAGCGTCACCCACCATGAAGAAACTGCATCAATGTATTTATTTCCTTTATCATCAAATAGGTAAACTCCTTTTCCTTTAACGATCGGAATAGCATCATCTGCAGTTTTCATTTGCGTGTAAGGATGCCAATTGACGGCTCTGTCGCGCTCTTGTAAATTCATTTTTCAGGGTTTAGGGTTTAGGGTTTAGGGAAAATAATTCATAATTCATAATTCATAATTCATAATTCATAATTCATAACTTTTTTCTTCATCGGTTTCAATCCTAAAGTCTGCAACATTTGCATATCTTCCGAAACTCCCGGATTTGGAGTCACCAATAAAGTTTCTCTTTCGCCTGTAAAAATTGAGTTTGCTCCTGCCATAAAGCACCATCCTTGTTCAAATTCTGTCATTTCAATTCTTCCTGCGCTCAGGCGAACCATCGATGAAGGCATTACAATTCTTGCGGTAGCAATCATTCTTACCATTTCCCAAGTATCAGTTTTTTCGTTATTTTCAAGAGGAGTTCCTGCCACCCTTGCCAATGCATTGATAGGAACAGATTCCGGATGTTTTGGCATCGTTGCCAATGTTAACAGCATTGAAATTCTGTCTGCATGAGTTTCACCCAAACCGATAATTCCGCCCGAACAAACTGTAATTCCAGCTTTTCTGACGTTGTTGATGGTATTGATTCTATTATCAAAAGTTCTTGTAGAAATAATTTCTTTATAATATTGTTCTGAAGTATCCAAATTGTGATTATAAGCATACAAACCTGCTTGTTCAAGACGAACAGCTTGTTCCTCGGTCAACATTCCGAGCGTACAGCAAACCTCCAATCCGAGTTCATTTACACCTTTCACCATATCGATAACGCGGTCAAAATCACGGTTATTTCGCACTTCTCGCCAAGCTGCAGCCATACAGAAACGGGAAGAACCTTTGTCTTTTGCTTTTTGGGCATGTTCGATTACTTTTTCAGTTGGTAATAAAGCCTGAACTTTAATATTGGTGTGATAACGTGCAGCTTGCCCGCAATACGAACAATCTTCTACACAACCACCTGTTTTTATTGATAAAAGAGTTGACATCTGTACCTCTTCCGGATTGTGCCATTCTCTGTGAACCGTTGCCGCTTTATAAATCAATTCAAGGAGTGGAAGATTGTAGATTTCTTCGATTTCTTCTTTCGTCCAATTATTTCTCAATTTTGTTTTATCTATCATATTTTTTCTAATTGTTTTGTAATACGTTCTATGTTTTCTTTTGTTATGTTTTCTATCTCGGGAATTCTTATAATTTTGGTTTCCTCCTGAATGTTTTTACAGATTATTCTTTCTGTATCTGCAGGGAAATTTCCATTTAAAATCAGATATTCCAGCTTGATATATTTTCGTTCTAAAGCCATCAGCGACAATAAAGTATGGTTGATGCATCCTAAATAATTTCTGACCACCAAAGCAACGGGAGGGTTTAGCTTTTCAATTAAATCGATAATAAATTCTTCATCAGAAATTGGAACCATTAATCCTCCTGCCCCTTCTACAATTAAATTATTTTGAGTTTCAGGAAGTTTAAAATCATTACTGTTAATTAAAATTCCTTCCTCCAAAGCCGACTGATGAGGTGACACCGCAAGTTGCAATCGATATTTTTCAGGATGAATAACCACATTTTCACCGACCCATTCTTTAATTTTCATACTGTCTGAAAAATGTAGATCTCCAGACTGAATGGGTTTCCAATAATCAGCTTTAAAGTATTTTGCTAAAATTGCCGAACAAACAGTTTTTCCGACTTCGGTTCCGATGCCTGTTATAAAAAGTTTTTTTTGCAGTGAGTCTTGTATTTCTAATTTTCCTTTTTTTATATCCATATTTTTATCCATCTAGTTTGTCATTCTGCAAGAATCTCAACTATTGAAAATAAATTCTTTGCTTAGATTCCTGCGCAATGACAAAAGTCACGTTGTTTTTTACATTAAATAAAATCCTTAATAATCTTAGTCATACCAATAATTTTTTCTTCTGTATTGAAGCTGTGAAGGCAGATTCTCAGTCTTTCTGTTCCTTGTTTTACAGTAGGGCTAAAAACAGCATAGGTTAAAAATCCCTCATTCAATAAAGTTTCCTGCAAATCTTTCAAACGGTGATTATCCGAAACTAAAACTGCCTGAATCGGACTATTTTCAGAAGATGGAGTTTTTATATTTTGCTGATGAAAAGTTTTGATATTTTCTTGTAAAACGGAAGATGCATTTTTGTTCGTTTTTAAAAATTCATATCCTGTTTTTATACTTCTCCACTGAATATCCTGAGCGGCGGTTGTATAAATAAAAGGAGATGCAAAATTGACAAGATAAGATTTGATGACCTCATCGCATAAAATCGCTGCGCCATGTGAGCCGAGTGCTTTTCCGTAAGTAATTACCGTTGCCAAAACCATCGTTTGCAATTGATATTTTTCAACCAAACCATATCCAAAAACACCAAAAGCATGAGCTTCGTCTACAATTAGAAAAGCATTGTATTTTTTAGCAATTTCTGCAGTTTCACGAATTGGCGCAAAATCTCCATCCATTGAGTAAAGACTCTCTATCGCAACGTAACAATTCCCGTTTTGTCTTTTTAAAATTTGTTCCAAATCGCCAATATCATTATGCTTAAATTTTAATTTTTTAGCATGTGACATTTTACAGGCATCATGTACGGAACGGTGAATTTTTTCATCAACAATAATTGTATCATGACGGCTAGGAAGCGAAGAAAACAAAGCTAAATTGGCATTATACCCAGAAGAAAAAAGTAATGCAGATGAACTTTTATGTTCTCTAGAAATAAATTTTTCTGTTTCGATAACTTCTGTACCGTTTCCGCTGATTAACCTAGAACCGGTACTTCCCGAAAGCAAATGAGGATGATCATTAATCTGTTTTAACAATAAATTTTGTAACTCTTTATTTCTTGCCAATCCCAAATAATCATTAGAATAAAAATCGATACCTTCAGATTTAGGTTTTAATATTCTTAAAGTCTGATTTGCTTTTCTTTTATCCAGAGCTTCCTGAAAATGATTGAAATGATTAAGCATAATCAGGTTTCATCACTTCTTCAGTTATTGCATTAACCCAATTGATGTACAAATCTTTTTCAATTTCTATAACTTTCTCTGCGTGTGGTTTCCAGTTCTCAGAAAATTCATCTAATTGATGAATCATTTCTTCCAAATGTCCCTCTTCTTCCAATATAATAGATTTCACCATCACTTTTGAATTGGTTTTGGTAAGAACTTCCTGATATACAGGATATAATTCGTCGGCACGAACTTCAATTGCATACGTCACAAAAAGATAGGCCGCATATTTTAGCTCCTCTTTTGTTAAATCGAAATGAGTATGAAGATATTTGCAAGCTTTAACATCCAAGGCGTGAAGATATTGTCGTGTTGCAGTCGGTGCTAAAAGCTCGTTACTTTCATAAGTTTTACACCATTCAGCATTGATTTTTCTAATCTGCTTTTTGAGGTAATACGCATGACGATGCTCTTCACAAGCATGTTTAAGTTGAATTAAATTTACTTTTGTAGGATGTTCGCAAGCAGAAATTTTTCTCGCTCCTGCATTCTCCATAAAAGAGAGTGTATTGAGCCATTTTGAATGAGCTTTATTATCGCTTACGATCTTATCAATAAGGTTATAAAATTCCATTTGTTTTTATTTTGTTTCAAAAGTAGTATATTACCGGATGGTTAGATAGTGCCAGTTTTAACATTATGAATAGTCCGGTTGAGTTTCCTTATGAAAGTTTTATTTTAATCAATAGAAGTTCAGAGATTTCTATTTACATGCAGATCTCCAATCAATTGATCAATGCAATACAAAGAGGATTTTTACCATTTGGCATAAAACTTCCGGGAACAAGGGCTTTGAGCATTATTTTGCAGGTTCACAGAAATACGATTGTTGCGGCTTATGAAGAATTGTTTGCACAAGGTTGGGTTGAAAGCCTTCCTAATAAAGGAACTTTTATCATCGGGAAAAATCAGAAAAAACCATTTCAAATTAAAGATTTTGAGAAAAACAACCTAGAACATTATCCAAAATCGACCGGTTTTTCATTTAAAACTTCAAATATTTTAGATAATCCGTTTGAATATTCTAATTGTGAATACATTTTCAATGACGGCGTTCCGGATATTCGTTTAACTCAAATTGATCATCATTCCCGAATTTACAGCTCTATTTTAAAGAGGAAAGCTCATAAAACAGGGCAATACAATCAGGATGGAAGTGAATTTTTCAAGAAAAACCTCTCACAATTTTTAAATCTATCAAGAGGATTACCTATTTCAAAAAATAATCTTCTGATCACGCGTAGTACAGAAATGAGCATTTACATTGTCTCTGAAATTTTACTTTCGGAAGGTGATATCGTCTTAGTCGGAGAATTAAGCTATTTCTCTGTCAATATGATTTTTCAAAAAGCCGGAGTAAAAATTCAACCTATTTCGATTGATGAGGGAGGAATTAATGTAGAAGAAGTGAGAGAAGCATGTGAAAAGCAGAAAATAAGAATGCTTTACCTTACGCCGCATCACCACTATCCTACTACCGTCACTTTGAGTGCAAAAAGAAGGTTGGATTTACTCAATCTTGCGAATGAATTTGGTTTTATCATTCTTGAGGATGATTACGATTATGATTTTCATTATGATAAAAGTCCTATCCTTCCTTTGGCAAGTGCAGACACCAACGGAATGGTTATTTATATCGGATCTTTTGGGAAATCTTTGGTTCCCGGTTTCCGAACAGGATTCATTGTAGCACCGGAAAATCTGATGATTGAAATGCGAAAATATTTAGGAATTATAGACCGGCAAGGCGACGTTCTGATGGAGCACGTTTTGGGAGAAATGATCGCTGAAGGAGAAATTAACCGGTATTTAAAAAAATCATTAAAAATCTATCAGGAAAGAAGAGATTATTTTGTTTCTCTTTTAGAACAAAACTTAGGAGAATACATCGATTTTCAAAAACCTTCAGGAGGTTTGGCGGTGTGGATGAAGTGGAAAATTCCCGTAAATCTAATGCAACTCAGTAGAAACTGTGCCCAAAACAATCTTTTCATTCCCAAAACCCTACTTTATCAGAACAAAAATCTTACGGCAATGCGGTTGGGTTTTGGAAATTTAAATCTGACAGAAATGGACAAAAGCATTGAAATTTTATCTGAAAACATCAAATTATTGTCCTAATTTCAAAAAAAGCAACAATCTTTTTTACCGCAAAAGTATCAAAAGAAATAATTGAAAAAAGAGAAATTCAAAAGCTAGCAAAATGTAAAATTTAATAATCGTTTTCTTTCACAGCATTTTACAAAACCTTGTCAAGGTTAATAAATATGCGAATTATTAACCTTGACAAGGTTGAGTTTACAATAGATGCAAAATCAGTGAAAATTTATTTGGATGATATTAAAACTCAGATTGAAGAACTTTCAATAATTCGATTTGTTGGTTGACATCATTTTTGCTGCTTATTAAATTATAATTCGCCTGAAGCCAATTATTTCTTACCACAAAAAACGTATAAGCATCCATTAAACCTTCTTTATATTTTTCTTCAGATTTTTGAAAAGACAGTTTTTGGTTTTCAAAATTCAATTCCAAAAGGCTGTATTTTTCCTGTGCATTCAGAAACTGAGCTTTTATGGAATTGATAGATTTGGTTAAATCATTGATGATTAAATCTTTACTGTAATTGGAATTAATCACATTTAATTTTGCTATTTCTACGTTATTTTTGATTTGAAATTTATTAAAAATCGGAATATTCAGACCAAAAGAAATTGACTGATTTTTATTCTGGCTAAACTGATCAGAAAAACTGGTATTGGAAAGAGCATTGCTGCCTAAAGATTTATTGTAAAAAGTAGACCAGCTGTAGTTTCCATTAAGTGTTGGTAAATAGGCAGATTTTTCAATATCTATATTTTTTTCCTGCGCCTTGATTTCCGAAATGACTGTTTTATAAGCAGGATTATTTTCTATTAATTTATTGGTGAAATCGGCGGTATTAAAATCTTCCTGAACTAAAGATCCATTGTCATCCATCACAAAATCTATAGAATCTTGTGTCATATTCAGTGCATTCAGAAGATTTATTTTTGCAAGGTCACGCTGATTTTTTGCCGAAACCCATTGTTCCTGCAAAGTTCCCAGGTTGGCTTTGATATCATAAACATCACTTTTTGAACGGCTTCCTATTTCCACTTCTTTTTCGGTACGCTTGATCTGTTCTTCAATTCCTGCGATCTGCGTTTCTAAAACCTGCAACCAGCTTTTACTGTTTTGATAGGTGAAAAAATTCTGAATTACATTAAACTTCACCTCATTCTGAGCTTGTTTAAGCCTATAGGTACTCGCATTTTTATTGAGTTTTGACAATGAAATATTCAAATAATTCCTCCAGTTAAACAATTCAATATTTGCCTGAGCAATCACCTGATCATATTGCGTATTAAGCGTCTCTCTCTGATTACTCGACTGATTAATTGATGAGCCCAAACTATAGCTGTGATTTACACCCGCATTGACAGACGGAAGCAACATTCCTTTTGAAGCAGCAATCTGTCGATCATTTTTCTGAATATTGACGGTTGCCTGCTTTACCAGCGGATGATTTGTCGAAGCGTAATCGAGACATTCTTTAAGCGTCCAACTTTGCTGAGCAGGGAAAAAATTGATGATGAATATAAAGAATAGTTTTTTCATGGTGGTTTTTTTTGGACTGAACATGGATGATGGAAGCTGGAAGTTAATATTAGGCTATCAAAAGCACCAAACCTCCATCATCTAACTTCAAACATTATTCGTATTTCAGATATTTTACAAGATTCACTTTTGTAGCTTGATAAGCTTTAATACTCACCACTGCGAAAGTTAAAATCAATAATAAAATCATACTCAGAATGAATGGTAAAACCGGCATATCAATTCGGTAGGCAAAATCTTTCAGCCACTCATTCATCAGATAATAACTGATCGGAATGCTTACAAGAACCGCTATAAAAGTAATCCAGAGAAATTGTTTCGTTAACCCCACGATCAAAGTTCCGTCTGATGCACCTAACGTTTTTTTGATCGCTACGTCTTTTAATTTTTGCTCGATCATTAATGAAGACAAAGCGAATAATCCTAATAATGCTACCATCAAAACCATTGCATTCAGAATTGTGAAAAGGGTTTGCTGTTTTTGGTACGTTTCAAAGGTTTTCGCAAATTGCTTATCAATAAAATATGAGTTGAATGGATATCCTGGTTCTACGCTATTTTGCCAATACGTTTTCAATCTTTTTACAGTTCCATCGATATCGTCTGCTTTTAATTTCAATTGAATATTACCTACATTATATCGTTTCCAGGTAGTTTCTCGGTAATGGAAAAATATCATAGGCTCTACTTCGCTCTTCAAGCTTCTAATGTTGAAATCTTTTGTAATTCCTACTATACGATAAGCTTTGTCATCAAATCCAGGTCTGATCTCTCTTTTCATTGCCTGCTCATCTGTCCAGCCAAATCTTCTTAAAAAAGCTTCATTTACCAAGGCATTATTAATTGTGTCTGAGGACAATTTCGGATCAAGCCAACGTCCTTTAAGCAATTTAACACCCATAAACTGCGGATAATTATAATCCATCGAACCGTGACGAGCCTGAATACTTTTATCCATATAATCCATATTTGAAGTACTCTGATTATTGGTTCCGGGAGGCGCTTCTGCAAACGAAACACTTTCTACGCCAGGGATTTTTGCCATCTCCGTTCTCAATCTTTCATATTTCAACCAAGGCTTGCCATTGTTATCTTCATTAAAATCGATCTGAAAAATCTGCTTTCCATTGAAACCCAAATCTTTATTCATCATAAATTTTACCTGCTGATTGACAATCAACCCACCGATGATAAAAAAAGAAGAAATAATGAGTTGCAAAGTCAGAATACCGTTTCTTAGCCAAACACCATTTTTACTTCTGGCAAAGTTTCCTTTCAGGGTTTCTATCGCTTTAAAATTGGATAAATACAATGCAGGAATGAGCCCTGAAACCACAGTAACCAAAGCCACCATCAAGAAGGAATAAAAGTATATGTGCCAATCATTCATTACAATTTCTTTATCATAAAACTTGTTGAGACTTGGCAAAAGAAGCTCCGTTAAAGCAAGTGACAAAAGGTATGAAGCAAAACAGATCAAAAAAGTTTCCATTAAAAACTGAAGTATAAGACTAGATTTTGTGCTTCCAATCGCTTTTCTCACTCCGATTTCTTTTGCTCTTTGAGAAGCTTGAGCTGTTTTTAAATTGATAAAATTGATAGCCGATAAAATCACGATCAGAACAGAAAGAGTGAACAAAATCATTAATGATTTGAAATCGGGTTTCCCGAACCAGGTCATCTCTGAATGTAATTTTATCCTCTCAATTGGAGTAAGCAATGAGTCAGTTGGTCCATACATATCAATAAATTGCTGAGGTGTTACTCCCGCACCTTTAGAGTTTATTTTTGCACGCAACATAATGATATCCAGAAATTTGTTCTCAAAACTTCTTGGGTCTGATTCTTTTTTCAGCAGAAAAAAGCAACCATAGTTGAAATTTCCCCAAGCTTCTTTATCATTTTTCAACTGTTCTGCAGGTTTAAAAATAAAATCCGGTTTTATCTGGCTATTTTCCTTTGGCAATTCATAAACTGCTGTAACGATGTAGTCTTTTGTATTGATTTTAATTGTTTCGCCGGCGACTTCAGTTTTTCCAAAAAGATTTTTTGCCACAACATTAGAAATAGCAATGTTGTTATCATTTTTAAGGACATCTTTGTAACTTCCTGCCACTAATTTGAATGGAAACAAGTTGAAAAAATTCTCCGAAGCAGCAAGTCCGCCCTGTTGATAAGCTGTCTTATTTTTTGTGGTCATTTTATACGCTATTTCCATCCCGTTTATCAAAACGTAATCCTGAACTTCAGAAATCTGTTTTAATGCATTTTCAGCTAAAGGAATAGAAATAGCACCTCCGTAACTATTATCTTTTTTGTGATACGTCTGAAAATAATAAATATTATCTTTCTTAGGGTTCCATTTTTCGAAGGATTCTTCGTCATTCCAATGCATAAGGATGAGCATAAATCCTGTAAGCCCAATCGTCAATCCAAACAAATTGATTATTGTGGAAAGCCAATTTTTTTTATAATTGATGAAGGCAATTTTGAACCAGTTTTGTAACATAATTTTAGTTTTTTGGGTGATTGTTGTTAGTTGATTGTTGTTAGTTTTGAGAATTCCCATCAACTAACACTCGACAACTATCAACTAAAGTTTTTACGCGAAGTTTTTAGCATCTGCTTTTTCGAAAACATCTTTTCTTTGGGAAGAATGTTCTTCTGAGAAAATCTCACCGTCTTTCATATTGACAATTCTTGATGCATAGCCGGCATCGTAAGAAGAGTGCGTCACCATTGCAATAGTAGAGCCTTCTCTGTGAAGTTCTGCCAAGAGATTCATCACTTCATTTCCGTTGGAACTGTCGAGGTTTCCTGTTGGTTCATCGGCAAGAATCAGTTTTGGTTTTGTAACCAAGGCTCTTGCAACCGCAGCTCTTTGTTGCTGGCCGCCTGAAAGCTGCTGTGGATAATGTTTTGCTCTGTGTGCAATATTTATTTTCTCCATAATTTCCTCCACGCGTTTTTTTCTTTCTGAGGAAGAAACGCCGTTGTAAATTAAAGGCAATTCGATATTTTCATAAACCGTTAATTCATCAATCAGATTAAAATTCTGGAAAATAAAACCTATATTTTTCTTTCTGATTTCTGATTTTTTCTTTTCAGAAGTTCCGATAGTTTCTACAGATTCAAATTGGTAAGAACCGGAAGAAGCGCTGTCTAAAAGCCCAAGAATATTTAGGAAAGTCGATTTTCCACAACCTGAAGGTCCCATTATCGCTACAAATTCTCCTTCTTTTATGCTTAAACTTACATTATTGAGCGCATTGGTTTGCACGTCTTCAGTTTTATATACTTTGGATAGGTTTTGAATATTTATCATTTTAATTTGGTTTTAAAGTTGAGTTATTTTGTTTTAAATTTTATTACGGTTTCCTTTAGAGGATAGCCTTCTTTCGATTTGAATTTATTTCCCGTCAATACGAATTCATATTCTGTATTGGGCTTCATTTCCGTCAATAATGTTATTCCTGTATGACCATTCACAAAGCCTACGAGTTTTTTCAAAGGAAAATGTTCTTTGCCTGTACTTCCAATGCTTATAGAAACGCCTTCCGCCATTTCTCTGTCAAAATGTATTGTGATTTCTTTTATCGCAGGATCTACATCATTTTTGTTCCGGACATCGGGAGAAATAGATTGTACTTTAGGTTGTTTTTGTTCGTAATCTGCAATAATGGTCTTCATTCTTGGTGCTAGCTTATTATAGAAAGAGATTATCTCAGGATAAAAGCTTTCAAAAGAAGGATATTTTTTTCTGTTGTTCTGATACATTCCCAGCAGATCTACCAATTCTTTCATCCACAAAAATTTTCTTTTTTCCTGAATAAAAATTTCTTCATCAATATCTTTTTGTGAGTATTTATTATCGATCATATACCATACAACAGCGGCTCTCACAAGACTTTCATTGATCATCGTTTCCCAATTTCCATACGCTTGAGATTCCATGTCTTTTTTTACCAATTCATAAATTATTTTACCTGAATTTTCTAATTTTAAAGTATTGCCATTCATTTCCAAAATGTAATTGACAAATGAATGATTGAACTCGTGAATCAATAAAGGCTGAAATTCATTTTTATCGAATTTTGCATTTCCTTCCTTATCAAAAGACCATACACCGACTACTGCATTTACGATGGTTTTACTTTTTTCGGGGTGAATTTTAATTCCATAATTTCCACCGCCATTTCCGTAACCTAAAATGATTTTATAATCTTCATTGGCTTTTTTACCGTAAAACTTTGAATACCAATCTTGATTAAAATCAGACAAAACAGATGTTTGATATTCAATTTCTGCATTTTTATATTCTCCAGCATGATTGTCAAAAAATTTCTGAAAATCGGTTTTCTCGTAAAATTGATTCAACAAAGAAACAAACCGTTTGGTGTCTACTTTTTTCCCACCTTTTATCTAAAGAATTTTCTTTTTCTTTAATCAAACTGAATTTTCCGTTTTTAAAAGATAAATGAAGCGCCATCGACATTACGGCATCATAGCCCAATCCGTTTTTATTTCTGTTTTCCTTAATAAATTCAATTATTTCTGAATTTTTATAAGCATTAAAATAAGTATTGATATCTGCCACGTACTTTTTATTATCGTTCTGACTATATTCTTCAGCTCCCGCCAATCGAAAAACCACGCTTACAATTTCTACTCTTTCGTCAACTTTAGGTTCTAATTTTTCCTGCGAAAAATTCAGAATTGAGGCAAAAAGAATAGTTAATACTAGAAATTTTTTAATCATCATGCTTGTTTTATTTTTTAATATCAATAATTTCATATTTCTTAAGTTCAGAATAGTCGGAAGTGATAACATTTTCTCCCGCCTTCAATCCGGAAAGCACTTCGTAATACATCGAATTTTCTCTTCCAAAACTTACGTTCCGTTTTATGGCTTTATTTCCTTTCACCACAAAGATCCATTTTCCGTTGGTATCTTTATAGAAATTTCCTTTCGGAACCATTAAACTTTGGGTATCTCCGGACAATTTCAGTTTCACACCGAATGTCATTCCTATTTTTAAGTTTTCAGGTTTCACATCAATGAAATTAAGTTCTACAGAAAATTGCCCATCTTTCACTTCCGGCAGAATTTTGGCGATGATTACTTCATACTCTTTTCCATTATTGTCAAGACTTCCTTTGATGCCGATCTGCAGTTTATTGATATAATATTCATCTACTTTAGCAATCAGCTTGTAACCGCCCATTAAGTCTATTTTCCCGATACTTTCGCCACTAGTTAAATTTTGTCCTAAAGATATATTGAATGACGATAATCTTCCGGAAGCCGGTGACATAATCAGGAAATTATTTTTATTTGAATGCAGAATATTCAAACTTTTTTCCATTTGACTGATAGAATTATTTATAGCCGCAAACTGAGAATTTCTTGAGATCCTTTCATTTGCGCCACCTTTTTCTACGATTTGTTTCCTTTGCTTCTGATAATTCAGATTTTGAAGCGCCACATCATAATCGGTTTTCTTTCCGATCTCCGCATCATACAATCTTTTTTGAAGATTATACGTTTGCAAAGCCGTATTATAATCATTCTGAGATTGCAATAATTCTTTATCCTGATTAAATTCCTGATTCTTCAGTTCCAGAAGAGAGCTTCTCATTTGGCTGATCTGTTGCATAATTCCGGTTTCCTGATTCAGATAATTAAACTCGGTATTGGGATTGAAAACTCTGGCTATAGGCTGTCCTTTCATCAGCATTTGTCCGTCTTCAGCAAAAATTTCTTTTACAGCACCACCTTCCAAAACATTCACAAGTGAAGAATTAAGAGACTGCGTTTGAGCTGTTACCATTAGCATATCTTCAAATTTTCCGTTCTTGACTTCATCAATTGTAATATCTTCTGATTTTACATTATAGGTTTTTTTCTGATTGAGAAAGTACCATCCAAATACAGAAACTGCCAAAGCAGAAGCAATGATGATTAAAATTAATTTTAGTTTAGATTTCTTTTTTACTATTTTCGTATCCATATTCAGATAACTGTTTTACTTATAGATAATTACACAATACAAAGACCAGAGATTTACAGTATTATAACTCCCTGTAAATGTGATTAAATATATTTTAATTAATTTTAAGACTGTTCATTATCGGACACTTTTTGTGCGAAAACGAACAGATTTAGTTGATAGTTGTCAGTTATTAGTTGATTGTTTTTGAATTCTATTCTAAATCTTTAGCAATTAAATAACTATTAACTAAAAATTATCAACCGACAACCAAATAAAAAGAAATGCGAAAAAAGGAAGCTCATATTTTAATTGTGGATGATGATGAGGATATTTTGTTTTCAGCAAGAGTCTGGCTCAAAAAATTTTTTACGGAAGTAAGCTGTCTCAGTCAGCCAAAAAATATTCTGAAATTTTTATCTGAACATCAGGTTGATGCCGTTCTTCTGGATATGAACTTCAGGAAAGGTTTTGAAAGCGGACAAGACGGTTTATACTGGATGCAGGAAATCAAAACGCTGGAAGCTCAACTTCCAATTATTCTAATGACCGCTTATGGGGAAGTTGAATTAGCTGTAGAAGCTTTGAAAAATGGTGCGTCTGACTTTATTCTGAAACCTTGGAATAATGAAAAACTGTATGCTTCCGTTAATTTGGCGGTTGATATTTCCCGAAAAAATAAAAAACTCAATCAATGGGAAAATATCAGTATTAAAACCAATCAATATCAGCTGGAAACCAAGTCTCAATCTATGAAAGAGGTAATGGATCAGATTGAAAGAGTGTCTGCAACCGATGCCAATGTTTTGCTTTTGGGAGAAAACGGAACCGGAAAATATGTTCTCGCCGAACATATTCACGAATTATCAGAAAGAAAAAATCAACCTTTTGTACATATCGATTTGGGAAGTCTTTCAGAAAATCTTTTTGAAGCTGAACTGTTTGGTTACAAAAAAGGTGCTTTTACCGATGCACATCAGGATTATGCCGGAAAAATAGAAAATGCAGAAAACGGAACTGTTTTTCTTGACGAAATCGGAAATCTTCCGCTTCATCTTCAAACCAAATTATTAAGTTTAATTCAGAACAGAAAACTGTCTAGACTTGGAGAAAGCAAAGAGCGAATTTTGGACGTACGATTTATTTTTGCCACCAACGAAAATTTAAAAAAAGCAGTTTCAGAAAACAGATTCAGAAAAGATCTGTATTACAGAATCAATACTGTTGAGCTGCAAATTCCAAGTCTGAGAGAGCGATTGGAAGATATTCCTGATCTTGCTAATTATTTTCTCGATAAGTACAAACAGAAGTATCACAAATCTGAATTGGCATTAAATGAAAACTTACTTTCAGAATTGATAAAGTATTCATGGCCGGGAAATATCCGGGAACTTGATCATTGCATTGAGCGAAGTGTGATTCTTTCCAACGAAAAAAATCTAAAATTACTAATGCCTCAAGATGAAGAATCGGAAAACACCATTATTAATCTAAACATCGAAGAAATGGAAGAAATTCTCATAAAAAAAGCATTGAAAAAACACCGTGGAAATATCTCTCTCGCCGCAGAAGATCTGGGATTATCCAGAGCCGCATTGTACAGAAGAATGGAAAAATTTGAATTGTAAAAATGGAAAAAACGTATCATTCCGGAACAAGGAATCTTGTAAGAGAAATAGATTCTTCACTTCAATGAATGACAACCTTGAAAAATTTTAAATGAAAAAGCAACAGTTTTTTTGGTTACTATTTATTTTGCTTGCAATTGTCAGCGGAATTTTTGCCTTTAATTTTTATTCTCAAAACAGATGGATTAATTGCTTCCTTTTTTCCGCGATAAGTCTGATTTGTATTATTTTGGCGCAAAAATCGGCTTCATCTTACATTCACAAAACAGAAAAGCTGCTTTTGGCCATTCAGAAAAAAGATTTCTCGCTATTTCCTGAAGCTGAACAAAACAGCTTGCTCGACAGTACCGTAAAACTTTATTATCAAAGCAAAGAAGAGCATCTCTCGCATTCTTCTTACAAACTTCTTTATGAAGAAATATTGAATCAGCTGGAAATTGGATTAATGATTCTTTCCGAAAAAAATAATGAATGGGAAGTTTTTTATGTAAATCCTGTTTTTCTGGAAATTCTGGAAATCCCGAAATATAATCACTGGAATCTTTACGAAAGTAAAACACCCAATTTTTACAAAATCATCGAGCAGACACAGTATGAAAACTCTCAGGAGTTCTTCGATATTTCAATTAATGAAAATACAAAACAGTCATTTTCTCTCAGAACAAAGAAAGTTGAAAATGTAAAAAACCGTTTTTGCATCATCAGCTTAGAATCTGTGCAGAAAATAATTGAACAAAAGGAAAAACTGGCCTGGAATAACCTAATGAAGGTAATTTCTCACGAACTTCTAAATACTTTAACGCCCGTCAACAGCCTGATTCAAAATCTGGAATACATTGCCAATCAGGAAGTCATTGACAAAGAAGATCAAAAAGACATGCAGGAAAGTCTGATGATTATCAATAATAAATCGAAGCAATTGTTGAATTTTGTTGATGATTACAGACAGGTTGCCGAGCTGCCAAAACCTGTTTTCAAAACTATTTCTCTGAACGATATTGTGGAATCAGCACTCAATTTCCTGAAACCCGAATTTGAAAAAAACAATATAAAAATCATCAATTCATTAGAAAACCAAACTGTTTTTGCAGATCAGAAGATGATTGAAAGATGCCTTATCAATCTTTATCTAAATGCAATCTATGCCGTGGAAGGCACACCCGAAAAAAACATCCGAACAGAGATTAAAACATTAAACAAACGTATTGTTTTGAGTGTAGAAGACAGCGGAATCGGAATACCGAGCGAAATTAAAGATAAAATTTTTCTTCCGTTTTTCACGACCAGAATCAGTGGCTCGGGAATCGGTTTGACTTTGAGCAAAAGTATTATTGAGGCTCATAAAGGATATCTCAATTACAAAACATTGGAGCAGGGAAGCCGTTTTGAGATTTGGTTTTTAAGCTAAGCATTTAAGCTAGTTTTTACAATAAATTTTAATTATTGGTATAACTCTTGATTCAGATTTATTATAAGAATTTTATTTATATATCTTTTGGAATAGCTTACGTATTTTTATTTAATATTAAATTTTCATTAAAATTTTAAAATAAAAATATTGATCTATTTAAAGTATTATATCTAAATTCATTTAAAACTATTAACCGTAAAACAAACCAAATTAAAGGCATTTGTATTGTAGAAGGAGGCTATTGCGTCTCTGGAAACTTGAGTACATTTCCTATGTAATTTATTGACATCTAACTTTTAAGCCCTAATTCTGTTACGAAAAAATTCTAATATTCATAATATAAATGAATTTTAAAGTCATTTTCTCGATTATATATTACGATTTGCATAATATTCGAGAAAAGACAAATTAAAAAAAAACATTATTTTTGCTTATTAAAAGTAAATGGTCTTTGTGATTTTATCTATAAATTAGCATTACCAACCGAAATATTAAATTTACAATAGCATGAAAAAAATAATTTTACTCCTCACTTTACTTTCCGGAATATCGGCATTTTCACAAATAAAGGTTCTTAAAAACGAAGCATTAGTTGAGATAGGGAAAGACAATTCTGTCGGCTTATATAAAAAGGAAAACAAGTTTACTTTTAATTACCAGGATATCAACACAAGTAATCTCAATACATTCAGATCATTCTCATTTAATGATGTAAATGGTGACGTGCAAGGACTTTATAAGCTGATCACTGATGGTTTTATAGACGAACCAAGCGGAAATATCACTTTGGAACTTCCGAATGATATTATAGAACTTTATTACCAGAAAAACTACGGCCAGCCAACAGTACAGATTATACAATATATCAATAAGAATAAAAAATATGTTGGTAAATCTCAGTTTTTAAATAAAAAACAAATCGATAAAATTTTCGGTATTGGAACGCCTAAGGCAGCGTTGTACAGCAAATCGGCGGTAAGACAAACTCCTGTAAATGCAATGAACAATACTTCGGCGCAAGGTTCGGCAAATGCTCAGCAAAACAATAGTCAGAAGACACCGGCAAAATCTACGAAAAAAAGAAGATAATTTTCGTTTTTTTAAACATATATCAGCTCATTCTTACCGAATGAGTTTTTTTATTTCTATTTTTGTCAAAATATTGCATTGTACTATGTCTCTTCAGGTAATTAATCTAACAAAGAAATTTGGTGAGCAGACTGCTCTTAATAACATCAACATAACCATCGATAAAAATGAAATCATTGGTCTTTTGGGTCCCAACGGAGCCGGAAAATCAACTTTAATGAAATCGATTGTCGGTGCATTGAAAATTGATGAAGGTGAGATTATCTTTAACGGGGAAAATATTACAGAGCACGAAATTGAGAGCAAAAAGAATATCGGGTTTCTTCCCGAAAACAATCCGCTTTATCTGGAAATGTATGTAAAAGAATATTTGCAGTTTGTCGCAAATATTCATAAAATTTCTGAAGCAAGAGTCGATGAGGTTATAGAATTGGTCGGAATTACTCCTGAAAAATCTAAAAAAATTGGTCAGCTTTCTAAAGGTTACAAACAGAGAGTTGGTCTGGCGCAGGCAATTATTCATCAGCCTGACTTATTGATTTTGGATGAACCAACCAATGGTTTAGATCCCAATCAGATTCTTGAGATCAGAAATGTGGTAAAAGAAATCGGGAAAGAAAAAACCGTTTTACTGTCAACACACATTATGCAGGAAGTTGAAGCGCTTTGTACAAGAGTGATTCTTATTCATCAGGGGAATATCATTCAGGATTCTAACATCAATGACTTTAAAGGAAAATTTGAGAGTTTAGAAGATGCTTTTGCGAGTTATACACAAAATACTGTTGCTTCAACGAAAGATTAAACTTCAGAATTGGTACTTTTTATAATTCATGAAGACTAAATTTACTTTTAAAGCTCTTATACTTCCAATACTGTTAATTGCAATTTTGTGTATGATTGTTTTAATAATTCCTGATTTTTTTACATCTCCATTGTATGAAGGTAAATTATTTGTAAAGATCTTTGTTCCAACAATAATGATACTTTCATTTGTTTTGCTATTTTTTATAGAACTTAAAACAAAATGTAGTATCGTATTAATTAGTAAAGAAAAAATTATCGTAAAGCAATTTTTTGGGCTGATTACTAAAAGTTTTCCATCTTCTGAAATTGAAGGCTGGAAAAACAGTCATCAAAGCGACAATGGTGGAACATATGAATATATTTTTTTATACCGTAAAAACAATAAGGTAGTTATTATATCTCAATCTTATCATCGAAACTATCAAAAAATAAAAGAGTATATAAAAAATAATTTCGATTATCTAGGTTATGAAAAATTCTCTTACATTAATGACTTCAAAGAAATTTTCAAGTAATAAAAACTGAGCTAATTTATTGGCTTTAAATTTGATTTCCATGTAATAATTTAAAACAAAATCAACATGATTAAGAAATTATTATTGGGAACTTTATGCATCGCTCAGTTTTCTCTCGTTGCCGCTCATGATGTGAAGCAGACTCCAAATTTTACAGACAATAACGGAACTGAATATTTTCAGAATGTTCCTAAAACAGTTATTATTAAAACTAAAAAATTTAAGGTACGAATTGATAAGCAACCGAATGGAAATTACCTGTATCAATCTTGGGGAGCCAATACAAAAATCACGGCGAAACCAAGTATGATTATCAGTAACGGAGAATTAATTCAAGACGGATCCGGAGGTAATTATTATTTCGAATTTAATAACAACGGGACTATTTACCAGGTATGGAGGAATTATTTAACGGATTCCCCGAAAAAAGCACCTTACACATTAGTGGTCGTTGGTGAAAACGGTGAAACCTTGGTAAGACAAGATGCACAAATCGTAAAAAACTAAAATTAATAAATTCTCGCTTTCAGGCGGGAGTTTTTATTTACGATCCAATATTTTTTATTTGAGTAAAATAATTGCTTTCGGCAAAACTGTCTTTGGCAGCGCGATATCCAATATTAAATATTTGTTCTAAACGGTCTTTTTTGCGTTCAAAAGTTCCGTAGCTTGATAAATCCTGAGAGGAAATCAGCCAGTCACAATGCTCAAACTTAACCTTTTCGATGCGATACGAAAGCAAGTCATAAGATCTTGAAACAATTGCTTTTATGGTCTTTAAATCATTAATTTTAATATCGTGAGGCGGCGAGACAAACACACCAATCAGTTTATCGCAATCGGCACGGATAATATCTGCCGGAAAATTATTTAAAACACCTCCATCGCAGAACATTTCTTCCCCTAAAATATAAGGCGTTGTAATGCCCGGAATCGAGCACGAAGCAATGATGGCATCGGTAACTAAAAAATCTTCATCAAAAATTTTCTCTGTTCCGCCAACCAATTCGGTGGCAACAATTTTCACTTCCTTATTGAGATCTCCAATCCTCATATCCCTGAAAATAGGTTTCAGATATGTATTAAAAATCACAGACGACACCAGACCCGGCTGGTTAAAAGTAAAATGTTTCCAGTTAAAAAAATAAACCGACTGAAAGAAATCTAAAATTTCCTCAGGTTTTTTTCCAATTGCATAAAGACATCCCACGATAGAACCGGCACTGCAGCAAGCGAGAATATCTACATCGATATCCTGCTCATTCAAGAATTTTAGTACTCCCGCATGGGCAATACCTTTGGTACCACCGCCTGATAATACCAACCCTGTTTTTTCAAAGTTCATAGAATAAATGTAAGAAAAGACGTTCTAATCTCAATAGCTATTTTCCTTAAATATTTATTAAAATCTAAAGAGTGCTTTAATTATTGTTTAGCATCGTATAAACGCAAAAGCTTTACAAAATCTTCTTCCGTATTCGCAGACTTTAATCTCAGTTGCAAATCCGGGTGGTCTTTAAATATAATCTTAAACTTACGTTTTAAATCATCAAAGAAGCCCCAGTAAAGAATATTTTTGTTGTTATCTGTAATATAACCTTTGATTTGCAGCTGCATAGCCAACGTTGGATTGTGATAATCTTTATACCAGTTTATATTTTTCCCTTCGTATAAAACTTCGATTAGCCCCTGCTCTTTTGGAAGTCTTTCAGATGAAGCAAAATATTCATGTTTTAGATTGTTCTCATCAGTAATTTTGATATATTTAATATCATCTGGCTGCACCCAGCTCTCATTCCCATCAAAATCTCTCATTTTCATTTTAAACATAATGGTAGCAAAGTAATACTTCTTATTACTGAATTTACCTACGTTTCTGACTTTAGCTTTTATCGTATCCTGACTATTTTTTAAAATATATTCTACAGGGAAAAAATTTTTATCGTCTTTTTGTTGAGAGAATAAGAATACCGATAATAAAGAAAATAATAAAATAAATTTTGTTTTCATAACTATAGCGTAAAAAAAGCCCAGACAGAATCTGAGCTTTAGATATATAATAAATTATACTTAAAATTAAATGTGAATCACTTCACCATAAGCAGCAGCAGCAGCTTCCATAATTGCTTCAGAAACAGTTGGGTGCGGGTGAATTGATTTGATGATTTCATGACCAGTCGTTTCAAGTTTTCTTGCTACAACCGCTTCAGCAACCATATCAGTTACGCCTTCACCAATCATGTGACAACCTAACCATTCGCCATATTTGGCATCAAAAATCACTTTGATGAAACCGTCTGTATTTCCGTTTGCAGTTGCTTTTCCACTTGCAGAAAGAGGGAATTTACCAACTTTGATTTCGTAACCTTTTTCTTTAGCCTGTTTTTCGGTAAGACCAACAGAAGCAACTTCCGGGTGACAGTACGTACATCCAGGGATATTGCCGTAGTCGATTTTCTCAACGTGCATTCCTTTGATTTTTTCTACACAAGTAATACCTTCAGCAGAAGCAACGTGTGCTAAAGCCTGAGTAGGGATGATATCTCCAATTGCGTAATAACCAGGAACTGAAGTTTCGTACCATTCGTTTACCAAAACTCTACCTTTATCTGTCTGAATTCCCACTTCTTCAAGACCGATGTTCTCAATGTTTGCAGCAATTCCAACAGCAGAAAGTAAAATATCAGCTTCAAGAGTTACATTTCCATTTACAGTTTTCACCGTTGCTTTCACACCGTTTCCGCTTGTATCAACGCTTTCCACAGAAGCATTTGTCATGATTTCAATACCTGATTTCTTAAGAGATTTCTCTAAGTGTTTTGAAATTTCTTCATCTTCTACAGGTACGATGTTTGGTAAAAATTCTACAACAGTTACTTTCGTTCCCATTGTGTTATAGAAGTCAGCAAACTCTACTCCGATTGCTCCAGAACCTACAACAATCATAGATTTTGGCTGCTCAGGAAGAGACAATGCCTGTCTGTATCCGATTACTTTTTTACCGTCTTGTGGTAAGTTTGGTAATTCTCTAGAACGAGCTCCTGTTGCGATGATGATGTTTGTTCCTGAATATTCAGTCACTTTACCGTCTTTATCTGTTACAGAAACTTTTTTACCTTTTTGCACTTTTGCAGTTCCCAAAATCACATCGATTTTGTTCTTTTTCATCAAGAACTCAATTCCTTTGCTCATTTTAGAGGCTACACCACGGCTTCTCTGGATTACGTTTGGAAACTCAAAACTAGCTTCCACCTTATTTAATCCGTAATCTTCTGCATGATTAATATAATGAAAAACCTGAGCAGACTTCAACAAAGCTTTAGTCGGAATACATCCCCAGTTAAGGCAGATTCCTCCTAAATTTTCTTTCTCAATAATTGCAGTTTTAAAACCCAATTGTGCCGCTCTGATTGCAGTAACATATCCACCGGGACCACTTCCGATGACAATAATATCGTAATTCATTAGCTTAAAATTTTTATGCGAATTTAAGGAAAAATATTGGATGTTTTGCGTTTCAGCAAATTCATCTGAGAATGCATTATAAAAAGTTTCCTGATTTAATTTTAAACTAAAAAAGAGAATGCAGATTGCATTCTCTTTTATTTTTTTAAGGAATATTTCAGTAATAAATCTTCCTTGGGTTACCTTGCGCTTCTAAGCAATTTTTTTTCATTCTGATATCTTATATTTAAAGCTTTCAGCTGATCGTTTTTCATTTTTTTTGTGGCAACCGGATGATTCAGAATCATTTTCTTTTCTGCCCTGTATCGTTTATCAAGTTCGCTTGCTTTACTGTTTGCCAACTGAGCTTTTGACGGATGAGGTGGCGCTGGCGGACGTTGCTGACCATAAGCACTTACTGATAATCCCACTAATAAAACCGTTGATATTAATAACTTTTTCATGATGTTTAACTTTAATAATTAAAATTTAATAATTTCAATTGGTTACACATTGAATCTTGCATATTTCATACCACAAAATTTCATCTAAATTATTTCAAAATGAAAATTGAGATTCAGCTTTACTTTTTATTGTACGCAACTCTCCAGACAATTCCACTTACATCGTCAGCAACCAGCAATGATCCGTCAGCAATTTGCAGGACGCCTACAGGTCTTCCGTAAACATCTCCTTTCTCTTCATTGGCGATAAATCCAGTAAGAAATGGTTGGTAAGATCCCGCCGCTTTTCCATTCTTAAAAGGAACAAATGCAACCTGATACCCAACGAGCGAAGAACGGTTCCAAGAACCATGTTGCCCGATGAAAGCTCCGTTTTTATATTTCTCCGGAAACTGGTTTCCTGTATAAAAAGACAAACCTAATGATGCCGTATGCGATCCCAAAGGAACGTCCGGAACAATTGTTTTTGCTACAAGATCTGGTTTTTCGCCCTTTCTTCTCGGGTCTTCATTTTTCCCGAAATAAGCATATGGCCAACCATAAAATTTATTTTGTTTAACGCTTGTCAAATAATCCGGAACCAATTCGTCTCCCAATTCATCTCTCTCGTTCACCACAGTCCATAACTCCCCTGTTGAAGGATTCCAGCTCATTCCGACAGGATTTCGAAGACCTGCTGCATAGATTTTCTCGCCACTTCCGTCAGGATTCACTTCCAGAATATTGGCTCTTCTCACTTCATTTTCCATTCCGTTTTCGCCGACATTACTTCCGGAACCAACAGAAATATAGATTTTCGACTGATCTTTATTGGCAATTAAATTTCTCGTCCAGTGATTATTGTAACCACCCGCAGGAAGATTCACTATTTTCTTTCCGGGTTTTGTAATTTTCATGTCGCCTTCTTTATACGGGTAAACCCAAAGTCCATCGGTATTTGCCACATAAAATTGATCTTTAATAATCAACATTCCGTAGGGCTGATTCAGATTATCAAGAAAAACAGAAGATGATTCCGCAATGCCGTCTTTGTTGGCATCTCTGTACAGAATAATTCTATTGGCAGATTTACCTCCGACTTCAGCATCACTTTTTCCGCTGATGTCATTTTTTATCTTTTCGGTTTTTGTACGTTCAGAATTCGACAGCACTACAAAGATATCACCATTTGCAGCCTGAATCATATTTCTCGGGCTTTTTATATTTTCCGCAAAACGGGTAACCGTAAATCCTTCAGGAGCCGTCGGGGATTTTCCTGCAGGCCAGCCAAGGACATTGCTGAATTTGTTTTTGGCAGCTTTCTCGTCTGGTGGTGGTAATTTTAAAGTATCTGTTTTGGTAACAACTTCTGTTTCCGAAGTATTATTTTTATTTTCTTTACAACTGAAAAAAAGCAGAGCAACTGCCGGTAGAAGATATTTTTTCATAAAATAAATGATGTGATGTGTTAGAAATATTTTGTTTAAAAAATTGCAAAAACCGTTCCCTAAAAAGAAAACGGTTGCACATTTTAGAAATTGAATCTGTGAATATCATTAATATTTTACTCTTTTTAATTTAGCGCAAAGTCAAACAAAAGAATTTTAAATATCAGTCGTTTTTAAGTTATACAAAGGCGTAGACTTATTTAGGAAATACTATTTTTTCTTATCATTACGTATAATCATCCGGATTTAATCTAAAACATTATTCCACCTTGATATTCTGTTTCAACGGGAGATTTTTTGACGAATTTCCAACCATAATTCTGTACGTTCCTTTTTCTACAATCCAGTTCATTTTTGAATCTAAAAACTGCAATTCTTTCACAGGAACTTCAATGGTAATCTGTTTCGATTCGCCGGGTTTTAGATACACTTTTTGAAAACCTTTCAGTTCAATAATTGGTCTTGAAACTGAAGCCAGCAGATCTTTTACATAAAGCTGAACAACTTCACTTCCTGCTTTTGCACCTGTGTTTTTTACATTTACTTTGGCGACAATCTTATCTTTTTCAGAATATTTTGTTTTATTTAATTGTAAATCAGAAATTTCGAAATTAGTATAACTTAAACCAAAACCAAACGGATACAACGGTTCTCCACTCAAATCATAATAATCATTTCCTCTTCCGGTCGGATGATGATTATAAACCAAAGGCAACTGACCTTCCTCAATCGGAAATGTAATTGGCAGTTTTCCTGATGGATTTTCAGCTCCGAAAAGCACTTTTGCAATGGCATTTCCACCTTCTTCTCCGGGATACCAAACGTCTAAAATTGCTCCGACTTTATCTTTCCAATCGGTAGTTTTTATTGCAGAACCACCCACTGAAACGACTGTTGTAGGTTTATTTAATTTTGAAACTTCATGAATAAATTGTTCCTGATTTCCGGGTAAGCTTAATGATGAACGATCCTGAAATTCACCTTCATGAATTCCGGCTGTAACGATGATATAATCTGCATTTTGAGCCAATTTTAAAGCATCATTAAAATCTTTTTGGTAATCATTTAAACCATAATTCCAGATCAATTCAATGTTTGCTTCGCCTCTATTTTCGTGAAACTCAACAACAATATCAGATTTTTGACCTTTCAAAAAATCTACGTCAACAGTTTTGGTTGAATAAGTCAACTTTTCCCAATTGTCGATCAATAGCTTTCCATTTAAATACAATCTGAAACCGTCGTTTCCACTTAATCCCAATTGATATTTTCCTGAATTTGGAGCCTCCAATTTTCCAGTCCAACGAACGCTGTAATTATCGGGTTGTAGTTTTTCAGGGTCTGGAGAATATAATGTCCATTTGAAATTTAATTGTTCGTCCTGTTTTTCAAAAGCGGGATTTCCTTTTAAATCTGAATTGGAAAAATAATTTCCTTTTAAACCCTTTTGATTTTCGAAAGATAAAAACTCAGCTGGTACGGTTACGAAATCTTTCAAATTCCAGTCGATTCCTTTTGAATAAGTAATTTCAATATTTTTATTTTTAACGAAATTTTTAATTCCATCCAAAATACTGACCTTCTTATTTCCCGGCCCGGAATAACCTCCTAATCTTGCATCAACAGCATCGGTTCCGACAACCAAAATCTTCTTTACATTTTCAGAAATCGGAAGCGTTTGATTATTATTTTGAAGCAAAACAAAAGATTCAATGGCTGTTTTTTCCGCTAAAGGTTTATGATTGATTTTCTTTAATTCTTCAATATTTTTGTTGGAAACGTAAGGATTTTCAAACAAACCCAATTCAAATTTCGCCCGTAAAACTCTTGAAACAGCATCATCAATTCTTTCTTTCGAAATTCTTCCATCCAAAAACGGCGGAATAAACAATTTATAATGTTGATATTCTGTTTGGAAAATCACGTCAAGACCAGCATTGATCGCCTGCGCAGAAGCATCATCATAATCTTTTGCCGTGAAATGCAGAACATTTGCTCCACCCACTGCACTTGCATCACTGATCACAAAACCTTTGAAATTCCATTCTTTTTTTAATTTTTCGGTCAATAACCAATGATTTGCCGTTGAAGGTCGTCCGTCCAACAAATTATATGAAGTCATCACAGATCTGCTTTTTCCCTGATTAAAAGCTTTTTGAAAAGGAATTAAATGCGTTTCTTCCAAATATCTCTTGCTCCAATGAATTGGATATGAATCTCTTCCGCCTTCACCAACATTTGCTAAAAAATGTTTTGGAGTGGTAATAATTCCCTGCTTTTCAAATGAACTGACAAAATTCACACCCATCACGGAAGTCAGAAACGGATCTTCACCATACGTTTCCTCGGTTCTACCCCATCGAACATCACTCGCCAAGTTTACAACCGGAGTTAAAATCTGACGGATTCCTCTCAATTTCGATTCTTTTGCAATCGCTGTTGAAACTTCTTTCATCAACTCAGGATTGAAGGTTGCCGATAAACCGATCGCCTGTGGAAAAGCGGTTGCACCTTCACGCATCAATCCGTGTAAAGCCTCATCAAAAGGAATTATCGGAATTCCCAGCCGTGATTCTTCAACAAAATATTTTTGAATCGCATTTATCTTTTCAGCTAATCTTTCCGCATCTTCATTCGCATTATATTTTAACAATTGTCCGGCAACTCCACCACCTTGATTTCCTGCACTTACCTGCAAACCGAATATTCCGTGAGCATATTGACCTTTCGGGACATTGTCCAAATCTCCGGGAATCATGAAGCACTGCCAGAATTTTTCTTCCGGCGTCATTCGTTTCAGTAAATCCTGAACTCGAGCTTCAACAGGTTGTTTTGGGTCTTTGTATAAAGGTTTTTGAGCGGTAATAAATGTCGTGCTCAATAATGAAATTGCTATAATTTTAAAACGAAATTTAAAGCGCATAAATAATTTGATTTAATTATTGTTCTTTTGTCTTGAAACAAAAGAACCAAAAGTTCAAGACTTGGAACTCTCCGCTAAAAATAAAAATCTGTTCTCTAAAAATTCTAAAACTCGCACGAATCAAATATTAGTTCTTCAGTTCAACATTTGTGACGTGCTCAAACAGTAGAATTTTCTTAACGTTCACAGACTTTATTTTCTTAACGCTCCGATTTCCTAAGTCATTTTAATTACAAATTCAACTATTGCGTTATTTGAATTACGGTTGAATATTTTAATTGAGTTCTTTCTTTTGGTAAGATGAGTTCAATTGAATTTCCTGTTTTTTTCCAATGAATTTTATTTTTTAGACCTAAAACTTTCAAAGATTTTGGTTTAAAATTTTCAGGAAGTACAAAGCTTACTATTGATGGAGATTCATAGTTTTCTTTTTCATCCAGATGAAAAATATTCACTGTTTTTCCATCTTTGCTTTGTGTATAATAAAAATTTCCATCGTGATAAGGCGCCACAGCTCTCGTTGCAAAAACCGCTGATTGATTGTCATTCATCCAAGTAGAAATTTCATTTAATCTGTCATAAACAATTGGATCGTAATCTCCGTTTGGTCCGGGAGCAATATTCATCAGGTAATTCCCGCCTCTTGAAATAATTTTAACTAATGTTTCAATAATCTTTTGAGACGATTTATAATTGTCATTCGGAACATACGAAAACGAATCTCCCATCGTGATACAACTCTCCCAAGGAATCGAAAGCGCGTGTTCAGGAACGGCTTGTTCGGGAGTCACATAATTCTCCCATTTTCCTGGAACAGTACGATCTACAATGATAATTCCAGGTTGATTTTTACGAGCCATCGTCCCGATTTTGTCCATATCAATATCCTGCTCTACTTTGATTGTTCGTTGCCATTCTACATTGGGATCAATGGTTTTGAAAGGGCGAACCCAGCCTCCGTCTAACCAAAGAATATCTACTTTACCGTAGTTTGAAGTAATTTCATTTAATTGATTAAAGGTGAAATTCTTGAAACTGTTCCATTTTTCAGGATATTTTTTCGGATCATAATTCACATTTCTATCTTTGGGTGGGAAATACGACCACCAATAATCATCGGAATGCCAATCGGGTTTTGAGAAATAAGCTCCTATTTTGAAGCCATCTTTTCGGAATGTATTGAAGATTTCTTTCGTTACATCTGCTTTTGGATTTTTGGAAAAAGGAGTTTTTGAAGAAGTAATTTTATAATCAGACTGTTGTGTATCGAACATCGCAAAACCGTCGTGATGTTTTGTTGTGAAAACTACATATTTCATTCCTGCTTTTTTCGTCGCATCTGCCCATTTTTGTGGATTAAATTGAGTGGGATTGAAAGTGGTCTGAAGATTTTCGTAGTTTTTTACATATTCATTGTAAGACTTTCCGTGCTCCGGTTTACGCTGCGTCCACGATTCATCTTCCGGACAAAGGCTCCAGCTTTCGACAATTCCCCATTGACTGTACGTTCCCCAATGCATGAAAAGCCCAAATTTTAGATCCTGCCAGTTTTCAAGATTTTGAATTACCAATGGATCTGTCGGTTTTTGATAACCTTCCGAAACATTATGAGCCTGTGAAAAAAAAGTAGTGGATAATAGTAAGGACGAGAGAAAAAGAGTTTTCGTTTGTTGTTTGGTGAACATCAAGTTTAGTTTTTTGCTAAATTAATATTTAACCGTAAAGTTTTACCACAAAAGGCACAAAAGTTTTTGACACATGAGCCACATTAGTTTTACGTTTAATTTATGGAGAATATTTAGAGTACATAAGATTGAAAATCTGAGATTTGAGACTGTAAACAGGTGTATTTTTCATTCAAACAGTTCTGCGTTTCACTACTGACAATCTTGTTTTGATTAAAATAGTTTTGTGTAGGAATACAAATAACCCGGTTTGGACTTAACGCGAATTGATTTTAAATACAAACACTATTATTTGTACTTAATGTAAAATGATTTTAAGTACACATAACCTTGTTTGAACTTAATGTACATTGATTTTGAATGCAAACACACCTGTTTGAACTTAATGTCACTTGATTTTGAATACAAACACCAATGTTTGGACAATATGTAAAATGATTTTAAGTACAAATAACCTTGTTTGAACTTAATGTATATTGATTTTGAATGCAAACACACCTGTTTGAACTTAATGTCAGTTGATTTTGAATACAAACACCACTGTTTGGACAATATGTAAATTGACTTTGAATAAAAACGGCGATGTTTTTAAATTAATTGGAATACGATTGATTAAAATTAAAAGCAATTTTGAAATTTGCAGTATGACCCTAAAGTAAATTCTCAAAGGCTTTTTCGACTGTAGGATAAAAAAACTGAAACCCGTTTTGAATCAGTATTTCGGGATAAACGTTGCGGCTTTTGAGAAGCAATTCGGTTTCAGTTCCTAAGATGATCGAGGCGATTTCCAATTGCCAGACCTGAGCGTTTAAGCCAAACGGAATTTTCATTTCTTTTCTTAATTTTCGCATAAACTCTTCATTGTTCAAAGGATTTGGAGCAGTTACATTAATTTCTCCGGAAATGTTTTCATTCTCAATAATCCATTCAACAGCTCGGCAAAAATCATCAATATGAATCCAGCTGACATTTTGGTTTCCTCTTCCCTGTTTTCCACCTAAGCCCAGTTTGGTGATCGTTTTAAGTTTGGTAAAAGCTCCACCGCTATTTCCTAAAACTATTGATGTTCTTAACGCAACTTTTCTGGTGTCTGGATTTTTAGTTTTAAAAAATTCCTTTTCCCAACTTTTACAAATATTCATTGAAAAGTCGTCACCGATAATTCCGTTTTCTTCTGTATTTAAATGCTTTTCGGAATGAACATAAATTGTTGCTGAACTTGCATTTAACCATATTTTAGGTTTATTGGTGCAATTGTCAACTGCTTGTTGAAGGACTTTTGTACTGTTAATTCTTGAGTCGTAAATTTCTCTTTTATTTTTCTCTGTATATCTGCAATCGACAGATTTTCCTGCGAGATTAATCAAGACATCAGAGTCTTTGAGAAGATTTTGACATTCTCCTAAAGTCTCTGCATCCCATAAAAATTCGTTTTTACGTTTCGGATTTCTCGTTAAGATATACACTTGATTTCCTTTTTCGGTAAAATATTTTTCAATATTTTTTCCTAAAAATCCGGTTCCGGCAGCGATTATTATTTTCATTGGAGTTTATTTTAGTTGTTGGTTGCTTGTTGATGGTTTTGTGTGAGATGCTTCGACTTCGCTCAGCATGACATTTCTAATACTAACTGTTTTAAAAATTTACAACTTACTTTTTACTTGGCTCTTTTTACTTTTACACCAAATATTTCTTCGTTCTCACTTCGATTTCAGAGCCTTCTGCAAGCATTACAGAGATTGGTTTCTGATGATTTAAACATTCAAAATCTTTTCCGTAGACCTGTTTAAAATCAATTTCAAGCTGATGATTTTTCACCATATACCACTCCCATTTCGGATGACAGACTTCATACTCTGAAGTTTTATCCTCTTTTTTCGTAAAACCCCAATAATGTTCTGTTATAAATTCAAATTCAGAATCATCTTCCATCGTTTGAGATTTACTTTCGGCCGTAATCTGCATAGAATACCAATCTACATCTTTCCAAGAATAGGTCACAATCAAATCATTGTCGGTATATTCCATCTTGTTTTTCATTTTCAAAGTCTTATAATTCTCTTTATACACAGAATTGGCAACCATACTCAATGCATATTTAGGAACAATTTCTTTGATGAAAACAACTCCTCTTTTCCATTGATTCCCTTCTTTTTTCTTAACGTAAAACCTTAAATTCACTTCTTCAAAATTTCGATGAAAAGGAATAGGAAGTCCCAACAATTTGGTATTCAAAAACATGAATCCAACCAAACTGACATAGCATTTTCCTTTATAAAAATCTAGTTCAGTCCCTTTTGGAAGATACTTTAATAATATTTCAGGGTTAATTTCGTAGTTGATGATGGCTAGTTTTCGCCATTCTGCTTTTAGAAATTTCATGACTTTTGGTTGTTGTTTGTTAATAGTCTCTGAATTTAATATGCTTCGACAAGCTCAGCATGACAGCTCTTATCTTAACTATTTATTCTATTATTCTCTGCTGTATTTTTAATCATCTTGTTTCTTTCTAATAAAAAATTTTTCATGTAATTTTTCAGAAAAAAATAATTGAACAATTGACCGATAATTCCAAAGGGTGATTCAAACTCCAAAATATCTGTCATGATTGTGTTTTGATCTTCTTTTTTAAATAGATGTTGATGTCTAAATGATTTAAATCTTCCTTTTAACATGACATCAGTAAACCGATAGGGCTTTTCCATCTCTATAATTTTTGATTGATGGGTTTGATAAAATCCGAGATGTTTTGCTGTCCAGGTAACGGTTTCGTTCAATTCAATTAAACCTGAAATTCTTCCTGCGATTGCTTTTTCATTGGTTTTTGAAGTTGACTTTTGGTGCAGATCAATGTCTCTAGCCAAGTCGAAAACTTTGCGAATATCAGCTTGAATGATTGTGTTTAGAATTATTTTAGACATATTTTTGTGTTTGATGGTTGATAGTTCATTGTCGATTGTCGATTGTCGATAGGATTTCATCCTATCCTTTGGTAGGCCGTCCCTTTGGGACTTTATTTTATAACTTTTAAAATGTTTGCTTCTTATTTAATTCCGGTAAAACTTTATCGATTCTTTCTGCCAATTCTGGTAATTTTATAGTGGGAACTGCAGGAAAAAGATGATGTTCCATGTGATAAAACATACTGAACGTTAATTTATTTTTCCAAAATCCACGTTGAGTTCTTGCGATGTTTGGGTTTTCATGGGTGTCGTGATGAACGGTCCAAACTGCAAAAAATGACATTAAAAGTTCACCAAAAAACATGATTAAAATGTGATATATTAAAAAATCAAACTGAAAATAAAAAGCAATAAAAACAAAAACAGCAATTGAAATCAATTCAAAAAACATATTCTTTTTGTAGTTTTTATTGGCTAATTTAAAAGTCATCCAATGAATTAAGAACATATGTTTCGGTCCGTATAAAATAGCTTCATACCATTTCATTGAAGCCGATTTCCCTTCATAATCTTCTTCTGAAAGACAGAATTTATGATGCCTGATGTGATTAAATTTTACCGCATGAATAGATGCCATCATCGAAATACTGTTGAGATACATCGAAAGCAAGGTGAGAAATTTCCCGGTTCCTAAAGAGTTGTGAAAACCGTTGTGAACTTGTCTCAATGCTGTTAAAAAATAAAATCCTGAAAACGGAAGCGCCGCCCAGTAATATCCTTTGTAAGCTAAGAATAGAGATATAAAAAGCCATGGCAAAGAGATATTATTTTCTATCAATATTTCTTTTACGGAAAGCTTTTTAAGGTCTTTCCATTCTACTTTTTTGGTGAGTTCTAGGTGATTCATTTTATGTTTTTTAGAAATTTAACCAAATAATTATTGCTAAAGCCGTCAATCTGAAAATAATCCAGGATATTGTAGGAGGGTGATTTCTTTAATGCAAATGCATGAACATTAGAAAGCTTTTCATGGCAATAAATTTTAAAAGTTGAGTCTTTTCGTTTTTCCTCCGAAGTAAAAAATCAGGACTAAATGAATGATTATATTTTTCATAATAGTTAATTTAAAAGTTTAAGACTTTACAATTTCTTCCTGTTTGATTTTGTCTTTGTTCATTGCATTTTTACGACCTTTTAGAAATAAAAGTAAATTCAGAAGCATCATCACGCCAAGATAAATTGAAAATCCACCAATCTTTTTGCTTAATGCAACGACTAATCTTTCAACAGTATCGATTTGGAAAAACTCTATAATACAGAGTGCAAAACCAATGTTTAAAAGATAAAATCCGATTTTAAACAATGAATTGGTTGCCATCGCGATGTCTTCTTTCTGATGAAAAATATCAATCATAAATGTTTTTGAATTTTTAAACAAAAATTGAGAAACAAGTACAGTTAATGTAATAACGATTGGTAAATAAATCATGTAAGCTGAAAAATTGTAAGTTTGGGTAAGAATAGTTGCAGTCATAATAGTTTTATTTTATTGTTAATTTTTTTCTTAAAATATACAGTGTCGTAATATTGGTAAAATGTAATGCACAAAGGATTAAAACAATGATTCCAATGCGAGTGGAAACGTTGGTTAAAAGTTCTTCTATATTTGAAATTTTGTTCCAAAAGCCGAGATTGATTGCGATATAACCGAGGTTCACTAGATAATAACTTGCGAGTAGAATTCTGTTGACTGTTAAGCAAAAATCTTTGTCTTTGATGAGATATTCCAAATATATTTTCCCTGAATTAAAGCATCTTCTTCCCACATCTATAGTGATATAAGAGCTTATTCCCAGAAATAACAGATATGAAACAATATTATACATCTTATAAATATTATATTTTCAGTAATTATTGAAAGTTAATTTGAAATAAAAAAGGATTTTGAAGTCCTTTCTATTTTAATAAATTGGTAATCTTTCCGACTAACCAATGATCGTCGCTTTTTATGGCGAGATCCATAATATTATTAATTTTGCCTGTCACAGAGCTGAAATCGCTCATTAGTTTTATAAATTCCTGAGCTTCTTCAGAGTCTTTATCTTCAATGTTTTTCAGTTCTTCCAAAAAAGTTATAACCGGTTCAATTTCGCGTTTTCTTCTTTCTTTTGTAATTTGCTTAAACAAATACCAAACATCTTTTTCGGCTACGAAATACTCTTTACGATCGCCTTTAATAAATTCTTTTTTTACAATTCCCCAATCTATCAAAGCGCGAAGATTCATATTGGCATTTCCTCTTGAAATTTCGAGCTGCTCCATTACTTCATCCGTTGAAAGCGGTTTTCCAGTTGCCAAAAGTAAAGCATGCACCTGCGCCATTGTACGATTGATTCCCCAATTGGTAGCAAAGGTTCCCCAAGTCTGAATGTATTTTTCTTTGGCTTCTGAAAGTTGCATTTCTTTGTTATTTCTAATTTCTATTACAAATATAATAATAGTTTTTGAATTTTCAATAATATTTGAAAATTTAATTTAAATAAAAACAGACATCATAAAAATGTCTGTTTTAAACTTATTTTTTCCTCGCTTTATAACTCTGAAGAAGTTTAATAAATTCGGAACGATAAACGTCTGAATCTCTATTTTTACCTTCTTTTGCCAAATTTTCAACTGCAGATAAATTTTTATTTTTAATCAGTTTTGAATCTCTTAATACCAACCCGAACCATGCTACAGATGTTGCAAATTTAAAATCTGGACTTGCCGATGCTATTCCTGAATTTGAATTTTTTATTTCCTGAATAAATTCTATACTTTTATCTCCGTCAGGCTTTTTATATCTAAATTTCACGGTAGCCAAGTCATCTCCAAAACCTTTTGAGGCATTATTCGACGAATATTTCAGTTTAGTTTCTTTTGGTAAAAACTCTGAACGAGTATCTGTAGGAATGATTTCATACAAAGCAGTTACCGTGTGACCACTTCCTAATTCTCCCGCATCTACTCTATCATCGGTAAAATCTTCATTTCTGAGTTTTCTGTTTTCGTAACCAATTAGACGGTAAGATTGTACATATTTTGGATTAAACTCAATCTGAACTTTCACATCTTTTGCAATCGTATAAATGTTTCCGGCAAATTCTTTTCCTAAAAACTTATTGGCTTCCTGTAGATTATCAATATAGGCGTAATTTCCATTTCCTTTGTCTGCTAAGGTTTCCATTTTATCATCCTTATAATTGCCCATTCCGTACCCTAAACATGTCAGGAAAATTCCTGTTTTTCTTTTTTCTTCAATTAAAGTTTCAAGATTTGCCACGGAAGATGTTCCTACATTGAAATCACCGTCTGTTGCCAAAACCACTCTGTTGTTTCCTCCTTTAATGAAATTTTCTTTTGCCAGTTTATAGGCTAATTCAATACCTTCTCCGCCTGCTGTACTTCCACCTGCAGTAAGTTGATCAAAAGCTTCAAGAATTTCACCTTTTTCAGAAGCAGAAGTTGAAGGTAAAATTACGCCCGCACTTCCTGCATATACTACAATTCCTACTTTATCTTTGGGTCTCAGTTGATTTAAAAGTACTTTCAGAGACTCTTTCAGCAATGGTAATTTGTTATCATCTTCCATTGATCCTGAAGTATCAATCAGGAAAACAATATTAGAAGGAGGCAAATTATTCATCGAAACACTTTTACCCTGAAGTCCTATTTTTAATAATTTATGTTTAGGATTCCATGGTGAATCACTGTATTCTGTATTAATTGAAAATGGGTGATTATTCTGAGGCTGCGGATAGTCATATTTAAAATAATTCACCATTTCTTCAATTCTCACTGCGTTTTTATCTACAGTTCGTCCTTCATTAATCATTCTTCTGATGTTGGAATAAGAAGCATTGTCTACATCAATAGAGAATGTAGAAACGGGCTGATTTTTTGTAAGCTCAAAAGGATTTTCTATTAGAGAAGCATATTCTTCATCACTTGTGTCAATTTCCTCGTTATTTTCCGTTTCATTTGGAGGATTTTCAATTTTCACTTCTTTGGCCATTACAGGTGATTCCATTATCATATCCATTGAAGCGGCATAAGCATCTTCCTCCTTTTTCTTTTGGCAACTTGTCAATATTGCTATTGCTACGATTATTAAACTAATTTTTTTCATATTGTGTGATTTTTATTTTACAATTTAAATGATTTATTACAAATATTTACAATCTAATTTTATTAAGGTTCAATTCTAGCCTTTATTCCTTCATTCCAAGACTTAGACTCCGGCATATAGTAAAGATAAACATTACTTGCTTTTCCGGTATATTCACCTGCAAATTCTACTTTTAAATCTAGATTAATTGTTTTTGTTTCGTTAGCATCAAAATGCTCCCAATACAACACCAAATAGTTATCGAAAATTTCATAGTAAGAAATCTGTTTCTTATCAATTAAATCTTTCAACAGAGCATTTTGTAAAGTCAATCCTGCAGGAATTCCGATTTTCGCAGTGGTCATCGGTAATTGTCCGTTGATTTTATTTTTCACCGTCACCGTCATTCTGTTGGTTTCTCCTACTTTTGAAGTTTCAGATTTCAGTTTTGTTTCTAAAGTGATAGGAATATTTTCACTTTTTGGAGCTTCTAAAGTGTAGTATTGATAATCTAATTTGTAAGGCAAACCTTTGTCACATAAATATTCAACACTCAAATCGTTTTCACCTTTTTTGAAAGCAGATGCGAAACTATTGTTAACCAGAACTTCAACATTATTAATTTTAATTGTGGGTTTATCAATTCCATATAATTTTTCATTTTTAGCAAAAAGATCTGATAATGCTTCTAAAGCGACTGTTGTGGCCTGCGTAGAACCAAATCCGTAATATCCGTTATAGTTAATCAGGTCATCGGCGACTTTGGCAATTTCCAGCTGATTAGTCTTGTCATTTTTTTGCAGAGCCATCATATACAAGGAAAGCGTTTCAGCATTGGCAGAAATTCCACCAGAGCCTGTAAATGTGGTTTTAGTTTTTACATTTTTATTGATGTACTGTTCATTTAAAATAGTCATCAAATTATTGTAATCATCATTTTTTTCGAGATTTGCCGCCGCATTTGCCATTAAAGCCAACTGATAAGAATCTTTAGTAGCCAAAGCTCTTTTTAAGCTAATTTCAAAAGTACTTTGCAACTCACTTTTAAATCCTATTTTTGACAAAGCATACAAAATATACATATTTCTTGACCACGAATACTCCGAATATTCAGCTTTCGATTCATAATTTCTGCGAACTTCAAAAAGGCCATTTGCACCTTTTCTTGACAATATAAATGTGCTAAGATTCTGAATTAATTTTGTATCAACAGCCACATATTTTTTTAAATCTCTAAATTCCATCAAGGCAAAAGCAGAAAGAGCGACATCAGATTCGTTGCCACCAAAATAAGAGAATCCGCCATCACTGTTTTTGTAGGACAGCATTTTCTGATACCCCTTTTTCATATTTCGGATACTCTCTGACTCTGTAGATGCATTAATTTTCTTTGTTGATTTTAAATAATCCAAAATAAAAATATTCGGATAAACCGTCGAAGATAGCTGTTCAAAACATCCGTAAGGCTCTCTTTTTAGCCTTTCCATATCTTCAAACATTTGCGAGGCAGAGTTTTCGTAAACATAATAAGATGCCTCCAAGGTTGTATTGATATAATCAGGAATAATAATTTTAGTATTTTCAGATTTATTATTTATAATTGAAAAATGATAAGGAAATCCTTTTTCTTCAACTTTTAAAGGTAAAATCATTGTTTCTCTGAAATCTCCAGACTTTACAGTAAACTGAATATTAGAACTAATCAATTTATCCGTCTGCATTTTCACAAATAATCTTCCGGATTGTAAAGGCTTCAATGTTATTAAACTATCCGCTTTCATCAGCTTAATGTGATTCGGAACAATGACATTCATTATTAATGTTTTCGTTTCCGAAGAATTATTTTTTATCACCACAGGAATTGTCATTTGGTCTGTTCGCGTAACATATTGCGGAATTTTTGCATCGATTGAAATTAAACTTTGAGCAGCATAGGTCGTTTCATCTCTGCCAATTAAGCCCGATGCAGAAATACCTTCCGTCATTATTCTGAATGCAGAATTGGCATCAGACTGATAAAATTCAATTTGAGCTTTACCATTTTTATCGGTCTCTACAGCTGGATTCCAATATAATGTCTCGCGATAATCGTGTCTGTAGGATGTATTGGTTGATTCATAAACCGGGTACGAAAATTTTCGGTAACTATTATAATCATATTCATTATTATAATTAACTAAACTATCTCTTGGAATATTTTTTACAGCAAAATAAGTTGTAGGAGTAATATCAAATTTTATGTTTGAATTTCTTCCATTTTTTGAATTAATAATGATAACGCCATTCGCTCCTCTGTTTCCGTAAATTGAAGTTGCGGCTGCGTCTTTTAAAACCGAAACACTGTTGATGTCATTTGAATTTAAATTTCTAAATTGACTGGTATTGGCTATCATTCCGTCAATCACGTACAATGGATCTGCATGAGCTGTGATTGATGAAACACCTCTTATCACAACATCTATTTTGCCTGAACCGGGAGAACTCGAGGCAGAAGTTATAGACAATCCTGCCACCTGACCTTGTAGAGATTGTAAAAAAGATGCATTCGGTCTGTTTTCAAACATTTTTGATTCTACGGTCGTAATAGAATTTGTTGATAAAGATTTCGCTAACAATTTATTGTAGCCTACAACAACAACTTCTTCTATAGATTGTTCTTTACTAATAGTATCTGATGTAGATCTCACTGAAGGTAACGTTTTTACTCTCCCTTCAATTCCTTGTGAAATTGAATTGTTTTTTTCTTTTATTTCTGCTTCTTTTATAATTTCTTCAACATTAATGTTTTCTAACGATTGCTTTATCAAAGGATTTATATTAAGTTTATAAGAAAGCATTCTGATTTTTACTTTCTGTTTTGAATCTAAAGATTTTGCAATGACATCATGTTGATACTCTCCAGCTAAATCAGAAAAATAGAACAAGCCATTTTCTGAAGTCATCTGTTTTTTAATCTTGGAATAGTTTTCAATCAGATAAACCTCTGCTTTTACAGGCTTTTTATTTTCATCTTCTACGATTCCGTAGATTGGGTTTTTCTTTTCCGGAAGATATTTGTAGTTTCCACTTTTTAAAACATCGGGAACCATCTCAAAATAGCGGTAACCATTGGTCAACATCACTAAATCTAAACTTTTTAAGGCTTTTTCTTCTTTTTTGTCGAAATAGAATTGAGGTCTTTCAATTTTTCCTCTCAATTCAGAATCCATTAACAGCCAAGAAAGAATATGATTTTGCTTGTCATCGGCATACGTCCACAATTTATCGTCAACTACGCTCATGGCAAGATTTGCGGGAACGGGTTGGTTGTTTTCGTCAGTTGTTTCTACATTGACGATTACCTTTTCTCTTGGTAAATAATTTTTCTTTGTCGGTGTTATTTTCACATTCATCTGTTTATTTTCATTCGAAAACACAATTCTTTCCGCTAAAGGAATATTATTTTCAATCACTGTAAATCTGCAAATTCCGATGGGAAGTTCTTTTTCTGAAATTTCAAGCTCATTTAAACCTTTTTTCAAGTTCATTGCTTTCGAAAAAATCTCTTTTCCTCGGAAATTTCCTTTAATCAAAACATTTCTATCAAAAGTAGAATTGATTATTAATTTAATGTTTTGATTCTCTTTTTTAGCATTAAAAACAATTCCTTCATCTTTTGCGATAGGAAGTGGGTATATTTTACTGATATTTTCTGGTTTAAAAACTTTTGCATAATATATCTCACCTTTTTTAGGTGTAAAAAGAAAGCTTCCCATTCCGAAATTATAGGCTGAAGTTTCCGTCAATTTCTGATGATTCTGATTATAAATTTCTAACACTGCATCAACAGGTTTTTCAAATTCATCTAAAACTTTAAAAACAATATTTTGTTCGATTCCGTTGATGAAAGTTCCACCTTCAGGCATAAACTTTACATCCAGATTATTAAGAACAATTGGAATATTTCTAGAAATAGATTCTGTAAAGCCATCAAAACTGATTTTTATATTCAATAAAGCATCCGAAGATTTCAAGACTTCAGGAAGTTTAAATTTTAATAAAAATTTTCCTTCTTTATCAGTAATCAAAGAACCTTCATTTATTTTTTCTCCCTGATGCATCACCGTAAAATAAGCTTCATAAAAAGGAATCGGAAGATTGCTTAGACTTCTCATTGAAAAATCGGCCAAAACCTCATCTCCTGCTCCATAACCTTTTTTAGGAAAATCTAGTTTCATTAAAATTCGTGGAGAAACAATTTTCTGAAGACTAATTTCTTTTTCAAACACATTTTTTCCGGCTTCATTCTGCATCCAGGCTGTAAAAGCTCTGATCTTGTAGATTCCGCCTTTCATCTCTTCACCAAAATAAAAAGATCCTTCTGCGTGGCCTTTTTTAATTTCAAATTTGTCTTTTTTAACCACAGCTCCGCTTGGATCAACAAGTTCAAAATTTACGATTCTGCTTTGGTCGGCTGGAAGATTATTTTCTGCTTGAATAACATAAATTTTATAAAACATAATTTCTCCAGGTTTATAAAAAACATGGTTGGTCTGTATGTAAGTTTTCTCTTTTTTGAAATCGCTGAATGAATTCTGTGCCTTACAAAATGGATTTGAAAGCAAAATAAAAAAAGGAATTATATAGAATAAAAAATTGAATTTCATAATTTCATTTATTGTGTTGAATCGTCTTTTGAATCTCTGATTTCGTATTAAAACTTGAAAGAAACTGTGCATCCGAAAGTTTTAAAAGATGGTAGATTAAAAAAATCTAAACCTCGGCTGTTATCAAAATCATAGAAATTCTGATTAGAATCTACACCGTTATTTGCCTGCCAAAGGAAAATATTATTGACATAAAAACTGATTCCTAAAGCTCTTTTGAAATCTCCAACATCAAAATATGCTGAAAGAGAAATATCATTGATTCTAATGTAATCTGCTTTTTCAACATAATTTTCAGCAACGCCAAGAAAACCATATCTCGCCCAACGATTTTCACTTACCGATTGGTTCGGATTGTAAAAATCTACTGGTATTTGATTAACATTTCCATTATAATTAGCGCCTTCAAAAACGTAGTTTTTAATATTTCTTTCATCAGCAGAAGTTTGAGAACGACCGTAATAATCAAGAACAGCTTGTGTTCCATTCCAGGTTTGTCCGCCTTTTTTCCATTCCCAATTGATGTCTAAAGCAAACATTTTGTAATTGAAGTTATGAGTAAATTTAACCACAAAATCGGGTGTAGGATCAGCAATTATTTTCATTCCCGAAGCTTTTACGGGATAACCATAATCATCGATTATTACTTTTCCGTCTGCATTTCTTTCATAATAACTTCCTGTTACTGCGCCCAAAACCTGACCTTCTGATAAAACTTTATGAATATCATTAAAACCCGAAATCATGAGATTATTATGCCCCGAATTTAACCGATCTACAACGTCCTGACATTTAAAAAAGGAAGCCTTACTGCTTACTTTAAAATTTTGATTAGCGATGATATTGTCGTAATTAAAATTTACTTCAAAACCTTTATACGTATGATCTGCCAAATTTTTAAGCACTAAATTATTTCCTTCAAAAACAGGAAAAATATCATCAGAAATGTTTCGATTAAAATATTCTGCTGTAAGATTTATTTTTCGATTGATAATGAATTTAAAACCGGCTTTCCATTCTTTTATATTGATATTCGAAAGATTATTAAAGGTTTCTACTTCTTTTAAAGGGAAATATTGGTAAGAATTCTGTGCAGAAAACTGTGTCGTGGCATAAGAGGAATAAGATTTCGCAATTTCCGGCTCTGCAGACAATTGAGTGTATGCTCCCAACAGTTGAAAATCACTATTATACCAGCCGAATATATTCTTAAAAGTAAAATATCCATTTACTTTCGGAAGCCAATAACTGTTTTTGAGCGAAGTGTTTGAGATATAGAAAGAATTCCCAAGATTTGCCCCAAATTCTATATCGTTATAATCTTCGTAATCTAAATTATAATTAAAAATATAATCCTGAGAAGTTCTCTGGTAAATATAGTGTCGGTCTAAACTATGATTAACACTTACTTTTCTGTCATTTAGAATATGATTTAAGCTAAATCCGTGCTTCAATTCAGAATCTCTCCAATCATAAGACAAAACAATATTTGAATTGTAAAACTCGTTTTTCTGATCTCTTTTGTTGTATAATCCGTTGATAAAACCGCTGGTTGACGGTTTGTAAACATCACGATTCATAATATCCTGATTGTCGTAAGCCTGACTGATATTAAGCTTAAAACCATCCCAATGCCTGCTTAGATCAAAACTAAACTGGCGGACATTTTCGTAATAATTATACTTGTTTTTCTGAGCAAATAGAAATTCAGGATTGTCTGCGTAAAAACTGTAGCTTCTTTGCAAACCATTGCTGAGATAAGCATTCTGCTGATTTGAAAATGAAATCGGAGTCAGAAGAGAGTTTTGATATGCTCTATTGAAAAGCCCAATTCTATTGGTATTTGTTGCTTTATTTTCTTCATAATTAAATCCTGCATTGATATTAAAATCTAAAATTTTTGTGCTGAATTTAGTTTTAAAAGAATTTGTCACATCAAATTGATCTATAAAATACATTTGGTCTTTTCGCTGACCCAAATTAAAAGAAAGTCTTGCATCGTCCTGATAGCCACTTTTAATAATTGCATTCAAATTCAGCTGATTACTATAACCAATCGTTGTTTTGAAAATATTATTATTGTAAGCTTTTGCCGGAGAAACTGCTTCTGACAAATCAACTAACTGTCCATTAACATCATATTCGTATGGCTGTCCGGTGAATCCTAAAGTTGATATATCTGGCCCGAAGCTGAACATTTCATTTGTATCCGGCCCTTTCCAAATTAATAATCCATTTTCAGATCTTCCCTGGACATACCGATTGTGGGTTTTAGGAATTCTATTTCTGTTTTTGATATCTACAGAAGTACTGAAACTTCCGTTGAACACAAGATATTTTTTCGGTTGACTCTTAATTTTATATAAAGAATCCTGCTTTAATTTTAGTTTTCTTACCGCTGAAAAATGACGATCTGAATTTTTCCTTACAGAATCGTAGGAGTTTTGTATACTAAATTCATCGTTTTCAGGTTTTTCAAGCAGATTTTCGTAATCTTTAGAATTAATATCTTTAACATTTTCTCTATTTACTTTTCTTTCCAGAATATTTTTTAATTCATACACACCATGAACTACCTCGATATTTTTTCCACTGTTCCAAACTAAAGTATCATATTCTTTTGCAGCAATAATCGCAAAGCCCTTTTCATCGGTCAATTCGTAAACGCCGCTGTTTTTGTTGAAAATTTTGAGAAAATTCTGAGGCTTTTTCTTTTCATTAAAAAATGTTCCCGAATAATACCGCTGAGAATCCTGCGCAAAGGCAAACTGCACCGCAAAAACAGGCAATAACAGATAAACTTTTTTCATCTTTGATAATATTTCTAAAAATAGAGAAAAAAAAGAAATCTCCGAAGAAATTTCTTTTTTTGAAATGTTATTTTTGTGTTGACTTATACGTTTCTACCAATCTCACAAACTCCGCTCTGTAACCTTCATCATCTTTTCCTCTTCCTTTTTTAGCAAGGCTTTCAATATCTTTTAAATCTTTATTTTTAATTAAATTAGAATTTCTTAAAACCAAGCCAAACCAAGCAACTGAAGAAGCAAATTTGAAGTCATCGCTTGAGGATGAAAAAGATTGATTGGTGTTTTTAACAACCTGAACAATTTCAGAACTTTGATCACCATCAGGTTTTTTGTATCTGAATTTTACCGTTGCCAATTCATTATTAAAATCTTCATCATTTGTGTTTTTAGTATATTTTAAATCATTTTCTTTTGGTAAAAATTCAGAATTTACATCGGCAGGAATGACTTCGTATAAAGCCGTTACGGTGTGACCGCTTCCCAATTCTCCCGCATCAATTTTATCATTGGTAAAATCTTCGTTCTTTAGTTTTCGGTTTTCATAACCAATCAAGCGGTAAGATTTTACATATTTCGGGTTAAACTCAATCTGAATTTTCACATCTTTAGCAATGGCATACATATTTCCGGCAAACTCTTTTCCAAGAAATTTATTGGCTTCCTGAAGATTATCGATGTATGCGTAATTTCCGTTACCTTTATTGGCTAAAGTTTCCATTCTATTGTCTTTGAAATTTCCCATTCCGAAACCTAAACAAGTAAGAAAAACTCCTGATTTTCTTTTTTCTTCCACTAACGTCTGAAGATCACCTGTTGAAGAAGCTCCCACATTAAAATCTCCGTCTGTAGCAATGATAACACGATTATTTCCTCCTTTTATAAAATTTTCCTGAGCCAATTTGTAAGCTAATTCAATTCCTTGTCCGCCTGCCGTACTTCCACCCGCCTGAAGTTTATCTAAAGCTTCAATAATTTTATTTTTTTCTTTGGCCGAAGTCGGTGGTAAAACCATTCCGGCGCTTCCGGCATAAACAACAATTCCTACTTTATCGGTTGGTCTTAATTGATCCAAAAGTACTTTAAAAGAAGATTTCAACAATGGTAATTTATTCGGTTCATTCATCGAGCCTGAAACATCGATCAGAAAAACAAAATTTGAATTGGGAAGTTTATCTGTTGGAATTTCCTTTCCCTGCAACCCTATTTTTAGTAATTTATGCTGGCTATTCCACGGGGAATCATTGTATTCTGTATTAATTGAAAACGGCTGATTATTTTTTGGTTGCGGATAATCGTATTTAAAATAATTAATCATTTCTTCGATTCTCACTGCATTTTTATTCACATATTCTCCATTGTTAATCATTCTTCGAATATTTGAATACGCTGCTTTATCAACATCAATCGAAAACGTTGAGACCGATTGATTTTTTGTCAGTTCAAAAGGATTTTCTACAAAAGCATCGTATTCTTCACTATTTCTTTGTTGAACCTGTTTCGATAGATTAATACTATCCTGAACTTTCTGCAGTTTCTCAAAAGCTTTTCTTTCTTTTCTCGATAGTTTTTTAGTTTTAATGACGATAACTCCGTTTGAAGCTCTGCTTCCGTAGATTGAAGTGGCAGCTGCATCTTTTAAAACTGAAACACTTTCAATTGTATTTGGGTTTAAATTGCTAAAAGCTTTACTGTCAGAAATTTTTCCATTAATTACGTATAAAGGATTTGAGCTTGCATTTAAAGTACTCATTCCTCTGATCAAAATTGGTTTAGAAGAACCTGGAATTCCTGAATTTGGCGTTATTTGAAGACCTGAAACTGTTCCAATTAAAGTTTGTGAAATATTATTATTTTGTTTGAATTCATTTCTAATATTATTATAATTGATTTTTGACGAACCTGGCGTACCAGAAGTTGAATTAATTGCTAAACCAGGAACCTCTCCCTGTAACGAATTTAAAAAACTTTGGTTTGCACGATTTTCAATTTTTTGTGTATTTATGTTAGTTGAAGAAGAAACTTCTGTCCTTGTTTGAGTTCTATTATAACCTAAGACAACTACTTCCTCAATACTTTTTTCTGTATAACCACTATCAACAGGAACGTACGGAATATTAGGATTAATTTTTATTGGAACAATTCCATTACTCTCATTTCTACTTATGATTGAATTTTCTTTTGGAATAAAACCCTTTTCGAATTCTTGACTATCATGAAAGATTTTAACATCTTCATAAGCTAATATTTTCTGATTATGATTTTCCTTTAATCCATCAATTTCTTTTTCAATATTAGATTTCACCGTACTATCAACCGCCTGAACATCTGAATTTACTTTAGGAGAAACCGTCTTTTGAGCAATTGCAGGTTTATTAATTTCAGAAACATTATTTTTATTGATGAAATAAAATGCTCCTAAACCAATGATCAAACTCGCGGCAATTCCATAAGGAAACCAGACTGGAATGATTTTCTTCTTGTCTTCTTTTTTATCTAATTTTTCTTCAACTTTAGCCCAAACTTTATCAAAACCCGGAAAAGTAGCAGGTTCTTCTAAAGATTGAGAAGCCTCATTGAATTTTTTATCTATATCGTGATTATTTTCCATTGTGTAAAAGTTTAAATGTTATGATTTACCAAAAGTTCCTGAAGTTTTTTCCGTGCGAAATTCAGCTGAGATTTTGAGGTTCCTTCGCTGATCGAAAGCATTGTTGCAATCTCTTTATGCGGATATCCTTCAATGGCAAATAGGTTGAAAATTGCTCTGCAACCTTCAGGAAGAAAATTCAGAAGCTTCAAAATATCTTTTTCAAAAGAAACTGTATCAGCTAAAGTATCCGGAGATTCTACAAACTGATCGTCTAATGAAATATGAAGCGCTTTCATACTTCTGAGTTTCTGCAAACATTCATTCACCGCTATTTTTTTTGCCCAAGCTTCAAAAATATCATGGTTTTGCAGTTGGTTCAGCTTTGTGAAGATTTTATAAAAAGTATCGGCCAATACTTCTTCTATGTCTTCATCGTTTTTTAGATAGCGTTTGCAAACCGCATACAGTTTACCCGCCATTTTTTCGTAAACTTTCCGCTGTGCATTGCGGTCGTTCCGTTGGCATTCTATCAGTAATTCTTTTTCCATAGTCAGGCTTTATACTCTTATAGATGCAGGAAACTTCAGGCAGGTTGGAAACATTGCAAACTTTTTTTAAAAATAAGGAAAGTTGCTGATAGTTTTTAGTTGATAGTTGATAGACTGAAACTTGTATATTATTAATATTTATAAATCTTAAGTTAAAACTAATAAAATCCCTCTAAAACTCTAAAACGCTCCAACTCTAATTCCCTAAAACCCTCCCACTCAATTTTAACCCTTTTTTAACATAAAATCTTGTAACATATCCTTAACATTGCAGACTATTAGAATATAATTTTAAAGCTGATAAAATTGTATTTGATTAAGAAGAAAAATTTTAATCGAAAACAATTTTAAAATCACCTTTAAAAATAAATAGATCGTTACTTATGAAAAACAAAAGATTTGCGTCATTACTTTTTGTTTTATGCGCAGGAAGTATGATGTTTGCTCAGGATGACCTGATCAACAAGTTGAAAAACAATCAGTCTCAAAATGCCAATTTCCAATTTACCACGTTAAAAGATGTGGGTGCAACTTCGGTAAAAAACCAAGGTTCATCAGGAACATGTTGGAGCTATTCAGGAAACTCTTTTCTGGAGTCTGAAATGCAGAGGATGGGCAAAAAGCCAGTTGATTTGGCTGAAATCTTTACCGCAAGAAATTCTTATCACGATAAAGCAAAATTATACGTGTTAAACAGCGGAGCAATCAGTTGGGGAGATGGAGGTGAGCTTCACGATGTTGTGAATATGTACAAAAAATACGGAGCAGTTCCACAGGAAGCTTACACAGGTTTGAAAGCCGGACAGTCTTTAAATAATTTTAAAGAAATGCAAGGCAAACTAAAGCCGGTTTTAGACAGCTTAGTTGAAGCTTCTTCAAAAGGAAAACTTTCAGATAACTGGATGGATTCTGTGGATGCTATTTTGGATGAATATTTAGGAAAAGTGCCTGCAAACTTTACCTATGAAGGAAAAAATTATACGCCGAAAACTTTTGCTAAAGAAGTGGTAGGAATTAATCCTGAAGATTATGTTGAGCTATCTTCATACAAAGATTATCCTTATTACCAGAAATTTGTAGTTCCGATTCCTGATAACTGGAGCCATGATTCTGATTGGAATATTCCAATGAATGAACTGACTGCGATTATCGACAACGCAGTAAGCAAAGGATATTCTGTAGGTTGGGCAACAGACGTTTCTGAGCCTTATTTTTCATACAAAAATGGTGTTGCTTACGTTCCTGATGTAGATCTTGATCAAATTACTCCTGAAGTGAAAAAAGATCTATTTACTCAGCCTAAAAAAGATAAAACCATTACTGAAGATATGCGCCAGAAAGCTTTAAATAATCTTTCTACAACCGATGACCACGGAATGCACATCGTTGGTTTGGCAAAGGATCAGTCTGGTAAAGAATATTATATGGTGAAAAATTCTTGGGGTGTAACCAATGATTTTGAAGGATATTTGTATGTAACCAAACCTTATGTCGAATATAAATCTACTGCTATTTTGGTTCACAAAAATGCAATTCCTAAAAACATTAAAAAGCAATTAAAGCCAAGCAAAAACATTGGTTTGTAAGAAATCATTATTGTCTACTAGGTGACAATTTTAGATATTTAAACTTGTTAATAGGCCGTCTGAATTTTTTCAGGCGGTTTTTTTGATTAATCTCTTTGCGGACTTTGCGTTAAGAGAAATTCAGTATTATGTCCCGTCCTGAAAATCCGATACAGATTATAGGTCAAAAATAATTAATTAAACCAAAGCAAAAACGTTTTTGTTTTGGTTTTTTGTTTTGTAGGTTTTCATTTTCAATACGGATTGTTCGTGCATT